>Ga0335075_10006986_pt1 | contig 17413 bp, 15 predicted proteins | sample Lox_Sample_24_FD_206723 | JGI IMG/M metagenome (GOLD analysis project Ga0335075, IMG submission 206723) | Soil microbial communities from Loxahatchee National Wildlife Refuge, Florida, United States - Lox_Sample_2.4 | ecosystem: Environmental > Terrestrial > Soil > Wetlands | place: USA...
CGGCGCCGGCCATGATCTGGGTGAACGCGTCATTGTCGATGACGTCACGCTCGCTGCCGTGGCGGCGCTTGCGGGGTTTCTCGCCGCGGCGGAAGAAGATGGCGTGGTGCGGGCCCAGCCGCAGCCAGCCCGGCTCAGCCAGCGCGGCCGCGGCGGTGTCGCGGTGGTCGTGCATGAATGCGTAGAACTGCTCGATGCCGGTCATCAGCGCAGCGACGCGTGAGTCAGACAGCGGCTGGCCGTGGCGGTTGCCGGGGCGCTGGTTTCGCATGCCGCGCAGGTGGCTGAGGTAGTCCAGCATCAGCGCCCGCAGTTGCGCTGGCTCGCCGGCCAGCCACGGGCCGGGCACGCTCCGGCCTTGCAGGAAGACGTCGAAGACGGTAGCCGCGGCGACCCGCAGCCCGACTGTTCCCCACGCCAGCGGCTCTTGTTGGTGAGGCCGGTAGCTGCGAGCAGTGTCTGGCAGAAGGCGCCGGCCAGGGCCTGGACCCGAGGATCGCCGAACCGCAGGGCCGGGGTCCTCGGCCCGTCTGTGTTCACGGACGGTGCGCGATCCGCTCAAAGGCTGGGCTCGCAAGGACGGTGCCCTGGCCGGCACGTTCAGCTTCCAGTATGCGCCGGTCGCAGGTGCGGACTTTGTCCTGGAGTTCGGCGAGGTTCGGCAGCCGGGCGTTGCAGCCCAGGTCGCGGGGGCGTAGATAACGGTCTCGATCCGCATCGCCCGGCCGTCTTTGAGGTACTGCTTAACCCGCGAGTGCTTGCAGGACACGTTAAGCACGACCCCGCCGGTATCGGGCCGACATCGGGCCGGTCGATGGTGGTGCAGAACACGCCGGGGGCGTCGCGGCGGATGTGTCGGCTGAAGATGATCTCGACATTGGCGGGGCGGCCGATGTCGAGGTTGTCAGCGATCAGCGCCTCGAAGAACGCCCGGGCCCGGCGCGGGGCGCCGAACACCAGGGTGCCCGACACCTCGACCTGGCGCACGGAGATCTCCCACCAGTACCCGGCCCGCTGATCGGCGCAGGTGAACGGCATCGGCAGGCGGTACAGCCACCGCTGGGCGAGCAACTCGATGGTGCCCGGCTGCAGCCGGTCCCAGATCTCCTGCAGCGCGGCCGGGCCGTCGCAGGACGCGAACCCGTTGGACAGCTCGCTGAAGCCGAGCCCGGCTTTGGCGGCCTGCCCGCTTGGCCCACTCGTGCCCGTTGACCCAGATCTTGGCTGGGTGGGGGAAGTACGCGCAGACCTTGATGAATGCCGGCCGGCCACCGCCGGGCCCGGTGGGGATGACCAGGCCAGAAGAGGAAGCCGACTGCCTGTGGACAACGTTCCGGCCAGCGGCTGGAAGATCGTGACTGCCTGTTCACCGGTAGCGATGGCGCCATGATGGCCCGCCTCACGATGAATGAGATCCGCCGGATGCACGCAACCTTCTGCCACCCTGCCTACCCGCCGGCCACCACCTGCACTCGTCGCGATGGCGCCGCTGCCATCAGGCCCGCGCCCGCCGTTGCCACGACCAGCAACGGCGAGAACGAGACCGCTAACTGCCGATGCCCGGTCCCGGTGGCCGTCGGCAAGGTCAGGCGCTCGCCAGCCAGGCTGCCAGGCACCTCCTTGCCTTAAGCCCGCCGGGCCGCCGCGTGGCCTCCCGGCCCTGAGAGGCCATGGTGGTATGCGATGGCGCCTCCGGGGACGCGAGTCCCAGACTGGGCTGTGTGACGACCGGCATCAGCGCGCTGATATGGAGGCTGGACGATCCCTCGGCGGACACCGCGGAAGATGCCAAGCATGCCCTGATCGGCCAGGGCACCGTGGTGATACCGGAATCGCGGCTGCGCTGCCCGGCCTGGACCGCTTCGGGAAGCTACCAGCGATAGAGGTCTTCGAAGCGTGCGGCGACCACCAGGCTGGTCCTGCCCTCGTCAGCCTGCTCAGTGACGCCGGTACCACAGTCCGGGAGTGGGCCGCCAAGGCACTGGGCGCGCTGGGATACACCGAGGTAGGCCCCGCGCTCGCGCGGCTAGACGCCCGCCTGCTGCGCGATCTGGTACCCCCCCGACTTCACCGAGCCGGTTGCCGTTCGCAGCGCCCTGACGCTCTTCGGCCTGCGGCGGCGCGTGACGCCCGGCCTGACCTGGACACTGGCGCGAGACACCGGTCACGGGCGCCTTGTACTTCATGATCTGGCGAGTGGGCGATCACGGCCAGCTGTACTGGACTGAGCACGAGTGGGCCGGCTGGGCATTCGACCGCTCGCTCCCGTGGTCTGAGAACGTCGCCGGCGCCCGAGATGCCGCCCTGCTGGAGGCAGACTTCGTTCAGCGCACCGGAGACCTGGTCGCCAAGATCGAGTGGATAGACGAAGGTGACGTCGCTGTCCCGCCTCCAGCCCGCCGGTCCAGTATCGCCGCGCATCTGAGAACGGCGAGCCACTTGCGTCCGCACACTGCCAGGTCCGCAGCTGCTGCGCGCTGCGCTCCTCCCGGCGGCGCATATTCACAAGTCACGGGCCAACGGCTCCACCAAAGGCACGCCGCCTGCAGCGGCCAGCATCAGACTCTGATGATCAAGTCACGAAGTGCTTACGATGCCTGCGCAATGTCATACTTACTGGGCGGTTACACGCGCACGTTACTCACGTGACGGAGGCATCTGCTACTGCGTCATAGCCATCCGGCTGTGGCGCTGTTATCTTGACCATTTCCCGACTCTAGTGCTGGCTCGACCACAATGGCTCTCCAGGAAGTGCCTCGGTGTTCGCTGCCCACAACAGCCAGCCATGCAAGATCCCCCGCGTGGCGGGTTTGACGTGAGGGGGTCGACGCCTTTTTAGCACGTCTGCGCCAGCGATCCGGCACAGGCGGAACAGCAGGTACGAGGTAAGTAGGGCTTGGAGTCGTCGGTCATAGTGTTTTCGAGCGAACCATAATGAATTTCGCATCGTGTAATACGATGTTATCGTGGATGTTCTCGTCGATTCTCCTGTATGGAATGCGATAGCGGACGGAACTACGACTACGCGCCACCCGCATTTCTTAGCCCTCATCGAGATATCCACATCTTCGAAGCTAAGAAAATAGCTTCCGCTCCACCCCACATCTCTTACGACCTCGTTCCGACAGAAGACCACACCTCCTGTAGCCCAATCGTTGTCGATCAACTCGTCCGGGGTCGCTTTGGCGTTAACAGGACCGCCTTTTAGCGGAGCTTGAATCGGTAGACGTACGATACGACTGTATGTTCGGGTGCAGATCGTATACTGCCAATCTACTATTGGGTCGCCAGTGCCCGGGTGGTGTAGATAAGGCGCCGCGATTCCTACGTTTTCTACATCGAACGCTGCTGTGCAGTGGTCAACGGAGGCTCGATCTATTGTCACATGTGCATTGAAAAACGCATATATGTCGGCCGTGCATGTAGTCGCACCTAGCTGGCACGCGCCTCCAAAGCCAACGTTCCGGGTCGGTATTAGCCACGTGCAGCGAATGCCTTCCAGGTCCTCCGGCCGCTGACTCAGGTCATTAGCAATGACGACAATTTCCGAAAATACCCCTAGTTTCGAGTGATTTAGAACTGCTCGGATTGTGCGCCTCGGATCGCCGTAGTGAACAATCACGGCCGCGACCCGCCTCGCCGTCGTCGTTTCTTTAGTTCCTGTCATATGAGCCACCGTTTTTCTTGATTCGTTAACGTCTGACATATTTCGTTCTTTGGTGCTTGCTATCTATAGCCAACATTAGCGTCGCGATCGCTATTCGTGAAGCTTTGCGTTCACGGGATGGGATTCTATACCTTGGCGCTCAACGATTTCCAGTTTCTGACTCCGCGAGGCACTTGGGTAGAGGTTTAGCCTGATTCTGACTGCCGATAGCTAGACAGGTTCCCACGTATTGGGGACGAGTGGATCGATCAGTGCCTTTTTGGCGATCAAGTATCCTACGTCTCGCCTAGGCGCGTTGGGCCTGATTTGCTTCGATCATCGGGGCGAATATGGTGCGAGTGACAGTCGGCGATCGCCGTGATGATCGCAACAACCGAGACCAAGATCAGTATGTCCACCGGGTGATGCAGCCAGCGGCGGCCAGGCGTGCCGCAGCAGCGTGATCGTGAGTGCCTGCGCGAGCAGCGCGGCCGCTAGGGGAACGCTCATCCGATGATGCCATGGGTAATCGGTATTTCACGTAAAGTGATCGGCGGATCTCTTCATTCGGTGGCCGCCACTCCACGTCAGCACGCCCACCGGAACGGGGCCGACGTCCGGCCAGCCGACCAGAGTGGTTGACGGCAGCAGTATCAGCGAACCTGATCAGTAACTGAAAGCGATCACGTAGGATCGCTACGTGACCACCACTGTGCATCCACGGCTTAAGGTGCTTGGCGTCGGCCACCTTGGCGTCTCCCCGGCCGCTAACCTGGCCCAACTCGGTTTTGGCGGTCGTGCCCTCGACACCGATGGTGCGCAGACCAGATTGCTGTCCGCAGCCGACTTCCCGTGCTGTGAGCCACGCTCGTCGAAGATCGTCTGCGCCTGGCTTGAGTTACGACTTTTGGTATGTGTCGCTCAAACGAGTGCGTGGCGTTGAGGAGGAGATGAAACCGCGGGACGGCGAAGCGCCTCGTCCGGTGACGGAACCGCGAAGGGCAGCAGATCGGGCTCTCAGAAGCACGTTTGCCACAAACATGGCCTTGGCCGGCCTAGCGGTGATAACGGGAGTCCCCGTCGCTCGTCTGCTGGGCCCCGCAGGCGAGGGCGAGTTGACCGCCATCCAGACCTGGCCACTTCTCCTAGGAACGCTGGCCATGCTTGGTCTCGACTCTGCGGTCGTTTACTTCATCGCACGCCAGCCCGAAAGAGGCAAGCAGCTCACCTCAACAGCCGTCTTTATCGGCCTCCTGTCATCCTTGGCCGTTGGTGCCATTGCATGGTTTGCGATGCCATTCCTTCTTTCAGCCCAGCGGCCGCAGGTGATCTCGGCAGCGCGTGTATTTCTCTTAGTCGGACTGATTTACGCAGTGGTCGGCATCCCACACGGATCCTTGCGTGGCGCCGACGCTTTCACCGCCTGGAACCTGTTTCGCATTGCTCCTGGCCTCGCCTGGCTGTGCATAATTCTCGCTTCGTGGTTTCTTGCGGACCCCAACGCCATCGTTCTTTCCCGATGGTTTCTGGCTGGAATTCTCGTATCTGGCCTCCCCTTCCTCCTTATCGTGAACCGGAAACTGCAAGGTCCGTTGAGAATTGATTTCCGATCCGCGCCTAGGATGCTAAGATTCGGTCTTCCCTCAGCGCTCGCATCTCTTCCACAGACCATCAATCTCCGATTCGACCAACTGCTGATCATCGCGTTTCTCCCGGCTCGGTCACTGGGTCTCTACGTCGTAGCGGTATCGTGGAGTGGTGCGGTTGCACCGTCACTTACAGCCGTGGGATCTGTACTGTTCCCCCACGTGTCGGCCGAACGGGACACCGAGCGCCGGGGGCAATTGCTGGCCACGGCGCTGCAGGGTGGTGCAATCACCGCGGCTGTAACTTCGGTGCCATTCATGCTGCTAGCGCCATTTGGCTTGCCGCTTGTCTTCGGTTCACATTTCGCCCCGTCTATCCCTTCCGCGCTTGTGCTCGTCCCGGCTGGCGCCATCCTCGCATGGTCAGGAATCGCGGAAGCGGGACTGCAAGGCCTTGGACACCCGACCATCGTTCTAGTCGCCGAACTGGTTGGAGCTGCGGTCACTCTTGCTTCGCTACCGGTGCTTCTCCATGCCTATGGCATCTTTGGCGCCGCCATGGCATCCTTGATCGGATATTCGGCGGTAGCGGTATTTGCTGCCGCCGCCATTAGCCGTTCGACCGATCAGAGAGTTCGCTCGCTGGTGATCCCGACTTGGCCGGTCACGAAATCGCTAGTTGCCCGGAGCTTCGCCCTTCTGCCTGGAGAACACCGCCCTCCAGGACAGCACCGTCTCCCGGGACACCACCGCCTTCCGTCAGCGCACCATCTTCCGGGACGGCACCGGCTTTCAAGTCGCCACAGTCTGCGAGGTGCAGGTTGAGTGAGGATCTGCGAGTCACAGTCCTCAGCGCGTACCCGTTCCATATGGTGGATCAGGCCCGCCAGCTATACCGGGCAGGGGTTCTCGAGCGCATGGCGGCAGCCGTTCCGCGCGGCCGCGTCGGTCTACCGAGTGATCTGGTCAGCACCCGGCTGCGGTGGAGTGCCTTCAGGCATCTGGCCCGTCACGCAGTACCGCAAGCCGACCGTATGATCAGCCGGGAGTTAGTCCGCGACTTCGATCGGTGGGCCGCATCTCACCTCGGTGAGCCATCCGTGGTCAACGGTCTGTCTGGGTTCGCAACGGAAACGCTATCCCGAGCATCAGCTCGCGGCATAACGGTCTTCTGTGATCGGGGCTCGTGGCACATACTTGAACAGCAGCGTGTTCTAGACGAGGAAGCGGACCGGATCGGTGCTCCGCGAGCGGATTTCAATCCGTTCATGCTCGAACGAGAGTTGCGAGAGTATCAGCTGGCTAAGCGGATTCTAGTTCCGTCCGAGCCGGCAAGACAGTCGTTCATTCGCCGCGGCATCGACTCCGGGCGTGTGGTAAAGGTCCCCTATGGCGTTGATATCTCAGCCTTCTCGCTGCCTGCCGATGAGCGCTGCCCCGGTGCTGTCGTCTCGGTCGCTGCGGTCGGCCTCCGGAAGGGTCAGCACCATCTAATCCAGGCGTTCCGTATGTTGAGCACTCGGAATGCAAGCCTGACCCTGGTTGGGCCGGTCACTCCTGGCTGGGCCGAGCGGCTTAACCTGGACCAGGGCGGCGTGCGAGTGTTGGGGGCGGTCGCCCGTAACCGCGTGATCGAGGAACTCCAGCGGGCCTCGGTCTTCGTTCTTGCCTCAGTAGAGGAGGGTCTGGCGCTGGTCATAGCCCAGGCGATGGCGTGCGGTCTGCCGGTCATCGCGACAGAGGCAACTGGGGCCCGAGAACTCATCTCTGACGGTGTGGAGGGGATCGTGGTACCCGGTACCCCGGACGCTCAAGTTCTCGCCGAAGCGATGGACTCCTTGTTGTCCGACACCGATCGAGCCCGGGCGATGGGCGTGGCTGCCCGGCGCAAAGTCGAGTCCTTCGGAGGGTGGGACCGCTACGGTGGCCAAGTCGTGGCGGCTTTCCGCGAAGGACGGTCCGGACCGGCATGAGTTGAGTACGGCAAAGGATCGTCGTAACGCACTTGGCTTTGTACCAGGTTCCGAGTTTTCGCGATCTGGCAGTCCCGTTGCCGGTCGAACCCTGGCGCGCATCATGTCCGAACATGCATCTACCGAGTCCCTCAATTCAGGTTCCAAGCTACCAGACTCGAAAGCTAGATTGAGCAAAAGGTAATTCTCCAGACCTTTCGCGCCATACTCGTAGTGACTAGGCGCTATACAAACGGGTTTGGCCGTCGATCGGTTCTGCCGTCGACCTCTAAGCTGGTAGCATGTGGCGTTATGAAGACATCACGCTGGGAGGAAGCTCAGGAAAAAGAGCTAGCCATTTGGCAACGCACCGTGAGTGGCGCGGCTGACGTTCTTACTGAGATTGCAGAGGCAGCCGCCCTGGTTCGCTTCGGCAAGGAGCACGGCTTAGCGGACGAAGCGGCCGTAGTGGAGCTTGGGATTGGGCCAATGGGGATTGGATGGGCAGCGTTTGCCTCAACTACTAGGGCCATCGGAGTTGATCCGCTACCACGACTCACGATTGCCACCGGTGATGCCAACGTCGACCGGTTCGTCATGGATCTCCAGTATAGGAGCGAATTCCTTCAGGGTGATGCTACAAAGAAGCTCCCACTAGACGACGCGAGTTTCGACCTGATCGTTTGCGACAACGTTGTCGATCACGCCGAGGATCCGAGGGCTATCCTAGCCGAAGGTCGACGCATCGTCCGATCCCATGGCAGCTTGCTCTTTGGTGTAAACGTGTTCTCCACCATCGGACGCCTGAAATGGCGTCAAGTAACGTGCCGTCTGCATCCTCGGGATCCCAATGTCCTGTGCCACCCGCATTCATTCCTTTCCAGCGATCTTGGAGGCCTACTATCGAGTGCTGGCTGGAAGATACTCGTGAGCGATGACGCCCGAGGCGCGTGGCAGCGCCTTACGGGGTGCGCATGCCGAGTCCGTGTGATTGCGCAACCAATCTGACGATGCCTCCCCAAGCTGTGCTGGACCGATGAGGCACGTGACTCGTATCGTTGTCGTCGGAGCACCGGCGAAATCCGGCCTTCGTAACTCCCTGGTCACTGCATTTCAGCGATCCGGATGCGCGGTCGACCTTCTTGATCTGGGCCCGTGGAGTCCAGCCTGGCTTGTTTCCGCAGCCTTCCGGTACCCGATGCTCGGTCTCGGGTTTCGCCGCGAGTTTCGTCGGCGAGTTGAGGCGTTGGTGGACAATGGGCCCGCCGATCTTGTCCTAGTCGTAAAGGGTGCGCTGCTAGATTCGCATTCGATTGACCACTTGCGTCTGCGGTTCGGCAGTCCGGTGGTGTGCTGGAATCCCGACAGCCCGTTCGATGACGCAGTCTCGAACTGCGGGGCAGGAATTCCCCGGGCGATTAGGGCTTACGACGCGTATATTACATGGGCCCATGATGTGGCTGAACGTCTGAGTGCTGTTGGCGCCCAAGTGCTCGTGGTTCCCTTTGCCTGGGATCCCGAGATCATGCAACCAATTGCGGGCGATGGAGCCGTCTCAGACCGGATCGTTTTCGTCGGCACGGGAACCAGAGAACGGATTGCCTCGTTGCAAAGCCTGGCGCACTTACGCCCTATAGTCTTTGGGAACCGGTGGCCAGGGATTCAGGGAGTTGATATCCGGCCTCCAGTCAGAGGAGTTGAGTTCTGCAAAGTCGTAGGTGAGGCTAAGTGGAATCTAAATCTGCTGCGCCCCCAGAATGCGCAGTCACACAATATGCGCACATTCGAGTTGGTTGGGGCCGGAGGAACTCAGGTCGCTCCCCAGACGGATGACCACCGGAGGTTTCTGGGCGGTGACAGCCGAACAGCGCTCTTCCAGAGCAGGGAGGAACTCGAGTCTATTCTCCGCTCGGACCCAGGTGAACGATCCCCTCGGGTGTCGGGCGTGCTTGAGGGTCACACTTATAATGATCGGGCACAGCAGGCCCTGACCGACCTTAGAATTTGGTAACGCGTACGCGACAGGGCGTTTGCGGACGTTCTACTTGTGTCGCCTGCAGATACCAAGGTTACCTAGCTTTTGTGTTATTGGTCGCCTTCATGACCCCTTTCTCATAACCGACGGCAGTGCGTTCGAGGCTATAAGGAGCCACATGTCTCCGAACTCGGTCGCGAATGTCCGGTTCCTTGATTCGGTCGAGAGCGCGGCCAAGTGCCGCTGCCAGTTGTCCGATGTCACCGCACGAATAGACCTCGCCGATCCCGTCGGCCAGGTCAGAGCCGCAACCGACCCTGTCAGACACCACTGGCATCGCTCCGGCGGCCATGGCTTCGTTGACTACGAGGCCCCATGCTTCCTTTTCGCTTGGCAGCGCCAGGATGTCGGCCGCGTGGTAATAGGATGGGAGATCTGATTGGTTTACGAAGCCTGTCACGGTGCCGCTTGAAGGAGTAATCGAGGCTTGAACGCGCTCGGCGAGTACTCCATCACCAACAAATAGTAGGTTTACCTCGTGCGGCAGGCGCTCGACTGCTTCGATGATATCGAATGGACGTTTGCGAGGGATAAGTTTGCCACTAAATAGTATTACCGGTAGGTCCTCTCTAAGGTTCCACTTGGCGAGCAATTCAGATCGGCCGATGGGTGGGGTGCTTCCGAACCTCGCATCATCGACCGAGTTCGGCGCGAACGTGACCGACCGAGCATGGGTCTGACGATAGAATTCGTCATTCAAATGCCCCATGGATAGAGTGCCAGTGCTACCGGCCACTACCAGCCGTGTGCCTACCCACCGCAGCCACCGCCGAAGGCCTAGCGATGTGCCCTGGGGGTGCGAGGAGCCACGCAGGAGGTAGGGAATCCCCCGTGCACGGCAGATCGCCATCGTCAGCAGCATCCAAGGGCTCGTGTAGCCATTAACGATTACTACATCATGTGATGGCAGCCAGTCCACAAGCACCTGAAACCGCGTGAGGTTAGAGGCTGGATCGCGGCTCGTGGCCAGGAAGCGGTGCTCATAGCCTGACAGCAGGTCGATGTCCCAGGCCACCATCAAGCCGAAATCTGGATCCATCATATCAGCGAACCCTCGGTCAGATAGGAAAAGGACCTCCAATTCTATATTGTTGCGCTCCGCCAATAGCTGGAAGAGAGGAGTGTGGTACTGAATCGGCGCGTGGGCGACTATCCCTAATCTTGGCCGCATCCCGCTAGTCTGCCAGACGCAGGACGTGAGTGTCAGCAGGATCCTGGAGCGCTAAGTAAGCGGATCGGGCTTGTTAATCAGGCTATCCAGTTTCCCTGTTTGTCTAGATATTGCAGGCTAACAGCTACGGAGGTCAGGCAACATTACGAAACGCTGTAATTCTAGAAGTGATGTGGCGATTGGCGATTTTCCTTCGTTAGTCGTGGCCGCCGACTGCGGCCTGGACGGTGGCGTGCATCGTCGCGATCATGGTTCGGGTCGGCAGGGGCTTGCCGCCGGTGACTGCCTGGCGGAAGGCGGCGGCGCAGGCGCGGTGGCCCTTGTCCTGGCGGCCGCGCCAGCGCGTCTTGCCGTCCAGCTTCACGGAACGGAAGTCGTCGATGACGAGGCGCCGGGAGCCGGTCGTGACCTCGATCCATTCCTTGCCCGCGGTCGGCAGCGCGCTTCCGTAGCAGATCGTGGCCAGCGAGCCGTCGGCGAAGCGCAGGGACACGACCGCGTCGTTGCCGGGCACGACGCGGCCGTCCCCCCCATCCCTGCCGTGGCCGTCGCCGGCCAGAACCGAGACGCTCTCCTCAATGTCGGCCCCGATCAGCGCCTGGGCGGTGTCAACGAAGTGGCATACCTCGCCGAGCACCCGGCCGCCCTGCCGCCGGTCGGTGTACCAGTGGCCGTCGGGAACCGGCCCGGCCGCGACCCGGTACACCAGGAATTTGGGCGAGCTCATTTCCGCGAGGATGTTCCGCGCGACCAGCACGGGGAGCGACCAGCGGCGGTTGAAACCGATCATGAGCTGCTGCCCGGACGCCTCCCAGGCAGTTTCGACTCCCGCGAGCTCGTCCATGGTCAGCGCGAGCGGCTTCTCGCACCACACGTGCCGCCCGTACTTCAGGCCCAGCATGGCCAGCTCGGCATGAGTGTTGTGCGGGGTGGCGATCACCACGATCCCGATATCCGGGTCGTCGATGGCCGGGAAGGCCCCGGAGACTGCCTTGTCGAAGTGATACCGGTCGGCGGCCCGCCGGGCCGTGATCCCGCTGGCCGAGGTCACGGCCACGAGGCGTTTGAAGCCCGCGCGGCGGAACGCCGGGAGCAGCGTGCCGGTCGAGAATGCCCCGGCGCCGATCCAGCCCACGCCGGGCACCGAGCCGGTGGGCACCGGAGCAGGAGAGGGCGAAACGGGGGAGGGTGACCCGGCGGACAGCGTGCTGGTGGACGGCGGACGGGGCGACGGGATGGAGTGCCCGATCATGGCCGAAGACGAACTGGCCAACGGCGAGCCAGCGGACGGCGAGTCCGCCGCGGATGTTGTGCGCCTGGGCAGGACCGGCCGATCGGAGTCGAGCGCCATCGGATAGGTCAGCTGGATCGCCAGATACGGATCGGCCCGCTTCTCGATCAGCTCGTACGCCGCTGGGGCCTCGCCGATGTCGTAGCAGTGGGTCACCAGGTCGGCCACCTTGAGCCTGCCCGCGGCCAGCAGGTCGAGCACGGCCTCGAAGTTCCTGCCCTCGGTCCACCGGACCTGCCCGGCCGGGTAGTCCACGCCCCACGCCTCGTACGACGGATCGTAGCGGCCGGGGCCGTAGGAGCGGGCGAACCGCAGCGAGAGCTCCCGTTCGTAGAACGGGGTCCGGTCCAGGTTGAGGCCGACATCCCCGACGATCACCACGGGAGCCCGGTCGCGGCACAGCGCGGGAGCCCGGGACACCGGGCCCGGCGATGAAGTAGCCGCGCACACCAGCACGGCGTCCGCGCCCCGCCCGCGAGACCAGGCGCGGACCCGCTCGGTCGTCGGGTCGCCAAGCTCGTCCAGCGCCAGGACGCCGGACCCGGCGGCGGTGATGCGCGCATGCCCGGCCGGGTCGACGCCGGCGACATCGCAGCCGGCGGCCATGGCCAGCCGGGCGGCGAGCTGCCCGACCAGGCCGAGGCCGATCACGACTACCTTCGAGCCCGGGCCGATCTCGGCTAGCCGCAGGCCGTGCAGCGCGATCGACGCCACGGTCGTGAACGCGGCGTCCTTGGCTGGCACGCCGTGCGGAACGGCGGCGCAGAGCAGGCCGGGCACCGCCTGGAACTCGGCATGGCTGGCCTTCCCGGCCCCGCCCGTGGCGACCAGCTGCCCGGCCCGCAGGCCGCTGACCGCCGAGCCGACCTCGACCACCTGGCCCGCGGCGGAGTAGCCGAGCGGCAGGTCCTCGGCCAGGCGGCCGCGCACGCTCTGCGCGGTGGCGGCGATCCCCTCGGCCTTGGCCTTGCGCACCACCTGGCGGACCAGGTCCGGGCGGGCGCGAGCCTTGGCCAGCAGGCTGGACTGGGCCAGCGCGGTGACGGCCCGTTCGGTTCCCGGGGAGATCACCGATGCGACCGTCCGCACCAAGACCTCGGTCGCCTCGGGAGTCGGCCGAGGGACGTCAAGTACCTCGACCGGGCCGCCCTTGACCGGCTGAACGACGCTCCTCACACTGCCCCCCCGTTTCCGGCGCTTCCGTGGGATGTCCGGCGCCAGCAGGTGCTGACCCGCACCGGCAGCCCGGCCTCGATCCGGCAGGTCAGCACCGGCGCCACGGTTGTGCTCTGAAAGCCGGTCGCGACCATCCCCGGCTCGACGCCAAGCCGCAGCCGGGCCCACGCGCTGACGCTGACCTCGAAGTCGCCCGCTGCCGTGGTGACCGCCGCGCCGCCCGCCCGCAGCTGCACGGCCGCCCCGGGAGCGAGGTGCCAGCGGACGGCGACCGCGTGCCGCTGGCCGCCCGTCACCTCGTCGTCCACCCGCAGCCCGGCGGCCGTCAGCGACCAGCAGCGACGGTGCACCGGGCGGCCGGGCAGCCGCCGGTACCCATCGTGAGCCGCCTCGGCGGTCACCCCGCCGGGTTCGCGGCTGGTGCCGGCACCGTAGACGCGGGCACGCCGCCCGGCCCGGAACCCTCCCCACACCTCGGTGGAGTCGGTGCCGTCCACCTCCACGGTGTTGTGCGCCGCCGTGGACCGCTCATAGTTGCGGACCGGTCCGGCCGCGTACGTGGACGTCGCGGTGTCGATGAGCAGGGGTGTCCCGTCGACGTGCAGCAGGCAGCCGAGCGTGTCGGCGTGCGCATGCGCGGGCAGCTCGTCCGGGCAGGGCGCTCCGACGTCGGCGATCAGGTGCCAGCCGCCGACATCCGCCCGGATCAGCCCGGTGTCGGGCAGCGTCACCAGCGGACCGTCCGGCGCCGGGTCCGGCCGCATGGCCGCGACCAGCGCCGCGGGAACTGGGTAGCCATCGTTGAGCAGCGGCACGGTCCCGTCCGGGGCCAGCACCGCGCCGAGCCAGCGGCGCATCCGGGCGATCGCCCCGGTGATCCCGAGCCCGGGTGACCGCCCGGCCGCGACGAGCAGGTCGGCCACGTCGATGAGATCGCCGAGAACCTGGCAGTGGTACGCCGGTGCCCGTTCAAAATGACCTCCGTCTGGCAGGACCTGGACGGCGAGCTGGGCGTTGAGCCGGTTCAGGGAACGGTCGGCCAGTCGCTCGTCGCGCAGGAAGACGCCGAGCCCGGCCAGCGCCTTGAGGTCTTTGATCAGGTGATTGCCGCCCACGTCCGACTCGAGGTGCCGGCGCAGGAACCCGGCGTGCGCGGCGACCTCGCGCAGGAAGGCCGGCTCCAGGTCGCTGCCCGCGACCAGGTCCCGGTACAGCCCGCACCACGACCAGGCCCGCAAGGCCGTCGGGTAGGGGAGCCAGGCGTCGCCGCGCCCGAAGCGGCAGGACGCCTGCCAGGATCGCCACAGCCGGGCGAACACCGCTCTCGCGGCGCCGCGGTCGGCTTCGGCCGCCAGGCCCCAGGCCCAGTCCCAGTAGTGCAGGTGATACCGCCACAGCTGGGGCGCGTCGGCGTGCTCCCACCGTGCTGGCTCACCTAGGTCCCTGGTGACGTCCAGCAGCCTGATCCGCCCGGCCGCGAGTTCGCCGAGGTCAGGCCAGCGTTGTGGCGCGATGGCATCCAGCGGGGTGAAAGCCGTCGGCCAGCCCGCCGCCGCGGCCGGCCTGGTACCGGCCAGCAGCCGCTGGCCCAGGTGCGGCCAGCGGCTGAGTGCGGCCCGCTGCGCGCGCAGCCGCGCCCGGTGCGCGACCTGGGACGGCTGCAGGTGCACGGCCGTCCGGCCGAGCAGCGCAAGCTCCTCGCCGTTCACGCTGTGCTCCCCGCTCTCCCCGCTCGCCTCATGCGGCCAGTCCCATCGCGCGGGCCTCGGCGCGGATGCCGTCGGCGAACGAGCGGGGAGCGTAGCCAAGGTCATGGACGGCATGGTCGATCGCGAATGCCTTGTCCTCGGCCAGACGGCGCACTTGCTCCACGCGGATCCTCGGGTTCCTGCTGACCAGCTCGTAACCGCGCGCGGCGGCGACCACGGGGGACAGCGGTACCGGGACGAACCGGGTCCGGCTGGCCACGGCGCGAGCCGAGGTCCGCATCAGCTCGGCGAACGTGAGCGGCTCGGGCCCGGCCACGTCGTAGGTGTGCCCCGCGGCGCCGGGCCGCTCGGCGGCGGCCAGCACCGCGTCGGCTACGTCGGCCGCGTGCACCGGCTGCTGCAGGTGCCTTCCTCCGGGAATCGGCAGCACCGGGGCGCGGCGCAGCAGCGGAAGCAGGCGGGACAGGTTCCGGTCGCCAGGATCGCCGTAGATCATCGTCGGCCGCAGGATCGTCCAGTCAAACGCGGCCGCGCCGACTGCGTGCTCGGCCGCGAGCCGCACCCGTTTGGACGTGGCCGCGAGCGTGGTCGTGACCGCGGTGGTGGATACGAACACGGCGCGCGGGATGCCCGCCCGCTCGGCCGCCGCGATGATCGCTGGTGCGTGCCCGAAGCCCAGAGAAGCCAGGTTGACCAGCACGTCGCAGCGTTCCGCCGCAAAGGCATCGAGCAATGAGTGGGCATCGTTGAGGTCCCCGCCGACCGGCAGCGCGCCAAGCGCCGTGACCGCGGCGGCCGCGCCCTCGCTGCGGGCCAGCGCCAGGGTCCGGTGCCCGCGCCTGGCCGCCTCGCGCAGCACGTATCCGCCCAGGAAGCCGCTGCCCCCGGTGACCATGAGCTTCATCGGCGGCCAGCCTCGAGGATCTTGCGGTACTCCTTGGCCAGCTCGGTGCGGTCGAAGAATCGCTCCACGTAGGTTCGTCCCTGCCGCCCCATCGCCAGGCGGCGGGCCGGGTCGGCCGCGAGCTCGCTAATCGCGCGGGCCAGGGCCTCGCTGTCCTCCGGGGGCACCACGACCGCGCCGGCCTCGCGCAGGATCTGTGCGGACTCGCCGGTCACCGCGCCGATCACCGGCTTGGCCGCAGCCAGGTACTCGAACATCTTCGACGGGATGAACGTCGCGAACAGCGGCACGTCGCGCAGGGTCACCAGGCAGACATCAGCCGCTGCGAGAAGTTCCGGAACCTGGCCGGGCGGCACGGCCGGAGCCAGGGTGACGTTGGCCAGGCCAAGCTCGGCGACCCGGCGCCCGAGCCGCGGCTTGTCCGCCCCGTCCCCGACAAACGCGACCCGGATCGCCTGGCCGCCGAGCAGTGCGGCGGCGTCGGCTACGGCGGGCAGCGCGTGCGAGATCCCGTGCGTGCCCGCGTACACGACCAGGCAGTCGCCCGGCCGGGCGCCGAGCCCGGCGCGGGCCTCCTCGCGGGCCGGGGAGTCCTCCTCAGTGGCCGGGCGGAACCGGCTCAGCGAGACGCCGTTCCTGATCGTGTGCACCTTGTGGGCAGGCACGCCGCGGCCGATGAGGTTGGCACGGAACCCGTCGCTGACCACCACGACCTGGTCGGCCGCGGCGTAGGCGGCGAGCTCGAGCCGCTCGAGCAGGCCGATCAGCCGCCGGTCGGTCAGCACGCCCAGCTCGACGAAGATCGCGGGCCACAGGTCGCGGACCTCGATGATCAGCCGGGCCCGCTTGAGCCGGGCCAGCAGCCAGGCCGAGCCGATGGAAAAGAACGTCGGCGACGAGACCACCACGGTGTCGGCCGGCCCGCAGGCCAGGCCGCCCAGCAGCACACTGCTGATCATGAAGCTCAGGTGGGAGAGGGTCTTGCGCGCCACGCCCTCGTTGGGCGTGGCGTACAGCCAGGTGCGCAGCACGCGGTAGCCGTCCCGCCGCTCGCGGCGCCGGATCGCGCGGCGGTACTCCGGCGGCAGCACACCGGTCGGGTGGTTCGGCATCCCGGTCAGCACCGTCACTTCGTCCCCGGCCGCGGCCCACGCGGTGGCCAGCGCGGACAGGCGGGCCTGCGGGGCTCCAGCCTCCGGCGGGAAATAGTGGGTGACCATGAGGATCCGGTGCGGGCGGCCAGCGCGCTTCACGCGACCTCGACCTCGACCTCGGGCGGCAGCGCGCGGGCGGGATCGAGCAGGGCGGGGGAGCGCAGGTACGCGGCCAGTAAGCCGATAGCGGCCAGGTCGGCGCCGGCCCGCAGGGCTGGGTGGCCGGTGAGGCTGACCACCCCGAGCAGGCAGACCGCGGTGGTCACGGCGGCGGTGGCCATCGTCACCCGCTGATGTGACCAGCCCACGTCGCACAGTTGCTGGTAGGCATGCGTTCGGTGTGCTTCGAAGACCCGCTCGCCGGCCCGGACGCGCCGCTGCAGCGTCCATCCGGTGTCCGCGAGGTACAAGGCGAGGGGGGCGAGCGCCGCCTCGGGCGGGATGTGACGGATGACGGCACAGGCGGCCAGCAGGGCCAGCGCCACCCCGATCCCGTAGCTGCCCGCGTCGCCGAGGAACACCCGCGCGCGCACCGCGTTCCAGGGCAGGAACGCGAGCGCGCCCCCCGCGACCGCTGCCCCGGCGGTGGTCAGGAACGCGTCCGGGCGCCACCAGCCCAGGCAGGCGTAGAACGCGCCGCCGATCACGGCATGAGCCGCGGAGATGCCGTTCACGCCGTCCATGAAGTTGAACGCGTTCGTGAAGCCGATCAGCCAAACCGCTAGCACGACAGTGCCGGCCGCCATGACGGCCGGCGGCAGCCCGACCCGGCCCACGAGCACCCCCGCG
>Ga0335075_10006987_pt1 | contig 17413 bp, 14 predicted proteins | sample Lox_Sample_24_FD_206723 | JGI IMG/M metagenome (GOLD analysis project Ga0335075, IMG submission 206723) | Soil microbial communities from Loxahatchee National Wildlife Refuge, Florida, United States - Lox_Sample_2.4 | ecosystem: Environmental > Terrestrial > Soil > Wetlands | place: USA...
CGAGCTGCAGAAGCGCCGCGTCATCTCCAAGCTGCAGAAGCACCTCGGATCGCTGGTGGGGCGCCATGTCGCGCTGCTCGGGCTCGCCTTCAAGGCCGAGACCGACGACATGCGCGAGGCCTCGTCCCTGGTGCTCGCCGCACGGCTGCAGGCCGATGGGGCGTCGGTCTCGGCGTATGACCCGGTGGCGACTGACGAGGCGCGCAAACTGATGCGCGGGGTCGACTTCCACGCGGATCCGCTGTCGGCGGCGGACGGCGCCGATGCCGTCATCCTGGTCACCGAGTGGTCGGAGTTCGCCTCGCTGGACTGGCAGGCGGTCCGGGAGCGGATGACGGGCACGCTGCTCGTCGACGGGCGCAATTTCGCCGATCGCGACGCCGTCCGCGTCGCGGGACTCGTCTACGAGGGGATCGGTCGCTCCTGACGGGGCGGACTGGAGCTCGCAGACGATGCAGGCACTGATCCTCGTCGGCGGGGAGGGCACGCGGCTGCGGCCGCTCACCTCCCGCGTGCCCAAACCGGTGATCGCGCTGGCGGGCCGTCCGTTCATGTCCTACATGCTCGAGTGGCTGCATGGGCATGGCGTCGACCGCGCGATCCTCTCCTGCGGCTTTCTGCCCGACGGGGTCCGCGCGGTCCTCGGCGACGGTTCGGAGTGGGGGGTGGAGCTCACCTACGTCGAGGAACCTCGCCCGCTCGGGACCGGCGGCGCGCTCAAGTACGCCGAGCAGCTGCTCGACGAGCGCTTCTTCATGCTCAACGGCGACGTCCTCACCGACATGGACCTCACCGCGCAACTCGCCCAGCACGAGTCGACCGGTGCGCGTGGGACGCTCGCGCTCTATCCGGTCGACGATCCCTCGGCCTACGGGCTCGTGCGGCGGCGTGAGGACCACTCGGTGGTCGAGTTCGTCGAGAAGCCGAGCCTCGAGGAGATCGATACCCATCTGATCAACGCGGGCGCCTACATCCTCGAGCGCGACGTCCTCGACGAGATGGCGCCCGCCGGCTCGCGCATCTCGATCGAGCGCGACCTGTTCCCGCGGCTCGTCAACCGCGGGCTGTACGGCTATGAGGCGTCGGGCTACTGGATGGATATCGGGACCCCGCAGCGATATCTGCAGGCGACGTGGGACATCCTCGAGACCGAGGTGCGCACCGGAGTGGGCACCGCGATCCGCGACGCGGGCGGTGTGCTCTGCCCGGAAGGGCTTCCGGCGGGCACCATCCATGCGCCGGCGGTGATCGGTCCCGGTTGCACGATCGCGGCCGACGCGAGCGTCACCGGACGGACCGTGCTCGGCGCCGGCGTCACGATCGGATCCGGGGCTTCCGTCGACGGCTCGGTCGTACTTGACGGAGCCACGATCGGCGATTTCACCCGCATCACCCGCTCGATCGTGGGCCCCGAGGCCCGGATCGGCGATCATTGTCGGATCGAGCAGACGGCCATGGTGGGTCAGGGCGCGCGCCTCGGCTCGGGCAACACGCTCACGGCCGGCGTCCGTATCTTCCCGGACGTCGACCTTCCCGACGGAGCGATCGCGTTCTAGACCCGGAGCGATTCGATGAGCACAACCACCACACTTGATCCCGAGACGGTCTCCGCCGGGGACCCGACCGACCAGTTCGCGGAGGCGCTCAACCTCTCCGAGCACCTGCGAGACGCGCTGTGGCGCGTCGAGTCGGCGGAGGTCTCGTCCCAGGACTCTCCCGGCGGCCTCGTGATCGCCGGCATGGGCGGGTCCGCGATCGGCGGGCTGCTCGCTCGTGCGGTTCTCGGCGACCGCGCCTCCCGCCCGATCGTCATCGCCCGCGACTACGCGCTCCCGGCCTGGACCACGCCCGACACCACCGTGCTGTGCGCGAGCTACTCGGGCGAGACCGAGGAGACGCTCGCGGCATTCGACGCCGCCGGCGCGGTCGGTGCGCGGCGGATCGTCTCCACGACCGGTGGCACGCTGGCCGCCAGCGCACGCGAGGAGGGCGTGCCGGTGATCCCGATCCCCGGCGGCTTCCAGCCCCGCGCGGCCGTCGGCTACGGGCTGGTGGTCGCGCTCGAGGTGGCGGCATTGAGCGGGGCCGCGCCGTCGCTGCGCACCGAGATCGACGTCGCCGCCGCGCACGCCGACGCGCTCGCCGGAGAGTGGGGGCCGGGCGCGCCCGAGGACTCGCTGGCCAAGCACCTTGCCCGGTCGCTGCACGGAGCGATCCCGATCATCACCGGCTCAGGCCTCACCGCTCCGATCGCCTACCGCTGGAAGACCCAGTTCAACGAGAACGCCAAGTCGCCCGCCTTCGCCGGCGAGCTTCCCGAGATCGACCACAACGAGATCGTCGGCTGGAAGCGCACGCCGGGACTCGGCCGGCTGGCCGCGGTCTTCCTCGACGACTGCGACCTGCACCCGCGCGTCCGCACCCGGATCGAGCTCACCCGTGAGCTGATCGCTGACGGGACGGCCGCGTCGGAGCTGGTGGAGAGCGTCGGTGCGACGCGGGCCGAGCGGCTGGTGTCGCTGGTGCTGCTGGGGGACCTCGTCACCCTGTACCGGGCGATTCTGGACGGGGTGGATCCGGCGGAGATCGATGTGCTGGTGGAGCTGAAGGGGCAGTTGAAGGCGCGCCAGTAGTTGGGTTGGCTCTTTGCGGTGGGAGGTCGCTGGGCGACGGTGCCGGGGTGGGTGGCATGCCGTGCCGCCGGCTGTCACGCAGCGCCCGCAGTGTGGGTGGGCTTTGAGCGTGGCTGGCGCTGCTTGACAGCCGTCGTCCCGTCATGCGATTGGCACTGATCTCGGGCCCACTCCGTGTGCCCGAGGACGGGCCAAACCGGGACTCTTCAACGGCCATGGGCGCGCGCGGGGCGCGGGTTGCGATGTTGTGGTCCTGCTGGTGCACATTTCTCGCACGACCACCCCGGCCCCCGCCACTCTCAGCGGCTCAAGGGGCGATGCGCCCCATAACCCGCTCAGAGTCCCCCGCGCCGCACGGACGACCCACCACCGGTCCAGGTGCGGGGCGCACTTGTGCGCCCCGTTCATTGCCCATTGCGCGGCACGGTGGCGGCAGTCACAGAGCGCCACCAACCCCACACGGACGCCAAGCAGGCTGCGGGCGCTGCTTGACGGCCGACACCGGGACGCGCTACCACCCACCCCCTGCGGAGACCACCCCGACAACCACGCCTTCCAAACATTGACACGGTTGTGGTAAGGTTGGCGCCCGTGACGCAGGCACTCACGATCAACGAGGCCGCCGCGACGACCGGCTGGTCGGCGCGGATGTTGCGCTATGTCGAGCAGGCCGGGCTGGTTGCGCCGGCGCGTTCGGCGTCAGGCTATCGGCTGTTTGGGCCCGGGGAGCTGCAGCGGCTGCGCACGCTGAAGGAGCTGCTGTCGCAGTTCGAGGTGTCGCTGTCGGAGGTTGCCTTCGCCGCGCGCCTGGAGCGTGACGGGCAGCTGCGCGAGGCGATCAGCGCGTGGCTGGCCGCCGAGGCCGAGCGCCCCGCCGAGGTCCGGGCCGACGACTGGCTGCGCTTCGAGCAGGACAAGCATGAGCGGCTGCTCGCAGCGGCCGCCTGAACACACGACAGATACCCGGCGAGCATGACCCGCCGGGCGAGACACGACAGACCCCACCGAGGAGATCGACCGCATGAGTACGACCGCCGCCCCGACCACCGACTACAAGGTCGCCGATCTCTCGCTGGCTGAGTTCGGGCGCAAGGAGATCCGTCTGGCCGAGCATGAGATGCCCGGGCTGATGGCCACGCGTGAGGAGTACGCCGCGTCGCAGCCGCTGAAGGGCGCGCGGATCACCGGCTCCCTGCACATGACGGTGCAGACCGCGGTGCTGATCGAGACGCTGACCGCGCTCGGTGCCGACGTGCGCTGGTGCAGCTGCAACATCTTCTCCACCCAGGACCACGCGGCGGCGGCGATCGTGGTCGGTCCCGAGGGCACGCCGGAGGAGCCGCAGGGCGTCCCGGTGTTCGCCTGGAAGGGCGAGACCCTCGAGGAGTACTGGTGGTGCACCGACCAGGCGCTGACCTGGCCGGGCGAGGATGGTCCGAACATGATCCTCGACGACGGCGGCGATGCGACGCTTTTGGTCCACAACGGCGTGCAGTACGAGGGCGAGGGCGCGGTCCCCGATCCCGCGACCGCCGCGGAGAACCACGAGCACCAGGTGATCCTGGAGCTGCTCACCCGTTCGCTGGCAGGCGACAACCAGCGCTTCACGCGGATGGCCGCCGGGATCAAGGGCGTCACCGAGGAGACGACCACGGGCGTGCACCGGCTCTACGAGTTCGCCAAGAAGGGGACGCTGCTGTTCCCGGCGATCAACGTCAACGACTCCGTCACGAAGTCGAAGTTCGACAACAAGTACGGCTGCCGGCACTCGCTGATCGACGGCATCAACCGCGCCACCGACGTGCTGATCGGCGGCAAGGTGGCGCTGGTCTGCGGTTACGGCGACGTCGGCAAGGGCTGCGCGGAGTCGCTGCGTGGCCAGGGCGCCCGCGTCATCGTCACCGAGATCGACCCGATCTGCGCGCTGCAGGCCGCGATGGACGGCTACCAGGTCGCGCGCCTGGAGGACGTGCTCTCCGAGGCCGACATCTTCGTCACCACGACGGGCAACAAGGACGTCATCACCGCCCAGCACATGCGCGGGATGAAGCACCAGGCGATCGTCGGCAACATCGGCCACTTCGACAACGAGATCGACATGGCCGGGCTGGCCGCGACCGACGGGATCGAGCGGGTCAACATCAAGCCGCAGGTCGACGAGTGGCGCTTCCCGAACGGCAACACGATCATCGTGCTCTCCGAGGGCCGGCTGCTGAACCTCGGCAACGCGACCGGGCATCCGAGCTTCGTGATGTCCAACTCGTTCACCAACCAGACGCTCGCCCAGATCGAGCTGTTCGCCCACAACGAGGACGGCGCCTACGGGACCGACACGGTCTACACGCTGTCCAAGCAGCTCGACGAGAAGGTCGCGCGGCTGCACCTCGACGCGCTGGGTGTCCGGCTGACCGAGCTGACCCGGGGCCAGGCCGACTACCTCGGCGTGCCGGTCGAGGGCCCGTACAAGCCCGAGCACTACCGCTACTAGGCGACGAACCGACGGACGGCGGTCCGAGCGGGGCGGCAAGGATGACCCCAGTCGCGGCGGAGATCGCCGACCCCTCGCTCGCGCCCGCGGGCGAGGAGCGGATCGCGTGGGCGGCCGGCCAGATGCCGGTGCTCGCGCGGATCCGCGAGCGGTTCGCCGCCGAGCGCCCGCTCGCCGGGCTGCACGTCGCCGCGTGCCTGCACGTGACGGCCGAGACCGCCAACCTCGTCCGCACGCTGCGCGCGGGCGGCGCCGAGGTCGCGCTCTGCGCGGCCAACCCGCTCTCCACCCAGGACGACGTCGCCGCCGCGCTCGTCCGCGCGCAGGACGCCGAGGTGCGCGCCCGTCGCGGCGAGGACATGGACGCATACGTCGCCCACGTCCGCGCTCTGCTCGAGGGGACGGTCGGCAGGGACACGATCACCCTGGACGACGGCGCCGACCTGATCGCCACCGCGCATCTCCGCGCCGAACGACGCCCCGAGGAGCCGTGGAGCCTGATCGGCGGGGTGGAGGAGACGACAGCGGGCCTCCTGCGCGTGCGCCGGCTCCAAGACGAGGGGGTGCTGCGCTGTCCGGTCATCGCCGTCAACGAGGCCCGCACCGAACGGGCGCTCAACGACCGCCACGGAACCGGCCAATCGGCGCTCGACGGGATCGTGCGCGCGACCAACATGCTGCTGGCGGGCAACACCGTCGTGATCGTCGGCTACGGGTGGGCGGGCCAGGGCGTCGCTGAGCGGGCCCGTGGCGCAGGGGGGGTGGTGGTCGTCTGCGAGGTCGATCCGCTCCGGGCGCTGGAGGCGCGGATGGCGGGGTACGAGGTGATGCCCGCGCTCGAAGCCGCTGCTCGCGGGGATCTGTTCGTCACGGTGACCGGGTCCCGCGCCGTTCTCGGCGAGCGCCACTTCGAGCTGATGAAGGACGGCGCGGTGCTGGCCAACGCCGGCCATTTCGACGTCGAGCTCGATCTCGGCGCACTGGAGCGGCTCGCGGGCGACCGGCGGCGCACGGTCCGTCCGCTCGTCGAGGAGTACCAGCTGGCCGACGGGCGGCGGCTCAACCTGCTCGCGCGTGGCCGGGTCGTCAACCTCGCGGCCGCCGAGGGGCATCCGGCGGCCGTGATGGATGTTTCCTTCGCGCTTCAGGCGCTGTCGGTCGAGGAGCTGCTCGCTCGTCGTGGGGCGCTCGGACCGGGGGTCCATCCGGTCGAGGATCGGGTCGATCGCGAGGTGGGTCGTCTGAAGCTCGATGCGCTCGGGGTGCGAATCGACGCACCGACCGAGGCCCAGTCGGACTACACCCGCGTCTGGGCCTGATCGGGCCCTCGACGACCTGTCCGGAACCGGTTCCGGACGCCGCTACAAGGGGTACGCTCCGCCTGCGATGAGCAAGGATTCGAGCATGCGCGGTGGCATCGACCTCGGTGGCACGAAGATCGAGGCGATCGTCGTCGACGATGACAATCAGGTCCGCGGCTCCGCGCGAGAGCCGACGCCCACCGATGGTGGCCCCGCCGGGGTGGCCGCCCAGATGGCGAAGGTGCTTCAGGAGGCCGCCGAGGCCGCCGGGGTGGGGCCCGGCGACCTGGCGGGCGTCGGTGTCGGCTCGCCTGGCGATGTCAATGATGAGGAGGGGACGGTCGGCAACGCCGGCAACCTTCCGGACTGGAGCGGCACCTTCGAGCTGGCCAAATCCCTGCGCGACGCCCTGGGCTGTCCGATCCACCTCGGCAACGACGTCCAGGTGGCCACGCGTGCCGAGGCCAAGCTGGGCGCGGGCGCCGACTTTCGCTCGCTGATCATGGTCGCCTGGGGGACGGGGATCGGCGGCGGGATCATCCTCGATGGCCAGCCCTGGATCGGCCGAGGGGCGGCGGGCGAGATCGGCCACACGGTCGTCAAGGCCGGCGGCGCCCACTGCCAGTGCGGGCGTCGCGGGTGTCTGGAGGCCTACGCGGGGCGCGGTTCGATGGAGGCCCGCGCGCGGCGCGAGGTGGACCAGGAGGGGGCGCAGACCGATCTCTTCAAGATCATGGAGCACCGCGGCCGCACCCGTCTGACCTCCTCCATCTGGGCTCACGCACTGGAGCGGGGCGATCACCTCGCCCACGAGTTGATCGATCGTGCCGTCTGCGCGCTCGGCGTCGGCATCGCGTCGGCGATCAATCTGCTCGACGTCGAGGCGGTGATCATCGGCGGTGGCTTGGGTGTCCGCTTCGGGGAGCCGATGGTCGAGCGGATCGAGGTCGCGATGAAGCCTCACCTGTTCAACGACTTCCGTCCGCCGGCGGTCCGCGTGGCGGGTCTCGGCGACCTCGGCGGCGCAATGGGGGCCGCGTTGCTGGCGACGCGCTGAGCGCCGCCCAGCCCTGAACCCGTTCAACGCTCATCAAAACTGGGTATTGGGTTGAGGGCTGAGACGGCCGCAGGCGGACTCTGACAGGATGGGCGGTCTTGCGCGTGGCCGGACAACGTTGTGTATGGAGAAGGAGAGAAGGTCGTGAGCACGCTCACGGGCAGCAGGGACGCCCCTGAAGACGGACCTGCACCCGGCGCTCCGCGCTCGCGGCCGCCCCTGTCGCCCGGCAGCCGCACGGCGGCCCGGGTCGGTGCGGCGGCGGCGCTGATCGCAGCGGTCGCGGCGATCGTGGTGATCGTGTTCGGCGGCGGGTCCTCCTACGTCGTGCACGCGGACTTCCAGGACGCGAGCGGCCTTGTCTCCGGTGACAACGTGCTGATCGGGCCGGCCGCGGTCGGCACGGTCTCGGCGATCAACCTCACCCGCGACGGCGAGGCGCAGGTGACGATGTCCCTGCACGGTGTCGGCACGTTGCACCAGGGCACGGTCGCCCGGATCGCCGAGGACTCGCTGTCGGGCATCGCCTCCAAGTACGTCGAGCTCGAGCCCGGGTCCTCAAGCGCGCCTGCCATCCAGAGCGGCGGATCGATCGGGATCGGACACAGCTACGCCGAGGTCAACATCGACGAGCTGTTCGACTCGCTGAACGGCCCGACGCGCCGCGGGCTCTCGAACCTCATCCGCGGCGAGGCGACGTCGCTGCGGGGCAAGGGGAAGCTCGCCAACCGCACGCTCGAGTATTTCGCGCCCGGATTGCAGAGCGCCAGCCAGGTGACGCACGAACTCGCGCGCAACGAGCCCGCGTTCGACGGACTCGTGGTCCAGGGCGCCGACGCGATGAAGACGCTGGCGAGCCGTTCGAGCCAGCTCAGCAGCCTGATCGCCAACACCTCGACCGCAACCGGCGCGATCGCCCGGCAGAGCCAGGCGCTCGAGAGCGCGCTCTCACTGCTCCCCGCGACGCTCACCCGCTCGCGCCACACGTTCGCCGGTCTGGACACGACGCTCGATGCACTCGATCCCCTGGTCAGCGCCGCCAAGCCCGCCTCCCGCCACCTGGGAAGGTTCGCCTCCCAGTTGCACGCGGTCGCGACGGTGGCGACCCCGACCGTCACAGAGCTCGACCAGCTGATCGCCAACCCGGCCAAGACCGGCGATCTGACGACCCTCGCCCAAGCCGCGCCCGGGCTGCTCACCCAGGCCGGGCGGGCGTTCCCGGCGCTGATCCAGAACTTCGCGCAGTCGAAGAACCAGCTCGACTACCTGCGCGAGTACACGCCTGACGTCGTCTCCGCGCTTGCCGACGTCGGCCAGGCGAGCTCCGACTATGACGCCAACGGTCACTACTCGCGGACCGCGCCGATGCTCTACCCGTTCACCACCGACTCGATGGGCCAGCTCGTCGAGCAGAACCCAGCCGACCGCTACAACGGGCTCACCCGCCTGACCAACCGCTGCCCGGGCTCGGCGGTTCAGGCCAATCCCGACGGCTCGAGTCCCGTCAACACCGGCAACTGCGACACCAGTCAGGTCCCGTCGGGCGGATGAGACGTCTCGCCGCCATCTCCGTCGCGCTTGCGATCGCCATGGTGGCGGTGACCGCCGTCGTGCTCACCGGGCAGGCGCGATCCGACGGTGGCCCGTACACGGTCCGCGCGATCTTCGACGACGCCTCCTACGCGGTCACCGGCGAGAACGTCCGGATCGCGGGAGCGAACGTCGGCACGATCACCGCTCTCGGCGTGACCCCGCAGAAGCGGGCGGCGGTGACGATCACGATCAACGACAACCGCTTCACCCCGTTCTTCTCCAACGCCCACTGCGAGATCCGCCCGCAGTCGCTGATCGGCGAGGAGTACGTCAACTGCACTCCGGGCACCAGCAGCGGCCACCAGCAGCTGCGACGGATCCAGCACGGAGCGGGCGCGGGCGACTATCTGCTGCCGGTCACCCACACCAGCTCGCCGATCGATACCGACATCGTCCAGGACATCTCCACCGAGCCGGTGCGTGAGTCGCTGGCGGTCATCATCGGCGAGCTCGGGACCGGCCTGGCGGCGCGGGGCTCTGACCTGAACGCCGTCATCCACCGTGCCAACCCTGCGCTCGGGAACACCGAGAAGGTGCTGCGCATCCTCGCTCGCCAGAGCCATACGCTCGCCGATCTGGCGTCGAACTCCGCCAAGGTGCTCGGGCCGCTGGCCCGCGAGCGGCGCCACATCGCCGGGTTCGTGAAGGAGGCCAACACGACCGCCCAGGCGTCCGCCGCGCGTGCCCAGGACATCTCTCGCACCTTCCACGAGTTCCCTCACTTCCTGGCGCAGTTACGGCCGCTGATGGCCGACCTGGGGACGCTCTCCTCCCAGGGAACGCCGGTGATGCGCGATCTGGGACAGAGCGCCGCCCCGCTCGGCCGGGAATTCGCAGAGCTGACCCCGTTCGCCAAGGCGGCGCGGAGCTCGCTGATCAACCTCGGCAACGCCGCGCGCGAGTCGCAGCCCGACCTGATCGCCTCCGAACCGCTGGCGCGGCAGCTGCGGACTCTCGGGAATCAGAGCAAGCCAAGTACGGCCTCGCTGGCGAAGCTGCTACAGAGCATCAACTCGACCGGCGGCATCGAGGACCTGATGACGCTGCTCTACCACGCGGTTGGCGCCTCCAACGGGTTCGACAGCCTCGGCCACTACGTGCGCGCCGAGCCGATCACCGGGCCCTGCTCCTTCTACGTGCGCAAGCCACTGATCGGCTGCGGCGCGACCTACTCGCACGGCGATCAGTCCTCGGCGGCCCGCAGCGATGCCACGAGCGCCTCGGGGGCGATCGTCAGCCGCGCACTGAAGACCGTCTCGGGGCGCCGGTCGACGACCTCGCTCGGAGGGCTGCTCTCCTACCTGGTCGGGAGCGAGCGATGAACAGCCGCCGGCGCCGCGACGCCTCCGTGCTCACCAGCCCCGTGCTGATCGGTGCGCTCACCGTCCTGGTGACGATCGTCGCCGTCGTCCTCGCCTACAACGCCAACAGCGGCCTTCCGTTCGTGCCGACCTACGACCTGCACCTTCAGGCCCGCAACGCCGAGGAGCTCCAGCGCGGCGACGACGTCAACGAGGGCGGCGAGCTGATCGGGGTCGTCTCCTCGATCAAGCCGTCGCGCACCCGCTCCGGGACGCCGATCGCGACGATCAACCTGAGACTCGACAAGACCGCCGAGCCACTGCCACGCGACACGCACTTCACGATCCGGCTGAAGGGCGCGATCGGTCTGAAGTACCTGGCGGTCGAGCGCGGGCGCGGACCGGGAGAGATCGCCAACGGGGCCACCGTGCCGCTCGGCCAGACGACCAGCTCGGTCGACTTCGACCAGGTGCTCTCGATGTTCAACGCGCGCACCCGCAAGGGGGTGCAGGACTCGACGACCGGCTTCGGTCAGGCGGTGGCGGGCCGCGGGCGTGACATCAACCAGGCGATTGGAGCGTTCGGCCCGCTGCTGCGCGACCTGCAGCCGGTGGCCGCCAATCTCGCCTCGCCGCAGAGCAACCTCGCAGGCTTCTTCCGTGGCCTGAACGCGTTCTCAGGTGCGCTTGCGCCGGTCGCCCGCCAGCAGGCGTCACTGTTCGTCGGACTGGACACGACGTTCCGCTCGCTCGCATCGGTCGCGCCGTCGCTGCAGAGCACGATCTCCGACACCCCGCCGGTGTTCGAGGAGACGGTGCGCACCAGCCCGAAGGTCCGCACCTTCCTCACCGACACCGCGTCGCTGCTGCACGAGCTGCGGCCCGGCTTCGCGACGCTGAAGACGAGCGCGCCCGTCCTGGCCGACACATTCCAGACGGGCGCCCGCACGCTCCCGCCCACCAAGTCGCTCGACGAGCAGACCGTCCTGCTGGCCAAGCGCCTGGCCAGCTACAGCAGCTCACAGACCGTCCAGCAGGGCCTCGGCCGGTTCTCGCTGGCGGCGAAGGATCTCAAGCAGCCGTTGGCGTTCCTGACGCCGGTGCAGTCGACCTGCAACTACGTGACGCTGTTCCTGCGCAACACCGCCAACGTGCTCGCCCAGCACGTCTCCGAGGGCGGCTTCCTGCGGTTCGTGCAGATCGCCGTGGACGACCTGCCCGGCCGCGAGTCCGAGCCCTCGCACACGCTGTTCACCGGCGCCTTCACCCAGAACGCCGGCCCGGTGCATTCCGACCCCTATCCGAACACCGCTTCGCCCGGAGAGACACGCGAGTGCTCGGCCGGCAACGAGGGGTACGTGCCGCACGGCCTGGTCGGCAACCCGCCCGGCAACGTCGGGACCGCGACCGAGAAGACGAACCGGAGCCTGAAGTGACCCGTCGTCGTCGCCATACCGCGCTCGTCCCCAACTGGGCCGCCGGGATCATCGCCGCGGTCGTGATCCTCGCCGTGTGCTGGCTGGTGTTCGGCGGACCGACACCGTTCGGCGGCTCGCCCTACCAGCTGAAGGCGATGTTCACCGCTCAGACCGAGCTGCACCTCGCCTCGCCGGTGCGGGTGGCCGGCGTCAACGTCGGCAAGGTGGTCTCGATCAAGCGCGTCGGGGGATCCTCGCCGGCCGCGGTGATCACGATGGACATCAACCACGAGGGGCTGCCGATCCACACCGACGCGACGGTGAACATCCGTCCGCGGCTGTTCCTGGAGGGCAACTACTACGTCGACCTCAGCCAGGGCAGCCCCGGTGCCCCGATCCTGCACTCGGGGCAGGTGCTGCCCGCCGCGCACACCAGCGGGCCGGTCCAGCTCGACCGAGTGCTCTCCTCGCTCAATGCCAACGCTCGCACGAACCTGCAGACGCTGCTGCAGGGGTTCGGGGCGGCGCTGAACGACAAGCCATCGGCGGCAGCGGACAGCACCGCCGACCCCTCCCAGCGCGGGCTGACCGCGGCGCAGTCGCTCAACCGCTCGCTCGACTATTCGGCGGCCGCGTTCCGGGAGTCGGCGCTCGTCGACCAGGCGCTCCTGGGGGAGACTCCCCACGACCTGTCCGGCAGCGTCACCGGCCTGTCGAAGACGTTCACCGGCCTGAACGAATCCGGTTCGCATCTGGCGGGTCTGGTCACCTCGTTCAGCAACACGATGGGGGCGCTGGCCGCGCGCCAGAGCGACCTCTCCCAGACGATCGCGCTGCTGCCGGGCACGTTGCGCGCCGCCGACGCGGCGTTCGGGCCGCTGGAAGCCTCGTTCGGGCCGACCCGCACCTTCGCCCGTGAGCTGCTGCCCGGGGTCCGCCGGCTGGGGCCGACGATCACGGACGCGCTGCCATGGCTCGCGCAGGCTCGCACGCTCTTCTCCAGCCGCGACCTGGGCGGGCTGCTCACCGATCTGACGCCGGCGGTGCAGGGGACGGCCTCGACCCTGAAGTCGACGCGCTCGCTGCTTGGCGGTGCCTACTCGCTCGCGAGCTGCTTCAACCACACGATCATCCCGACCGGTAACGAGAAGATCTCCGATCCGCCGCTCACCACCGGCCTGCGGGACTACCAGGAGCTCTTCCAGTCGGCGGTCGGCATCGCGTCCTCGGCCCAGAACATCGACGGTAACGGCCGCTACCTGCGCTCGAGCACCGGCGGGGGAGCGGACCGCGTGCAGACCGGGTCGCTCGGGACCAGCGGCCCGCTGTACGGCAACGCGGTACTGCCGCCGCTCGGCACTCGCCCGGCGTTCGACGGTACGGCGCCGAAGCTCACGCGCTCGGTGTCGTGCCTGAAGGAGAACCCGCCCAACCTGAACGCGACGAGCACCGGAGCGGGACCGTGAGGCGCGCCATCCGCAACCACCGGATCGACTTCGCCGCGATCCTCGTGCTGGTGGTGCTCGCGGCGGTCGTCACCGGCTACGTGCTGGAGCATCAGCCGGCGTTCCACTTCGGCCAGAGCTACTACCAGGTCAACGCCGACTTCTCCGAGGCGTCGGCCGTCACCGCCGGCCAGGGTCAGGCGGTCACGATCGCCGGCGTCCCGATCGGCCAGGTCGGCGGTGTGACGGTGCGCGACGGGGTCGCGGTCGTGCAGATGGAGATCGAGAAGAAGTACGCGCCGATCTATCGCAACGCGACCGTGCTGTTGCGCCCGCGGACGCCGCTGAAGGACATGTACCTGGAACTCGACCCCGGCTCGCGCAGCGCGGGCCGCCTGCCCGCCGGAGGAACGATCCCGACCTCCCAGACCACTCCCGATGTCGACGTCTCGCAGATCCTCTCCTCGCTGGACTCCGACAGCCGCAACTACCTGTTGCTGCTGCTCGCGGCAGGTGCCGGCGCGCTCAAGGACGGCGGCTCGGCCACCGGCTCGGCACGTCCGAGTGCGGACGCGGTGAGCTCGCTGCAGGAGACGCTCAAGCGCTTCGCACCGCTGGGCAAGAGCACCCGCCAGTTCGCGTCGCTGCTCGCGCGGCGCCAGTCGAGCCTGCGCCGCGCCGTGCACAACCTCGACCTCGTCGCCGGCTCGCTGGGCGGCGTCGACCACGAGCTCGCCTCGCTGATCGACGCCTCGGACACCAACTTCCAGGCGATCTCGGCCAACGACGACGAGCTGGAGCAGACGCTCGAGGAGTTCCCTGGAACGCTGCGCACGACCCAGGCCTCCCTGGTCAAGCTGCGCTCGTTCGCCAGCGCGAGCGGCAGCACCCTCCACGCCCTGCAGCCGTTCGCGCGCCACTTCGCTCCCGCGCTGAAGGCCTCCCAGCCCCTGTTCAGGTCGACGACCTCGGTGCTCGCCTCCGAGCTCGAGCCGTTCTCAGTCAAGCTCCAGCCGCTGGCGAGCATCCTGCGGCCCGCCGCGCAGTCGCTGAAGGTGTCCACGCCCAAGCTGACGAGCTCGGTGGGTGTGCTCAACGACCTGTTCAACGAGCTCGCCTACCAGGGCCAGGGGAACCGCAGCTACCTGTTCTACGGCGGCTGGCTGGCCCACATCGCCGACAGCCTGGTCTCCAGCGGCGACGCCGACGGCTCGATCGTGCAGGGCCTGTTCATGGGCACCTGCGCGCAGCTCAGCTTCTACGAGACCTCGCTGCAGCAGACCGACAAGCCGCTCGGCGTGATCCTCGCGCTGCTGGGCGCGCCGTCGGTCGCCCAGCTTCCGGGCGTGAAGCCCCTGCCCGGCACCTCCGACTACAGCTGCCCCTCCGGCTGATGACCAAGCAACGGCCCTCCACGCTCGCGATGATCACGATGCTCGGTTTCACCGCATCGTGCGTCGGCCTGCTCATCTTCCTGTGGCTGTCGTTCGGAGGCTCGCTGCCGTTCGACGCCCAGGGGTACCGGTTCTCGGCGGAGTTCAGCCAGGCGACCGAGCTCGCGCCCGACGCGGCGGTGACGATCGCGGGGGTGAAGGTCGGCCACGTGGTCTCGGTGAACCTCGATCGCCGCACCGGGCTCGAGCGCGCCGTGCTGGAGATCGACCACAAATACGAGCCCCGGCCGGCCGACACGCGGGCGATCCTGCGTGAGAAGACGCTGCTCGGCGAGACCTACGTCGCGCTCTCGGCCGGCGACCCGAGCGGGCCCAAGCTCCGCGACGGCGGGATGCTGCCTCAGCACCAGGTGCAGAACACGGTCCAGCTCGATCAGATCCTCAATGCGTTCGACCCCAAGACGCGGCGGGCGTTCGAGACCTGGATGCAGCAGGGCGGGATCGCGCTGACCAACCGCGGGCAGGCGTTCAACCAGGCGTTCGCCTCGCTCTATCCGTTCGCCACCAACGTCAACCGGGTGCTCGCGGTGCTGAACCGTCAGGGCGCCGCCACCCGGACGCTCCTGAGTGACGGCGCGCAGGTGTTCTCGGCGCTGGCGCGCTCGCCCGCGCAGGTGCAGGGGTTCGTGCGAGGCTCCAACGCGGTGTTCGCCGCGACCTCGGCGCGCGACCAGGCACTCGCCCAGACGATCCGCGACTTCCCGGGCTTCCTGCGCCAGGCGCGCACGACGATCGGGCGGGTCTCGGCGTTCGCCGGAACGACGCAGGGGCTCGTCGACGAGCTGCGCCCGGCGGCGCGTCAGCTGTCCCCGGCACTCGTCTCGCTGACCTCGCTCGCTCCCAGGCTGCGCACGCTCGTGCACGACGTCGGGCCGTTGACGAAGGCGTCGCGCAAGGGGCTGCCGGCGGTCCGGGAGTTCCTCACCCAGAGCATCCCGTTCCTGTCGGCGTTGACGCCATATCTCGGCAACGTGATCCCGGTGGTCAACTACATCAACAGCTACCGGCGTGACCTCGCCGGGTTCTTCGCCAACAGCGCCGCCAGCACCCAGGGGTCCTCCAGCGGCCTGCACTACCTGCGGGTCGTCTCGCCGATCAACCCCGAGGTGCTGATGCCGTACTCCGCGCGGCCCGAGACCAACCGCACCAACCCGTATCTCTCGCCGGGCGGCTACGCGAAGTTGATCGAAGGACTGCCGGTTTTCGGCTCATACCTGTGCACGAACAACCCATTGCCGCCGCTTTCGCCGTCTCTGTCGGCGAGCACAACTTCGGTGGCCGGAACCGTGTTAACAATTGCGAGCCTCGTGCAGGACTACTACATCACCGCTGATCCCTCGGGACCGGCCTGCAAAGCGCAGGCGCCGCTCGGCCTGTCAACGACCGGGCAGGACCAGGCGTTTCCGACGCTCAGCGCATTGCCCCGTTAAAGGGTTTGATGTCCGGCGCACGGCGGGTAGTGACAACCGAAGCAAGCAGTACGCTGACGTACCAACCATAAGGAGGAGCCGTTTTGAAACGACTGACCATTGGCATCGTTGCCGCGCTGGCGATGCTCATCGCGGCCGGATCTGCGATCGCCGCGATCGATACCTATTCCGGCGGCTACAGCTTCAAGGGCAAGGCCGGCTCGAAGTCGAGCCCCGCTCCGCTCGACTTCACGCAGCACTTCGCTCTGAAGGCGGCCAACGCCGGCTCGCTGACCGGGATCCTGAACAAGGTCACGACCTCGATCAGTGGCGTGAAGGTCGATTCGACCGGCTTCCCGACCTGCAGCGCCAAGCAGGTGAACAACTGGACCAAGACGAGCTACGCGTCGGTGTGCCCGAAGGGCTCGCTCGTCGCCTCCGGCTCGATCAAGGCGCAGCTCGGCACCACCACCAACTTCACGCCCCAGGGCCTGAACTGCGATCCGGACCTCTACGTCTGGAACGCCGGTGGCAACAAGCTGACGTTCTTCTTTGAGACGACGTCGACGCACCAGTGCCTGGGTGGCCAGATCACGACCGGTCAGACGCCGGCGTTCACCGCCACCTACAAGCAGTCGGGCAGCAACCTGGTGGTCACGATCCCGGTGCCGAACGCGGTCACGCACATCGGTCCGGCCACGGGCGGCTACCTGGCCTCGCTCTCCAGCGAGTACCTCAAGTGGCGCTCGACGACCTCCAAGGGTCATCGCGACATCACGTCGGTCGGTTGCCACGGCAAGCGGCACTTCAGCTACACGTTCAGCGCCACGGCGCCGAACCAGCCGGCTGAGACCAAGACGATCAAGGGCGAGGCAGCCTGCGGCTGACCCCCTCGTGGTCTGATTGACGTTCCTGCGCCGCCCCGGGGTCCCCGGGGCGGCGCTTTTTTGTCGGCCGGGGCCAGGGCCAGGGCCGGGGGCGATCTGGGTTTTCTGGGTTTTCCTCCGGAGCGGGTGAAAAACGAGATCAGAGCGTCAGCGGGGTCACCCGGCGCCGCCCGCGAGGATCGCGCGGATCGTCGCCGCCTCCTGCTCGCCGCCGGCGGAGAGGCGGCGGTGGGTCGAGCGCAGAGTGCGAAAGCCATCCGCCAGCGCGGCAGCGTCCTTCGCCCGGTCGCGTTCGAAACTGTCGCGGTCGGAGTGGTGGCGCCAGGAGTCCAACTCGATGATCAGCCGCGCTTCGCGGTACAGAGCATCGACCTCGCGCATCCGGCCTCCGATCCGCAGTCGCTTGTTGAGCTCTGGCATCGGAAGG
>Ga0335075_10006988_pt1 | contig 17411 bp, 19 predicted proteins | sample Lox_Sample_24_FD_206723 | JGI IMG/M metagenome (GOLD analysis project Ga0335075, IMG submission 206723) | Soil microbial communities from Loxahatchee National Wildlife Refuge, Florida, United States - Lox_Sample_2.4 | ecosystem: Environmental > Terrestrial > Soil > Wetlands | place: USA...
ATTCGACCCGGAAGCCTTCGACCCGGCTGCGGCGACGAAGAGGATGAATAAGGGGCTGCCGGACTGGCGACGGATGATGTGACTTCCGGCGCAACGATGAGGCTTCCGTTTTTCTCCCGCCCGGCCCACGGCTTTTCATTCGCTTCTTTTTCTCTGCCTCGCTCTTACAATTTAGCAGACTCAAAGCCCAAAGAGAGCGGAGGCAACAATGATTCAACTGACTACCATGCGTCAAACCGCCGAACTGATTGGCGTCACCTACGCTGCCCTTCAAGCCGCCATATTCCACAAGAAGATTCCTGAACCGGAAATGAAGGTCGGCTCGCACAAGCTGTTCAACGCCGGCGAGGTAGAGATCGCCCGCAAATACTTCGAGGAGAACCGCAAGAGAAGAGAAGCGAGGCGACGACCATGAAAATGCCTTTTGGCAAGTTCCAGGGACGCCAGTGCCACGAAATCCCCAGGTACTACTTGCGGTGGCTGCTTGCGACGATGGACCTGTCTCCAGATTTGCAGCAAGCCTGTGTGATGGGCCTGGAAAAGAAGGAATGGAACCCGCCGACGCCTCGTGATCTCGACAAGCTGGTTCACGAGGTTTGTTGCGAGTGGGATGGCTGAGAAAGCATCACGGGGAGGAACAACGCCGGTGAATGGGTCGCCGGAATCCTCCCTCCCCGTTCGTAGGATCACTGACATGAGTATTATATGCAGGACATCGTTAGGACTTTGCAACTTTGGTGCGAAGAGGGACAGGTTTACGAACTGAGAGTTCCGAAAACGAAACGACGAGGCGTCATCTCCGGGTATTTCGACGACCTGAACGCCCTGGCCGTCAACGCCGACACGCTTTCCGACGACGTGGACGTTCCCGCCGTCTACCTCACCCTGAACCCCGTCATCCCCGACCTGATCGCCCGCTCGGCCAACGAAACTCTCGACCGCTGCGACGTGACCACCAAGGATCAGGAGATCGCCCGGCGACGGATGCTGCTGGTCGATTGCGACCCGATCCGGCCCGTGGGCATCTCCAGTTCCGACGCCGAACACCAGGCCGCCATCGAACGATCTCGTCAGATTCGAGAATACTTGACGGGTGAAGGATTTCCCTTGTCGCTTTTGGCCGACTCCGGGAACGGTGGACACAACCTCCTCCGCATCGACTTGCCCAACGACGACGAAGCCGCCGATCTCGTGAAGCGATTCCTGGAGTCGCTGGCGGTTCGCTTCGATGACGCCGTGGTGGCCGTGGATACCTCGGTCTGGAACGCCTCCCGGATTTGCAAGCTGTACGGCACGATGGTCAGGAAGGGCGGCAACCACCCTTCCCGACCGTGGCGAAGATCGACGATTCTGGACGGCCCGGACAAGCTGGAAGTTGTGCCGGTCGAACTGCTGCGCAAGATTGCCAGCCCTCCCACGACGACCATTGCGCCGGCCCCGGCCATCCCGGCGAAGAAACCCAGGACGACGACGCCCGGCAAGTACACCGTCGCCGACGTGGAGAAACTGCTGACGGCACGGGGGCTGAAGTTCAGCCAGCCGACGCCTTACGAGGATGGCGCTCGCTGGGTGCTGGAAGAATGCCCGTGGCACGAGGATCACAGCGACGGTCCCGGTGGTTCGGCGATATTCTTGCGAAACGGCATCATCGGGTTCGACTGCAAGCACGCCCATTGCCAGGAGCGCACCATTCAGGACGTGCTGGGGGCGGTGAATGGTGGCGGGAACGACGGCAAAAAAGACCCCAAGAAGTTTGACAAGATGGCGCAGGCGTTCGTGGATCACTACATCGCCCAGGGCCATCAGCCGCTCTACACGGGAGGGCGGACCTACTTTTACGCCGGGTGCCGCTATGCCGAGTGCGACGAACTGCCCATGAAGGTGCGGGAGTTCTTCAAGGACAACGGCTGGTCGCAATCCAACAACGTGGTCGGCAACGTGGTGCCCATCGTCCAGAGCTACGTCTGGAAGGATGCTGGCAGGTTCGGGCCGATGCCGTTCTGGATTGGGGAGCGACCGTTCACGACCACGAAGAACGTCATCGCTTTCTCGAACGGCTTGCTGGACCTGGAATCACCCGCCAGCCTGATCCCGCATTCCCCGAACTGGTGCAGCACGGTTTGCCTGCCCTTCGCCTACGATCCCTCGGCGACCTGTCCGGCCTGGGAGAAGTTCCTGGGGGAAGTGCTGGAGGGCGACGAAGACCGTATGACGCTGCTGCAAGAGTTCTTCGGCTACTGCCTATCCTCGGACACGTCCTTGCAGAAGGCGCTGATCCTGGTCGGCAAGCCACGTTCGGGGAAGGGCACGATTCAGCGAGTTCTCGGAGCCTTGGTCGGCCCGGACAACAGCACAGGTTTTTCCCTGGAACGGCTCGCCACCGAGTTTGGCCCCTCGGCGCTGGTCAACAAGGCCGTGGCCCTGGTCGGTGAAGTGGAACTCTCGGCCAACCCGCAGCGGGCGAAGATCGTGGAGGTCTTGAAGTCCGTGATCGGCGAGGACGCCCTTTCCATCAACACGAAGTACGAATCGACCTTTCCTTCGCTGCGCTTGCCGACCCGCTTCGTGATCGCTTCCAACAGCGTACCTCGCCTGCTCGACGCTTCGGGGGCGCTGGCGCATCGGTTCCTGTTCGTGCCGTTTGAAATGTCGTTCGTCGGTCGGGAAGACATCCATCTGGAAGAAAAGCTGCTGGCGGAACTGCCCGGCATCGCCAACTGGGCGCTGGCCGGATTGAGGCGGCTGCGGGCGGCGGTCGGTCGGTTTACCCTGGGAGACGGTCACAGGAGGCTCGCCGGGCAGTACGCCGCCGACACGTCGCCGATCATGGCCTGGGTGCGGTCGGAGATGGTGGTTCACCGCCGGGCCGATCCGGGAGACTTGCCGCCCGAATGTCTCACCAGGGAGAACGTCAGCATCGCCAAGTCGGATGCCTACGACCTGTACTGCGCCTGGTGCGAAGGCCACGACATCGAGCCGACTCGCCAGGCATGGTTCGGGCGAGACTTGAAGACGCTGATCCCCAAACTCCAGGAGGGACGAGATACCAGGGCGGACGGATCACGACCAATGGTTTATCGTGGGATTGGCGTTCGGCCCTGCAACTCGCCGGATGAGACGCCTGGTAAACATTCTGACTGTACAATCCACGGTTTTCCCCGAAATGGCCCTGGCCCGGTGAATAACGGGGCTGCGGTGTCGGGCCTGTCAGGGCAGTCAGGGCATTTGGATTGTTTGGTCCAACTTTTTCAAGAGACAGAAAAGGATACAGAAGTGAAAGTTGTAACAAACAATGAAAATGCCCTGACTGCCCTGACGCAGCCGCCCGGCAACGACTCCCAGGGCGGGCCGAGCGATAAACCTGGTTGTACAACCACGGTAAAACCGATGGTGAAGCCCGTCGCCTCTGCCGCAACCTGCGCCTGGAATACCGCAACGGGTATGTTGTACAGCCTGAACCGAACAACCTCTCGATCTGGCGGGTCGGCAAGGACGTGGACGGCACGGTGCGGTGGCTCGACCAGTCCGGTACACGAGAATGGGCGGTCGCCGAGGTTCAACGCCGGCTCGCCCCCAAACCCGTATCGCCGCCAGTTCCCGAAAACGAGGAAGATGACGCCGGCACCGCCGCCGACGTGCTGAACACGCTCATCTGCAACATCGAGGAAGGCAAATTCGACCTGGACGATGCAGATGATCTGGACGATCTCGAATGCCAGATCGCTCCCGCTCTCGACATCCCGGAAACGGCGGACATGGCAGAAGCCTTGTTACTCGACCTGGAGGACTCTTGTTTGCCCCTGGACGGCGTGCGCCTGCGGGTGGATGAGATGCTTGCCGTGCTTCTCCGACTGGAGGAGGAAGAGATGGATCACCAGAAGGACAAAGTGAACAGCATCGTCCGTCTGCTGCGGCGCTGATGCCTTTGGCTACGGCTATACGCCCCTCGGCCCGTAGAATTCCTCGCCAACCTCGAACAGCGCCTTCTCGACGGCCTCCATCTTGCCCTTCAGGACGCAGGTGATGCCGAGCCGTTCGACCCACGGCTTCAGGGCGTGGCCGATGGCGTCGTCCTGAAGCTGCAACTCGGTCGGGCGGTGGGGCATGAGTGGAGGGAAGGGTGTGCGAACGGCCCCCACGATCATGGCCCACAGGAAGTCCTCGGTCGGCAAGTCGATGTGGAACGGGAAACTCCTCACGACGGCTCGGTGGGTGACACTGAAGACAGCAATCATCCACGGCTGCCACGCCTTGCAGGCGAGGTAAACCCAATCGTGGAACTGACGCAGGCCAAATTGCCACACGTCGCTCTCTTGCGGTAGCTGGAGCAGCCGGTCGATGTCTTCCTGCCGCCTGTTCATCTTGCTCACTCCGGGGCCGGCTGCTTCTTCCCCTTCTTGTAGTCCTCGGCTGCCTCCTCCTTCATGCCCAGCGCCTCGTGGGCGAACCCTCGGTGGAGGTAGTAGGCGGGCTGGTTCGGGTCCAGCCGGATCGCCTCGGTGAAGTCGGCCACCGCTTCCTTGAAGTGCTTCAGGTTGTAGTGCAGACTGCCTCGCTTGTCGAAAACCTCGGCGTTCGTGGGGTCGAGACGCAGCGCCTCGTCCATGTCGGCGATGGCTTCTTCCGTCCGCTTCGCCTGGGCCTTGACAACACCCCGCTGGGCAAAGGCCAAGCTCATCGCCTTCCGGTACAGTTCGGGGTGGTCCGGGTCGAGTTCCTGGGCGTGACGCAGATCGGCCATCGCCTCGTCGATCCGCAACAATCGCAAGTAGGCCAGGCCACGGTTCTTGAAGACCTCGGCGTTCTTCGGGTCCAGGCGAGCCGCCACGTCGAAGTCGGGCAGAGACTCCTTGACCTTGCCAGCGTTGAAGCAGCAGCCAGCCCGCCGATGGTACGCCTCGGCGCAATTCGGGTCCAGCTTGATGGCTTCCGTGAACGCCGCCTCGGCCTTGTCCCACTCCTTCTTGTTGAAGTGCAGCTTGCCTAGCGCCAGGGCCGCTTCCAGTGTGCCGGGTGCCGGCTGTTCTCCTGCCTCCTGCTTCGTGCCGACCCCTGGTTTCTCCGTCACCGGCCTGTGCTGCTGGAGGAAGACAACCAGGCCCACGGCTGCGACGAGCAACAACCCAGCAGCGCCGACGACCAGGCGACGAGATCGGCGTGAGGCACCGCCGCTCCTTCGCAGGTCAGCGGCCAGATTGCCGGCGTCCTGGTAACGGTCGCTGGGCTTCCGGGCCAGGCACTTCAGGCAGATGCTTCCCAACGTCTTCGAGACGGCGGGCAGTTGCGCCACGTTGCCAGAGACGATCTGCCTCCGCAATTCGACCGGATCGGTGCCCCGGTGCGGAAGCTGGCCGGTCAGCAGTTCGTACAGGACGACGCCCAGGCTGTAAACGTCGGCCCGGTGATCGGCTCCCTGGCCCTGAACCTGCTCTGGACTCATGTACGCCAGGGTGCCGAACGAGACGGCCCCGCTCTCGGCCCCGTCGTCGGGCGAACGGGCGATGCCGAAGTCGGCCAGCAGCGCCCTGCCGTGTCGGTCGATCAGAATGTTGCCCGGCTTGATGTCCCGGTGGATGAAGCCCTGCCGGTGAGCGTAGGCGAGGGTTTCGGCGACCTCAGCGACCAGGCGCACGGCTTCTTGCAGCGTCGGGCGATTCTTCGCAATGCGGTCAGCCAGGCTACCGCCCTCGACGAACTCGGACACGATGAAGCATGAATCGCCGTCCCGGCCCACGTCGAAAACCACCACGACGCCGGGGTGTTTCAACCCTGCCACCCGACGAGCCTCGGCCATGAACCGCTCGGTCGAGAGCAGCCTTCCCGCCTTGGGCATCTTGACGGCCACGGCCCGACGCAACTCCAGGTCGAATCCCTTCCAGACATGGGCGAACCCGCCCTCGGCGATCTTCTCGTCAAGGCGATACCGGCCTGCCAGTGTACGAGGGGCATCCGGGGTCGATGGATCGGGCTGCGTTCCACGGTCGTCATCCGGGCGCTCCATCCAGGCCGTCACCTTCAACGCCTGAATGCGTTCGGCCAGGAGCGGAGCCAGGTGCGGGCAATCTTGGCACAATTCCTCAGCGGAAGGCTCCTGTCCCTTCTCGTGAAGTTCCTCCCATCGGAGTAGCAGTTCGGCCAGCAGTTCATCGTCGCTCATCAGCCCGGCTCCTCGTTCAACTGTTGGCGCAGGCGACAGCGGGCCGAATGCCAGCGGCGCTTGACCGTCCGCAGCGAGACACCCAGGACATTCGCTGCTTCCTCCTGTGTCAGCGCCTCGTAGAACAGGAAATTCACGACCTCTTTCTCCTCGTCCGGCAGCGCTTCCACCTGGGCGTGGAAGGCCGACCAGGCTTCCAGGTCTTCCGGCTGCTCGGCCCGGTCATGCAACGATCCGCCCTCGTCGTCAGGCGGCTGGCCGTCCGTGTGGTGCTTCGCCCCCTGACCGTGCGGCCCCAGGTGGTGCTTCGCCAGGTCGAGAAGCGTGCGTCGAATTTGGACTGCCGCCAAGTTGAAGAAGTGCCTCACGGATTCCGGCTTCACTTCCGCCAAGGCCCGGTGCAGCCGAAGCATCGCACTCTGGAATACGTCATCCGTCATCTCCCAGCGCCGCAGGTCCGGGCGGGCATGGAACATCTTCCTCGTCAGCCGCAAGAGCCGGTCGCAGGCGTGGTCGAGCAAGGCGCTGCGGGCCGCTTCGTCGCCGCCGAGAACCTTGTCGATCAGCCGTTGCAGTTGCGTGTCGGACGCAGGCATCTTCCACCCTCGCCGGCTCTATGCCCATCGACGAGGGCCGGGATGTCCCTCTTTGGCTATGCGATGGTCGTGTCGAAAAAGGGCCAGGTTCACCAGTCGTAAAGGCAGGCCAAGTGAGCCGTCCGGCTGGCCCTTGCCTTGACCTCGACAGCGGTTAGACTATTCCGTTGGTAGACGCAGGCATCGTGCCTGCTCAGGAAGTCGTACAAGAGAGGGAACAAGCGGCAGTCAACCCGTGGCCGAACGAAGGCTGCGGCTACAACTTGATGACGCAAATTAGGTTGCGTCAAGAACTGCTTCTCGCTAAACCGCCAAACTGACCCGCAAGGGTCTTTAGATCAGAGGCAGTGCTTGGCCGCTCCCGTAAGGGAGCGCCGCCAAGTGCTGTTCTGATCTGCGCCTTGGCGGGCGCTGCGAGAGCGGCCTTGGTTGGCGCTCTCTGTTCTTTTCAGTTTCCTCCTTTCAGCGCTATCACATCGCCGCCCGCAGATTTCTTGCACCAGCTTGGCCCTTTTTAGCCACGGCGGTCGCACCGCTGGGTAGGCGCACACGCCCCCGGCAGGGCTTCGCCACGAAGAAGACCTTCAACCTCCAACGAGAAAGGACCGCTCGACAGATTGTTCATAAAGGCATGGGCTGGCGTATGCCCGTGTCGCCGAAATCCAGCATCCGGCTGAAATGCCGGAAGTCCTTTGGCGGGGAATGCACGAGCGCTTCGTGCTGCCTCACGGGGCTAGGTGCCTCCCCGGTAGACAGGGGAGTGACACGCTAACGCTGACTGCCGCAAGTTCCGGGCAAAGGCATGTCCGGGCAGCCAGAGGTCTACCGACCCCTTGTAGGCGGGGAGATAGCCTGCACGTCTCCCAGCGCCGTATCGACAGTACGGCGCTGGCGGTTCAAGTCAACGAGAGGGAAAACCAGGGCCAGGTCGTGCCTGCACCAAACGACCGTCCACCTTGTCCGTTCGGGGACACGCCATCGGTCGATGGCCCAGGTTCGATTCCTGGCAGGGTGGCTTTGGCAGGCTATCCGAGGACAGTTCTTCCGGCATGGTTGCTATTGGGGGAGATGACCATGATTCGCTTTACATGCCCGAAGTGCAAAACAGTCCTACAAGCCGCTCCTCAGCAGGCGGGGGCGATGATTTCCTGCCCGAAGTGCCAGACGCAGATGAAAGTCCCGTTGCCGCAGGGCGTCCTGCCCGCAATGCCGGTTCAGATTTCCTCGCCTGCGTCGATCACGCCCTCCTCACCTGCGCCGACCACAAGCCAGGCGGCAAACCAAGCGCCAGTGTCGAGCGGTGCCCCTTCCGGCTGGCACGGGCGATTGAAGACGATGGCAGAAAAGCTGAAATCGACCTGGCAAGGGCTGTCTCCCCGTGGGAAGGCAGCCGTTCTCGGCGGCAGCGGCGGCTTCGTCCTTCTCTCGTTTGCTCTGTGTTGCGGGGTTTGTGGCGTCTTCAGCTTCTTCGGCCCCAGGAAAGACGGTAACTCGCCACAAGTCAAGGCCGGCTCGGATGGGGGATCGCAAGCCGTCGCCAAGGTCGATTTCACGAAGGGGCCGAAAGGCGAAGAGATCATCCAGGTCGAGGAAGCCAAAGAGAAGAAGGCAGGGTTCAAGAACAAGAACGGCAAGTTCGTCAGCCACGGCCCGTACATCCTCTTTTACGATCAGGTCGGCGGCAAAAAGATGTGGGAGGGGGAAAAATTCGACGGGCAATGGCATGGCAAGCTCACTGGTTGGTATAAGGACGGCTCTCTCTCGTTCGAGCGGTGGTACGACAAGGGCAAGCCGGTGGGCACCCACAAGGGGTACGACGGCAGAGACAAGATCGTATGGACGCTGCGGTTCGAGGACGGGAACCCGAACCTCGCCGAAGTGGATTGCTTCTGTGTGGTCTGCCAAATCGCCTTTCTCTACGGCTCTACGACCTGGAACAAGGCGAGGCCGTTCAACGAAGACTGCACGCTGTTCACGTTTACCAAAGGCATCCGAAGCGAAATCCCGGAAACCGAGTTCTTGTGGTTGATGGGTCAGCCCCAGGATCGGCATGACGTGCTGCCCAATCGGTACGAGCAGGATTGGGTCTACCGCTGCAAAGACGGCATCGTAACGTGCCGGCTCGTAAAAGGACGAAATCCGCTGACGATGACACAAACGAAGGTCAATGGGAATCGAAAATTCTGAACTGCCGCCGAGTTTCCGAACTTAAAGGCAAAGCAGGGAGTCTACTTGAGTGGACCGACCTCTTCAGGCAATTTCCAAGGAGAATTCCAATGCGCCGCTTGCTTCTGTTCTTCGCCCTCTGCGTGATCCCGGCAACTCTCGTCATCTACGGCTGTAGCGATGCGGGCAAGGCACGAGTCGATGTCGCCAAGAAGAAGCTGCTCGATCAGATCGACGACGCCCTCGGCAAGCTCGACGTGCAGAAGGCCGAGATCGACAACGGCATCAAGTCGGCCAAGCAAGCGTTGGATGGGGTCCGCAGGGCCAAGATCAAAGCCCAGGTCAGCGCCGAACAACTCGATGAAAAAGTCCGCCCGTTCCAGGAAAAAATCGCCCGCTGCGACGAAAGCCTCGCCAGGCTGCGGGATGCGATCAAGGCCGACAAGCCCGCCGACTTCGCCGGTAAGACCTACACCGTGGCCCAACTCAATGAGATGGCAGGCAAGGTCATCCAAGCCCGCAGAGAAGCGGAAGTTCAGATCAAGGGGTTCGACGCCGCCCGTGCCAACTTGCAGAAGGTCGTTGCGACGATAACCAGACAGCAGCAAGACCTCGAAAGCCGACTTACCAAACTACAAGCGGCCAACTCGAAACTCGACTCCGAAATGGCGGCGGCGAAAGCGATGAAACAAGCGTCGGTGACGATGGGCGATGCCAACGCCAGCCTCTCCGACAACCTGGACGAACTCGAAAAGAAGATCGCTGTACTCTCTGCCGATGTCCGAGCCGACCTGGCCGGCGAGTCCGAAAAGTGGTCGGACGCCAAGACGGACAAGGCCATCAGCGACGTGGATGCCTTCATTCAAGCCACACTGCGGCCCACCGACACTGTAGCCGAAATCGACAGGATTCTCGGCCCGGCGAAGAAGTGAGACTCCAGGAACCGATTGCGATTGAGGGGTGGCAAATGGCAGGCAACAAAGGCTGGGCGGAAACGCCTCTGCGAGCCATCGGATTCCTGTCGGGCTTGGCCGTAATGTGCTGGGGGATATGGTCGTGTGTCGGTTGCGGGAAGAACGGCGATCCCCAGCAACCACCGGCTCCTCAGAAGTCGAAGTTCGATCTTGCTCCATCGCCACCGCCTGGCTGGAAAGGCGATCTCGACCGAGAAGCCGACCCCCCACAGGAAAACCCCGATTTCACCGGCCTTCGGGGCGTTGTGAGCGGAAAGTGGGCGAATAAGACCGACCCCTACCACCGCCTCGAATTCACGGCGAAGAGTATCGAGAAACGGATTGGGGGGTATGGGCGGCCCCCCGATGTTGGGAGGTACGAGATGAAAGGCGACCTGCTATACATCACCGACCAGGAGGGGCGGGTCAACGTCTACGGCCTGGAGTTCGTGTCAGATGGAGAAATTGCCTTACGCCCGGAAAAGGTCAAGAACGGCACGGATTTCAACGATCTTGCCGGTCAGTGGCGGCGGGTTTCGCTCCCTCCGGGTAAGCAGACGCCTGTTCTCGGCACTGGCCCGATTGCCGATGCCAAGCGACAAGTCCAGAAGATCGAGCAAAAACTCGCCAAGAACGAGAGCATTCTCAAATCGGCGCTCGCTGACCGGGACGAATTGGCGGCGAGACTCCGTGCCGTGGGGGTGAACTCCCCCGCCGACCTGAAGGGGAACATTCGTGGTCAGCGGCTCGCCGAGAACCTGGTCAAACTCGCCACCGAGATCGAAGGACTGGAGCGGCACCTGGCAGTGATCGACACGGAACTGCTCAAGGCGAAGTCGCTGGTTCGCCGTTTGGAGCAGGAACAGGCCGGGCTGTCCGATGCGGAAAAGCAAAATCTGTTGCAGCAACTCCGAGAAGCAGAAGAACGCACGAATGGAGCGCCGCTACCCACCACGCCGCTCGACGTGGATGCTGCGGTCGAGAAGGCGTTGAAGGCCGTGCCGGGTCCGAAGAAGTAAACCCTTGTCAACGGAAGGTTCACACCATGAGCGCCGAATGGTACTACGCCAAGAACAAGCAGAAGGTCGGGCCGGTCACGTTCGAGCAGTTGAAGGAACTGGTCCGCTCTGGCGAACTTGCTCGCACCAACATGGTGTTGCGGCAAGGCACTCCGAAGTGGATTGAGGCCAGCCAGGTGGACGGGTTGTTTGAGTCAAATCCCCTGCAAGCAGTTCCACCGCCGCTTCCGCCCCCTGTTCCAGTCGCCGAGTGGTACTTTCTGAAAAGTGGTCAGCAACATGGCCCGGTAACTGCGGATCAGCTACGGGCGTCAATTGCGCCATCCGGTCTGGTCTGGCGAGCGGGCCTGGCGCAGTGGGTTGCAGGCAGCACCATTCCGGGCCTGTTTCCGGGAGTGAGTCAGCCAGCTTCACCTGCGCCGCCCCCTGTCCCCGTAGCATCTAAGGCGAAACCCGTTGACCGTGCATTCAAGGCAGCCCCATCTACTTCCACGGAAGAGATACTTGAAGTTCTCCCAGCGGATAAGGGTGCGCCTGTTGCCAGTGTCGCTACCAATCGAGTGACAGGTGAACTGAATCTGGTCGGCAGGAATGGCTGGGGTACGTCTGTACTCCACATCATCCTCGATGGCGAAGAGATCGGAACCAAGTCATGGATTGACGGCATTCACCATCTGCAATTCGAGAGTACAGTCGGCCATCATACGGTGACACTGCGAAACGGTGATTCAGAGGACAATGCGAAGTCCTACCCGGTCGAATTCCGCAAACCTGGGCACTACACGCTTACGTTCACCACCGGATGGTTCCTCCAGGAATTCCCCACCGGCATCGAGAAGAGCTATTCCCCGCAAGCCCTCGCCCCTCTTCCCGTGTCCAGTGTCCGAAGAAAAGCGCTCTGCGGCTCGTGGCAACCCATTGCCGAGTCGCACCAAGGCATGGAGTTCACTGAAGACGGCGCTGTGGTGTTTTCGGATGGTGCTGCGGGCCGGTTCACGGCGAGCGGCAAAGCGCCAAACGAAGTCATCGAGATGGAGATGGTCAACGGGCAGACCACGCAATTCAAGATCATCTCGCTGACACAGACTCAACTCGTGATCGCCGAAGGGAATGAGGCAAGGACTTTCCGCAGGGCCGGATCGTCACCCTCAACGCCGAGACGGGCGACCGAAGAGGCGATGGAATCGGGCATCAGCGATCCAACCGTCGCCAAGCAAGTCGCACAGAAAAAGGCAGCCGCTCAATGGCACGCCAAGCCGGTCGAGACGAGGACGCTCTCCGAGCCGGAACACACGATCTTTTCTGGCGATGCTCCCTGTCCGAAATGCACGACGCTCATTTGGGTGGAATGGAAGAACACCACCGTTTCAATGGCTTGTCCGAAATGCGGCTTCCGCTTCGATCATGACAAGGCAATCGCATTTCTGTCCGCATCCAAACCCGAAGACAACTACAAGGCGGACCTCGCACCTGTGGCGGTGGAAGCGGTTGACGTTCTTGAACGGGCGAAGGCGCTTCTGGCGAGCCACGAGGCAGCTACCTCAGATGAAACTGCACTCCTTGAAGAAATCGCTCAATTGGAAAGGCAAATGGAAGGGTCGGAAAAAGAGGCACGAACAACGGGCGACTGGAGCCGAGACACGGAACTCAGTGCCAACCTTCTTGCCCTAAAACAGAAGTTAAAGGAGATACAAAAAGCCGGTCGCAAAGCGGCATCAAGAAAGAAGAGCAAACAACAGCGGAATGAAGATCGCTCGTCCTCGTCTGAGCCTGACCCGATTGACACGATATGTCCTCATTGCCTGGCACACTACAGGGCACGCATCCATGTGGGCGACACGACTCGATGTGACCGTTGCCTTGAAGATTTCGTCGTGTACACGTTCATCGGGGAACCGAGCAGGGGATTCTTTGAAGGACTGAATCCGCTGGCGTTGATCTTTGAGAAATGTCCGCAGTGTCGCTCTGCTGCCGTAAGGCTCGGAAGGATAACGAAACCCCCGGAATGGTGGTCCGCTGACACGGTATGGCACGGATTCGCTGATTACTACCTGTGCAATCAGTGCCGAATAACGTGGGTTCGCTCAGGTGGTCTTCGGACGTGATCCCGTCAAGGTGAAGCAAGCAAGGCAGTGCTGCGATGCAGGTGATGCCCTTGAAAAGTGGACCACCGCTGCAAACGCACTTTCCGAACCTAACCGAAGGCTGGGCGGTCTTCCTCCGTGGTGCGCACGCCGTATTCAACGCCAAGGAACCTGCCGATGAACGCCGAGCCGGATCAATCTGGATGCCTCGAAGGCGACCTGGCTGCCGCTCAAGAACGCATTCGGCAACTTGAAGAACAACTCTGTGAGGCCGAGCAAGAATTGGCAGCCTCCTCCGAGATCATCGACGAGCAGGGAATCGCCATCGAATGTCTACGGCTTCAACTGGAAGTGGCTGACCTGACGATTGACGAAGCGACAGAGGCACGTCGGAAACTGGAGCGTCGAATCGCCGACCTGGAGGACGCCGACCCGGACGAACCTTGCCCTGTGGTCGCTCCCGTGCCCCAGGGACAGGCTCCTCCGCAGCAACCCGGCTATCCGCCCGGCTACACGCCCAAGCCGCTCGTCGAGGCTATGATCGGTCAGTTCCGATCCAGGAAGACGAAGTGAGATCGCCGTGGCGGTGGTTGTCGAGAAGCGCCCGCCGTGGTGGCCCGAATCACCTGGCTCCTGAAGCAAAGGCCAGGACACAACACGTCGGAGACAGCCAATGCAGTTCAAGCCTTACCCGCCCATGACTCTCAAAGCCACGGATGCCGATGTCGCCACCCTGGAAGCCCTGGTTGGCAAGCTCGGCTGGGAGGAGTTGATGTACCGCCTCGGTGTTATCATCGCTCGCCAGACCCAGGAGGCGACCGGGCCAAACAAAGGGGCGCTGGAAGCCGCTGCCAGCCTGGTCGGATTGTGGGGACCAAGTTTCTACTGGTGCGACGAGGAAGTGTGCCGAAAGCTGGAGGAGCAGGAACGTCTTCGTATGAGCAAGAGGCAGACATCATGACCTTCATTGAAAAGCGTCCGCCCTGGTTCGACCGACTCGCCCGGCTCATCGAAAAGTCGTGGCAACACCACGGGCCGTGCGGAAGTCTGCACGTTTCGTGCGTATTCAACTCCGATAGCGGTGAATGGCTGATCGTTGCTGCCCCGGTGTTCCAGGAAGTTCTCGGCGGCGAGGACGACGGCAAGATCGTCTGGACGGGTTTCGTTTTTCAGGCGGACAAGCTGCTCCGGGCGATGGCGGTGGAAACAATCAGCGCCGCCAGCGTGTGCAATGAATGCAGCCCGACGCCGACCGTCGTGATTTGTGGTCGTTATCGAGGCAACCGGGTCAACTTGAAGGTTTTGCTGGAGCCGATTCCGGGGTCGCCTGTGGCAGAGATAATCGACACACTCAGGTTCGAGATCAGGGACGTGCCGAAAGGAAGTGCATTATGACCCAGCGACTACCTGGCGAGCGCTGCATCTCTTGTCGAAGAAGGCTCAACGAAGTCGGAGGGCAGCGGATTGTAGCCGCCGTTAGTGTGAGTGTTCGCATCATGGACGAGGGGCTTGAGCCATCGGTCGAAATTACGGGCCTACCTTGTTCTCCGTTTGCGAAGGCGAGGGCAAGACGGATCGTTCGTTCGGGTGGCTATCCTTGGATTTGCCAGCGCTGCGCTGGGGTAGCTCTTTGTCCTCGCTGCGGGAATCCCTACTACATAGCGCCGGGGGCCGACGTACTCAGCGATGACGGTACGGTTCTGCATGTGGCCCTGGTATGTGGCATGGGAATCCGCTGTGAGCGCTGCGTTAAGGATGCGAAGTCTTGAACTACGACACCCTCAAATGTGAGATCAGATCGGAGAAACCATCATGAACATCGACTACGAGAAGCTGACGGCGCTCTTCCACGACCAACTGCACCGGACCTTCTCTGTGCGATTCCAGTGGTACACCTGCTCGACCCTGTTCCAGCAGGCATGGGAACAGGCCATTACGCAGGCGTTGATCCAGATGGCGAGCGAGGAGGCCGACCAAAGCGGTGCCGCCAGGAAGTTGCTCGAACGAGTTTCGACGCCGCCCAGCGAGCGTGAACCGGATTTCTACACGCTGGCGGCGCTTGCCTACGAGGAGATCAGGAAACGGTACGAGGCGGACACTCCGTTTTTCGGTCTGGCGAATCCGTGGGAGCGCCGAACGCAGAAGACGCATGAGTTGTGGGCCTACGCCATCAGGCGGGCGCTGGCACGCACTGCGCTCTCCGACGAACCGCCAGGCGATTACGACAGCTACATACTCCACGTCGAGCGAGCGTCAGCAGATCAGCCATACGTTCCCCCGCCTCGGTTCGTCACCGGCGAGGGCGAGCAACCGCCCGATCCACCGCCTCAACCACCGGAGCGCCCGACATGACCTCAACGGCAACAGGGGAACGGCACCACGAGAGCGGGGAGGCGAGCATCATGGACATCGACAACAACATCGTGGCGGCGCTCATTCATGACGAGTTGCACAAGACCTTCCAGGTCAATGGTCGGTGGCGTGATTGCTCCGACGAAATGCAGCGGTTGTGGGAAGAGGCTGTCCACGAGGCGCTGATCCGTGCTGCACGCCTCGAAGCCAATGAAAACGGCCCCGCCACCATCCTGCTGAAGAAGCTATCGACGGCAACGGGCGAGCGGGCCACCGACTTTTACACCCTGGCTGCGGTCCTCTACGAACAACTCGTCTTGAGATACGAGTCGGGCGTTGCCTTCTTTGGCCTTGGGATACCGTGGGAACGCCGGTCAGAAAAGGCACATGAGATATGGACAACTGCGATCAGACGGGCACTCTCACGGACAGCCCTCAGTAGCGAGAATCCTGGCGGCGAGGAATTCTGCCTTCACGTTTTTCGTGAGTCAGCGGATCAGCCCTACGTTCGCACGCCCAGGCCCGCCCCGGCAGAGGGCGAGCAACCGCCTGCTCCACGGTCGCCAGCGTCGAAGCGCCCGTGGTGGAAATTCTGGCGGTAAACAACTGAGGCCGAAATGACAACCCCGAAGACGTACCGAGTGGCGACACCTGATGAAATGGAGCGACTGAACAGGGACGCCGACGAGGCGGAACGCCTGTACTTCGAGAGGAGCTTGCCGGATGAGGCGCTGATCGTGGACGCAGACAGATCAGCAGCAGCCGAATCCGAGGACAGACAGGAGGGGCAAGTGGTGGACAGCCACTTGCCCCTTGATCGACCACGTTCGACTACTTCGGAGTCATGCGGTTGACGGCGGCTTGCTCCCGGCGAGTTCGTAGCCGGCCTCCATCCCTGCTGACGTAGCGTTCGGGGTCGAGGAAGTCGTTCATTTACGCCCCACGGGCGGTTGCGCCGTCTGGTGGGAATACTGCCAGAAGGGGTGCGAGATGAATCGCTGAAACATCGTCTGCTTCGAGCCGTCCCGGTAGTAAACCTGCCCGACAATGCCGGCGTGACCAGGAACGTCGTGCTGGTACTCCCGCCCGGACCCAGCGGGGAACTCGGTCGTGGCGAATGCGCCGAACTGGAAGGACATCTTCACGTCGATGCGAACCACCTGACGCTTGTGGAGCTTCTTCTTGAAGTCGGTCACGAGCGAGTCCAAGAACTGCTCGATGAACTTCTCCGGGTCTTCTCGTGAATTGAACTCCATCTCGATTGCCTCGTCCTTGCTAACCTTGAACCAGTTGCGGAACAGTTCGACAATTCGCTTGTGGTCGTAGCGGAGCTTTTCCTTGCCCCACCATGCGGCGATTTCGTCCTTCCACTGCTCAAGTTGTTCGGTTGAAAACAGCTTGCCAGCGGCGGGGACCGGAACACGATTCATGGTAGAAACCTCTCAAACAGCAACGGCCACTGGATGACTCGCAGCCAGGGCCGTTGTTGCCTGGAAGCGGTCCACCAGTGGCCGGTGACGCCGAGAGGTCGGCCTTCGACGGGCCGACATGCGACGGCAGAGGTCACTACTCTTGTCTTGCGACTCATCCGGGAGCAGGCCCGGAACCCGCTGAGGGCCGGTGATGGTTGCCTCAGCACCCCCGGCCATCGACCTTTGCCGGGGCTTGCCTGATTATGAGGGCGAGAGCAGCGAGCGGTCAGGTGACTCGTTGCTCGTGTCCAGATACTACCACGCATCCCCCGAACTGTAAAGCACCAGCGAAAACTCGGCGGAAGTGCTTGTGAAGGGTGCGACCTGGCACGGTCTGGCATCAGCCCTGGCCTGGGAATCCGGTCCCTTCGGCTTCTGGAACTGGAAGAAGCTGCTCTCTCGGCAAGGTGACTATAGCTGAGACTGCTGCCTGTTCGTGGATAAGACCGAATACAACCAGCGACCCTTGCAGCCGGGAAAAACCAGCGCCGGCGTATTTTTGGGTCGTGTCCGGCAATGTTTGCCGTCCTTTCTAGCTATTTTGTCACGAGCTTATTCTCTTAAACGATGGGTGGGTCGCCCACTCTTGGATCGTCCAAATGTGATCTGTCA
>Ga0335075_10006989_pt1 | contig 17411 bp, 15 predicted proteins | sample Lox_Sample_24_FD_206723 | JGI IMG/M metagenome (GOLD analysis project Ga0335075, IMG submission 206723) | Soil microbial communities from Loxahatchee National Wildlife Refuge, Florida, United States - Lox_Sample_2.4 | ecosystem: Environmental > Terrestrial > Soil > Wetlands | place: USA...
TCGGTGGGAGACGCCTAGAAACCCCAACAGGGGCAGGCTATGGGCGAGGACTTCGGGCATTTGAAAGGGTCCGGCCTTCGCTACACATTTATTTTCCCATAACGTGCAGCGCAGGAGCTTTCGAAGTGGACGGAATACAATAAGACGTAACCAGCTCTAAGCTATATCAGCTTATCGCGACCTCTAGGAAGTCAAACAGAGTTGTGACATTGTGCACTTTTCCATTGGAAGAAGACGTCTCAAAACCCAAGAATTCATGCCTTCGGAGACCTATCTCGTTGATCCGAAGCCTGCTCCTAACCTCAACTTCCCGTCATCGTCTTCGACCGTTATTGTCCGGATCATCGACACCACATCATACGTAAAGGGCAGTACCAGGCTTATCCTCGACCCACATATCCCCGGCCATGATGAAGTCGATTGTCCATGCTTCTCATTCTTGATCACCAATGCTCAGGGGTCTCGCCATGTCTTGTTTGACCTCGGCATCAGGAAAGACTTTGAAACCGGTTTAGCTCCTACCATTAGGAAACTAATAACCGGGGATAAGCCACTGTTTGGGGTCAACGTTGAAAGGAACGTTGCAGACATTCTAGACGAGCATTCGGCGAAGCTAGGTACCGGTAGCAAAGACATCGAGGCAGTGATATGGAGCCATCACCACTGGGATCATATCGGAGACATGACGACCTTCCCGTCAAGCACAGAGCTGGTCGTTGGTCCAGGATTCAAAGCTCAATACCTTCCGGGATATCCTAAGAACCCCGAGTCTCCTCTGTGCGAGGCTGACTTTGAAGGTCGCAATGTCCGCGAGGTCGATGCCTCGTCCTTCTCTTTCAAAATCGGCCAGTTTCCTGCCTTTGACTATTTTGGAGACGGCTCTTTCTACCTCCTCCACAGCCCCGGCCATACAGTCGGTCATATATGCGGATTGGCCAGAGTGACCCCTGAGACATTTATCTTCATGGGTGGAGACTGCTGTCATCATGGTGGCGAGTTCAGGCCAACGGAGTACCTCCCGCTCCCAAAGTATATTGCACCTGCGCCAATGTCCAGATTCGGTCATGCCGGTTGCCCAGGAGCGTATATGGTGGAGCACGTTCATCCAAAGCGGAGTGCCACGCAGCCTTTCTACGATATTGCTCAAGGCTTCAGCCATGATCATGACGAGGCCGTTAGGAGCATTCGTAAACTGGAAGAGTTTGATGCGAGCGATGATGTTTTGATGTGCATTGCACATGACCAAACATTATTGGGGAATGTGGCCTTCTATCCCGAGACAATCAACGATTGGAAAGTCAAAGGATACGGCGACAAAGTACGGTGGGCTTTTTGCGGCGATTTCAAAGTGGAGCCTACTAAGGGAGACGGGAAATGACGAAGGTTTCAGCTTCATGGTCAGGTTCCGAGACTTCGGAAGCCGTGCTCAAAAGGGATACGGCGGTGTCGTCGAAGTACGTTGCAGTGCAATTCTTGAAGATGTTCAATGACCGTAGATACATCCGTTCTAGCCTGTCAAATGGCAGCTTTCGATACGCACCAGCAAAACCGAATTGCAATGAGAGCAAGCTCGTTGCTATACTAGCGTCCGCCTTCCATGAGATGAGGAGAATTTCTAAGCCTGCAATAGGTATACAACGTTCGCTCCAGCAGATGAAGGTCACAAGGAGCTAGCAATGGGCAGGAAGGAGAAGTGGCTGAGAATGAGAGGTCAACATCTTCCAGCGACGAGGACGGGAATGAAGATGAGGTTGAAGAGGAAAAAGGAGGGAAGGTGGATGCAAATAAGTCAGTAGACAAGGACGAGAACTATGAGAACAGGACAGAAGAGGAAATGGAGATTGGTTCGTCTGGGCGCTACTGCTCCGAGGAGGACTGCTTGTCGAGGACGGTGGAGTTTTCAGAGGGCGAGGCAAGCGACGAAGACCAAGACAGCAGCAACCGACTCCACCACCTTGAGGCGAGCCGAGTGTACAGGCGACCAGTCGACAACGAGATGCCATACGATTTCAACCGTCCCGTTCAAGGAGTCACTCCCGAGCAACAGCAGGCTATCGATGACTTCATTATCCAACTTGAGGAAATGAAAGAGACTGCCCCGGCCATGTATCACCGCCTCTGCCTGCAAGTTCTGCGCCACTACCGCGATGGCCGACCAATTTAAGTTGGCAAAGGAGGAAGGAGAAACGTGTGAGGCTTATTTTATTTGTCAAGACTGTATACTAACTTTTGGCCAGAGATCGCTTTGTCCCGATGCAGCTGGAAACCATGAGCAACCCCAGCGAGTCCTCCGTCGATCACGCGGATAGGGTTAGGCTTGATCGAGCCACTTCGAAGCATTTCGGGTAGCTTCTCAAATAGTTCGGTAGCAAGGTCACGGTCTTCTTGTCTAGGCTATAGGATAGTCAGTCGCAAGGCACCATAGCCAGATTAACATGAAACTTACAGGGTAATGAAGACCGCGATATTTGATCTCTTTGAAGAAAGCCGTCCATACGATGACGTCCGTTGCTCTTACTCGTGGCTCTATGTTCTCAGTAAATGCCTTACCCGGCCGGACGGTCACCAGGACACCTCCAGCATCGGAGACTGTCTTCGATGCCTGTACGGAAGATGTCTCTGTACCGATGCAATCAAAGACGTAAGTAATGGCTGGCAATGACTTTTTGATATCCTCAACAACCGTGGGGCTTCGGTAGTTGAATACGCGCTTACTCACGCCCAAGTAATCCTTGACAATCTCCGAGTTCGTACACGTGGTTGCAAACTGAAAGCCGAAATACTTTGCAATCTGGATGGCATACTGTCCGACGCTGGAGCTGCCTCCCCATATCAGCAGTTGGTTGGCGTCTCCTTTGCTTCTGTCCATCCCAAGACTATGGCTGGAAAGCATGGCCAACCAAGCAGTGGCCAATGCCAGGGGGATCGTTGCGGCGGCTTCTGACGACATGGGCTCGGGTACTTTGAAGCATATCTTTTCATCCGCGACTGTATGCTCTGCATATGCTCCCACCCCTTTCTTTTCTCCCGGAAATATCAAGCCCGCAATTCTGTCGCCGACTTGTACACGTGTCACGTCTGCACCTAGTTGCTCCACTCGACCGCACAGCCAAGGACTGCCCCATCGCCCATAGTATTGTCATCGAAGGACTTCACATCGGTCGGGTTCTGAGCAACGGCTTTCGTTCGAACAAGCACTTGATGAGGCTGGATGGAAGGAAGTGGAACAGATTCGAGGGAGAGGCGGTTCTTGCCGTTGGATGGTCGACAGACCAACGCTCGTGACGACGACATTCTGAAATTGTATCCAATTTAGCTGCTTCGTATATCTCAATGGTAAATGCAGAGCCACAGTACGTCAGATCCGCTTTCATAAACTTCCTGTAGAAGCTGCGAGCTTGTTGCTGGACATTGCATCAAAGGTTCATGCATATTACACCGTGCAACTTTGTTTGCGGCCCTTCGGAAACCGAGGAAATCGCGCTAAGATTCTGACGTTGTCTCCAGGCCTCAACGTCATCGAGGACGGAAAGAGTCCCCTGAATGATCGTACTAGATAGATGGCGGTTTAGGAAGTGGACAAGATGTCGGAATGTGAATCTTCAATATTTCGTCGTGCTTCTAGCAACGATGACGTACATGCACGGACACACAATGAAGAATGTCTCATCCCGGTCTTCCTCTGAAAGTGCTGATATAACGCTACTTCTGGAATTTTAACGAACCTGCATCTGCTATGTTGGAAAGATCATCTCAATGACTTCTTCCGCACTCAGAGAAGGGCTTGGACAAAAGCGTGGGAAAGTCCCTCTATCAATCATTGGATTTGCTAAACGACAGCCAGGCCTTTCCATATCGAAAGAGGTTCAAGCCGATACCACTTGATGGCATAGCATCGCGTGAAATGATAGGAAGCTCAAACGTCGGATATGTTACATAGCTCAGAAGCATCTTCGTCGACCGAGCAAGCGAAGGAACGAGTTCCCACGACGCGTTGCTTGGTACAGTACAAATGCCGATGGTGCTATGTGTGCTTCTATGGGAACGCGCCGCACCGGATAGACAGCAATTGGAGACTAAAGACCGCGGAGTGAAACCAGAAACCAATTATACTCTTGCTTCTGCTTCGCCGATACTCTAAGTCTTAAGTGATCGCAGCTGACACCGCAGCACACTGCAACCATAGTCTGAGTTCGGCTCAGTCGTGCTTCGGAATCAACGCAATCCGACTTTTGATCATGCCATGATGGAGTCTCTCAAGAACCTCTGGAAAGTCATCCAGGTCACCGGTTTCCACTTGAGGATGCAAAGCGCCCTTGTGGACAAGGTCGAGACCATCTTCCAGGTCCTCCATTTTCCCGCCATAACTGCAGAGAATACTCAACCTCTTCCGGATGCAGAGGATGTTGTTGATTGTAAGTTCGGCTCCTAGAAGACCAACTTGTACAAGTCTGCCAGCAGGTCTGACTGTACATCTGGTCAGCAATCCGATACCAAAGCAATGAAGCCAATGTTGAATTTGCTTACCCAACTCTTGCGAGGCAGTGAATGTTTCATTGACCCCAACAAAATCAATGACAATGTCCACCACAAGGCCACGCTCCTGCACAAACTCGACAGCATTCACGCCGATAGGAATGACGTCCTCTTTGGGGACACCAAATTTGATGGCTTCAGTGAGGACTTCCTCCCTCTTGTCCGTGACGATTACCCGCGCCCCAATCGCAAGCACGATCTGCAGTGCATTGAAACCTAACCCACCTAGGCCAAAAATGAGGATGGTCTCTGTAGGCTTCACATTTCCGGTCGTTTTCACCGCGTGGTATGCTGTCGTTACTGCATCCGTCGTGACCGCTGCCTGCGCTGGGGTGACTCCTGTATGCACCAAGTCAGTCCAAAAAGGACTAATTCCAAAGGGACTTGGACACATTTGCCGAACCGTCTGGGACCAAAGCTGCGGCACGGTAGGAGATCGCTATGTAGGGAGCAAAGGAACCGTCGTGCCCAATCCCAGTACAGGCAACCCTATTGCAGAGCTGTGGGCTCCCATTCCCGCACGCGAGGCAGGTCTGTTCGCCGCAGCCTGGAACGGAGAGCACAGCTACTCTGGAGCCCTGTGATTGCACACATTAGGCAGGCTCGATTTGCGAGCTTCCGGAACAGATTGGCCTCACAATCTTAAAACGTGGATCCTTTACGTCCTTGCCAATCTCGACGATGTCTCCGCATCCTTCGTGGCCCTATAGAGATGTTAGAACCAAAAGGTCCAGGCCATGAACTAGATGACATACTAGTGTGTACTTCTCTTTGAAATTCGCTGGAGGCTTCTCTGTCTGCAACAATGCATAGTCGCTGTGACACACTATTCGAATCAGGCAAGTCTGCTAGTTCAGATTAGGAAACCTTACCTCCAGCAGCAAGGACTTTGACCAGAAACCCATCAGGTGGAGCTTGTGGAACTGGGACCTCTTCTCGGACCTAACAAGAGAAAGGATAGAGTCAACAAACCTACGAGCCCTTGGCAATAAATAAGCGATAGGATAAGACCGACAGCTTTGAGCTTCCCCAGATGTTTTCTCCACGCTAGCATTGTCTTTGGGCGGCTTGTGGAAGACATGACGAATTTAAGCTAGTCAATAACGAATTTTGGCAAATGACACTTTTACTCGGGCGATTCGAGGCCATTTTATGCTGCACCGACCCACCAAAATGTAACGAGGCCCCCCGCAGAGACCCGAGATCTTCTGAGCCGCGGCTGGAGAAGAGCGGGGCTTCCAGGCCGATTGTGGTGAATCCGCTTGCATGTCTTCCTTTCGTACTTTCGTACTTTCGTACTTTTCGTAGGTAGATAAATCGATCATGCCCTCACTAATCTGAACGTCTCATCTGCCGTGGCTGTTTGTCCCTAAACATGGCTGATGTTCTCCGTAGGTGCGGTGACGAAGCCCTTAACACTCGGAAGGCCATTTTTCCTTTAATCCTTGCCTAGCCCTCTCCATAACAGCTCCATCTCTGTGAAATGAGATATCTTGTGGTGCAATCTCCTTTATGAAGGCTAGGTCGAACTTGTTAAGGAAGCCAGCTGATAAGACGATTAAGGGACAAAAGCGATGAGGATTAACCAGCGAGTCGCATGTTGCTAAGAGCATCTAACTAGTGGGCGCCTTAGGTGCTGACTGGGTTTAACCAGTACTGTCTTGGTTACCTCTTGAAAGAGTAGCAGAGAACGGCGACTCGGGGGAGTGTTTTCGGCGTCCTTTCCACTGCACTCCAACACATGAGCCTCCCTCCCAACTTCACCTTAGGCAACGCTCCAATCAGATAGTCTGATTTCCGTCAAGTCCAATAGCGCTTACCGACTCACAGGCATTGTAAGGTAGGTCAAGCGGCATCTTTACGAGAAGCTCTTGATGGCCCTCAAATCATTCGATTTTTGATCCATCCTCACTACAGTCGCTAGCGAAATCAGCTTCCACCTAGAACACTTCCGAAATTTCCGGTCAGCCACATTGTCAAGACGCTTATGCCAACACTAGAATGACTTTGGCCTGGCTGATTCTATCCCCTGCATCCGCCTAACTAAATTGCCAACCTCAGGTCTGTCTTTACCTTCGCCAGGCAAGAAACGCAATATGCTGACTCTGAAAGGCTGCAATTTCTCGTGGTGGCTGTCCCGATTGTACTGGTAGGCCCTCTCGGCGTAACAATCTTCCTTGCAATACCAGCTACCTAATCGATTGCGTAAATGGAGTTAAACCTCCAACCAAGTCTATCGGTTTCAGAACTTGTGGAGACCATTTCCCTAGGACAGGGATCTCGAGAGTCTTTACCCAAATAGCAGCTGAGCTCCATGCAGGTATTACTACCTGTTGGAATAGTCGTCTTCCCTGCCATCGCTCGGAGATTCAGTAAGGAAAGTTCATCATAGTGACTTAAGTACCTTTCTGAATGAGCAAATCCAAACGCAAGTAGGTACCTCTCGATGTCTGGGGTTGGAGCTAGATCCACGACTGTCTTCCCCCACTTATTTGCGCCAGGACGAGCAACACAGCCCTGTTTGTAGAGGCTATGGAGAAAGGAGACGTTTTGTTGGTTGCTTCCTGTGCTTGCCATGTGAAAGAGTGTATTTCCAAATGAGTCCAAGTGCGTAATATCGTCTGGCCTTCGTTCGAGGAATGCCTTCAGCATTGTTTCGGTGCCATAGGCGGCGGCAAATGCGGTAGCCCGACGACCGTGCTTGTCCCTTAGATCGAGGTTGATATTAGGTTGCTGGATCAGCCAGAGAACCAGCTCATCGTTTCCAGATGTTACTGCTCGATGGGTAGCTGTCCAGCCGTTATGGTCTTTTGCATTCAGGACATGGATCGGGCTTTTGGAAGCTAGAAGCTTGAGAACCCGCAGATGACCGTTTGATGCTGCAAGATGAAGCGCTGTCTCTCCATATTTTGTCTTCTCAGAGACACTAACACCCCGACTCAGAAGGCCTTCCACGGCTGGCACAACTCCTTCCTTGGCCGCAACATGCAGTGCCGCGAACCCCTTGGTTATGTCCAATTGTGGGCACGCCAAGAGTATCGCTACGGCTCTGTCCAAACCCTCATGAATTGCAAAACTTAGTGGCGTATACCCAAACACGTCCATCACATTCGGATCAATACCAGGGAAGGATAAAAGGTCGTAGATGGTTCTTTCCGTCGAGCAACGCTCACCTGTTCCTGTATTGGAGCTCACGTTGTCTTCTCCGTCCTGGTCATCAAAGTAGATTTGATCTTCGAGCAAGCTGGACATCTCATCTTGCCATTCGGAAATACACCGCCGCAGTAGGGTCTGTCCAAATTGTGTTCTGCCGTTGATACTCAAGCCCAGGCCGGTCAGGAATTTGACGGACTCGAGTGGGAACTTGCCTACCTCTGGAACGACAAGGTGGATGAAATGGTCTCCCTGCGTATCGACCACGTTAAGGTCCATCCCAAACTCAACCGCAGGCTCAAAAAGGCGAGACAGACTGTGTGTCCAAAGGCTAATTATGACATCGCTGGTGTCATACCATCTTAAGAGTTTAGTCATGTGGTCGATCAACCTGATAAAATAAACCCAGATTTCACTGATTCGATCGTTCCTTCCTGCGAGATGACCAAGCCAATTGTGGTACGCGTAGTTGAAAAACTTGTGTTGTCGTGTGACGGCCGCGAGTGGCTCGTTGGCAAAGTCGTCCAAGACAACGTATGAGAGGCAATCAAGGCCGATCTCGAAGTTGACTCCAGTCAAGTCGATATGGAAAGTGTTCGGTATACGCTCCGTCCCATTGTTGATCTCTAGAGTCTCGAGTAAGTAGTCTTTGAAGGATAGGTGTACCAGAGTGACGGCTCCGTAACGGCCAATCTTGACCAGGTGGGGACATGTCCTTTTGAAGAAAGCCTGGATATTGAGCCGAATATCAATGTACCGTTTCTTCCGAGGCCTTTTCCTCAAAGCCAACGCGATGGCGATTTCATCGGTGGTTAGCGGTCGGGCTGCTGCAACGATCCACTGCAACGCTTCTAGCAATTCAGCATGATTTTTACTATCAACCGAGGCCAAGATCCTGTGGTAAAGGATTTCCATTCCGGGTGGCAAATGCTGTAGGTCTTGCAGCCGTTGTTGAAGGATGGCTCTCGTCCAAGTACCAACCCCTCCAGTGAAGTACGACCATGCAAGAGATGCCCACAAGAACATGCCTTGGGCCCCTCTTGTCAGCTCAGAAGTAATTGTGCGGATCACTTCGTCGCCGAAGTTGTTCTCCTCGCCGTATTCCAACACGTTTGCCCTTAAATACTCGGCCACGTCGGATGCGTTCTGGTTGGTCGAACTGAGGTCTAGGCACCAAGTATCGGCCAGTTGCTGTTCGATATCGGGCTCTTTGCGGCTAGTAATAACGAGTCTAAATGCGTTCTGATTTCGCTTGAGTATTTCAAAGAACCGACCACAAAATGGACTCCATTCAGTCTTATGCAGCTCATCCAGTGCATCCACAACGATGTAGAGATTTTTCGGTGGGGGTACAGATGCAGCTTCGGGGGTTAGGGCCGTCGGGTAGATTCGTGGAATTTCGAGGATCACGTCGTTGAGCATACTCCAGAGGTTCCAAACGGACTCCGTGAGAGGCTGCGAGAGTGTTTCGTATCGTTTCCGAATGCCTCGCGACAGTTCGGGTTTCCGGTAGAGTAGCTGGTGAAGAAGGGAGGAAAGGAGATTTTTCAAGGACTGAGCTTGACCGTTGCTATACGAGCAGAAAAAAAAGACAACAATGGGATCGTTGCGATGGGGGTTTTGAACCGACGAGCCCATCCCATCAGCACCAAGAACTTCCTCCACCAAGTACTTAGCAATGACCGATTTTCCCAGGCCGGGATATCCGCGCAGCCAAAGAACACTGGATCCCTCTCCCCGGGCCCACCTTCTGAATGCGTCTGCCTCCAGAATCCAGGAGCATGTGTTTGGAAACCTTTTCGGGACCTGGGATAAGATAGCCTGATAATCAACCATAAAGAACATGTGCAGGTATTTGTAAGGCTCGTCACCAATGCGCCTCTGGTTCTCTGACACTGTAAAGATGTCACAAACTTGCTAGTTGTAGCAGAGAATTATGTAGTATGTTACGCACATTTCCACTCGTATGACACATTAACTTGCTTCTCTAGGTCGCGCAAGACGCTCGATATATCTCTCACACCGGGTTCTTTGACCATCTCGCGGTGATCCGCATCTATTGTCTCAAATGTCTCTTCAGGCCAACCAAGTTTGGAGGAAAAGTTATCAACCACCTGTTGCCATTAGATTAGCAATGGCGTCGAAAGTAGAAGTCTGTCTTGGCTATGCATACCTTGCTATTCAATCCCTTGATTCCAGTTACCGCCCTGCCTTCCAGGAACGAATGTACACGAAACGTAGAATTGGACAGAGTTCTACGTAGAGTCTTCAAGAAGTCATCTTGAATGACGTCGAGTATCTCAGAGTCGATTTCTAGATCAGATAGAAGTTTCGAAGTCGAATCTGCAAAGGCTACCGCTATCAGTTTGGATGCCAAATACCCCCAAGCAGCCGCGTCAGCTCCTCTGTGGGGGCAGCCACAGAAGACCACAGCAGAGACTCGGCTGATCAAGCAATGATGGCTAGCGTCTAGGCTTGACTCCATTTGAGAGAGTGCCTAACAGCGTTCAGTATTCCTATCCATCGGACCGCAGGACCTACGTACCCTTTTGACAATGAGTCCGCCAAGGCTGTGGGTGATGAAGATGATAGGCCTCTTTTGAAGACATTAGACAAATGACAATTCTTTGTTAGGTCACCACTAACGTCATCTCTAAGGGTTCTTTCGAGTTTAACCATAAAGTCGTTGGCATGCTTGAGAATGCTATTTTGGTTGTTCTGCCCGAAGAAACCACTAATAACGTCTGCGTTGTAGCCATATGTCCATATTCGAGCATCTGGCACTTTATCAGGGAGAATATCAGCGGGCCAATAGACCGACTTCTGCACTTCACTTGCAGTGCTTGTTGTAGCAGGAGAGGGATCCGGGGCTAGTGGTACGTCCGAACCATGGTGGGAAGGGCGCAGGCTTTGAAAAGTCCTCGACATGATCTTGCGTCTCTTCGGTTTCGACTCGTCCGAAGGTGGCTCCGCTGGTGGAGGGGAGATTGCGTACTCCCAAGTCGATTGGGGATTCCCTCGAAGCCCGTGAACAAAAACTATGCTTGACGAGACCAGTTAGCCAAATAGCACAAACCACGGCGCACGCTTATGGCCTACTTCACCGTGTGGGCTTTTGGGGATTCAGGATTGTCGCCGGCTGGCTGGTGAATGAGAGTGAAGCCGAGCCTTTCAACGCGCACTCGATTCATGGTTTGATCAGTCCTCAGGCTGGATCAGAAAATAGTGCTTGATTGATGTTGATTCGAGGGGTCGATTTCCTGCACCAAAATTTCTTGTGCTGATGGGACAAAGGCATTATATGCGCGTCATCGCAGTTGTCATTGCACGCGACGCTGCGGACGCGTAGATTAGCTGATCTAGGCAGAATGCAGGTCAGCTGATCAAGCAAGCACGTGATGGATCGATTGTTGTGCCTGACTAGGTGAGATAGGAAGGGGTGAGTCTTGGCATTGTGGCCTACCACAAAATCTCAGAAGTGTTCAAGGCGGAAGCTGATTTCGCTACCGGCTGTAGCCCGTTTATCTACCGTAGTAATCTGCCTGTGGTAGCGTGATAACTTGCATATGTTCAAACTGTCGGGACGGTGGTCGACAGGCCTGGGCTTGCACGAGCCAACCAAAAGGGCCTATCCAACCCGTACATGGACCATGGGCTGGATAAGCCACCGGCCGAATGTTCACCCGTGCCCTATCGTATTCATATGTATTCTCGAAGCCTTATAAGCATGCCAAGACTTGCTTGGTCAGCGTATAAAATCTTCGCAACGTACAAAGGTATTAGACGGGATACCTATTGCGGAGTATACTGTCAGCCAGAATAGGTATAGTACAGCCTTCACCCTTTTCCGGAGTTTGCTGTACATCTTGGCGTGTACGGTAAGGTCTGTCTTGGTCCTCCTTTCCAGAATACCCCATTGGAAGGTTCGTACTATTCAGCTAGAACCGGGACGACCGAATCCTGAGGCGGTGCTCGTATACCAAGTAGGCTGTGCTCTGAGATGCCGAAGTACAGTAAGTTTTATAGTTGGCAGCAGCAAGGAAGAAGCGACATTCAATCGGATAGAAAGCCGCGAAGTTGACCACCGACGAGAAGTCGCCGCTTATGGGAATCACTTCTCTGGCTGTGGACTTTAGTCCAAATCCCGCAGTGTCAATCATCCTCTGAAGGTTGCAAGTACCGGGGTTTGTTGACGTGGCCGAATGAGGCCGGCAGAGCGAAGACTAGCTCATTGTGGCCCACATGTTGATCAAGGTGAGCTCGGGGTGAGCCTCACCCGCGACCCTCGCGAGCTCGCGTTGCTCAGAGCGGCGTCACCCTAGGCAATATTTCTGCACCGAGCTCACCCTAGCGCTCACGACCACCTGCCGCTCTAGCTGGTGAGTCTGGTGAGCGAAGATGAGCGATGGAGGAGTGCCTCGCGTCTCGCGCGCACGCTCGCCATGGGTACGGTTATACGTCGGACTCCCCTCTCATGGACGTGTGTCTTATTGGCGTGCATCTCGTGGGCGTGCATCTCATGGACGTGGACCTTACGGGTGTGCATCTCATGGCCGTGCCTAGCCTTCCGGAAGAAAGTACCTATAAGCGAATCAAACTGCACAAATGAGGAAAGTAAAAGTGCTAACGAGGAATGGGATGAATTAATGCAGACTCGTTGGGAGGATAATCGATGCCTGAACTGCGGATGTGAAGACCATTAGGAGGCGTGCTGCAAGAAAGACTGCTGTAAATGTGCGGCTCACAGTCCAGCCGGAGACTTTTTATCAGCTGTTAAGATTGCTAGGTCTCTATTCGGGGCATACGGCATCACGCTGTCGGTGGCAGGTCCACTGTTTCAATTGTACGCCGCACCTGACATCAAATATATGGCCACTGACTTGTTCCGTGTCAGGCTTCAAACAGCATCATATGGCAAAAACCCGCGTCAACTAGAGACAGATGTTCTATCGGGCCCGGCCATCGCTCTTAGCATCTCAGCAAGGGTGCCAAAAAGGGGCTCCCTTCAGGCTGTAACAAGTTGACTGTTTTCTAACTCTAGCACTGTCGGGCCATCATCCATGAAGAACCTTCCAGCTGGCCACCCGAGACAGAGTTAGATGCAGGACTATGGGGACTATCATTGTCCCTCTCGGCCTCCTCCATATTCCAGCACACCATGTCTTGCATCTTATTCAGAGTGGAGGATCTCACTTGCGAAGGATATGATTGACAGGATTCCTAAGGTTGGAGTCAGCACGGTAATGGAACCTGGCGAATTGCCAAACGGTTGGGGGTGTACAAATAGTCGAGAGACTGAATACAGCGTTCTTTACAAGGCAGGAATGGTCTTTACCAGCCGTCGAGGCTAAAGAGAGTTCGACTAATTTCAGTGACTCGTTCAAGTGACTCATCCAAGGCCCAGATGTCACCTATCGTAATTCATTCAAACCCCCTAAGACATAACAGAACCGCTATGCTGACAATGCCCTGAATATAGCTCGAGGAGGCTTCTTGGGTCCTTCATGGCCTGCTTTCATTATCGCCGTCCAGAATAGAGCGGGTGACGTTTTTATTGAGGTTCCAGCCTCGCCAACCTCTCCTCTATGTCTTCAACCATCTTACCAATGACTTCTGTATTTCCGCTTACCACCTTCTGGTATTCCGCCATCTTCGCCTCTACATCTTCTAAGCCTTTCCTCCACCTCTCAATCTCTTGACTCGTCGCTGCCTGCTGATTCACAACTTCTTCCAAATCACTCTTTGCACCTGCTGCGTCCGCATGCAAGACATGTAAGCTTCGTAATCTCTCCAACACAACTGGAAGCAATGGCTGTAAGCCCTGGATGGTAGGTAGGGTAGCGTAGAGTGCCGCGATCTTAGCAGATGAATCTTCGAAAAGAGACGCCGCTTGGTCGCGAGGTGGGTCTGACTGAGCAGAAGCGGAGTTAAAGGAGGTAGGAAGTCTGATGCGTGCTTCTTGGAGGTCGTGGAGCGATTCGAGGGCTCGTTTGCGGGAGAGAGCTAGTTTATCTGACTCGCTGGTCAGATTGCGTAAGCGGGATGCGACGGCGTCAAGATGAGGAATGCTGCTGGAAGTTTGGCTCCGACCATAAGAAGAAGTGCTGGTACTCGAGGCCTGTAACGAAGTAGAGGCCAATGTAGTGGAAAGGGTGGTAATTTGAGTAGATAGAGAGGCTAGAGTTGGGAGGATCGAATTGGACTCGTTCGTCAAAGGTACGGAACCAAGGCCTAATGCTGATTCAAGGGATGAAAGGCGGTCTGCAAATGCTGCTATCGCGGCGGTCGTTGATGTTTGTGAGGGTTCTGCTCGAGCAGAGTTCTCGGACTCTTGCGAACGTTCTACTTGTGTATTCATGCCTGATGGAGCAGCTTCGTGCAGCTGTCTAGACAACGGCGCTTCTGCTGTACGGCTGGCACCATTGTTTGACCGGGACTTCATATGCAAAGTGTCTAATATCTCGCTTAGCTTGAGGACTCCATCCTCCAAGTCCTCTTCATCCTCAGCCCCGTCTTTCAAGGCTGGCTGTTCCTTTCTCTTGTCAAGCTCCAACTGGATCTCCTCGGCCTCCCATCTTAGCCTCGCCAGCTTCCTCGGAAGAGTCTCGCCATCGACAAGCTTAGTTGTGGTTTTGTAGGATCTTTTGTGGACGGCGATGCTATCCGAGAAATTCACACCTCGCGCATCCACATCTGAACGTTCGAAGCGTCTTCGGGCTTCATCCCTGTCCAAATGTAGACGGACTAGTCCGCTGTCACGGACTTCGTTGTCAGGTTTGGGTCGGCTGTCGTCGTCGGAAGGTGATGGGGATGATGTCCGCACGGTCGCAGTCTGCGAATTTGATAAGTATTCTTCCAGCCTAATGTAGAGTGTGTCTCACTTGGTTCGTCGACGCGTCGTCAACGAGGTCTGGAGTTTCATATATCTCTGGCGCTTGATCCTAGTCCAGTGGAACATAAGCCAATGCTTGAGAGAGACAAGTACTTGGTACAGAACATACCAGATCAAGCAAGCCCGCGTACTTTTTACTTTGGGCCATTGGTTCATCAACCTTGAGGGAACAGCTCGATTTGCAAGTTATCAAGATTGCTTCTCAATGGCATCCAAGTCAGGCGCGTTAGGGGTGTGCCTTTGTTTTCGTTCCGAGATCAGAAAGCCGTCGCGAACGCAAGAAACATTACGGTGGGGTATAACGACAGAAAGGGACTTTTCCCGAAAATCGATTCAAGCACCTCTAAACCTCAAGTTACAGAATCACAGTCACGCCAGGGAAGGATGTAGATAGGTTACGAGGCTCTTGATTAGTTGTATCCATGCTATGGAAGCTAGAACTCGCTGTTACTAACCTCGCTGGCGCCTGCACTGCCCTCAAGTAACTTGTGAAAAGATCCTAGTTATTCTTCCTCCACGTCTTCTTCCTCCGTGGTGTGATGGCAGGCCGGGGATCCGGAAAGGTGGGTATGGCGAGAGGCCTAGCTATGGATCTCAAGCCGATCCGAGTGAAACTGTGTCTCACCTGTAGCTATCGAGACTGAGGCTTGGGATTCTTTTGAGGGTGGCAATAGGAAACGGTAGATTGTGGATCTCTATAAGTCGAAGACTTTGTTGGGGACTGTTGGGAAGCCTGAGGACATGGCAGAAGCATATCTGTACTTGGTGAGAGATGCGTTTGTGACCGGCATCACACTTTTGTCAGACGGCGGGTATGTGTTGGTCTGAGCTGCGAGTTGCGGTAATTATCAAGATGGATGATACTTCGGCGCCAGAAAATGAAAATCAACATTTGCAGACAAGAACGAAAATTTGGAAATGTCATTTCCATATGCAAATAGTCCGCAGGTAGGGATAAGTCTAACGCCATGGTCGCTACCAACACCATATCAAAACGAAAGTCCGTCAAACGGCTTACTCCTCTCGCATTCAGAAGGCATCGGCATAGATATCCCATTTCCCATCAACAGCAGTACTGCTGCTGGAAACACCCCGTATAGATATTATTGTCATCCGGACAAATCTGCTGTGGTTCATAAGTGCACGAAGCATGGAACTGTCCATTCTGATCCAACCACATTGAGTCGCCACCGCATCCCTGGAGCGTGTATCCGCTATGAAAGCCGGAGTTGTCGATGTTGAAGGTCGTGCCACAGGGGTTGTTGCCTTGCTCGTTGATCAAGGCGGGGCTTACATCGGAATCGGCATTGACTGTCCCTTGGATATAGGCGACATTCCAGATCTCGTTGTCGATGGCGTCGCCGAAGTTGTTACCCCAGCAGACTGTTGAAATGGCGGGAGAGATAAAGAAGGTGATGGCGGAGAGCAGGATGGTGGTGGTGGCACGATGCATGGCTAAGAGGATGGTCGGATGTAGTTTGATAAACGTGTCACGGCTGAAGTCGATGGGCTGAGTATGTCGAGTCGATAAGTATAACTTGACGTTATGACAGTCAAAAAGGATAAAGGTTGATATCAACGCCACGCTTGAATGTGAGTGTTCTTAAGTACTTCTAGGCCATGTTGAAACAGAATCGAGCCCTTATCGTACGCTCAGAGAGCTGATGTCAGTTTTGGGATGAAAGGACGCAGCCTCCGTATACATTACAGCTCTTACTCAGCCAGTCCTTACAATAGGAAACAACGCTCTGCAACTGAATGACTTTAGTATGGCATCAGCTGATGAGCCAGTTCTGACAAGCCGACTTCTGGCTCGCCGACACAAGAGGCGAAATGATGGCCGTGCAGCTGAGGGCGAGAGGAAAATAGCAAGGTCATCATGTCTAAGATACAGGACCAGCAATGCGTGCTCGGGCAGTCAGAAAGCGAACATGAGAAGACAGACTGATGGCCACTTTTGCCAGCGCCACACTGCAAATTTCTCTACTGGCGAAGCGCTGACCCATCACTTGGGGCATCTCCAATTTCTCACCCCGGGTCAAGCTTCGGCTCACCCGAACTACGACGCTAGTGGTCAGCGTTCAGGGTGGCATCAGCCCTCGGCCCCGAGGGGGGGCTGGGGGCGGATTTCTATTCTCGTCACTGCTCATGAGCACGTCGTTCGCTTAGTAGCGGAGAATCTGGCTGTCTTTGCCGAGGAATCAAAAGCTGGGAAAACACGGTCTATTTGTTGACACTTCTCATTCCCAGCTTTGCGTGCGAATCATGAGTTTCTCTTGAATTGGACCTCCATATTGAAAGGGTGTACTAATGGACATCCTGGCCCTTCTGTCAGACAACACCCCTTGGAGACTCAGGGACAGGAACGGCTGCATATCAGTATCACGTACTTGATGCTATCTAACTTGCATTAATCATTGGTTTCAGAACAATTGGTCTCTGCTTATCGTCCTTCGATGCTCCATTCCCGATGCTCTTGCATTAGCCCTCGATTCATTTCCCTTTTTGCCGATTCGCTGTACGTCTCTGCCAGCAAGCCACTATGTTGTCAATCAATCAATCCATCAACGTTGCCCGACTGTTGGCTTTCACTTGACCTCGAATCTTCGCATGCGCTCTACTAGACGGTTTGTCAGGCTTCACGGCGACAAGGCCTTCAAGATCTTGCGCTTCCTATTTTCTCACAGCTAGGGCCTGCATGTCGAGATGAAGTATTTCTACCTTGATCCCGACCTTGTACGCGCGAATCCAAGAGATTTCAAAGAAGCCAAGACAGCATCCGACAGCGACACATACAAGAATGGCGACGTCGTAGAGGCCTGGGATCACG
>Ga0335075_10006990_pt1 | contig 17410 bp, 12 predicted proteins | sample Lox_Sample_24_FD_206723 | JGI IMG/M metagenome (GOLD analysis project Ga0335075, IMG submission 206723) | Soil microbial communities from Loxahatchee National Wildlife Refuge, Florida, United States - Lox_Sample_2.4 | ecosystem: Environmental > Terrestrial > Soil > Wetlands | place: USA...
GACCTGGTGCGCGAGAGGGCTTGTTTGGGGCTCCAGGGTTCGGAGCCCCGGCTGCTTGCGCCGATTCGCCCAGCAGAGCGATGCGCTTGGAGCGAAGCATTCACGCAAGCTTGAAAAGTCGAACTCTCCAGGGTGAGATCGCGCTCAGGGCATACCGCCATCCTGTGTGGGTCTCCGTCTGCCTGGATGGTTGTCCACAGGGCAGTTCAGGAGCGGTTACGTGACAGCTTTGCGATTTGCTTTGCAGTCAGCCGTCATTTGTATTAGATTCATTGCCGTCTGTCCCGGTTATTCACAATACTGAATCCCTATCCCAGCCCTCCCGGGCTGGGCTGACGTCTGGCTGCCGGCCCTCCGGGCCTGGTTCGCTCGACCTTCGGGCGAGGGCCCGTGCCCTTCACGCCGGAGCTTCCTTTACGCGGCGCAACTCTCTGATGTCCAAACTCCCCGCGGAACGTTCCCTTACTGCTCCTTCCAGAAGCCCGGGTCCTTCTTGACCCATTCGCTGGGTGGGTTACTCATCCGCGGATTGATGGCAAACAGATTCGTAGTGGAAAGCTGAATGCTGGCGGCCGTCAGTTCGCTGACTTTCTGCATGCCCTCGGGTCCCACGACGCTCGCGAATTTGTCCGAATCCTTCATGCTCTTATCTGTTTCCGCCAGCGACTTCATCAGGTTAAACACCAGAAACACATCGCCGCCGGCATCCGTATGCACGGGGCTTCCGTACGTGACCTCGAACGTGTCCCAATGCGTTTCCGGATCGATCTTGCGGAAGGCATCGATATAAATTTTGGCCAGCTCGGTGAAGTCCTTCACATGCCCCGGTTTGACCACGAAGGCGGTGATCTCGAAATAGCGCGCGCCATAGATCGAACCTTTATTGAGGCTGAGATCCGGGCGCAGCGTCATGGCGCCGGCATCGTAGCCCGAAAGCAGGTCGCCGTCGTTCAGCGTTGCCTGGTCGAGCTTCGCGGCCAGCGCCGCATTGCTGCTGATGGCGGCATTCTCCTTCTCCCAATCCGCAAAGCTGTCATAGCTGAAGAGAAACAGCGAGCGCGAAGGTCCGGAGAGCGAGTCCAGCGCGAAGTAATGATAAGGAGACTGAGCCTCCCGGAACGCCCGAACAAAAGCGCTTTCCGAGCGGTCATGCAGCATGCCTCCCTTTCCGGGTTTGAGGTATTCGCGGTGAATGACCAGAACATTGGGTGGCCCATCCTGATCCGGCGCATTTTGAGCATGAAGTGAAGTGGAGAGGACGGCGATCAGCGGCAGCGTAGCGCAGCCGAAAAGAAATTTACGGGCAAGAGCGTGCATAGTCTTTCCTCGAACGATGAAGTGGAGGGCCGGCATCACAGGGAACGAGCCGAAGGGAATGCGCTGGAAAGCGCTCGCGTGTATGGACCTTGACGAGTCGCAATCTAGTCCTATGCGGCGGCGGTTGTCAATGCCAGCCGCGGCTGCGCAGCGGAAGACAAAGAGCCATCCGCTTTCCCGCCTCCTCAACCCCACCACAAACCCGTCATCCTGAGCAAAGCGCCCCGCAAATTCAATCATAGAATGGCGATTGCTTTGCTGGATCGAGAGACAGCCGGGCAGATTGTGTTTCCTGTTCAATTTTGGATTTGATCCGGTGGCTCCGGGCGCGCGTGGGCTCTTGCTGGCGGTGGAACGGGAACCAGCGGAAGACAACGAGCGATCCGCTGTCCCGCCTCCTATGGGAAGGCATGTTACTCCTTCCCCGGAGACCTGTGGTATGCGAATCCTCAAACATCTGATCCGTCCGGCTGCTGCGTTTTGCCTGGCCAACAACAGTATGCCTTTGGGTGCAGGCGACGGCAAGGCAGTGATGGATCGCGATGTGCGTCTCCTTAGACTCCGCACCGTTGCAGCCGCAACCCAAAAACTTCAATGGCCTGTGCGAGTCTAACCTGCTCACAGAGGCCTGCGGCAGGAGTAGTAAACTATCGTTATGGCCGTCGATTGGTCGGAAGCAATGCAAAGGCTAGCTCCAGGCGCGAGAGCGAAGCTCGCAGAGGACCGCCGCCGACTTGAAGAGCTGCAGGCAAAACAGGCCGTTGCGCGACGTGGCGTCGAAGCGTCCGCTTCCGGTCGGTGAGCCGCCCGACTCTGACCATCATCACCCGGCTATTTCCCCCAGCGCCCAGAAAAAGCCCGAATTACATCCCGCTCTTCGGGGTAATCAATCCGATATCGGTAGCACCCGCTCCCTTTCCGATGTCGACAACCTGCGCGACTGCTGAGAAATCCAGATTGCCATCCCCCTGGATGAACATGACTTTGCTTGCTCGAACGGAAAGGATGGCATTCAAGCGGTTGCCCAGGTCACCTGCCGCCACATCGTCCTGATTGATTTTGTAGCCTAGTTGACCAGCCCGGAGAGGAAAGACCTGCACCACAATCGGGGAGTCCTGAACGTGATGCGGGTTGCTCGCTTTCTGAGGTACCTGCGTACCCAACCCTTGTGGCGTAGCCGGCACAATGACCATGAAGATGATCAGGAGCACTAACAGAACGTCGATCAGCGGGGTCACATTAATTTCCGCATTCGGGCCGCAGCCAGTTCCCATCGTCATAAGCAAAACCTCGATTTGTGGAATCGAAGAGCCTGAAAGCTATTGCGTAAATCGAAACCGGGTCTCTGCCTACTTGGACACCGCTGCAAGGTCACGGGTTCCAGCGGACTAGCTAACGCCGCCGGAAGAACTGCGCCGGAATGAGGCCTTCGCGTGATGAGCGGCCCTGCGGGTTACAACCCTGCTTGTTGTAGCCAACCGCTACTCCGCACCATGACTTACTGTAACCGGGGTTATCATCCAGCCGGGCATAGACGAGCGAATTCCCCTCGGGTGCAATTTTCGGACAGGGCGACAAAGGACACCTGTACCCGTGTTGACGCCACGAGGTGACCAGCATTGGGTACTTTCGTTGCGGCGCAGTGAATGGCGATGGGCATATCGGGTGCGCCTCTAAGGCATCTCTGAATTCTTGCTTCCCGCCCGGGATCGCGTTGTCTCAAACAACCCTCTACACCCGGTGGTCGGAATGCTAATCTCTCAAGGTGTGTTTTGCACCCTTTATCTCACTATGGGGGGATAACGTGAGCCTCGCGGACCTTACCCGAGATTCGGTCTTCCAAGCAATGGCTGAATACTCACAGCTTGGTCGTGATCATTTCCTTCATAAGTACGGATTTGGTAAAGCAAAGGATTACTTCCTGCTAGAGGGCGGCACTTCCTACGATTCGAAGGCTATCGCAGCAGCTGCACATGGCTTTCTTGCTGGCAAGCAACCTCTCAAACACGACGAGCTCCACGGCGGAACACCGGTCAAAGATGTTCTCGGCAGACTGGGATTTACAGTTGTCTCGCACGACGAAAAGTCGGGAACTTCGCCGGCGGACACGGGAAGGGCCCAAGAAAAGGCAGAGCAAAAGACGTTGATCACGAAACATCCGCTGAATCAAATTCTTTTTGGCCCTCCTGGAACTGGTAAGACGTGGTCGACCGCTCGATTGGCAGTCGAGATCTGCAATGGCTCTGCGCCAACCGACCGAGCGGAACTGATGGTAGCGTATAACGACCTTGTAAGACTGCATCGTGTCGCTTTTACCACGTTCCACCAGTCTATTGGATACGAGGAATTCGTAGAGGGGCTTCGCCCTACGATCGCAGGCGATGAGGGGGGCGCGGGCAAGAGCCGTTCTTCCGGCGGGTTCCGCCTTGAACCTCACAAGGGAATATTCAGAGAAATCTGCGCTCTCGCTGAGCAGTCAAGAAAGAAAGGTAGCGGAGGCGCCGAGTACGACCTTGCAGGCCGTAATTTCTTCAAGATGTCCCTCGGTGAAGCCAAAACAGAGAGCCACATCTACGACGCGGCGTTGAAGGGCAATTACGTTGCACTTGGTTGGGGCGGCGACGTCGACTGGTCTGATCAGAAATATGAGAGCCTGGAGGCGGTCGCGGAACGATGGCACACAAAAGACCCGAGGGCGAGCAAGGGCAGCGGAAACATTAGCCAACTCTGGCGTTTTCGCTCATTGATTAAGAAGGGTGACATCGTGATCATTTCTGAGGGCAATTCTCGTTTCAGAGCCATTGGAGAGGTGATCGGTGATTACGAGTATCACCCTGAGGCCGAGGACTACCCGCACCGTCGGTCAGTCAGGTGGCTGTCCCAATTGGATGAATCTCTGCCTATCGACTTAATCTATGATGGAAGGCTTTCACAGCCGTCTTGCTATCAGCTTTCCTCGAATCGTCTGAAGCTTGAGGGCTTAAGCGCGCAGATAAATCCGGCGACGGCTCCTGATGCCGAAACTCAAGCTTTTGTTCTTATCATTGATGAGATCAACCGTGCCAACATCTCGAGGGTTCTCGGCGAGCTAATTACACTCCTCGAGCCAGATAAGCGACTGGGCGCACCTAATGCCCTGACTGTGACGTTGCCTTACTCGAACGAAGAGTTCGGAGTGCCTGCAAACCTGCATGTCATCGGGACGATGAACACGGCTGACCGGTCGATTGCTTTACTTGACACTGCTCTGAGGCGGCGCTTCCATTTCATCGAGATGCAACCGAACTACTCCTGTCTGCGGAACGAAGTGAATGACATTAGGCTTTCTGACCTTTTGTCTTCGATCAACCGCCGGGTTGAGTGGCTGTTCGACCGAGAGCATCAGATCGGCCATAGCTTCTTCATCGATGTTGAAGACAAGGAAATGCTCGACCATGTCATGCGGGGAAAGATTATTCCCCTACTAGCTGAATACTTTTATGACGACTGGGCGAAAGTCCGGGCCGCCTTGAATGACAGCCAGGGTTGGTTCATCAAAGAAGAAAGGCTACCCCCACCCACACTCATGAAGCAAGAGTCGGAGCGATTTCGATACTCCGTTACCAAAGGCGACATTCCGATCGAAGGCTATCTGGCAGCCTTGAGTGAGCAATGAATACACTCACGATGAAGGAGCATGAGACGGCAGCTGTAAGCGAGCGCCCTCTCGCCGGTCAGCTAAGCACTACCGACGTAATCGATCTCGATCGCGCACAGCGAGCGATGGGGGTTGAGGCATTTCGTTGGTCCGGCAGGGACCAAATAAAAGCGACTGAGCAGGTCGGCATGATTGCTACTGCCAACGTCAGGCTTGAGATTCTCCCGAAGATCGGGGGCCTCGGTATTCCAGAAACCCGCGGTGCTCTTGTTCGGATGATCGCGATCGCTTCTGACCTTCCAGTGTGGGACAGTGAGATTACAGGCCACGATCACCAGGATCGCGATTTGCTTGAATTGCTGATCGGCCTGTTTGCGCGGCGATTACATCAACAGGTTCGCGCCGGTCTTTCGAGAAGCTATCAGCAGCGCGAGGACGACCTGAGCCTCCTGCGCGGCAAGCTGAATGTGACCCGCCAATTTACCAAGCTCGCTGCCAGCCCGCAAAAGCTTGCCTGTCGCTATGATAATTTTACCGCTGACAATGGCTTGAATCGCCTGCTGCTTTGTGCCACGACTTTCCTCCGACGCAGAACAACCCGTACCGACACCCAGCGCCTTCTGAGCGAGATCATCTCGCATTTCGAAGATGTGTCCAACGAATCCGTATCGACCGTGCTGCTGGAGCCTTCCGTGATAGATCGAATTGATCGGAGATGGTCGATTCCTGCCAGATTGGCGCGCCTGCTCCTCTCGAAGGTCTACCAAACCGCCCACAGTGGGCCGCATGACGGCATCGCAATCCTCTTCGACATGAATCGGCTGTTTGAGGCGTATGTTGCGGCGATAGCAAGGAGAGTCTGCCAAGCTCATGGCTACGCATTGTCGGTACAAGGCCCGCAGCGCTACCTTGCGACTGATGCTGAGCACGAGGGTGCCTTTCTTACAAGGCCAGATCTGCACGTCGATCTGGTCGCCAGCAAGGTAGTGCTCGATACGAAGTGGAAACATTTGGACTCGGCCCGGCCGAACTTCGGAGTTACCCAGTCAGACGCTTATCAAATGCTCGGGTATGCTCTCGTTTACCAAACTACATCCACCATCTTGTTATATCCCCATCATGACGGGTTGAAGGGTCGGCCGGGAGTGCAGACGGCGTGGCGCTTTCAGAACATAGGGGCTACACTAATCCTTGCAACAATCGATGTCGCGAAACCGGAAAACGCCGAGCCCACCATACGTCGGCTGCTTGCAGCGATCATGTCATTTACCGATCAACTTCATTCAACTGAAGCCTTGGAAGATGCAGGGATAGGATACACCTATCGTCGAAATTTGCTGCAACAGGTATCCCGTCCCTAAAATTTCGCCTTTTGCGATTAAATCCCGCAGCTTTGACTCGAATGCTGTCATCGGACGATGGCTCCCATGATCTCCCTCATCATTCACTCAGGGCAAGATGTCATCCAGTCTGCCCGCTCTGATAGCTAAAGGGCCGGTTCCAGGGCGAAGTGGATATTGTAGACTCCAAGCGAACCGACGTTGAGTTTACCGCGGCGCCATTGCAATTGGCAGAGTCGCGACCAGGATGTTTTGTTGTTATCGTGAGTGACGAACAGCACTGAGAAGAAAGCTGGACCAGCTTATGGCCTCACCATTCGATCCACTGATAGATATCATCCACTCCGCCACGACGGATTCATGGAAGGAACGTAACGGCCAAGCCCTAGCCGCGCTCTTCGGTACTCGCTATCGAAAGATCGCCGAGAAGTCCGTCACTCTCCGAGCGCCAGAGATGAAAGGGGGAAACGACTCGGGCGTGCCCTATGCCGCTTACATTCATCCGTCGAATGCCGAGGCGGGTGCATATGGCGGCATGAGCTTCGTGATCTTCCCCGTGGAGGGTGCGCCGTGTCTTGTGGCTATGGTGATCGGGACACAAGGGCTTGCCCCCGATGAGGCGATCCTCGGCCGTCCTGGCCATGCGCGAAAAATGCAGGCCATTTGTAGTTGGTTGAATCAGCAGTTTGGCGGCGGCGGACAGCTAGCCTGGGCAAAACAAGACCCAACGCGCGTGGATATCGACGTACCACCCTCAATCCTGAATACATGGCAAATGTATGACCGCGTGTTCAAGAGGTACGGCAGAGTGTTGTACGCAATCTACCGCCCCACGGAAAATCGCGACGCCACTCTCTCCGCGGTCACCGCCATGCTCGATATTCTTTTCCAGGAGCGTGGTCACACACCACTTAAGGAATATGAGAGTGACGAGCGCGCGGTACAGGCTGCCTGGTTTCAGCACCTCATGCCGACTACCACGCGCGACGACGTGGCTGGCTTATTGAAGACGCGTCGCTACGTCATCATCCAAGGGCCGCCGGGAACGGGAAAAACGCGCATGGCGCGTGAAATGCTTGCCAACGACTATGCGGGCAGTGGTCAGACGATTCAGTTCCATCCGAACACGACCTATGAAAACTTCGTCGGTGGTCTCGCGCCAGTTCAGGAGAGCGGTAATAACGGAGCGCTTGGGTTTCGCTTCGCTCCCAAACCCGGCTTTCTCATGGAAGCCGCGGCCAAGGCCTACGAAGACCCCGCCCGGAACTACCTGCTCCACATCGACGAAATTAATCGAGCCGATCTCGGGAAAATCCTCGGAGAAGCGATTTATCTGCTCGAGCCAGACCCGGAATCACCACGGGAACTCACCTTGGCCTACGACTTCGGCCCACCATTCTCGCGAAAACTGCGGCTCCCGAACAACCTGCACGTCCTCGGCACCATGAACAGCGCCGACCGCAGCATTGCCATTCTCGACGTGGCAGTTCGCCGGCGATTTGCTTTCTTGTCACTATGGCCGAGTTTGGCGGTTGTTGAAGAGCACGGTTGCGAGTTGGGCCAAAAGGTTTTTCGCGAGCTTGTGTCGACGTTCATTGAGCACGCGGCGGAAGAAGCGCTCCCCCTGGTGCCAGGGCATTCCTACTTTTTGGGAAAAGACGAAGGCCTCGCCAGGATGAACCTCAAAACAAGCCTCGTGCCCCTCCTGACGGAGTACTTGGCCCAGGGCTACGTGAGCGGATTTGCGGAGCCGATTCGCGCCTACCTGCAATGGCTCGAGAGCCTATGAAGGCCAACGCTCGTCGTCGAGGCTCCCGGCCTCGCATCAGCGGAAATACGCCGCTGCAAACGATTCGACCGACCAACGACATCTGCCTGGAGCTCTGGGATCATACGCGGGTCACGAAATCAGCCGTCGCATTCTTCGGAAGCAAGGCCTCCGCTGACCCGGCAGCCCAGGCGGCGCGACTCGCTGACCAATTCATCACGCAAAACGCTCCGCTCTTTCAACTCCTCCAAGTGAGCGTCCAGCGAGACTACGACGGGAGAGATGTTCTGCTCCATATCGATTCCGGGAGCGCGATCGGTGCCGTCCCGCTCGTCTCCCCTTTGAGTGGGAGACAGGATTTTGGCCTTGTGGTCCAGCCGCGGTTTCCGTGGACGGGCATCGGCCCGATGCTTGCGGAAATGGGGTGGCTCATCAGTCCCACGCCTCTCCGACTGCCGCTTCTGAAGCGCTCCGAACGGCGGGTGCCGCCGTGGGTACTATCCTTTACGGTGTTGGCGCGGCTCAAGGCTTTGCTAGACCGCTTGGAACGGCGCTTTGAGCTAACGACCGAAGCGCGATCGGCCCCCAAAGGAAACATTGACTGGACGCAATACGCCACACGCCAAATGCCGCGGGGCGCTTTTCTATCGGTGCCCTGCACCTTTCCTGACCTGCGGGACGACCGATATTTGAAGGGAGCCATTCGCTTCGCCATAGAAAAACAGCGGCGATCCCTCGAAACGCAGCACGAGCAAGGGGGATTTATCCACCGGCTGATTGCCCTGGCAGAGTCACTCTTGCTGAAGGTCGACGCCGTTCCCAGCCGCCGGCCACAAAAGTCGGATACTCAGATGTGGCTACGACGCCCGATGCGTACCGACAGCTTCGTCGAGGGCCTCGAGGCCATTGACTGGACGGTGGAAGAGCGAGGGCTCGCCGGGCTGAGCGATCTGGAAGGCATACCGTGGACGATGCCGATGGAACAATTCTTCGAAGCTTGGGTCGAAACGGTGATGCGCAGCGTGGCCCGCCAGATGGGTGGCACTTTGAAGGTCGGGCGCCGGCGGGAGACGGTGTCTCCCCTCGCCTGGGACCCACCCTACCTCGGGTCGCAGCGCTCACTCGTTCCCGACATGATCTTGGAGTTGGAGGGGAGGTCGTTCATCATCGATGCGAAGTACAAGCGGCACTGGGAAGAGCTCCAGCAGGGGACATGGCACGAGCAAACCACAGAATTGCACGAACGGCATCGAGAGGACCTTCTCCAAGTGCTCGCATACGCCAACCTCGCGGGCACGGCTGATATCGTGTGCTGTCTGGTCTACCCCTGCTCGTTGGGAACGTGGGAGTCCCTCGCAAAACGTGGCCGACTGTTCCACCAAGCCGAGCTACCAAACCGCGGACGGCGGGTTCGCGTCTGGCTAACGGCTATTCCTATGGGAGCGTCGGCAAGCTCCGTTGCGGCGCCGTTCGACAAGCAATTCCGGGATGAGGAGTTCCAATTTCACTGAAAGGCCATTTATTTGCGGGACTGCATATGCACCTGCGGCCTGCCACCTCGATCAGGGGGGTAGGCCAACTCTGGTTCCGACTGGTCTCGGTGAATAGGTATAGGTGTCGGCGAATCGCCCCCGGCGCGGGGCGGTGTGGTGTCCTCTTGTTTCGCGGTCAACACGGTCCGACCACAAAATTCGCGGTGATCACCGGGAAATTTCGGGGAGACGTAAGTTTCCGATTTACACCATTTGTCCCTGCGCAGCAAGAGAGGATCAGTTGAAGCCGCTTCAGGAATGTCACGCGGGTTTAAGTGCCCTCTAGACCCCGTGCCCGAAATGCCCTCACGCGATGATGACACTTTTTTGTGATTAGCCTGTTCTATCGTTAACGCCTAATACTGGCTACTCTCATCCCCCGTCCTGCCATACGCGCGCCCAAGACGGAATGCGAGACGAGGTGTGGGTGGGGCCTGAGCGGAGCCTAACCCATCTGGGCACCCCTGCGGAGGGTGCCCTTTTGACCTTTAAGGCTCAAGAAATTGCCCATTGGGAGCACCGTGAACACAACACATTATCCTAAGATGAGTATGGGAGGCGCAGCCCGCCCAGGAGAACGTCGCCGGTCGGGATAGCAGGCAATCACTATGCATCTGATCAGGTCCAAGAGGCGCGTTGCCGATCACGGGGAGGTGTTTACGCCTCAATGGCTGGTCGAAAAGATGCTTGACCTGGTAAAGGGGGAGACGGAGCGTATTGACTCTCGTTTCCTCGAGCCTGCGTGCGGGAGCGGGAATTTTCTTGTTCCGGTGCTACAACGTAAATTAGCCGCCGCGGAGGCTAAGTTCGGTCGATCCGACTTTGAGCGGCGGCACTATGCTCTTTTGTCTGTGATGTGCACGTACGGGATTGAACTCTTGGCCGACAATATTGCTGAGTGCCGCGCGAATATGCTTGAGGTCTTTGCGGACTATCTAAATCTGAATGAAACGGATGAGCTCTACCTGGCGGTTTCTTATGTGTTGTCGCAGAATCTTGTGCATGGTGACGCGCTAACGATGCGAACACACGACGGCCATCCCATTACCTTTGCTGAGTGGGGCTACCTTGGCAGGGGCAAATTCCAACGGCGCGATTTCCGCCTTGATGTGCTTACGCAAATGGCTACCTTCGGACGAGAAGGCTCACTGTTTGCGCACCTCGGCAAGCACGAAATCTTCACTCCCGCGAGGGAATACCCGCCGGTGACTGTGCGTGAGCTTGCCTGTCTGGCTCTTGGGGGTGGTTTAGGTGAACCTCTATGACCGAGCAGGCGAGCTTTTCGCCCCGCGGACGCAACCCGGATGTTTTGACATGCATAGCCAACCTCTCCAACGATGAGGTTTTCACGCCACCGGATTTCGCCAACCGGATGCTCGACTCTCTTGCCGAGGCTTGGGCGTCGAGTAACAGTGGTGCAAATCTGTGGGCGGATGGTTCGGTTAGGTTCCTCGACCCGTGCACGAAGTCGGGTGTGTTTCTACGCGAGATCACCAGCCGGCTCACCAAGGGGTTAGCTGGCGAAATCTCCCACCTTCAAGAGCGAGTGGATCACATCCTCACCAAGCAAGTGTTTGGCATCGGTATCACCTATCTCACCAGCCTGCTCGCACGGCGGAGCGTCTATTGCTCGAAACAAGCCAATGGCCCACACTCGATCACCAGAGGTTTCGCGACCGATGCCGGCAACATCTGGTTCGAGCGGATGGAGCACACTTGGGTGGAAGGCCGGTGCAGGTTCTGCGGCGCAAGCCAGAAGACGTTCGATCGCGGGGAAGGACTCGAAACCCACGCCTACGCCTTCATCCACAGCGAAAACATCAAGGCTCGAGTATCCGAGTTATTTGGAGGTGGTATGCAGTTTGACGTGGTTATAGGTAACCCACCGTACCAGTTGGACGACGGGGGCTACGGTACGAGTGCGGCACCCATCTACCAGTTATTCATCGAGAAGGCGCTTGACCTTGGTCCGCGTTACGCGGTGTTTGTGACGCCTTCGCGATGGATGGCGGGTGGCAAGGGCCTCGACAAATACCGCGAGCGAATTCTGGCCGACAAGCGGATGCGAAGCATTGTGGATTACCCGAAGCTTTACGAAGGCTTTCCCGGAGTTAAGATCCGCGGCGGCATCTCATATTTTCTGTGGGACCACGAGCACAATGGGCCGTGTACGGTACAGACAATTTGGGATGGTCGGCCTACCGGCCCTGCAGTTGCGCGCTATCTCGATGCATACGACATCCTAGTGCGGCGCAACGAGGCGGTGCCGATTCTAGAAAAGGTTAAGGCTAAAGGCGAACCGACTCTTGATGGTCGCGTATCTAGTCAGAAACCATTTGGACTCCGTACATTTTTCCATGGCAAGCCTGATCCAAAACGTCTCAAAAATCCCGTTAAGCTGTTCGGATCACAGAAGATCAGCTGGGTTGATCGCTCTCAAATTGTGTCCAACGCCGCATGGATCGATAAGTGGAAGGTCCTCATGACTCGTGTCCAGGGGACCAGCGCGGCGCTGGAAACCAAGTTTCTCAGCAGGCCGCTCATCGCTGAACCTGGCACCGCTTGTACTGAGAGCTACATTGTTGCCGGCCTCTTCGACACCGAGGCAGAAGCAAAGAACTACGCAAGTTACCTGCGCACGCGCTTCGCACGCTTTCTTGTTTCACTCCGCAAGTCGACCCAGGACGCGCCGAAACATGTTTACGCCTTCATTCCTGACCTGACGGTAAGCGAGGTGTGGACAGACGCCAAGCTCTACAAGCGGTACGGTCTGAATGACGCGGAGATAGCTTTCATCGAATCTCAGGTCGCCGAGCATGAGGGCGAGCTGTTCGATGAATTGGTCGCCCCGGACGATGTCGAAGATGAGTAAGTCCGTCGAGGAAATCCTTGCGCCGAAGCTACAGGCTCAGCCGCGCATTTACGCATATTCGATCGACGATAAGGCGCACCAACGTCTCCTCAAGATTGGGCAGACAACGCGCGACGTGAAGCAGCGCGTAGCCGAGCAGGTCAAGACCGCCGCCATCAAGAACTACTGCATTGAACTGGACGAACCCGCCGAGCGCGAGGACGGCACCATCTTCAGTGACCACGAGGTGCGTGCGGCGCTCGTCAGGAAAGGCTTCGAAAACGCCGAACTGGAATGGGTGCGCTGCACGGTCAACGACGTGAAGACTGTGCTCACCGAACTACGCACGGGACAAAAGTTCACTGGCACGCATCACCAAACATTCGCGATGCGCCGCGAACAAGTCCAGGCGGTTAACAGGACATTCGATTATTTACTGTCAGTATGGTCTGAGGATCAGAACGCTGTCCCGCGCTTCCTCTGGAATGCCAAGATGCGCTTCGGCAAGACTTTCACGACCTACCAGCTCGCGAAGAAGCTTGGCGCTAAGCGTGTGCTTGTAGTGACCTTCAAGCCCGCTGTAGAAGACGCATGGCAGACCGATCTAGAATCTCATGTCGATTTTGACGGCTGGCAATACCTGTCACGCAATTCCAGCGGCGATCCCACCAAAATTGACGGCAACAAGCCGGTTGTGTATTTCGGTTCGTTTCAGGACCTCCTCGGGCGCGACAAAGCGGGAAACATCAAGCCTAAAAACGAATGGCTACACGTGGTGAATTGGGATCTCGTCGTGTTTGACGAATACCATTTTGGTGCTTGGCGTGAAGCCGCGAAGGAACTGTTCGAGGGCGAAGAGGAGGCTGTTGCGAAAAAGGAGGCTGGGCTCGAATATGCCCCCGACCTGGAAGACGTGAACGAAGACCTCGGCATTCTTTCGGAGAAGGAATCCGAGTTCCTACCGATCACAACGAGCGCATACCTCTACCTCTCCGGAACACCGTTCAAAGCGCTGGCCACGGGCGAGTTCATCGAAGAACAAATCTTCAACTGGACCTACACCGACGAACAGCGCGCCAAGGAAGATTTCGCCACCAAGAACCCTGGTAAGTGGAACCCCTACGGTGCGCTGCCGCAGATGCGTCTACTTACCTACCAGATGCCGGACGAATTACTGACGGTCGCAAGCGCCGGAGAGTTTGATGAGTTCGACCTCAACGAGTTTTTTGCGGCCGCGGGCACGGGAGAGGGCGCGCAGTTTAAGCACAGGAGCGACGTACAAAAGTGGCTCGACATTATCCGAGGCCAGCACACGCCGAAGGTTGTCGAGGCCCTCAAGACGGGCTCGCTGCCACCGTTCCCTTACTCGGACGTGCGGCTTCTGCCGTATCTACAGCATTCGTTCTGGTTTCTGCCAAACGTCGCTGCATGCGAAGCGATGGCGAACCTGCTGGCCGAGAAGTACAACATCTTCTGGCACGAGTATGACGTTGTCGTGGCGGCCGGCGCGTCGGCGGGTATTGGCCTCGAGGCACTGCCACCGGTGCGCAAGTCCATTGGCGGGGGGTTCGCAACCAAGACCATCACGTTGTCATGCGGCAAGCTCACGACCGGCGTGACTGTGCCGCAATGGTCTTCGATCCTGATGCTGCGCAATCTGAAGAGTCCTGAAACCTACTTTCAGGCCGCATTCCGTGTGCAGTCGCCGTGGTCCATCAAGAACCCGAACGGTGATGACCCGAACGAGGAAGAAATTCTAAAACCCGTGTGCTTCGTATTCGACTTTGCCCCCACGCGCGCGCTTCGCCAGCTCGCCGAATACGGCATCGGGCTCTCGCCCAATGAGTCGAATCCGGAAAACGCCGTCAAAGACCTCGTGTCATTCCTACCAGTACTGGCCTACGACGGTGCAAAAATGACTCAGATCGATGCTGGAGGCATTCTAGATATTGCGATGGCAGGTACCTCGGCTACACTCCTGGCGCGCAAGTGGGAGAGCGCACTGCTGGTGAACGTGGACAACGACACGCTGCGCAGAGTCCTTGATGATCCCGAGGCAATGGCCGCCCTAAAACGTATCGAGGGCTGGCGCGCGCTGGGTGACCACATCATCGAGACCATCATCAACAAAAGCGAAAACGTCAAGGAGCTCAAGAATAAGGCCAAAGACAAGGAGCTGACCGAAAAACAGAAGAAACAGCTCACCGAGCAGGAGAAGGAATACAAGTCCAAGCGCAAGCTGGTGCAAGAAAAGCTGATCAAATTCGCGACTCGCATTCCTGCGTTCATGTACCTGACCGACTTTCGCGAGAATACACTGCAAGATGTGATCACGAAGTTGGAGCCAGACCTCTTTTTGGCTGTCACCGGTCTGACAGTGAAGGACTTCCATCTGCTCGTCCGCCTCAAAGTATTCAATACCGAGCAGATGAATCAGGCCGTGTTCGCCTTCCGTCGCTATGAAGATGCCTCACTGCGGTACACGGGCATCGAGAGCCATGAGGGGCTCGCCCACTACGGACTCTACGACACCGTCGTAGGAAGGGAGTAAGGCGGCTACGGTGGGTGCATCTAGCGAAAACCCGGTAATCTATCGCGAACGAAGCGGTGTGCCTGAGGTCGATAGGCAACCCGTCACCGGATCGTCACCGGTTGCTGGTGACGGGCCCAGAGAATCCGCCTTGACCAACCGAGAAAGCTGATCATGCCAATCCCCGACTATCAATCCATCATGTTGCCTCTCCTACAGTTTGCCAAGGACGGCGCAGAACATCGATCGCGCGACGGTATAACGGCTCTTGCGCAGCACTTCCATCTAACCCCAGAAGAAGTGGCGGTTCTGCTTCCCAGCGGTCAGGATTATGTGTTCGGCAATCGGTGGGGTTGGGCGCGAACATACCTCAAGAAGGCTGGTCTGATTTCCTATCCCATCAGAGGGAAATTTCAGATTACGAATCAGGGCCGCGCCCTGCTGAAGGAGCAACCCCCCAAGATCGATGTTGCCTTGTTGAAAAGATACCCGAGCTTTCTGGAGTTTTGGAACGGAACGCAAAAGGAAGAAGCCACGACACCAGCAAACACCGCGGAATCACAGGTTGCGGAACAGACCCCCGAAGAGCTGATTGCCTCGGCTCACGAAAAGCTTCGGAAGCAGATTCAATCTGAACTGCTGTCCAAAGTGATGTCCTGTTCGCCAGCCTATTTCGAAAGGCTGGTCGTGAGATTGCTTACTGTCATGGGTTACGGTGGCTCTTTGGCCGACGCGGGGTCTGCCTTGGGGCGCACTGGAGACGGCGGGATCGATGGTGAAATCAAGGAGGACAAGCTCGGGCTCGATCGAATTTATATCCAAGCGAAAAGGTGGGGCTCGAACAATGTCGGTTCTCCCGAGGTTCGAGACTTCATTGGGGCGCTCGCTGGGAAGAGAGCAAGAAAAGGTGTCCTCATTACAACTTCAAAGTTCTCCAAAGACGCGATCGCCTGCGCACTCAATTTGGAAAAGAATGTGGTCTTAGTGGACGGTGACCGATTGAGCGAATTGATGTTCGAGTACGATCTAGGAGTGACAACACAGAGCACGTATCATGTGAAACGTATTGAGAATGACTTCTTTGACGAGGACGTGGTGTAACGGAGCCGCGCACGCCTGCACTCTTTGTAGAGTTCCGACTTCCCCCCTCTCAGCCGATTTAAGGTTATCGTCGAACCTAGGCTAATGATCCGAGATTTGTGGCCAGACGGGACTGGAGCTTTGCTGGATGTCTAACCCGCCACCGCTTTAGGGCTGCGAATCCCTTACCACACCGGCCTTGGTGTGGCACTCTGAACCCTCGCAGCTCTGGTGCCCTCGGTTCGTTGTGCCGTGTGTTTCGAGGTGCAGCCGTTTTAGAAACCTTGCCTGCTCATTTTTGGGGTCCGCGCTTATCCGGATCCGCCGACCTTTCGTCGGGGAGATCATCAAAAAGGGGAGTCTTGCTCGGGGGAATAGGCAGATCCCAGGTGCAGACGACTTTTAGTCCGGCTTGCTTGGCGAACATTCCCAGATCTTGATCGTCCGAATAAATAGTGTGCGCGTCGTTGACTCGGGCAATGGCCACGATTTGGCGATCAAATTTTACTTTCTGGTAAGGCACCTCGAAACCGGCCTTTTTTCCACCCTTGCTGCGGGCAGACAGCTCCATACCAGCCAGTTCGATAGCGGCCCGTTCGTCGAACGGTTTCAGCAGGAGCGTTTTTGCTCCCTGGATCTTCTCCAGGTAAAGCGGCCCTTCCCGATCAGCGAGGATCAAAAACTCGCAGAGAACCGGCGTCGGGATGACAATACGTTCATCTTCCGCGTCCAGGTCCGTGATCAGCTGCTCGATCCTTTCTCTGGCTTTAACAAGGGGGTGCCCAGTTTTAGGATCGTTCGGCGGTTTTGCTCCAGGATGAAAGAGCAACGCGAGGGTGGTGTTGTCGATGGCGACCATGGGGCTCCGCTATACCCAGTGCGTTACTTCTTGCCGCGCCGAATTGCCTCGAGCTTGGTAAGCGGGTCTTTGGTCTGCTTCCATCCGGACTCGATACTCCGCAACTCTGCGATGTCTTTCCGTAGGTCGGCGTTCTCTATCACCTGAAACGATTCCGCCGTAAAGCTGAGCAGCTCCCAGGCCCCATTGGCCGCACGGTTCCATCGACCCTGCCCCTCTACCCGCACGACGCTGGTAAAAAGATGGGGTGCGAGCTGCTTCGCTAAGCTGCGTCTCGCGTGGATGATGTGCTTGTCTTTGCCGTCCTCAAGATGCACGGGGACGGGATCATTTTCCCCTCCTATCTTGATGGGCACTCCCTGAAATGTACCCGCTTGCTGGATCGGCCCAAAGGCTGGCATCTGGAAACGATCTCTACCCGGGAATTCGATGACCTTCGTGCCTGCGGAATCCGCAATCATGCCTTTGGCGTTGTCCTCGGCGAGCCGATCATCGA
>Ga0335075_10006991_pt1 | contig 17410 bp, 13 predicted proteins | sample Lox_Sample_24_FD_206723 | JGI IMG/M metagenome (GOLD analysis project Ga0335075, IMG submission 206723) | Soil microbial communities from Loxahatchee National Wildlife Refuge, Florida, United States - Lox_Sample_2.4 | ecosystem: Environmental > Terrestrial > Soil > Wetlands | place: USA...
ATCATCGACGACGGCTTCTCCGGCCGCGTCTACGCGGTCGACCCAGAGGCGGGCGAGCTGGGTGGGGTTCCCTGCCTGCCGTCGGCGGCCGCGCTCCCCGAACCGGTCGACCTGGCGGTCATCGCCGTGCCGGCGAAGGCCGTGGCGGGCATAGCCGAGGACTGCGGGCAGCGTGGGGTCAAGGCCCTGCTCGTGACCGCGTCGGGCCTGGACAATCTAGCCCGGGCCGCCCTGCTGGCCATCTGCCGCCGCCACGGCATGCGGCTGGTGGGGCCGACCTCCTTCGGCGTGGCCAATACCGCCATCTCCCTGGACGCGACGTTCGCGGCCCACCATCCAAGGCCGGGAGTGGTCGGCCTGGCGTCGCAATCCACCGGTGGCGCCGGCTTCGTCGTGATCGAGCATCTGTCCCGGCTGGGCGTCGGGATCTCTTCGCTGGTCTCCCTGGGCGACAAGGACGACGTGTCCGGGACCGACATGCTGCGGTGGTGGGCATCCGACCCGGCGACCAAGCTGGTCGCGCTGTACCTGGAGTCGTTCGGTAACCCGCGCAAGTTCGCCCGCACGGCCCGCGATGTCAGCCGCGAGATGCCGGTGTTGACCGTGAACGCGGGCCGGGTCGCGCCGGGCCTGCGCAAGGCCGCGATCCGCGCCGCAGCCGAGGTGACCCCGCAGCTCACCCGGCAGGCGCTGTTCGGGCAGGCGGGTGTCATCGCCACCGCCAACCTGGGCGAACTGCTCGATGCCATCGTCTTGCTGGCATCCCAGCCGCTGCCGGCCGGGGGCAGGGTCGGCGTGGTGTCCAACACCCGCGGCGGCGACGTGCTCGCCGCCGATGCGTGCGCTGACGCGGGCCTGGAGGTCGCTCGCCTCAGCGGCCAGACCCAGCAGGCGCTGCGGAACCTGCTCCCCCCTGGCGCCACGGTGACCGGCCCGGTCGACACCACCGTGGCGGCCGTGCCCGGCGTGTTCCGGCAGTGCCTGGAACTCATCGGCGCCGACCCGGGGGTGGACGCCGTCCTCGCGCTGACGACCACCACGGCGGCCGGCGACCCCGCTCCCGAGGTGACCGCCGCGCGGCTGGGGGTGCCGGTCGCGGTGGCAGTGATGGACCAGGTCGAAGCGGTCCGGCTGCTGCGCGGAACCGGCGGCGCCGACCCGGGCGTCCCGGCGTACGCCTATCCCGAATCCGCCGCACGGGCTCTCGGCCACGCCGCGCGCTACGGAACGTGGCGGGCCACGCCGCCGGGGACCGTCCCCGAACTGGACGGCCTGCACCAGGACCGGGCGCGCGAGCTGGTGGACGGCTTCCTGGCCGGAACCCCGGGGGGCGGCTGGCTGCCCCGCCCGCAGGCCTTCGAATTGCTCGGCTGCTACGGCATACCGCTGCTGGACAGCGTCACGGCCACCACCGAGGATGACGCGGTCTCCGCCGCGGACCGGTTCGGCACCGCGGTGGCGCTGCGGGCCGACGTGCCAGGCCGGGTGCGCCGCAGGCGCGCGGGCGGCGTCCGGCTTGACGTGCACGGCGCGGACGAGGTCAGGCGTGAGTTCGGATCGCTGCAAGAAGTCTTCGGTGACCGGATGGCCGGGGTCATCGTCCAGCCGATGATCCCCGGCGGCGTCGAGGTGAGCATCACGGTGCTGGAAGAGAAGGTGTTCGGCCCGCTGGTGCTGTTCGGCGTCGACAGCGCCACCCGCGTCCTGCCGGACCGCGCCGCCCGGCTCGCCCCGCTGACCGAGTCGGATGCCGACGCCCTGATCGGCTCGATCACTTCCGCCGCGCTGCTGCTCCCCGCGGGCCTGACCTCGCTCCGGGACCTCCTGCTGCGGGTGTCGCAACTGCCCGACCACCTCCCCCAGGTCGCCGAGCTTGAGCTCAGCCCGGTCGTCGTCGGCCCGGACGGTGCCGTGGCGGTGGGCGGCCAGGTCCGTATCCAGCCTGCTCAGCCGACCGACGCCTACCTGCGCCGGCTGCGCTGACCGGGCTCCGGCCACGCGAACGCGGGCGTGGCGCACCGGCAGGGCTCAGGGAGCGTAAATGCCTTTGACGCGGGAGCCTGTGGGGTCGAAGGGGGGGCGGAGGTGGAGGGTGGCGGGGTGGAGGTCGCCGCCGACGTTGACCTGGTAGGAGCCGGAGCGGGCTAGGTCGGGGGTGAGCACGGCGCCGTCGGGGTGGCGGATGTAGGCCAGGGCGACGCAGCCGCCCAGGGTCTCGCCCCAGGCGCCCGAGGTGACCTGGCCGACCGGGATTCCGTCGCGGAGGACCAGCTCGCCGCCCCAGATCATGGCGGTGGGCTCGGTCAGGACCAGGGAGACCAGGCGGCGGCGGGGGCCTTCGGCGCGGGCCCGCTCGACCGCCTCTCGGCCGAGGAACGGGATGGGGGTCTTGAGCTTGCAGGCGAACAGCAGGCCGGCCTCGACCGGGTTGTAGTCGGGGGTCAGCTCGCGGCCGAAGGCGCGGTAGGCCTTCTCCAGCCGGAGCGACTCGATCGCGTAGTAGCCTGCGTTGGCCAGGCCCAGGTCGCCGCCGGCCGCCATCAGGTCCTCGTAGGCGCCGACGGCGAAGTCCGGCGGGACGTACAGCTCCCAGCCGAGCTCGCCGACGTAGGTGATCCTGGTCGCGCGGACCGTGGCGTAGCCCAGGTCGATCTCGCGGCTGGTGCCGAACGGGAAGGCTTGGTCGGACAGGTCGGCGCGGGACAGCCGGGACAGCAGGTCGCGTGACCGCGGGCCCATGACGCCGTAGACGGCATAGGCGGAGGTGACGTCGACCAGCGACGCGTGCGCGCCGGCGGGCAACCGCCTGCGGATGTGGTCCTTGTCGCGTTCGGTGCTTCCCGCGCTGCTGACCAGCAGGAACTCGTCGTCGGCGACCCTGGTGACGGTGATGTCGGCCTCGTAGGTGCCCCGCGCGTTCAGCATCCCGGTGTAGACGGTCCGGCCGGGCTCGACGGCGACGTCGTTCGTGCACAGCCGCTGCAGCACCTGCTCGGCGTCCCGGCCGGTGACCAGGTACTTGGAGAAGCTGGTCTGGTCGAACACGGCGACGGCGGTGCGGGCGGCGCGCTGCTCGGCCGAGGACCAGGGCTGCCAGTTCTGCTGGCCCCAGCCGTACTCGATGACGGGAGCGTGACCGGGCGGCGCGAAGAAGTTCGCCCGCTCCCAGCCCATCTTGCTGCCGAAGCAGGCGCCTGCCCGCTCGAGCAGGTGGTAGGCCGGCGAGCGGCGGAACGGCCGGGCGGTGGCCAGCTCCCGGTTCGGCCACGGCAGCGCGTAGTGCAGGCCAAGCACCTCGGCCACCCGGTCGTGCAGCCACTGGGTGTTCCCGTTGAAGGCGGCGAAGCGCCGGATGTCGACCGTGGACAGGTCCAGGCTCGGCTCCCCGCCGACGATCCACTCGGCCAGCGCCCGCCCGGCGCCGCCCGCGGACGCGATTCCGACCGAGTTGAAGCCGGCCCCGACGAAGAAGTTCCGGACTTCCGGCGCCTCGCCCATGATGAACTGGTTGTCCGGGGTAAAGCTCTCCGGGCCGTTGTAGAACATCTTGATCCCGGTCTCGGCCAGCACCGGGATCCGGGTGACCGCATTGTCCATCAGGATCGCGAAGTGATCCCAGTCCTCGTCGAGCAGCTGGAACTCGAACGGGTAGGGCAGCGCGTCGGGCGCGACCCAGGGCTTGGCCTCGGGCTCGAACCCGCCGACGACCAGCCCGCCCACCTCTTCCTTGATATAGGTGTAGCCGTCCGGGTCGCGCAGCACGGGCAGGTCCCTGTGCACGCCGTCGACCTGCTCGGTCACCACGTAGAAGTGCTCGGCCGAGTGCAGCGGCACGGTTACCCCGCACATCGCGCCGACCTGCTTGGCCCACTGCCCGGCGCAGTTGACCACGACCTCGGCCTCGACGTCGCCGGCGTCCGTGCGGACTCCGGTGACGGCGCCATTGGCCACGCGGACGCCGGTGACGCGGATACGCTCCCTGATCGTGACACCGCGGTGGCGGGCGCCGCGGGCCAGCGCGGCGGTCAGGTCGGACGGGTTGACCCGGCCGTCGCCGGGCAGCCATATGGCCCCGGCCAGGTCGTCGGTGCGCATAACCGGGTAAAGCTCGCCAGCCCGCTGCGGGGTGATCAGCTCGCAGTCCAGCTGATAGGCCGCGGCGGTCGCGGCCGTCCGGCGCAGCTGGGCCAGGCGGTCGCGCGTGCGGGCCACGGTGACGCCGCCGCAGCGGCGCAAGCCGGTCGGCAGGCCGGTCTCCGCCTCCAGCCTCGTGTACAGCTCGGTGGAGTACTGCACCAGCCGGGTGCCGTTCTCCGTGGCCCGCAGCTGGCCGACCAGGCCGGCCGCGTGCCACGTGGTGCCGCAGGACAGCCGGCCCTGCTCGAGCAGCAGCACATCGGTCCAGCCCAGCTGGGCCAGGTGGTAGGCGACGCTGGTGCCGATCACTCCCCCGCCGATGATGACGACCCGGAAACGTTCAGTCATCAATCTGGACTTCGTCGAGGAGGGCAGGGAAGCCACTGGCCGTGAAGCCCGCCAGCGCGCCCTCGAAGTGTTCCATGGTCCAGGACCAGAAGTCGTACTCCAGGGGGCTCGCGGCGTGCTGGATCGCGCCCCACAGGGTCCAGCCGTACATGCTGGCCAGGCCGAGGACCCGGGCCCGGGCGATCTTGCTCCGCCGCGGCCGGCCGTAGTAAGCGGTGACCAGTCCGGCCAGCGCGTCATCGGACAGGTGGGCCTCGGCTGCGATGTTGCCGAGCTCGAAGCACGGGTCGTTGTTGCCGGACAGCTCGTAGTCGATCAGCCAGATCCGGTCGCCGTCGTCGATGAAGTTGGCGGCGAGCAGGTCGTTGTGGCAGGGGACGGTGGCCGCGGCCCGGGCCGCCAGCGCCTTGGACCCCGCGGTGAACGGGCCGTGCAGGTCGTCGTAACCGTCCGGGATGCGGAACCCGCGGGACCGGGCCACGGTCAGGTACCGCCGCTGGATGTCGAACATGTCGAAGTCGTTGCCGAACCGCCCGCCCTGGTGGAGGAGGCGGCAGGCGGCGGCGATCCGCGGGATGTTCCGTTCGTCGGCCACGTCGGAACTGGTCAGCGTCCGGCCTTCGAGGTACCCGAGCACTAGCAGGCGGTCCTGGCGGCGGTATTCGATAACCGGGGGCCCGGCCCCGGCGGCGGCCGCGGTCACGGAGTTGCGGTACTCACACTCCCGGTCGATGGCCAGCAGCTCGGTGCCGTCCGACGCGATGCGGGCGACGAAGGCCCCGTCCGGCGTGGTCACCTTGTAGTTGCGGTTGGTCAGCCCGCCGGGCAGTTCCTCTACCGTGCGCGGCCGCGCGGCCAGGTGATCGGTCCGGTCGAGGAGGGCGTCGAGCGTCACGGGGCAACGCTAGTGCGCGCCGGGCCAAGGGGTCTAGACACTAAAGGGCCACAGCCGTACATTTAGCGCTCAAATGAAGTCCTGCCGGGGAGGGCGCATATGGGCACTGAGACCCAGGGGCACGAGCGGGATTCGGCCGACCTGGCCCGCTTCGGCTACAAGCAGGAACTGAGGCGCTCGCTCGGGCTGTTCAGCTCGTTCGCGGTGGCGTTCAGCTACATCTCGCCGTCGACCGGCATCTTCACCCTGTTCGCCCTGGGCCTGACCACCATCGGCGGCGTGTTCATCTGGACCTGGCCGGTGGTTGCCCTCGGCCAGTTCATCGTGGCGCTGAACTTCGCCGAGGTCTCCAGTCACTACCCGGTGGCGGGCTCGGTCTTCCAGTGGACCAAATACCTGGCCAACCGGAGCTACTCCTGGTTCACCGGCTGGATCTACCTGTTCGCCGGCATCCTGACCGTGACCGCGGTGGTGGCCACGCTGCCGCTGGCGCTGATCCCCGCGCTCAACGGGCTCGGCTGGCACTCGCTCAACGTGGGCAGCCTGCACACCCAGTTGTTCGTCGCGCTGATCACGCTGGTCGTCATCACGATCCTGAACATCTACGGCGTCCGCCTCGTGGCGATCATCAACAACACCGGCGTGCTGTTCGAGATCCTCGGCATGTTCGTGTTCGCGCTGGTGCTGATGGCGTTCCACAACCACCAGGGCTTTCACGTGGTGACCAAGAGCGCGGGCCTGCCGGTCACCGGGAGCACGTTCCTGGCCGCGATGTTCATGAGCCTGTTCGTCATCTACGGCTTCGACACCGCCTCGACGCTGGCCGAGGAGACCAAGAACCCTCGCCTGGCCGCGCCCAAGGCCGTGCTGTACTCGGTGGTCGGCGCGTTCATCATCGGCGGGGTGTTCCTGCTTGGCACGCTGGTGGCGATCCCGCACCTGGGTACCGCGGTGAAGGATGGGTGGGGGCCCGCCCAGATCATCGAGGCCAACTTCCCCACCGCGTTCGCCACCATCTACCTGTTGGTGGTCTCCGCCGCGATCTTCGTCTGCTGCCTGTCGATCCTGGCCGCGACGATCCGGCTGTGCTTCGGCATGTCGCGGGACAACCAGCTGCCGATCTCCGGGATCCTCTCCAGGGTCTCCCCCACCCTGCACACCCCGATATGGAGCTGCATCGTGATCGCGCTGATCTCCGCGATCCCGTTCCTCAAGTACTCGGGCGCGGGGACGATCGCGATCGCCGCGACCGGCATGATCTACCTGAGCTACTTCCTGGGCAACCTGGTGATCATGGCCGCGCGGGCCCGGGGCTGGCCGAAGACCCGCGCGCCGTTCCGGCTGGGCCGCTGGGGAGTGCTGGTCAACGTCGTCGCGCTGGTGTACGGCGGGGCCATGCTGGTCAACTTCGCCTGGCCGCGGGTGGCAAGCAACCCCGAGCCGCGTCAGGTCAGCCTGAGCTACGGCCTCTCGTTCATCAACCGGATCCCGATCCTGTGGTCGGTGGCGATCCTGATCGCGCTGATCGGGGCCATCTACTACCTGATTACCGGTCGGCGGAAGACCTTCGCGCCGGTGACCACGCCGCCCGAGGACGACCCGGTCCTGCAGCGGCCCGCCGGGACAGAAGGCGGGACCTGACCTGGACGCCGTGTATCTGGACGCAGGGCCGGGTGTGAGCGCAGCATAAGCATATGGAGTTCGACGCGAGTGCGGTGTCGTGCTCGGTGATTCCGCCCCCGCCAAGCACGGCGCAGTCCGGGACGCAGATACCCAGCACGCCGGTCACGGCACTGGACGACTGCTCGTCCATCCCGCCGCCGCCGACGACTGCGGTCTCGTGCTCGGCGATCCCGCCGCCGCCAAGCACGGCGCTGTCCCGGACAACGATACCCAGGGCGCCGGTCACGGCCCTGGACGACTGCTCGGCGATCCCGCCGCCGCCCAGCCACGCGCTGGACTGCTCGGCGATCCCGCCGCCGCCCAGCCACGCGCTAGACTGCTCGCCCATCCCGCCGCCCCCGGCGTGGCGCCCCGCGGGCCGGTAAGACCCGGGGGGCTGCCATTGGGGCGGGGTCGTGGAACCACGGCCCGTTCGGTATATAAATCCGGCGTGCGGAGGGTCAGGGCCTAGCGGTCCTGGTCGGGGCGGGGCCGGCCGATATGGCCGGTGGCGAACATGATGCCCACGATCAGGACGCCGAGCCACAGCAGGGGCAGGAAGGTCCACCAGATCACGTGGGCGGTCGCGATGACGGCCAGGACGACCAGGACGGTCAGGAGAACCGGGTGCCGGTGGCGGCGGCGGGGACCGTCGGGAACTGCCGGAGCCCCCGCTTCCGGCAGGTCGGTGAACAGGCCGTTCAGGTCGCCGCGGGTCTTGGCGTTCATGGCCCGGCCGACCCGGTCGTCGAACTCGGCCTGGTCCAGGCGGCCGTCGGCGAAGTGCTCGGCCAGCCGGTCGGCGACGGCCTGGCGCTCGGCGTCAGACACGCGCAGGTTCTGGTCGGAGTACAGGCCGCGGAACAGCGGCGAGAAGCCGCGGGGATTGGTCTGCTGTGTCGACATCGCGTTACCTCCTCTGCAGCGAGTCAATGAGCTGGCCGGCGATCGACTGGTCGCTGCCTTCCTCGGGGATTAGCAGCAAGCCGGCCAGGTAGAGCGGGATGCCCGCGCCGCCGATGACGGTCAGGACCACGAAGGCGATCCGGACGAGCATCGTGTCGACGCCGAAGTAGCGGGCGAGGCCGCCGGCCACGCCGCCCAGCATCCGGTCCTCATAGGACCGGCGGAGCAGCGCGCGCTCGTGGGTGTTCCGCTCGGGTTGGGTGGTGTCATTAGGGTTCATGGTGTTGGTGTCCATGGCCCAAGAGTGCGTCGGCGGCACGCCCCGGCGCATCGGGGAGATCCCCGGTGCATCCCTGATCCGGGGGCGGCGGGTCAGGGTCGGATCAGGGATTCCCCCTATACCCACGCGCGCGCGAGGCGAGCGATGATGGAAGACGTGGAGGATCCAGCACGCTGGCGCGACGACCGCGAGCCGTTCGAGGAGTGCGGGCCGTTCGGGCACCGCGGGACGTTCGGCCACCGCGGGCCGTTCGGGCACCGCGGGCCGTTCGGGCACCGCGGGCCGTTCGGGCTGCGGCGCCCGGGCACGGGCGGGCCGCTGCGCCGGGACGAGGCCGACCGGATGGTCGGCGGTGTGGCCGCGGGCGTGGCGGAGTGGAAGGGCTTCAGCGTCAACACCGTGCGGATCGTGTTCGTGCTGGCCGCCGTCATTACCGGCGGGTTCGGCGTGCCGCTGTACGTCGCGGGCTGGCTGCTGATCCCGGGGGCCGGGGAGGACCGCAGCATCGCCAGCCGGGCCCGGTCGGATTCCGCGGGCATCGCGCTGGCGGCCGGCCTGGCGACGGTGTTCGGCTTCATCTTGTTCGTGGCCGGCGTGTTCAAAGAGGGCTGGCCGTCGGGCTGGGCCTGGCCGCAGGTGTTCACCGTGGCCGGGCTCACGCTGATCTGGCGGAACGCCTCACCCGACGAGCAGGCCACACTGCGGCGCCTGGTCGAGCCGCTGAGCGCGGTGGCGGGCCCGGTGCGGCCGAATCGCAGCTCGGCGATCCGGCTGACGCTCGCGGGCCTGCTGGTGTTCGGCGGAGCGGGCTCGCTCGCCTCGGAGCACGAGAGCCTGGCCCTGCTGCGACCGCTGGGCGGGGCGCTGCTCGTCATCGCCGGCATCGTGCTGCTGCTCGGGCCGTGGTGGGTGCGGCTCGGCCGCGACCTGGTGCTTGAGCGCCAGGCCCGGGTCCGGGCCGAGGAGCGGGCCGACATCGCGGCGCGGATACATGACTCCGTGCTGCAGACTCTCGCGCTGATCCAGCGGCGCGCCGACGACCCGGCCAAGGTCATCCAGCTGGCCCGGTTGCAGGAACGCGAGCTGCGGGCCTGGCTGTTCGAGGGCCGCTCGCCGGGAGATGCGGACGCTGACGTGACGTTCGCGGGCGGGGTCAGGCAGGTCCAGCAGGACGTGGAGGCCCGGTACGGCATGCCGGTCGAGGCGGTCACCGTCGGCGACTGCGAGCTCGACGAGAACCTGAACGCCCTGCTGGCCGCGGCCAGGGAGGCGGCGGTCAACGCGGCGAAGTGGTCGGGGGCCAGCGTGATCTCGGTATTCGCCGAGGTCGAGCCCGATTCGGTGTCGGTGGTCGTGCGCGACCGCGGGAAGGGCTTCGATCCGTCCGTGGTCCCAGAGGACCGCAAGGGCCTGGCCGAATCGGTGCACGGCCGGATGACCCGGCGCGGCGGGACCGCCGACGTGACCAGCGCCGTGGGCGAGGGGACCAAGGTGACACTGAAGATGCCGCGATCGGCAACTCCGGCGGGGCGGCCATGACCGGGGTGCCGCGGGTGGTGCTGGTGGACGACCACGGGCTGTTCCGGTCCGGGGTGCGCGCCGAGCTCGGCCGGCAGGTCGAGGTGGTCGGCGAGGCCGACGACGTGCAGCCTGCCATCGAAGTGATCTCCTCGGTGCTGCCCGACGTGGTGCTGCTCGACGTGCACCTGCCCGGCGGCGGCGGGCAGGCGGTGGTCGAGGCGGTCAAGAGCGTTCATCCGGAAGTTCGGTTCCTGGCGCTGTCCGCCTCGGACGCGCCCGAGGACGTGATCGCCGTGATCAGGGCGGGCGCGCGCGGCTATGTGACCAAGACGATCTCCACGTCGGAGTTGGCCGACGCGATCCGCCGAGTCGCGGCGGGCGACGCTGTGTTCTCGCACCGGCTGGCCGGGTTCGTGCTCGACGCGTTCGCCGCTTCCGCTGACTCCGGCCCCAAGCCGTCTTTCGACCCCGAGCTGGACCAGCTGACCTCTCGGGAGCGGGAGGTGCTGCGGCTGATCGCGCAGGGCTGCACGTACAAGGAGATCGCCCGCGAGCTGTACATCTCGGTCAAGACGGTGGAGAGCCACGTGTCCTCTGTGCTGCGCAAACTCCAGCTGTCCACCCGGCACCAGCTGACCAGGTGGGCCGCCGAGCGGCGGCTTACTTAACCGTCTCGGGCGCGTCTTGGGCGCGTCTCGGGCGCGTCTCGGGCGCGTCTCGGGCGCGTCTCAGGCGCGCTTCGGGGGCGCTCCGGGGGCGCTCCGGGCGCGTTTTGGGCGCGGCCCCAAGATCGGGCTGACCGAAATGATGGCATGCGCCATTGATCCTCCCGCTGGCGCATGCCAGCGTCGGCGTTGCGGACCTGCTGAGGAGGCGGACATGGAGGATAAACCGGCGTTCCCGCTCCCGTCGGAGATCGCCGACGTGCCGGGGGCCGAGGACTGGGCGTCCATGTACCCCTACTTCACCCGGTTCCAGCCAGAGGACGACCAGCGCTTCTGGTTCTACAACTCGATGCACTTCCCCGAGCCGATGCCGGCCTTCGACACGATCACGGCCGAGGTGCCGTACAGCGCGATCGGGGCGAACACGGCCCGGGTGTTCGTCTTCCCGACCACGCTCGGCATCGAGCACAGGATCGTCAACGGGCGCGTCTACATCACGGCCATCCCGGTTCTTGATGAAGCCGAGATCGGGCGGCGCGCGGCGATCTTCGGGGAGCGCGCCTCGTACTACTACGAGAACTGGGATGCGCTTTACGAGGGCTGGAAAGACCGGATGCGGGGCCTGATCGCGGAGATCGAGTCGGTCAGCGTCCCATCGCTGCCCGAGTTCGAGGACGCGTCGGTGGTCTTCGAGTCGATCGGCGTGGCGCAGAACCACTACCTGCGGGAGAACTTCCACCGCTGCATCGACCTGTTCTCCAAGATGTGGCACCACCACACCGAGATGCTGATGCTCGGCTACGGGGCCTACGTGGTGTTCTTCCAGTTCTGCAAGCAGGCCTTCCCCGAGATCAGCGACCAGACCGCGGCCCGGATGGTGGCCGGCATCGATGTGATCATGTACCGGCCCGACGACGAGCTGCGGGGGCTGGCGCATCTCGCGGTGGAGGCCGGGGTGGACGACTTGTTCACCGAGGGGTGCTCGCCTGCTGATGTGCTTGCGGCTTTGGCTTCGCGGGGAGAGGGCGGCAAGCGGTGGCTTGCTGCCTTCGAGCAGGCGCGCGACCCGTGGTTCAACGTCTCCACCGGCGACGGGTTCTACCACCACCACCGCAGCTGGGCCGATGACCTGACGGTTCCGTTCACCGCGCTGCCCCGGTACGTGGACCAGGTGCGATCCGGGACATTGGCCGCCCGTCCGACCGAGGAGCTGCGGGCCGAGCGGCAGCGGATCGCCTCCGAATACCGTTCGCTGCTTGCCTCCGACGAGGAGAAGGCCGCGTTCGACCAGATGCTGGGGCTGTGCCGGCGGGTGTTCCCGTTCGTGGAGGACCACAAGTTCTACTGCGAGCACTGGTTCACCTCGCAGTTCTTCGCCAAGATCCGCGAGTTCGGCGCGCTGCTGGCCCGGTTCGGGGTGCTGGCCGAGGCCGAAGACGTGTTCCAGCTGCACCACACCGAGGTCGACCAGGCGCTGTCCGACGTGATGCTGGCCTGGGCCGCGGGCGGCCCGCCGCTCGGCGGCCGGTACTGGCAGCCGATCGTTTCTGCGCGGAAACGGATGCTCGCGGTGCTGCGGGACTGGTCGCCGCCGCCCGCCCTGGGGCCGGTGCCTGAGGCGTTGAACGACCCGGCCGTGCGCATGCTCTGGGGCGTGACCCAGGAGCGGATCGAGGCCTGGCTTTCGCCGGCCTCGGACGAGGTGCGCGGCTTCGGCGCCTCGTCCGGGATCGTGGAGGGACCCGCTCGGGTGCTGACCGACGTCAACCAGATCGGCGAGCTCCGGGACGGGGAGATCCTGGTCTGCCCGGTGACCGCGCCGAGCTGGGCGCCGGTGTTCGGCAAGATCAAGGCGGCGGTCTCGGACATCGGCGGCTCGATGTCACACGCGGCGATCGTCGCGCGCGAGTACGGCATGCCGGCCGTGGTCGGCACCGGCGACGCGACCAAGCGGATCCGCACCGGCCAGCTGATACGCGTCGACGGCGACCGCGGGGTCGTCCAGGTCATCGGGTGATGCCCTTGGTTGCCAGTGGCTCTTTCGACCGTGGCTCTTTCGACCGTGACTCTTTCGACCGTGACTCTTTCGACCGTGGCTCTTTCGACCGTGGCTCTTTCGACCGTGGCTCTTTCGACCGTGGCTCTTTCGACCGTGGCTCTTTTGTCCGTGGGCTGGCCGAGGTGGGCGTCGCGGACGTGGCGCGCGTTGGCGGCAAGGCGGCCGGCCTGGGCGACCTGATCCGCGCCGGGATTCCGGTCCCGGCTGGTTTCGTGGTGGTGGCGGACGCGTTGTCGCTGGATCCGTCCGTGCTGCGCTCGGTCGGCGAGGTCGCGGCGGACGACGTCGCCGCGATCACGCGGGTCGCGGCCCAGGTGCGGGCCCAGATCACGGCCCTGCCGGTGCCGGCCGACGTCGCCGGGCAGATCACCGAGGCATACCAGAAGCTGGATTCCGGCTCGGTGGCGGTGCGGTCGAGCGCCACCATGGAAGATTCCGCGGTTGCCAGCTTCGCCGGCCTGCAGGACACCTACCTGGCCGTGCGTGGCGCGACCGCCGTGCTCGACGCGCTGCGCCGGTGCTGGGCCAGCCTGTACAACGACCAGTCGGTCGCCTACCGGCGCCGGCTGGGCCTGCCCGAGGACGGCCTGGGCATGGGCGTGTTGATCCAGCGCATGGTGCGCCCGCGCGCGGCCGGGGTGATGTTCACCCGCAGCCCGGTCACCGGCGACCGTTCGGTCGTGACCATCGAGGGGACGTGGGGGCTGGGCTCGGCCCTGGTGGCCGGGGAGGTGACGCCGGACGGCTTCACGGTGAGCAAGGTGACCGGCGAGATCACCGCACGCCGGACCGGCGCCAAGGTCCGCCTGCATTCTTTTCGGCCAAACGAACCGGGGATCTCCACCTCGGCCACGCCCGACGCCCTCCGGGGCCGGCCCTGCCTCACCGACGACGAGGTCCGGGCACTGGCGTCCGTCGGGCGGCGGGTCGAGGAGCACTGCGGTGTGCCCCAGGACATCGAGTGGGCGCTGCTCGGCGAGGATCCGCTGCTCGGCGAGGATCCGCTGCTGCCGGTGGCGGGATCTGCCGTGCTGGCCGACGACCCAGTGGACCGCATCAGGCTGCTGCAGAGCCGCCCGGAGACCGTCTGGGCGGCCCGCGAGCGCGCACCCGTCGCCACTCCAAAACCCCGCGCCAGCGACCATGTCCTGGCCTGGCTCGAAAAGCCGCTGTGATGGACCTGACCAATGAGGACGTCACCGACATCCTCGCGCTGCTCGACTCGCTGCCATACGACGAACTCGACCTGCAGACCCCCCGGTTCCGGCTGACCCTGCGGCGCACCCCGGACGGCTGGACCCAGTCGGTGGAGTCCCGTGGCGCGCCGACCGTGCTGGCCGCCACTCCAGCCCCAGCAGCCCCGCCCCCTGTCGCTAAGGCACCCAGCGCCGAGCCCTCAGGCGCCGGGGCAACCGGCTCGATGCCACAACGTGCCGGTTATAACCGGCTCGATGCCACAACGTGCCGGTCGGCCCCGGAGGCTGACGGGGTTTCTGGGGAGATAGTGACCAGTGGGACTGCGACAGGGGGCGGGGAGGCTGAGATCGGGGGCGGGGAGGCTGAGATCGGGGGCGGGGAGGCTGAGATCGGGGGCGGGGAGGCTGAGATCGGGGCCGGGGAGACTGCGATAGGCCCTGGGGACGACGGAGACGGCCGGGGGCGGGAGCTAGTGGCGGTGCGGGCGCCGCTGCCGGGGACGTTCTACCACGCACCGCGCCCGGGGGCGGCGCCGTTCGTCGAGGTCGGGAGCCGGGTGGCTGCGGACACCGTGGTCGGGATCGTGGAGACGATGAAGCTGATGAACTCGGTGACCGCCGGGGTGGACGGCACGGTGGCCGTGATCTGCGTGGCGAACGCCGAGTTCGCCCCGCACGGGACCACGCTGCTGCGCATCAGGGCCGAGTAGTGTTCATCATCCGGCGGGTGCTTATCGCCAACCGCGGCGAGATAGCCGTACGGGTCATCCGAACCTGTCGGCGGCTCGGCATCGAGACCGTGCTTGCGGTTTCGGAGGCGGACGCGGATTCGGTGCCGGCCAGGATGGCCGACCGAACGATCCCGCTCGGGCCCGGCGGCGTGGCCGACACCTACCTCAGCGTGGCGGCGATCGTCGGCGCCGCAGTCGCGGCCGCAGCGGACGCGATCCATCCGGGGTACGGGTTCCTGGCCGAGAACCCGGAACTCGCGCGGGCCTGCGAGGCGGCCGGCATCATCCTCGTCGGGCCCGGCGTGGAGGTGCTGGAGGCAGCCGGGGACAAGCTGGCCGCGCGGGCGCACGCGGTCGCGGCGGGCCTGCCAGTCCTTCCTGGCGGGCACGTGGGAGCCGGCGACGCGGGCGAGCTGGCCGAGCGTATCGGGTACCCGGTGCTGGTCAAAGCGGCCGGGGGCGGCGGCGGGCGAGGACTGCGGGTGGTCCGCGAGCCCGGCGAACTCGCTCCCGCGGTCACGGTGGCCAGCGCCGAGGCACAGGCGGCGTTCGGCGACCCGCGCGTGTACCTAGAGCGGTACGTCTCCCCGGCCAGGCACGTGGAGGTGCAACTGCTTGGCGACGGCCGGAACGTGATCCATCTCGGCGACCGGGACTGCTCGGTGCAGCGGCGCTATCAGAAGGTGGTCGAGGAGGCGCCGGCGCCGCTGCTCGGCGAGACGCTGCGGGTCAGCATGCGGGTAGCCGCGGTCGCCCTCGGCCTGCACCTGAAGTACCAGGGCCTGGGAACCGTCGAGTTCCTTGTCGACCTGCAGCGGGCGGCGTTCTACTTCCTGGAACTGAACGCCCGTATCCAGGTGGAGCATCCGGTGACCGAGGCAATCACCGGCCTGGACCTGGTCGCCGAACAGATCGCCGTCGCGGAGGGACGCGGGCTGCGGCTGTCCCAGGCCGACGTCGGCTTCAACGGCCACGCGATCGAGTGCAGAATCAACGCCGAGGACTCGGCGGCCGGCTTCCGGCCCAGCCCCGGGACGGTGACCAGCGCGGTCTTCCCGGCCGGGCCAGGCATCCGCGTCGACACGCACGTCCAGGCGGGTTCGGCCGTGCCGCCGCAGTACGACAGCCTGCTGGCCAAGCTCGTCGTCAGCGGCGCCGACCGGGCGCAGGCGCTGGCCCGGCTGCGCGGTGCCCTGGCCCGGTGCCAGATCGCCGGGGTGGCGACCACCGTACCGCTGCTATCGACGATGGTCGACGATCAGGCGATGGCCGCGGGCGGGGTTGACACGGCGTGGCTAGAGCAGTGGCCAGGGCGGGGCCTGGAACCGGAGCCGGGGCGGGGCCTGGAACCGGAGCCGGGGCGGGGCCTGGAACCGGAGCCGGGGCGGGGCCTGGAACCGGAGCCGGGGCGGGGCCTGGAACCGGGGGTGGCCGGTGGCTGAGGTGCAGCTGGTGGACGTGTCGCTGCGGGACGGGAACCAGAGCCTGTGGAGCGCCACCGGGCTGCGGGCGGCGCACGTCCTGCAGATCGCCCCGGTGATGAACCGGGTCGGGTTCCGCGCGCTGGACTTCGGCTCGAGCACGGCCATGGGCGTGGCGGTCCGGACGCACCGCGAGGATCCGTGGCAGCTGATCCGGCTCGCGCACGCCGCGATGCCGGACACGCGGCTGCAGTTCATCGGCACCGGGTTCCGATTCATCTCCTGGGAGCGGGCCCACCCGGACGTCATGCGGCTGGTCTACGAGCGGCTGGTTGCGGCCGGCATCTCGCGGTTCGTGGTGCTCGACCCGATGCACGACGTGAGCGCGGTGCTGGCGACCGCGCGGATGATCCGGCAGGCCGGCGGGACCGAGATCATCGCTGCGCTCACCTACACGATCTCGGCCGTGCACGACGACGCCTTCTACGCCGGGATCGCCGGGCAAGCCGCCGCGTCGAGGGACATCGATCGCGCCTATATCAAGGACCCGGCCGGGCTGCTGACCCCCGAGCGCGCCCGCACGCTGATCCCCGCGGTGCGGGCGCAGTTGCGCGGCAAGCCGCTGGAACTGCACGCGCACTGCACGATCGGGCTGTCGCCGCTGGTCTACCTGGCCGCGCCGGGCCTGGGCGTCGAGGTGCTGCAGGTCGCCTGCGGCGCGCTGGCCGACGGGTCTTCGCTGCCTGACGCCGAACGAACCGTCGCGAACCTGCGCGAGCTCGGGCACACGGTCACCGTGGACGACCGGCTGCTGGCCCGGGTAGCCCGGTATTTCGACCAGCTGGCCGCCGCGGAGTCGCTGCCTTCCGGGCGGCCGCGGCCTTACGACGCGGCGTTCACCCGGCACCAGGTGGCCGGCGGGGTCATGACCACGCTGCGGCGGCAGCTGGCCGAGATCGGGTTCGAGGCTGAGTTCGAGACGGTCATGGATGAGGTGAGCCGGGTCCGGGCCGAGCTCGGGTACCCGATCATGGTCACGCCGTTCCCGCAAATGGTATGCGGGCAGGCTGTGTCCAACGTGGTCACGGGGATCCGCTACGAGGTGGTGCCCGACCAGGTGATTCGGTACGTGCTCGGCAGCTTCGGCAAGCCGACCGCGGAGGTCGAGCCGTGGGTCCTCGACCGCATCCTGGACCGGCCGCGCGCCCGCGAGCTGGCCGCCGAGCCGCCGCCGCCGTCCGTGGCCGAGTTGAGGCAGCGGCTGCCGCGCGGGATCACCGACGAGGAGCTGCTGCTGCGGTTCGGGATGCCGGGCGAGGAGGTGGACGCGATGCTGGCCGCCGCGCCGGCCGCGCGGCACTACCACCCGGAGATGCAGCCGGTGCTGCGGCTGCTGCGCGAGCTGGGGCCCAGGCCGCCGGCACGGCGGCTGGTGGTGGACAAGCCCGGCTTCCGGCTCGAGCTCAGGGGGCCCGGCCTCAAAGAACACAGTCTCGAAGGACACGGTGGTGCGCGATCTTGACCCGCTGGCCCAGCTGAGCGATGCCCGGGGCTTCGTCTTCGACCTCGACGGCACGCTGGTGCTTGGC
>Ga0335075_10006992_pt1 | contig 17409 bp, 13 predicted proteins | sample Lox_Sample_24_FD_206723 | JGI IMG/M metagenome (GOLD analysis project Ga0335075, IMG submission 206723) | Soil microbial communities from Loxahatchee National Wildlife Refuge, Florida, United States - Lox_Sample_2.4 | ecosystem: Environmental > Terrestrial > Soil > Wetlands | place: USA...
ATCTCGGAAGACCGCTACGACCGCGATCGGCAGCGCCTGGAGCTGGCGCTCCGTTTCCTGACACACCAGGCGCGCACCCAGACGATCCGCCACTGGACGGGACTCAGCGACGACCGCATCCGCAAGCTCTATCGGTCCTATCTCGGCCGCGCCGCCTGTTATGTTCCGCGGCATCGCGGCAAGTCGCCCCACCAGTCGGCCTACTTCACGCGCTCGCTGAGGATCCAACAGGAAACCGCCGTCCTGGCAGGCTTTTTCGCGCTCAACGGGCTGGTGCCGGCGGAGCCTTCCCCCGCCGCCGCGGCGGCGCTTCCCGACATCCCCCGGGGCAATTCGCTCTGCGCCGCGTTCGAGTCCTACGCCATCCTGGTCCCGACCGCTTCGATCTCATTCGAGTACGCGGTCTTCCTGGCGGAATGCCTGGCACGGGGCGACCAGCTTCGGCTCGGCAGGTGCTGTGAATGCGGCGGCATGATCGTCGTCGAGCGCTTTCCCATCCGGGAGAAGCGCTGCCAGCACTGCACGGCCGCGCGCGGCGACGCCGACCGCTGAAGCTGTTCTCGAGCCGGGCGCCCAGGCCGCACGCCGCAGGGCGCTCGGCGCGCACCGTCTAAAGACGGTTTGACACGCTTCTGATCGGCCACTGCACGTTGATCTTCAACTCACTCCTCGTTCAGAGCCGTGTTGGGATGGTCGTGGCCGCCTTCCCGGGCGCGTGCCGGGGATCTTCGGCTCGTCAACATTTGCGACTCCATCCGTGCAGTCGATTGAGCGGCGGCGCGATCCGAAGCAAGACCAGAGCGGAACGCCGCACCGCTTGCGATAGAATCGGGTGATGGACTCGCAGCAGCCGAACTTTTTTTCAGGCCCCTATATCGACCGGCGCGCGGAGGAGCGTGACCACGGCAATTGGGCGCGGGCAGCGCTCGAGGATCCGCAGACGCTCTATCTTCTGGCGAGCGGCACCCGGCACCTGGTCTACACCCAGTCGCAGCCGCGCATCGCCTTTCTCGAGGGACGGCCCGGTGCGCTCATCGCCGCCGCCGATGAGAGCCGACTCGTGCTCCTGGGATGGTTGCGGCAGCGGCGCTGCATCCTGGTGGAGGTGGGGGACCAGCTCCCAGCGCAATTACCGCAGAATGCCTCCTTCGAGGAGCTGCGTCCGCTCTCACCCCTGCTGGTGGGAGAAGAAGCGGGCGTCCTCGCCTATGCGCGCGCTCTTTCGATCTGGCGCGCGCGTCAGCGGTACTGCAGCGTGTGTGGCGCGGCCACGATTCCACAGCGTGCGGGGCACTCCATGCGCTGCTCCAAGGAGGGCTGCGCGCAGGAGTTCTTCCCCCGGCTGGACCCAGCCATCATCGTGCTGATCACGGACGGGGAGCGCGCGCTCCTCGGCCGGCAGTCGACGTGGCCGCCCGGACGCTACTCCACGATCGCCGGCTTCGTGGAGCCGGGCGAGAGCCTCGAGGATGCGGTCGCGCGCGAGGTCATGGAGGAGACGGGCGTAGCAGTGACCGGTGCCCGCTACGATTCCTCCCAGCCCTGGCCCTTCCCGGCCTCGATCATGATCGGCTTTCGTGCCTGGGCGCGTCCGGGAAGTGCCGTCAAGTGCACCGGCGAGCTCGAGGATGCCCGCTGGTTCTCGCGCGAGGAGATCCGCGCCGGCGCCGCTGTGCTGCCGGCCGTGTATTCGATTTCCCACCGCCTCATCGCTACGTGGATGGACGGTAAGTAGGCGTGTGCCTGCTCGTCCTTGCATGGAACGCGCACCCACGCTACCGGTTGGTGGTCGCCGCCAATCGCGACGAGTACCACGACCGGCCCAGTACGCCGCTCGGCCTCTGGCCGTCCGCCGCTGACATCCTCGCCGGCAGGGATCTGCGGGCAGGCGGCACATGGCTGGGAATCGACCGCCGCCGCCGCTTCGGTATCGTCACCAATTTCCGCGATCTGGCGCGAGCGCCGCCGGAAGCGCCCTCGCGCGGGGGCCTGATTCCGCGGTATCTCGGCGGGGCGACCGGCCCAGGTGACTATCTGGCGGCGCTGGCGCCCGAGGCCGCGGCGTATGGCGGATTCAACCTGCTGTTGGCCGACGGCGAATCGCTCTGGTATGCCTCGAACCGCGGCGCCCCCTTCGCGCGAGCTCTCTCGCGCGGCATCCACGGCCTGTCGAACGAGCGGCTGGACACCCCCTGGCCAAAATTGCTCCGGGTGCGGCGCGGTTTCGAGGCCTGGCTGCGCGGCGGCGGCCGCGCGGACGACGCGGCACTCTTCGCGCTGCTCGCGGACCGCACGCCGGCCTCTGAGAAGGAGGGTCTGCCGAGCACCGGCGTCTCGCCGGAATGGGAGCGGACCCTGTCCTCCCCCTTCGTCCTGCACCAGAGCTACGGCACGCGATGCTCCACCCTGGTGGCCATCGAGCCCTCGGGCTCGTGCTACCTGGCCGAGCGCCGCTTCGACCGGGCAGGCACCTGCAGCGGTGAGACCGCATACCGGTTGGGGCCCGGGGAATGGCCCGGCACGGACGGAGCCGAGTAAGCGGCCGGGGGCGTACCCCGTTACAATTTGGTGTTCATCCGCACGGGTTTCGTCGCACGCATCAATGGCGCAGTGCAATTCGTCACACGGGGCTCGGTCGCGCTGGCCGGCCTCGGGCGTCCTCTTGTTGCTCTTCGCCTGTCCACTGGCGCTCGCGGACGTGACCATAGCCGTCAAAGGCGTGAGCGCTCCGGAGCGCACCAACGTCCTGGCGTACCTCAGCTTCGCCCGCTACCAGAAAAGCAAGACCCTGAGTGCTGACACCGTCGAGAGACTGCAAAGCCGGATCACCCCCGAGGTGCAGTCGGCGCTGAAGCCGTTCGGATACTTCCAGCCGACGGTCACTTCGAGCGTGACGCCGTCCGGCCCAGGCAATTGGAAGGTGTCGATCACGGTGCATCGCGGGCCGCCCGTGATCCTGGGTCGTGTGGACGTGCGCGTCGTCGGCCCCGGAGCCGACAGCCGGCTTTTCAAGCGCATCACCTCCCATCTTCCCTTCCATACCGGTGAGCGGCTCAATCAGGCTCAGTACGACGGCGTCAGGGGCGACCTCCTGCGGACTGCCGCCACCTACGGCTATCTCGATGCAACATTGACCCGCCACGAGCTGTTGGTCAACCCGGGCGCGCATACGGCGAGCATCGACCTGGAGCTGCAGACGGGCGTGCGCTACCGCTTCGGCGCCACCACGATCGTGCAGCACGCCGTGAGGGAGAAGCTGGTGCGCAGATACCTGCGCTACCGTGAGGGCGACCCGTTCGACCTGACGGAGGTTCTGCGGACGCAGTTCGCGCTCGACGACTCGCAGTACTTCACCAACCTGGAAGTGTTGCCCGGGGATCCGGACCGTGCTCATCACACGGTTCCGACCAGCATCCATGCCGATCCCAGCCGCCCGAACGTCTACTCCTTGGCGGGCGGCTACGAGAACGATACCGGTGCCCGCGGCATCCTGAGCTGGGAGGACAGGCGGGTCAACTCCTACGGCCACAGGATGAGCGTCGACCTGGAGGCTGCGCAGGTGACCAAGTACAGCCTGCAGAGCCGTTACGTCATTCCGATCGGCGATCCGGCGGTGGAGAACCTGACTCTCTCCGGCACTGTCATACAGCAGGAGCTCGCCGACGTCGACGCGCGCACCATGTCGATCGGACCGAGCATCACGCGAGTCATGGGAAACTGGCAGACGGTGTGGTTCGTGAATGGCGTGCAGAGCACCGGCACCGTGACGACTTCCTGGCCGGGAACCGTGAACCCCTCCAACAAAGAGTGCATCGCCGACGGGACGACCGGCACGAAATGCTACGCCGGCGTCACGATCGGCATACCGACCAACGACATGCTGGTTCCGGGCGTCGACCTCGCCTCCGTGCCCAAGGGTTATCTCGGCGAGCCCATGTTCGAGCACGGCTTCTTCGCCGAGATCCGCGGCTCGCAGGGCGCCTTCGGCTCGAAGGCGAACTTCCTGCAGATCCACATAGAGCTCGAGCGGGCGTTCAGGCTGTCGTCGAAGTGGCACCTGCTGCTGCGCAACGAGCTCGGGGCGACCGCCGCCTCGCACTTCGGCGAAATGCCTCCCGCGATGCGCTTCTACGCGGGCGGCGAGGGCAGCGTGCGCGGCTTCGAATACGACGGTCTGTCACCAAACCAGAAGTACTGTCTTTCCGGCAGCGCGATCTGCGCCGAAGCGCAGGCGGGCGGCAAGGACGTGTTCACCGGGACGGTGGAGTTCGATCGCGACCTGCCGAGGAATTTCGGCCTGGCGCTGTTCTTCGACTACGGCAATGCCTTCAATCACCTCTGGCGACAGGAGCAGCCTGTCTACAACGACGACCAGGAAATCAAATTGAACAAGGAGCCATTCCTGCAGTATGGTGCCGGCCTCGGCTTTCTCTTCCGCCTGCCGGTCCTGACGCTCGGCATCGACGTCGGCCAGCCGCTGTCGCAGCGGGGCAGTCCCCGGCTCTACATCAACTTCTCGCCGAAGCTGTGAGCGCGCGGTAACCGTCATGCGCCGTTTTCTACTGCTCGCCACCGCATGCTTCCTGCTGATCGTGATCGGGCTGCCGTGCGCTGCGCTCTATGCCGTCATCTATACGCAGAGCGGGCTGCGGTTCGTCGTGAGCCATCTGCCCGTGCGCTACGGCAAGGTGGGCGTGAGGATAGACAATGTCAGCGGCACGATCGCCGGCGGCGTGCGGGCCAGCCTGTTGGAAATCGACCAGGAGCGGGTACATCTCGAGATCCGCGGCCTCTACACCCGTGTGAAGCTCGAGCCGCTGCTGTGGCAGACCATCGACTCACCCGATACGACCGTCAACGTCGTTCGTGTCGAGATCGAGCGCCCGACCGGACCCTCCCCTCCGGGCCATGGCAGCGCGCCGGAATTCCTGCCGCGCTGGCTCGCCATTCACATTCGGCGCGCCACCGTCGGCAAGGCGGTGGTCGTGATCCAGGGCGGCCCTCGGCTGGAAGGCAACGCAATCACCGTCTCCGCGCTGCTGCGTCATCGCGACATTCACTTCTATCAGGCGCAGGTGCAGATGGGCGAAGTGGGTTTCGATGTGGCCGGCAAACTGCACGCAAGCGATCCGCTGCAGCTCTCGGCCAGCGGGCGGGTGACCTGGGAGCCGCGCGGGCAACCCGCATGGCGGCTCACCGCCAATGCGGGGGGCGATCTCGACAGGCTGGCCGTCAACGCCGACATCCTTGCGCCCTTCCAGAGCGAAGTGGTCGGCAGGATGCTCGACCTGACCCACCACTGGCACTGGGAGGGTCAGGCGGCGGTACGGGATTTCGACCTGCGGGCCTGGCATCTCACCGACGCCCTGGGCATCATCAGCGGCCAGCTGGACCTGAGCGGCGAGGGCCAGAATTTCACCGCCAGCGGCACTCTGGATCCGGCCGGGCTCGGGGCCGGCTCCTTCAACGTGCTGTTCGACGGCGGCATTGCGCGGCAAGTCCTCATCGCACGCCGGATCGACATCACACATCTCGCCTCGGGGGCGCGAACGATTGCCTCGGGTACGATCGGCATCGACTCCGTCCCGGGCGGACCACGTCTCGACCTGCGGGGAAGCTGGAGCAACTTTCGCTGGCCGCTCGCGGGACGGAGCGTGCCGTTTCGCAGCAGCCAGGGCAGCTTCGAGCTCTCGGGCTTGCGGCCGTATGATTTTCATACCCAGGGACTGGCACAGGTCCCGACGCTCCTCCCTGGCTTCGCCCCGGCCCCCGCCGACGTCACCGGCAAGCTGGGCGACAAAGGCGTAGTCATCAGCCGCGCGCAAGTGGCTATCTTCCACGGCCACGCGGATGTGCACGGTGAGGTGACCTGGGCGCCGACGCAGACCTGGGACATCAGCGGCCATGCAACCGGCATCGACCCGAGCCAGGTGCGGCCTGACCTGCCCGGCAGCGTCAATTTTGGCGTGGAAGTCGGCGGCCGCGGGTTCAAACCGAACGCTCCCCTCAGCGTGGCACTCGACGGGCTCAGCGGACGACTGCGCGGTCTTGCTGCAAGTGGCGGCGGCAAACTGACACACGCGGGCGACACGTGGACGTTCCAACAGGTTCGTGTCGGCCTCGGCCGTACGCACCTGGCGCTCGATGGCAGCATCGACCGCGCCGCGAATCTGCGCTTCGCGGTGACCGCCGAGGATCTCAGCCTGCTGTCGGCGGGCGGTCGCGGCCGTCTGCAGGCGGCTGGGACGATCCGCGGACCGGTCGCCAGTCCCGACATCGTGGCCACCGCGCGGGGCGCGGGTATCCTTTACGATGGAATTTCGTTGTCGGGCTTCGATGCGAAAGTGGATTTCGACCCGACCTCGCAGCGGCGGTCGTCGATCGCCGTGCATCTGCGACAGATGCGCTTCCGTCGCCGCACGATGCGCAGCCTGGACTTCACGCTCGACGGTCCGGCTTCCGGCGCGACAGCCCATCTGGAGATGCAGGCGCCGGGGCTGCATCTGACAGCGATGGCGAGCGGCGCGTTCAGCGGCGGCATCTTCGGCGGCAAGTTGCAGGCTCTCAACGTATCGGGAGCCGAGTCATTGCGACTGCATCTCGAGCAGCCCGTATCGCTGACGCTGTCGCCATCGTCGAGCACCATCGAGCGGTTCTGCCTGATCGGCTCTCCGGGCAACCTCTGCGCCCAGGCAGGCTGGACGCCCGCCGCCTGGTCGGCCACGTTGACTGCCAGTCAGTTGCCGCTCAGCACGCTCACCGCGGGTCGCACGCCAGCCGTCGAATACCTGGGCACGATCAACGTCGGGACACACCTCTTCGGGGGCGGAACCAACCCCGCGCAAGGGGTGCTGCGCATCGAGCTGAACGACGCGGTGCTGTCGCGGCGGCTCATAAGCGGTCGGACCGAGCGTACGTCCATCGGGTCGGGCGTGCTGACGGCGACCGCCACTCCGGACTCGATCGATGCGAACGCATCTCTGACGGCGGGTGAGATCGGCACGCTCGCGGGGACACTCGAGATCGGCCGCGGCCCGCAGCCTTGGCCCGACATGCCGATCGCGGGCGAGCTGCACGCTCAGACGTCCAAGCTCGATCTCGTCTCGATCTACGTCCCGGACATCGACCGTGCGGCCGGCAACCTGACCGCGAATGCGCGGATTGCGGGCACGCTGGCGGAGCCACGACTCAGCGGCAGCATCCGTGTCTCCGACGGTGAGGTCGATTTCTATCAGACCAACCTGCACCTTAGACAGATCGACCTCGCGGCGCAGCTCACCGACGATGGGCTGATGTTCGACGGCACCGCGCAGGCAGGCAAAGGGTCGGTGCGCGCCAAGGGGCAGCTACGCTGGCGCGACACGCTGCCTTATGGGCAGCTCCATCTGGATGGAACCAACCTTCGGGTCGTGGACATCCCTGAAGCGCAGATCGACGCCTCGCCGAGCCTCGATTTCAAGGTCGCAGCCCGCGAGGTCGACATCACCGGTACGGTGGCCGTGCCTTATGCCAAGATCGTCCCGACCGATCTCACGGGCGCGGTCACCTCTTCCCCGGACGAAGTCATCGTCGGCCAGGGATCGCAGAATCCCGCCGACCAGTTCCACGTCAAGACCACAATCACAATGACGCTGGGGCCCAACGTGAATATCGACACACTGGGACTGACCGGGCAGCTCATGGGAAGCATCACCGTACGCAGCGGTTATGATGCGATCACTCGCGCCGCCGGCGTGCTCTCGGTTCAGAAGGGGCAGTATTCCGCGTACGCCCGCAAGCTCGACATCCAGAGCGGCCGTCTCATTTTCACGAACGGCCCGATCGACGACCCCGGCATCGAGATCCGCGCCGTCAAAAGATATCCCGACGTCACGGCCGGGATCACCGTGCGCGGCACGCTGCAGCAGCCGCGGTTATCCTTCTTCTCCGATCCCTCGTTGCCGCAATCGCAGATCGTCTCCCTCATCCTCTCCGGCGGCGGCGGCGACAGCACGCTGCAGATGCTGCAGGCGACGCAGAACCAGCAGGCGACCGCGGCCAACGAGCTTCTGACCCAGGGCGGCGCGATTCTCGCGCAGCAGCTCGGCTCGCGAATCGGCCTGCCGGACATCAGCGTGGAGACCGATCTCAACAACGAGACTTCGCTGGTCCTCGGCAAGTACCTCTCGCCGCGCCTCTACGTGAGCTACGGCGTCGGCCTCACGGAGGAGTTGAACGCAATCCGCCTGCGCTACAGCCTGGGTGACCACTGGACTATCCGCACCACCGCCGGACAGATCAAGGGAGCGGACCTGGTGTTCAGCGTCGAGAAGTAGAAGGCGTGGCTTGACACTCGTGCATTAATATGCACAATGTGCGCAAGTTTATGCACGCACTCGCCCTCACTTGAGACCCCCATGGACATCCAGCAGCTCGAACGCCGCCAGGCCATCGTGCGCATCCTGCGCGATGGACAGGTCCGTCGGCAGGAGGACCTGGCGCGCCTGCTGAAGACCTCGGGCTTCGAGGTGACGCAGTCGTCCATCAGCCGGGATCTGCGGGATCTCGGCGTGCTCAAGGCGAGCGGCCGCTACGTGCTGCCTCCGGATGAGGTTTCGCGGACCAATGGCGACTTCGGCATGCTGGCGCAGTTCGTGCGCGGGCTGAAGCGCGCCGGCCCGTCCCTCACGATACTCAGGACCACGATCGGCGCGGCGCAGAGCGTCGCCGTCGCTATCGATCGGGCAGAGTGGCCCGAAGTCGCCGGCACCATCTCCGGCGACGACACCATCTTCATCGCAACAGCCCACGCCCGCGCGCAGGAGACCCTGGTCGCTCGGCTGCAGGGCATCTTCCGAGTCTGAACATGCCCAACCCCGTCCCCCTGAAGGGCGACCAGCCCATCGTCCTCGCTTATTCCGGCGGCCTCGACACCTCCTTCCTGGTGCCCTGGCTGAAGGAGAACTACGGTCGTCCCGTCATCACCGTCACCGTCGACACCGGTGGCATAGATGAGGCTGCGGCGCGCACGCTGGCCGAGCGAGCGAGCGCGCTCGGCGCGGTGGAGCATCACCAGGTCGATGCGCGTGCGGACTATTTCGAGCAGGTGCTGCGTTTCCTCATCATGGGGAACGTGAAGCGCGGCCAGATGTATCCGCTCTGCGTGGGCGCGGAGCGCGTCATGCAGGCGCAGACCATCGCGCACATGGCACGCAAGCTCGGCACCCACATGATCGCCCACGGCTGCACCGCGGCGGGCAACGATCAGGTGCGCTTCGAGGTCGCGATGCGCACGCTGGCGCCCGAGCTCGAAGTGCTCGCGCCGGTGCGCGACCGGGCATTCAAGCGCCAGGAGGAGCTCGAGTACCTGCAGAGCCGCGGGCTTCCGGTGCCGCCGTTCGGCGCGGCGTATTCAGTCAACCGTGGCCTCTGGGGTGTCACGATCGGTGGGAAGGAGACGCTGACGTCCTCGGGAAGCATCCCAGACCACGCGTGGGTGCTGACGCGTGATGCGTTTACTCACCCGCGGGCCGCCGAGTCACACGTCATCGACTTCAAACAGGGACGCCCTGTCGGCCTCGATGGCCGCGAGCTCTCGCCGGTCGCGCTGATCGAAGCGCTGGAGGCGCTCGCCGCGCCGTTCGGCATCGGCCGCGGGATTCATCTGGGCGATACGATCATCGGAACGAAGGGACGCGTTGCGTTCGAGGCGCCCGCCGCGGAAGTGCTGCTCACCGCCCACCGGGAGCTCGAAAAGCTCGTGCTGACCGGCCGCCAGCAGCGCATCAAGGAGACGGTCGCACAGCCCTACGGCGATCTCGTCCACGAGGGCCAGCTGCTGGATCCCGTCTGCCGCGACATCGAGGCGCTGCTGCTGTCCTCGCAGGAACGCGTGACAGGCCAGGTGCGGATCCAGCTTCGGCCCGGCAACCTCTTCATCCAAGGCGTCGAGTCGAACTACTCGCTGATGGCTGCCTCCAAGGGCGTGTATGGCGAGGCCGCAGGCGAGTGGACGCCCACCGATGCGCTCGGATTCTCCAAGATCGTCGCCCTCACGGGTGTATTTCATCGGCGCGCCGGTGAGCGCTCCAAGGACATGTGACATGGTAAGCGGCATGAGAAGCGTCGTCGTCGATAAGATCGCCTCCGTCGCACAGGCCTGCGGCCTGTCGCACGAGGTGCGCATCTCGACGGAGATCCCCTCCGAGGAGGGAGTGGTCGTCGTCGTCGAGGTGCTGACGAACAAGTCGACTTACAACACCCTGGAGCTCACCAGCGGCCGCATGGCGAAGGTGGGCAAGGGCGACATCGTGGTGGGCGCTCTCGGCCACCGCAAGGCGCTGTTCGGCTACTCGGGGCACGTTCCGCCCGCGCTCCAGGCCGGCGACGTCATCCAGATGCTCAACATCGGCGGCGTGCTCGGGGTCTGCGACTCCATCAATCCCGACAAGGGCAAGCCCTTCGACTGCCGCGTGCTCGGCGTGGCGCTGCATTTTCCCTACCTCGGCGAGCGCATCGGCGTGCCGGCGCGAGTGGGCCTTCGCCGGCTCGACCCCGAGGCCAGGCTCGACACCCGACAGGTACCCGTGGTGGCGCTGGCGGGGACGTGCATGGAGGCCGGCAAGACCGCCGCCGCCTGCGCGATCATCAGCCGCATGCGCCATCGCGGGTTAGTGGTCGACGCCTTCAAGGCGACCGGCGTGTCACTGCGTCGTGACGTTCTCGCGATGGAGGATGCAGGCGCGCGTCGCTCCGCCATCTTCACCGACCTCGGGGTCGTCACCACCACTCGGGTCAATGGCCCGGCCCTCACCCGCACCATGCTGACCGAGCTCTCGGCCGGCAAGCCCGACGTGATCGTGTTCGAGCTCGGCGACGGCATTCTCGGCACGTACGGTGTCGACGCCATCCTGGAATGTCCCGACATCCGCGCCGCGCTCACCGCTGTGGTGCTCTCGGCCAACGATCCGGTCGCGGCCTGGGGCGGCGTCAAGCTGTTGCGCGAGCGCTTCGGGGTCGAGCCCTGCGTGGTCACGGGCCCCTCCACCGACAATCAGGTGGGGGTGGAGATCATCACCACCCAAATGGGCGTGCCGGCTTTCAACGCGCTCAGCGCCGGCGCCGCGCTGGGCGATCGCGTCATGGAAGCCACGGGTCTCGTCCGGGAATCCCGGGAATCGGCCGCATGACCACGCCCATCCCGGCAGTCGTGCTCGGGGGCACCGGCTACGTCGCCGGGGAGCTGCTGCGCCTGTTGGCAGACCACCCACGCTTCGAGCTCGCGGGCGTCATGTCGGAAAGCCAGCCCGGCGAGCCGGTTGCGAAAGGGTTCCCGCATCTTGCCACCGCCTATGCCGACACGCGGTTCAAGTCTCAGGCCCAAGTGCAGGCGCTGGTTACCGGCGCGCCGGAATGCGCCCTCTTCTCCGCGGCCCCGCATGGCGTTGCGGCGAAGCTGATCGACTCCCTGCTGCAGGCCGCTTCACAGGCTGGGACGCGGCCCCGGGTGGTCGACATTTCGGCCGATTTCCGCTTCCGCTCCGCGGCACAGTACGAAGCGGTCTACAAACACGCGCATGATGCTCCTGCACGCCTGCCGGAGTTCACCTGCGCGGTGCCGGAGCATCTGCGCAAGCTCGAGACACCTCACGTGGCACATCCAGGCTGCTTCGCCGCGGCGACACTGCTCGCAAGTGTGCCCCTCCTTTCCCTGGGACTCACGCCGCCCGTGTTGTTCGTGAGCGGGATCACCGGCAGCACCGGCGCCGGACGCAAGCCCGTGGAGGGCACCCATCATCCGTTGCGGCACAGCGATCTCTATTCGTACAACGCGCTGTCGCATCGGCACGCGCCCGAGATCGCGGCCTGTGCGCATGCCGCGACCGGCGTGGAGGCGGAATTCGCATTCGTGCCGCACTCCGGGCCATTCGCGCGCGGCATTCACGTCACGGTGCAGGCGCCGCTGAAGACTTCGATCGACACTCCGAAGGTGCTGGCGGCGCTGCGCGAGTTCTATGCCGGATCGCCGTTCGTGCGGGTGACGGACTCCGCTCCCCGCGTCAAAGAGGTCGCGACGACCAACTACGCGCACATCTCCGCGGTCGCAAGCGGCCGCACGGTGGCGGTGATGTGCGTGCTCGACAACCTCAACAAGGGCGCGGCCGGCGGCGCCGTGCAGTGGATGAACCGCATATTCGGTCTGCCGGAGACGGCGGGCCTCACGGCCTGTGCGCCGGGCTGGACCTGAAGGATCACATGAGCTCCGCAGCAAACAAAATCGTCCCGGCTCGAGACTTTCTGGCGCCGGTGTTCGCCCAATATCCCTTCGAGGTCGCCTCCGCGGAGGGCGTCTGGCTGCTGAACAGCCGCGGCGAGCGAATACTGGATCTGTATGGCGGCCACGCCGTCGCCGCGCTCGGCTACGCCCATCCCGGCTGGACCGAAGCGGTCGACACGCAGGCCCGCTCGTGCAACTTCCAGACGAACGCGATACCCATGCGCATCCGCGTGCGCGCGGCGGAGCGGTTGGTCCGCTTCTCGCAGCTGGATTTCACCAGCGTGTTCTTCGTCAACAGCGGCGCGGAGGCGAACGAGAACGCATTGCGCCTGGCGTTTCGCATGACTTCCCGGCCGCACGTCGCAGCGGTCGAAGGCGGCTTCCACGGCCGTACGGCCGCGGCAGGAGCGGTCACATGGGGCTCCGACAGCTGGTACGCCTTCCCACGCAAGCCGTTCGACGTCAGCTTCATGCCGCGCGGGGATTTCGCGGCCATCGCCGCGCACGTCACCGAGCGCACGGCGGCGGTGATCGTCGAGCCGGTACAAGGTCTCGCGGGTGCGGTCGACCTCGGCAAGCCCTACGTCGAGGCCTTGCGCCGCCGCTGCGACGAGGTCGGCGCGCAGCTCATCTTCGATGAAGTGCAATGCGGCTGCGGCCGTGTCGGACACCCTTTCGCCGCCAATCTCTACGGCGTCATGCCCGACATGATCACCGTGGCGAAGGCGCTGGGGAACGGCTTTCCCTGCGCGGCCCTGCTGACCTCGGCCAAGGTGTCGGCGAGCCTCGGTGTCGGTCTCCTCGGCACCACTTACGGCGGCGGCCCGATGGCCTGCGCCGCCATCGAGGCCGTGATCGAAGCCATCGAGTCGGAGGATCTGCTCGAGAACGTGCGGCGCGTGTCGGACCATATCCGCCGTACCTGCATCGTCGGCCCCGTGACGGCGAGCCAGGGTGAGGGGTTCCTCCTCGGGCTGCGCACCAGCCGGCCCGCGAAGCAGATCCAGGCCGAGCTGTTGGAAGGTGGCATCCTGACGGGCACGGCGAGCGACAGCCACATCGTCAGGCTCCTGCCGCCTTTCATCCTGCAGGAGGAGCACGTCGAAATGCTGCGGGATGCGCTCGCGGGGTTAGTATGAAGCGCTTCCTCGACCTCGCTGACCTCGAGCGCGACGAGGTGCTGACGCTGCTCGAGCTGGCACGGCGCCTCGAGACGCGGCCCGAGCCGCACGCACTGGCGGGCAAGATCCTGGGACTGCTCTTTCTCAACCCGTCGCTGCGGACGCTCGCCTCCTTCCAGGCGGCCATGGCGCGGTTGGGCGGCAGCTCGTTCGTGATCACGCCGGGCCAGGGCACGTGGCAGCTGGAAACACGCCTCGGCGCGGTCATGAGCGGCGCGGCGGCGGAGCACGTGCGCGAGGGGATCCCCGTGCTCGCTTCCTACTGTGACGCACTGGGCATACGCGCCTTCGCGGACGGCAAGGATCTCGCTGCGGATCTTGCCGAGACCGCCTTCAGCGCGATGACGAGCCTCGTCGACAAGCCGCTCATCAACCTGGAGTCGGCGATCAGCCACCCCTGCCAGGCCCTCGCGGACTGGAAGACGATGGACGACCTCGGCGTGCCGCGAAACGGGCGGTTCGTCCTCTCCTGGGCGTACCATCCGCGCGCGCTGCCACTTGCCGTGCCGGCTACGGCAGTCCACATGGCGGCGCTGCGCGGCATGGAGGTCATCGTGCTGCGGCCGGAGGGATTCGCACTGCCGCAGCCGATCATGGAGAAGGCGCGCCGCGCGGCGGCGCTCTCCGGCGGCTCCGTGCGGGAGACCGCCGACCGCGACGAGGCGCTGACCGATGCGCACATCATTTACGCGAAGGAATGGGGCGCGACGTCCTGCTACGGAGATGCGGCGGCGGATGCCCGGCTGCGCGGGGAGCTCAAGGACTGGTGCGTTCGTGACGACTGGTTCGCACGGGCCGGCGCGGAATGCCGGCTGATGCACTGCCTCCCTGTGCGGCGAAACGTCGCGGTTGCGGACGAGGTACTCGACAGTCCGCGCAGCATCGTGCAGCGGGAAGCCTACAATCGGCTCACCGCACAGGTGGCGGTTCTCTATCGCATGTTGAAAAGTATCTAGGACACACAGCAATGATCATGCATCCTGGCGATCAGGCCCTGGCGATCCGGGCGCTCAAGAACGCCGCGCCGTATATCCGCATGTACAAAGGCAAGACCTTCGTCGTGAAGGCGGGCGGCGGAGTGTTTGCCGACATCGCCTCCACCCGTGTCCTCATCGAGCAGATTGCCATCCTGCACTACTTCGGGGTGCGGGTGGTGCTCGTCCATGGCGGCGGCCCGCAGCTCACGGAGCTCGCCACGGCGCTCGGAGTGCCGACGCGCATGGTGGAGGGCCGGCGCGTCACCGACCAGAAGTCGATCGATGTGTCGGCAATGGTGCTGAATGGACTGATCAACACCCGCATTCTCGGCATCTGTCGCGACCTCGACATCGAGGCGGTCGGAATCAGCGGCGTCGACGCCGGGCTGGTGCGGGCGCACAAGCGCCCGCCGGTGAAGATCGGCTCGAGCGGCGAGATGGTGGACTACGGCTTCGTAGGTGACATCGATGAGATCGACCCGACGGCGGTGCGCAAGCTCCTCGACAACGGGCTGATGCCGGTCGTGAGCCCGCTCTCGGCGGACGACAACGGAGTGCTGCTCAACATCAATGCGGATACCGTCGCCGCGGCCCTGGGTGCGGCGCTCGGAGCGGAGAAGCTGGTCCTCTGCACCGGGGCGCCGGGAATCCTCGGCGACATTTCCGATCCCGGATCGCTCATTTCCTACATCGATCTGCAGGGGCTGAAGCGACTGCGCGAAGACGGGCGCATCGCCGACGGCATGCTGCCGAAGGCAAAGGCCATTGAGGACGCGATCCGCGGCGGCGTGCGGCGTGTCCATGTGGTGTCCTACCAGGCGCCGGAGGGCATCCTCGGCGAGGTTTTCACCAACGAAGGGACGGGTACGCTCATTGTCGCGGATATCAAGGCGCTGACCCCTGCGGAGCAGCACGGAGCGCAGAGCTGACCTCCGCCGCGGAACCGTCATGACACGTCTGTGGGACAAAGGAGCACCTCTCGATGATCGCGTCTTGCGATACACCGCGGGGGAGGACTTCGCGCTCGATGAGCGGTTGGTACGGTACGACGTGCAGGCGTCGATTGCACATGCGGAAATGCTGCACCAGCAGAAGCTTCTATCGGCTGCCGACCTCGAGGCGATCCGCGGCGGACTGACGACGCTGGCGGAGGAGCATGCACGTGGCCTGTGGCACATCGAGCTCGCGGACGAGGATGGCCAGACCGCGCTGGAGCGTCGGCTGACCGAGCGCATCGGTTCTACGGGTGGGCGAGTGCATCTGGGACGCTCGCGCAACGATCAAGTCCTGACGGCGTTGCGATTGTATCTGCGTGATGCCGTGGAGGAGTTGAGCGGTGGCGCTCTCGGGGTCGCCGGGGCGCTCGGGCGTCTGGCGGCGCGCGAGAAAAAAACCGCAGTGCCCGGATACACCCACATGCAGCAGGCGATGCCGAGCTCGGTCGCGCTCTGGGCAGCCGGATTTGCGGCGGAGATCCGCGACGATGCGGAGGGGTTGAGGCAGGTCCAACGCCGAGTCGGTAAGTCGCCCTTGGGGTCGGCGGCAGGCTACGGTACGCCGGGGTTGCCGCTTGACCGTAACGCGACTCGACAGCAGCTGGGCTTCGCCGAAGTCCACGAGCCGGTAACCGCAGTGCAGCTCTCGCGCGGCAAAGCGGAAGCGACCCTGCTCTTCGAGATCGCGCTCCTCATGCAGGACCTCGGCCGCCTCGCCGCGGACGTGCTGCTCTTCTACACGCAGGAGTTCGGCTTCCTCGAGCTGCCGGAGGCCTTCACCACCGGCTCCTCGATCATGCCGCAGAAACGCAATCCGGATGTCTTCGAGCTGATCCGCGGCCGCTCCGCCACGGCGCAGGCGTGCCTCGCCGAAGCGCTCGGCATCTGCGCCAAGCTTCCTTCAGGCTATCAGCGCGACCTGCAACTGCTGAAAGCGCCTCTGTTCCGCGGCATCGACCTGGCGCAGCAGACTCTCGACATCCTTCCCGCCGCCCTCGATGCGATGCGCTTCCGTCCGGAGCGCATTCATCTCGACCCCGCGATCCACGCCGCCGAGGAGGCGAACCGGCTGGTGGTGAGCGAGGGCATTCCCTTCCGTGAAGCCTATCGCCGGGTCGCAGCGAAGCTGAAGAAGCCCTGATCGAGCACGACAGGAATCGTATCGAGGCTTCCAGTCTGCGTTCAGTACTCGACGACGCAGATGAGCAGCGCGCCGACGGCCATCACGAACGTTGTGACGCGGGAGAAGACTCCATTCTGGAATCCTGCGATGACTTCCCGGGGGGGAGGCAGGGATGCGGTCGTCACTGAGCCTCGTCCAGACGCGGATCGTCTGGGTACACGCGTAGCGTGTCTATATGTCGACCATGACGGGCGGCGTGCCCATCCGAAAGAAATTTCCAGGCTCCACGAAGTCCTTGGGCGTCAGACCCTCGAGCGGAGCTCCGAATTCCGCAAGGGCGGCAAAGACCGCCTTACCATTCTCCGCGCTGTGACCGATCAGGACGTCGAGGTCTTTCGTCGCTCGCGGCTCTGCATGAAGAGAGACCGCATATCCGCCGACGATGAGATATTTAACGCGGTGCGCGTTTAATGCGGACAAGAGTTCTTTGAAGTCTCGGAACATCCGGCACCGATTCCTTCATTGCATACAATGCCATCGTGATTTCCGTGACCGCGCGGATCCGCTCTGCCGGCGAGACTTGCCGCCAGGCGTCCCGATCGGCGCGCTTCATTGCCTCAAGGCTCGTGAATTGCGTAAGCCTCTTATCCATAAAGAATTATACCACAAACTGTATCGGCTCCCCCCCAGCCGAACCGTCAGCCAGCCCGTCGGCTCGCGGCCCGCGCCCGGCGCCAGGCCGCCGGAGGTTTGCCGAACTCGCGCCGGAACGCGCGGCTGAAGGCGGTGTCGGTCTGATAGCCGACTGCCTCCGCAATGCGCGTCATGGGTGCGCTGCTGCGCGCGAGCAGATTGGACGCGAGCACCATCCGCCACT
>Ga0335075_10006993_pt1 | contig 17407 bp, 19 predicted proteins | sample Lox_Sample_24_FD_206723 | JGI IMG/M metagenome (GOLD analysis project Ga0335075, IMG submission 206723) | Soil microbial communities from Loxahatchee National Wildlife Refuge, Florida, United States - Lox_Sample_2.4 | ecosystem: Environmental > Terrestrial > Soil > Wetlands | place: USA...
GGAACCAGGGCCGTGCGCAACGGCGCTCAGCTTCCAGGTGCTGGGCAGACCGTCGGAACTAAGACCTGGGACCAGTTCCTGGCGGTGCGTCTGCGGCAGGTCTTCGACACTGCCGCGACCTGAGCCTGCGACGAGGCTGCGCAGCCGATTACGATCCGTTGCGCAGGTCGCTCAGCCGCTCAGCGACGAAGCGGACTTCATCGAACGTCACTGTGCTCCCGTCGCCGGCGGGCGACTGAGCCTCGAAGCCGACCTTCTCTCCGGCCGACGACTCTGTGACGCGGAAGTAGCGGATCATCCGCCAGCGCGCTCCGTCGGTGGAGGCGTGGTACGCATAGGCGTGGTCGATCCGCGACAGGCGGAGCCACACCGATCGTCCGTCTACGACGAAAGCGTTGGCATCGTCAGACACGCCCCTTGTGACCACCGAGACGATCATTGGCTCGCGTGCGGGCGAGAACTCGAAGCAAAGCTTGCCCCAGTGCCGCTCGTCTATCCAGAGCAAAAGCACCCCCGCGTCAAAGGTGGCGGCGAAACTCACGGTTACCCGAGCGCTGAACTGGAAGTCGCCTTCAGGCGGGACTCCGAGTAGCGTCGCCGCGTTAAGCATCGACTCTGCGTCGAAGGCGGCTGAACCGCCGGGATCGATGAAAATATCGGTGCCGGGCGCACCCGTCCCGACCAGCGTGCCGCTCTGCTGGTCGAACTCCCAGGCTCCGGCTGGCGATGCAGACAGCGGGAACGGTACGCCAGTGATGTTCACGAGGTCAGCCACCGCGACATGCTACGACAGCCGCCGCCGGCGCGAGGCCACCAGCCACGATGGCACCGCCGCGTCTCTCTCCAGGGCAGGAGCAGGTCACAAGCGGTCATCGCATCACTGGCTAGGCTGCTCGACTCGCTTCCGGCGTGGCCGCCGGTGGCGATCGTGTCGCGTCCGCTTTTCGGCGCTTTCACAGTGCAGTTCAGTGCGGCCGGAGCTGTACAACGCGGGAAGCAAGGTCGCTGTCCTGGCGAACCGGCTGCCGCGGAGAATGAACGCAGCTCGCAGGATGCCCGCCAGTCTCGCAGTCACATCCCCGCTCCGAGCCAAAGCCCAAGAGCGGTACCAACCTCGGCGAGCCGTGGCCGTGGCTGGCCGGCCAGATCCGCGAGCGTCCAGGACATGCGGATGATCCGGTCCGCTCCGCGCGCGCTGAGCTGGCCGAGGTCCATCGCCCGCTCCAGCGGAGCCAGCGCGCTAGCCGGGGGACGGAAGCTGCGACGCAGCTCGCTCCCCGGAATCTCGCCGTTCAGCCGCCATCTAGTGCCGCGGAGCCGGTGCGCCGCCCGCGCTCGGGCCTCCGCCACCCTGGCCGCCACCACGGCGCTTGGCTCAGCCAGCTGCCGGTCGCTGAGCAGCTCGGCGCGGCCGACGGGCAGCACCTCGACCTTGACATCGACCCGGTCGAGAAGCGGGCCGGACAGCTTCGCCAGGTACCTGCGCCGCACCAGCGGCGTGCAGGTGCAACCCGATCCAGTCGCCGCTGTTCTGGCGCAGGGGCACGGATTCGCAGCCAGCACGAGGGTGAACCGGGACGGAAACCGAGCCGTCAGACCCGAGCGCGCAACTACGACCTCGCCCGATTCGATGGGCTGGCGGAGCGCATCGAGGACGTCCCGGTCGAACTCCGGAGCCTCGTCCAGGAACAGGCACCCGTGATGTGCAAGCGAAGCTGCGCCGGGCTTGATGATGCCACTGCCACCGCCAACGATCGCCGCCTTGGTCGCCGTATGGTGCGGGGCGCAGAATGGGGGCTCGATCACCAGCGGCCGCTCCGGCCGCAGCACCCCGGCGACCGAGTGGATGGCACTGACCTCTAACGCGGCGGGCGGATCGAGCGCCGGCATGATCGTTGGGAGCCGCTCGGCGATCATGGTTTTTCCTGCTCCCGGCGGGCCGAGCAACAGCATGTGATGACCGCCGGCGGCGCAGATCTCGGCCGCTCGCCTGGCCACCGGCTGCCCGACCACGTCGGCCAGGTCAGGCCGCGGGCCAGCCGGATCGATCTCCTGCGCAGGCGGGGCCAGCCCGCTTCCGGACTCCAGAACCTCCACGCCCGAAGCCGGAACCCCGGACCTGCCATCCGCGAGCCACTCAATCAGCGAGCTGAGGGTAGGCGCTGACACGATCTGCATCGACGGCACAAGCGCCGCTTCGGCCGCATTCTGCAGCGGAACGACGGCCCGGCTGAATCCGGCTGCCGCAGCCGCCACAATCGAGGGCAGCACTCCTGGCACGGGCCGGATCCTGCCGTCCAGGCCGAGCTCGCCAAGGAACACCGTGTCCTCGAGCTGCTCCTTGGACACCGATTCGGCGGCCGCCAGGATCGCCATCGCGAGACCGAGGTCAAACCCCGCGCCGCGCTTGGGCAGGCTCGCCGGCGACAGTCCCACGGTGATCCGCCGCTGCGGCCAGGACTGCTGGCTGTTGATGATCGCCGACCTGATCCGATCCCTTGCTTCACGCAGCGCGGTGTCGGGCAGGCCCACGAGCAACAGCGCTACGAGGCCGTTCTCGATGTCGGCCTCAATCTCGACAACATGACCCTGGACACCGACCAGGGCTATCGCGTGCGTACGGGCGACTGCCATCGCGCTCACCACCTCCGCAGCCGACAGTGCCGCGAAGACGTACGCTCAGCATTCGCCGCCACCGTGCTGTGGACGGCCAGCCACCAGGGGCCGAGCCTGTGTACGACCGCGTCGAAAGTGTCAGCACCGTCTGCTTCGTGGCGCAGGCGTCACAGACCCGCGCCCAATGCATCGTGCAGAAACCGGCGTCCTTGCCGCGAATCTCCGTGCCTGAAAGGATCCGCTCGTCAGGATGCGGTACCCGCTGGGACGGACCGAAGATGACGGAGCAGCCAGGGACCAGTTCCGCAGCGGCGACATCGCTAGAGCAGGCCATCATCGCTGGTGGCGATGTCGCCGCGCCGTTCCGGCAGCTGCGCCACCGGGACCTTAACTTCGCGGTGATGACCGCGACCCTGGACGGCGTGAGGAAGAAGACGAAGCCGGAGCTAACGGCCGAGGAGCGGCAGCGGAGGAAACGGTCCGCCTGGCCCGCGAGGAGGGCCGTCGATGACGGGCCTGGACGGGTTACTGAAGCAGCTGACCAAGACGGTCCTGGAGACTGCGCTGAGCAAGGGTCTTCACCTTGCGCAGCGAGATGTCAGGCGCTGGCCACCATCGGCTCGACCGTCCGCTGACGGTGCTATCGGCCGAGCCGCCGGTACAGCTCCGGGATGTCCCACGCGCCAGTCCGACAGCGATAGTTGTGTTGAGACATGGCTGGATCGCGTCGGTGATGCCGGTCGCGCGATGCGCCTGCTCGCGCCGACTGCCTCAGTATCGAGGCGGTTCCAGGTCGGATGAGCGTTGATGAGCGCGGGACATCCGGTCGTGCCGACATACGCATGTTGATCCGGCTAACGGGATTTTCTTTACCCTCAGCCGGGTCCTAAGCCCTCGCTGTCTCCGGATACCTTGTGCGTTGGCGCGACACAAGTGCTGGCTAAATCGGCGGCAATGGTCGCTGGCATTGCGCGATGGTTAACGCCGAGATCGTGAACGCATCCTGGATCCGGCCGCTCGCGATCCCGGCATAGAGGTCGCTGAGCGCGACCATCTCCCTTCCGCGGCACCGCGAATATCCGCGGGCTGACGGCCTGTCCGAATGCTGGCGGCGGCCATCGCCCTAGGAGATAAGGGTGAGGGCCGCCGGCCGAGCGGCGGCCCTCACGGTTGCTGGCCGCTGTTCAGGCAGACGTCCGAGCATGGCCGAGCTTCGGCAAGCCCAACCGTCTATAGAAGAAAGCGCAACGCTCGTTAGCTCACGGGAATAAGAGTCCACGTCTCCTCTGGCGCAGGCGTTCCGGAGGGACAGGCGCTGTTCCCAACCAGGTCGTTGCTGACGTCGGCCCACACGCACTCGAAGTGCCCAGCCTCGCCTGTGGCCGATTCGCTGACGATGGCACCAGACGGTGCGACCCAGAAATATACCCAGTCCGGCGTGAGTTCGCCAGCGCAGGGGTTTACGTAAAGATAGCCAGCCTCGTCGTCGGTGAGGCAGAGACCGTCGCCGGTCTCGACGTAGTCCATCGAGCGGCCATCCCAGGTCACGCCGGCAGACACATAAGCCCATGCAGTTCCGCCATACTGCGAGGTGGTAGTGACGTCGGCACCGGCACCGTGGTTCACCAAGCACACTCCGCTGCTGCTGCAAAGTATTAGCGCGGAGGCGCTGGCCGGCCCGGCGAAGGTCAGGGTGAGCCCGCCGGCGAGGGCGAGCGCTGATGCGATGGCAGCTAATCGGATCTTCAGGTTCACTGGGTTACCTTCCTGTTCTCTTGTTCGGCCATGTTGCGGGCATGTGTCCTGCTCGTAGCACGCCCGCCGTCAAGCACTGCTCCGGTGCCTCATCACCGCGTATCACAGGTAAACCCGCGTCCCGCGGCAACGTGCGGGCCGCGCCGGCCAGTGCTGCGATCCTCAGTCTGATCTTGGTCAGTCTCATCGAGTTCAGTACCTCGCCGGAGCGCGCGGAAGAGTGCTCTGCATGCATGCCGTCAGCGTGCAGTGATCCCTGGGGCTCGGCCAGGAACGCTGGCCGGAAAAGTTTCCGGAAGTCTTCGCGGGCTGCATGCCCGGAATATGCTCATTGCCGCGGGCTGTGGCGCTGTTAGGGGTGGTGGAGGACGGGTGGGCGCGGATCGGGCCGGGCCTGGCAGAGGGTTTGGCGGGCTGCTGCGCCGGCACCGACTGGCGGCCGGGCTCAGCCAGGAAGAACTGGGGGAACGGTCCGGGCTCAGCGCCCGGGCCGTCGCGGACATGGAACGCGGCCGGACCGCCCGCCCCTACCGGCGCAGCGTCCGTGCCATAGCCGATGCCCTGGCATTACCGGAGGCGGAGCGGATCCTGTTCGAGCGGGCGTCCCGGCTCGTGGCGGCCGGCCCGTCCGCGCCGGATCGTCCAGTAACAGAAGGGCAAGACCGCACGGTGCCGCGGCAGCTGCCTGCGGCCGTCGGCTGCTTCACCGGTCGCGTCGCGGAGCTGGGTACGCTGACCGGCATGCTCGACGGGGGTTCCGGGCCGACCACTGCGACGGTGGTTATCTCGGCGATCGGCGGGACGGCCGGGGTGGGCAAGACCGCCCTGGCGGTCCACTGGGCGCATCAGGTCGCGGGGCGGTTCCCTGACGGACAGCTTTATGTGAACCTGCGCGGCTACGACCCGCACCAGCCGGTCTCGGCAAGCGATGCGCTCGCCAGTTTTCTGGGCGCCCTGGGCGTGCCCGGGCAGCAGATTCCGGACGGCGAGGATGACCGGGCCCGGTTGTACCGCAGCAGGCTGGCAGGCCGGCGAGTGCTGGTCATGCTGGACAACGCCCGCGACGGCGGTCAGGTCCGGCCGCTGCTGCCCGGCGATCCGGGCTGCGTCGCGGTGGTGACCAGCCGGGACACACTCGCCGGGCTGGTCGTGACCGATGGCGCCCGGCGACTGGACCTGGACGTGCTGCCCCCGACCGACGCTGTCGGCCTGCTGCGGGCGCTGATCGGGTCACGGATCGATGAGGAGCCCCAGGCAGCCGCGGCGCTGATCGAGCTGTGCGCCCGGCTGCCGCTCGCCCTGCGGATCGCCGCTGAGCTGGCCGCCGCCCGCCACGCCGTCCCACTGGCCGAGCTGGCGGCCGAGTTGGAAGCAAGTCGGCTGGATGGCCTGGACGCGGGGGAGGACCGGGCCGACGTGCGGGCGGTGTTCTCCTGGTCGTACCGGCAGCTGCCCGAGGACGTAGCGGGCCCGTTCACGCTGATCGGCCTTCACCCGGGCACAGACCTGGGCGTGCACGCCGCCGCCGCGCTGACCGGGACTACGACGGGGCAGGCCCGCAAGGTGTTGCGCGGGCTGCACCGGGCCAGCCTCGTTCAGGCCACGGGACGCGGTCGGTACGGCATGCACGACCTGCTGCGCGCCTATGCCCGTGAGCACGCCGCCGCACGCGACACCGGCGGCTCGTCCCAACAGGCACTGACCCGCCTGGCCGACTACTACCTGGCCGCGGCGGCAGCGGCCATGGACGTCTTGTTGCCGGCCGAGTCTCACTGGCGGCCGCGCATCCGGCCGGTCGCTGCCATCGTCCCGGAAATCCGCCTCGAGGCGGACGCGCGGGCGTGGCTGGACGAGGAGCGAGGGAACCTGGTCGCGCTGGTCGCGCACTGCGCCGAGCACGGCTGGCCGCGGCAGGCCACCGACCTGGCCGCCACGCTGTTTCGCTACCTGATAACCGGCAGCCATCTGCCCGAGGCGCAGTCAATCTTCGGCCACGCCCTGCAAGCCGCCCGCCTGTCCGGCGACGTGACAGCCGAAGCCAGTGCGCTGAACAGCCTGGGTTCAATCGCGGCAAGCAAAGGTCGGTTCCGCGACGCGGCCGGCTACTTCAACGCCGCGCTCGAGCTTTACCGCCGCTACGGTGACTGGTCGGGCGAAGCCCGAGCCCTCCGCAACCTCGGCGCCGGCGAGCAAGAGCTGCACAATCACCGGTCGGCGGCCGGGTACTACCGCGAGGCGATTGCCGCCTTCGATCACGGCGGGGACAACCTGAGCGCAGCGCGCGTGCTCGCTGATCTGGCCGGCGTCGAGATCGAATTAGATTCGCACGACGCTGCTGCTGAGCATCTGCGGCAAGCCCTGCGAGTGCTCCGCGAGGCGAAAGACCAGCACTGGGAAGCCCGGGCGCTGTCGCGGATGGGCTACCTCAACCTGCGGCGCGGCGATTTGGCCCGGGCTGCCGCCTGCGCCGAACAAGCCCTGGCCATCTTCCGCCGCCTCGATCAGCCGACCGGCGTGGCGGCCGAACTAGGCAACCTGGGCGAGGTCAGACTGCGCCTTGGCGACTACCAGCGAGCCATCGGCTACCTCCGGCAAGCACTCGCGCTGTTCCGGCAGGCCGGCTACCAGCAGGGCGAGATCTTTACGCTGCGTAGCCTCGCCGAGGCCCTGCGCGGCGCTGGCCAGCCCGCAGGCGCTCGCACTGAGCTGGCCACGGCGCTCCGGCTGGCAGACGAAACCGGAAACACTCATGAGCAGGCCAGCACGCACCGCGAACTCGCCGAGAACTATCTCGGCGACGGCGACGACGAACAGGCCCGCCACCACTGGCTGCTGGCTCTCACGCTGTACACCCAGCTCGGCGCACCCGAGGCAGAGCAGGTCCGGGCCCGACTCAGTACCCAGTAGCCGCAGCAGGCCGAACCGCGGCGAGGATCTGAAAAGACTTGCCTGCTCGCGCCTCCGCGCACCTCGCGGTTCACGCGGTCCCGCACCAGTCCCACGCTCTCCGGACGCGTGTTCGCTCGGACGGTTCACTGGAGACGCGAGTGCTCCAGCGTCGCGCCGTAGGCGTCATCCGTATACGAACCGTGGATCCGGGAGGAGCATGCATGGGACTGGGCCGACGCATTGTCCGCAAGAGCGTCCGGCGCGTCACGCCGCGGCCAATACGGAGGGCAATGCACCCGGCACCAGGGCCGCCTCGGCAGCGTTCGGCAGCGGGGCCACAGCCCGGCTGAACCCGGCCGCCGCAGCCGCCGCAATCGAGGACAGGACTCCTGGCACCGGCCGGATCCGGCTGCCCGGCGCGCTGGTAGCCGGGCGCGTGCCGGGTGGAGGCCGAGCAGGCGCTCAGCCGGTGGCAGGCGCACGTCGCCGAGCTGGAAGCCGAGCGCGACCAGGCGAAGGCGAAGGCCGCCAGCCCCGGTCTCGCGCCCAACCGGGCGGGGATTGCGCCCGGCGTGTCGAAGCTGTCCGACCTGGACGACGAGACGCGCGCGGCGCTCGCCCTGGTCGTCACGGTCCTGGGCAGTCAGTCGCTCAGCACCAGCCCGTCGGCTGCGGCGCCAGGACGGAGCCGCCGCACCACGAACGGCGGATTCGCGGCACAGGATCCGGCCGGCTTCCGCATGATCCGGCAGGGCAGCCACACGTTCGCGATCCCGCCGGCGCGGCCATGATCGTGCGGGCCGGCGCGTCAAACGTATCGCGGGCGGCCTGTCCGGCCTCGACCGCGCGAGCGCAAGGTAATGGCGTGCGGGGTTACGGGATCTTCCCCGCGGAGCCGGGCCTGCGCACCGGCCGCGCACCAGTGACCGTCCCCGCGCGAGGTGACCGGTGACCAGGCTCGGCCTGACACCGCCTCGCCGACGGAACCTGACCTCACCGCCGAGTCAGGCAGCGGTGCTGCGCTGGGGCCAGAAGGCACGATGTCAGTCCCCGGCGGGGCCGCGCTGGCACAACCGAGTTCCCGGCCGCCTGGAGTGAGGGAGAGATCCTCGCGAAATTTCTCAGCGTGGCCCGCGATCCGGACAAGGTGGTGCTGCAGCCAAATCAGCGCTGGCGAGTGCTCGGCGTTCGCGATGGCGTCGAGATCATGGCAATCATCACCTTCGACGGGGCAGTTACAGGTGCGTGGCCCCTCGTGGGCGGCCGCGGCGTCCAGCAGAATCCCTCTTGGAGTATCAGCCGCGAGGAAACGGTACTCGTCGAGACCATGAAGGACCTCCCCGGACGCTTCAGCGATCATCTCTGTGCTGACGACACCGGCAGATTCCCTCCGCAGGGGCATTTCCTGCCGCGCTGCGTGAGCGATCCTTGCTGGTGTCAACGGCAGCTGGCGACGCGCCATTCAGCCGGGTCGATCACCGGGACCGTCACAAACCCCGGCGGCACGCTCAGCATCACCGACCCGCGGACCGGTTTAGCCTCGGCCTTTCGCCTGAATAGTGGCCGAGCCGCGTCGTTGACGTAAATAGTGCCGTTGACCTGGGAGGATAGTGCTTGTCGACAGTCCTATCCGGTCCGAACCGACGGCACTTTTCGCGTGCAGGATACGGCCCGCCGCCCGAAGATCACGGTGTCTGACCCGGCTTAGGCCACGTTTCGGCCTTGATCAGTACCAGGCCGAGACCCCGAGCCAGCGCGATCGCCTGGGCGGTCGCGGCCACGATCGTCCCGACCCAGGAATCGCCGACCAGCTTCAGGCGGGTACCGTCGCCCGGCCGTTCGCTCACCCAGACCGTGCGGGCGGCGATGGCGTCGAACAGCGGCGCGGCCGAGTCCCGCAACGGCTCGGGCCCGGCGGCCAGGACGAGGAGTTTCCCGTCCTCGGCGGGCTGGCGGGTACCCAGCACGGGGGCGTCGATGTACCGGGCGCCGAGCCCGCGGGCCAATGCGGGCAGCCGGTCACCGGCGTCGTGCAGGCTAACCGTGGTCGTCTGGGCGATCCGGTCCCTGGCCTCGCGCAGCGCGGTGTCAGGCAGGCCCACGAGCAAGAGCGCCACCAGGCCGTTCTCGATGTCTGCCGGGACCGCCATCCGACACAGATAGCCGTGCTCGGGCCGAGGAGTGGCGCGCCTGAGCGCGGCAGATCGGCGCGCTGACGGCGGACCCGGGGCCGATCCACCTTGGGCCCCGTGTCGGTGCCGTTGAGTACCGTGCGGATACCGGTAGTCGAGCGGAGCAGGTGATGGCAGTACGAGTGGCGGAGTGCGAGGTCCTGGGACCGTGGTCGCTGCAGACCAGCCGGCTGTTCTGGGAGGACTTCACGCCCGCAGCGCTGGCGGGCGGGCAACCCGGGCCGGAGCTGCGCACGGTGTTTTGCATCGAGAGTGACTGGCACCGCGCCGAGGCGAAGGTGACTCAGGCCGGGGATACCGTGCGCGTGGCGCTGGCTGGCGACGGTGATCTTGATGCCGCTGCAGCGCAGGTGCTGCGGTTCCTGGCGCTGGACGTCGACGCGCGGGGCTGGCCTGAGGTGGGCCGTCGCGACCCGGTGGTCGCTGACGCGCAGGCACGACTGCCCGGACTGCGGCCGTGCGGCTTCCATTCCCCCTACGAGGCTGCGGCGTGGTCGGTGCTGTCGCAGCGGCTGCGCATTGTGCAGGCCGCCCGGCTGCGCGCTGAGCTGATCGCCCGCCACGGCCAGGACGGCGCGTTCCCGCCGCCCCTTACGCTGGCGCGGCTCGACCTGGATCTTCCGGGCCGTAAGGGTGAGTACCTGCGAGCAGTCGCAGAGGCGGCGCTCGGCGGCGTGCTGGACGGGACAGCGCTACGAGCTCTGGACCCCAGTGAGGCCGTCCAGCGCGTGCAGCAGGTCAAGGGGCTCGGCCCGTTCGCTGCCGAACTGGTCGTGCTCCGCGGGGCGAACGCTCCCGACGCACTTCCCCGGCACGAGCGACAACTGAAGGCCGAGATTGCCGAGCGGTACGGCACCGGCCGTAGCCTCGCCGAGGTCTCGGAGGCGTGGCGGCCCTACCGCACATGGGCCGCCGTCCACCTTCGCGCGTGGCGCGAGCAGCGAACCAGGGCGAGCGCTGGAAGCCAGGTCAGCCATTCGCCGGATACGCGTCCCGGTAGGAACCGACGACCGCGCACTGCCCGGACCTGAACCAGCGCACGCTGGCAGATCGCGGCCATCCCTGGCCAGTGGTCGGGACGAGAAACCGCGTGCGAGCACGGCACTGGCAACGGCCGGCTGCCTGCGCGGCCTCTTGCCGCGCTTCTGCGTGCGCACTGGCGCAGGCGGCTACGTTCCCGTCATGGTTTGAGAGGAAGGCAACGGGCCGACTAAGTCGTGTCGCCGCGGGTAGCTGGCGTCCGTGGCTAGAGCCAGAACCGTAGCGGGGTACGCAATCCCCGGCATCGTCGTGTTCTTCTTCTGGGTGGTTGTCGTCATCCTGGTCATCATCCTGCTGGCGTTCATCGTGCACTGGGCTGGCGGCGGAGTGCTCAACCTGAGGCTCGGGCACTTCATCCTGAACGTCGGCTTCACCTGATCACCGAGGACCTCGCGCGCGGCTGGCGTCAGCGGCATTAGCTGGCTCGCAGTGACGCCTCCACGTCGAGCACGAGCTGAATATCGTCGCCGACCACGACGCCGCCGGTGGGCAGCAGCGTGTTTGCGGTGATGCCGAAATCCGAGCGATAGAGCTCACCGGTGGCAGTGAATCCGGCCCTGGTGCCGCCATACCCGTCTGGCCCGAAGCCGTTGACCTCGATCCCGAGCTCAACCAGCCTGGTGATGCCCTTGATGGTCAGCTCGCCGGTCATGATCACGTCGTCGCCGCTTCGGTGCACGCCGGCGGACTGGAAGGTCATCGTCGGATAGCTGGCGACGTCGAGATAATTCGGGCCCTTGACATCGTCATCACGTGCTTCACTGCGCGTGTCGATCGACGCGGTGTCGACGGTCACCGTGGCCGACGACTCCAGCGGGTTGGCCGCGGTGACTATCTCGCCCTCGAACTTGGTGAAGTTCCCGCGGACCTTGCTGACCATCAGGTGCCTGGCAATGAACCCGATGTGCGAGTGCACCGGGTCGATGTCCCAGGTGCCGGCGATGTAGCCGGGGATCTCGGCAGGTCGTTCCGTCATGATTGTCTCCTACAGACTTGGGCCAGCCATCCACGCAACTCGTTGCCCGTGACGATGCTGCAGGTCCAGATGGTAACGATCCTTGAGCGGGCGGCGGCGCCATCCCCGACGTGAACGGAAACCGCCAACTGCGCCGAGCGCGCTCCGCTGCAGCGCAGCGCAGCCGTCGAGCGAGGCAGCCGTCGTGCGAGGATCACATCATGGCGCTCTACGACAGCCTGGGCCGCACCTACAGCGCAACGCGGCGGGCTGACCGGCGAGTCGCCGCGCAGATCAGCCAGGCGCTGGCCGGGTGCGAATCGGTGGTCAACATCGGCGCCGGAACGGGGTCGTATGAGCCGGCCCAGACCATCGCCGCGATCGAGCCCAGTCAGACCATGATCGATCAGCGGCCGGCCGGGGCAGCGCGCGCGATCAGGGCAGTTGCTGAGCAGGTCCCGTTGCGCGACAACTGCGCCGACGCGGCGCTCGCGGTGCTCACCGTGCATCACTGGACCGACCTGGCAGCGGGGATAGCCGAGATGCGCAGGATCGCCCGGCACCGCCTGGTCATCTTCACCTGGGACGCCCGGGTGTTCGGTGAGAAGTTCTGGCTAGTCGCGGATTACCTGCCCGAAGCACGGGCCGCCGACGCGGCCCTGGCGGTGCCAGTTGGGCGGCTGACATCGCTGCTGACCGGTCCGGTCATCACGTCAGTACCGGTGCCGCACGATTGCGCCGACGGGTTCGGTGCCGCCTTCTGGCGCCGTCCGCATGCCTACCTCGACCCGGCAGTCCAAGCCGGGATGTCCCTGTTCACCAAGACCGGGGCGACCGTGGTCGAGCCAGGACTGGCCCGGCTCGCTGCAGACCTGCACTCGGGCCGCTGGCAGCGCGATCACGCAGAACTGTTGCAACTGGCAGAGCTAGACCTCGGCTACCGTCTCATCACCGCCACGGCCTGACCTTCACCGTGACAGCCCTGGCCAGGACGCCTGGCCTGTTGCGGCGCGTCCGTTCAGGGGCAAACCTCGTGCACACAACTCTGGTCAGGACCCGGTACTCCGGCGCGATCGCGAACCTGCGATCGTGTCGGAGTGCTTATCGCGATGGCGGGACTGCCTGCAGCCGGGAAGAGCGCGATAGCGGAACGCCTGGCCAGCACCCTCGCCTGCGCGGTGCTGTCAGTGGATCCGGTCGAAGCGGCCATGTGGCGCGCGGGAGTCGGCCGAGACCAGCCGACCGGCCTGGCGGCATACGTGGTCGTTGAGGCGCTGGCAGCCGGGCAGCTGGCACTGGGACATGACGTGATCATCGATGCCGTGAACGGGGTTGAGCCAGCGCGCGAGCAGTGGCGCCAGCTCGCCGGGCGGACGGGCTCAGCGCTCAGGTTCATCGAGGTGCGCTGCAGCGACGAGGCAGAGCATCGGCGCCGGCTCGAGTCACGCAACCGGCCGATCGAGGGTTTCTATGAGCCGACCTGGGAGTCGGTGCAGGAGCGTCGCGCAGGCTTTGCGAGCTGGCACGATGAGCGCCTTGTCCTCGACTCGATCGCGCCGCTGGCTGACAACCTGCGCCTCGCGCTTGATCATCTCGCAAACCGCAGCGAAGCAGCGCAGCACCCGCAGAGCCAGGCCGGATAGATCCGGCTCAGCCGCGAAGCCAGCGCCGGTACCGCGGGCGGTCCGCACGCTCCCACGCCCGCATGGCCTGGGCGCGCAGCTCCCTGCTGTCGCAGGCATCCTGCTCATACAGCAGGCCATAGCTGAAGGCGTTCTCACCGGACAGGTGAGCGCTCATGCCGAGCTGTCGCACGGCTTGTCGCGCCGCCACTGTGTCCTGGTGCTCTCCGAGCACCGATTGCACGTTCCGTAGCTGCCGGGCGAAACGCTTCGCGTCGGGGCCAGAAACAGGCGCCACTGCCTCAGCTGCATAGCGTGCACGCTTGGCTGCCTTGCGAGCGTCATGGAGCGAAACGTCAGTAGCGTGCCCTGGCGCTGCACCGCACGCGCGCTGCATTCGGCGACTTGTCCTGCGGTACGCACGCCGGACAGCGCCGCGCAGCACGTCAGCCGCTGGCTCGGTGTCCGGCTCGGCGGCCCGTGTCGCCGCCCGGTCGTCGAGACCACGGAGAGTCGCCAGATATCGCTCCGAGTCGAGCCCTTCGATAACGGCGCTGCGCGCCCCAGCGGCTGTGGTTGCGAAGTGGCCGCGTACTCGCGCCTGGATCGGTCCGATAACGAGCTCAGCCGGAAGCTGGCTGAGGTGGTCCTGCAGATGCGCGCTCAGCACTTCGGCGTCACGCGCGCTGCCGAGCAGGGCGCCGAGCCACTTCAGGTCAGCAGCCACCTCATCTGCGGACTCGCCGAAGATGGTGCTGAATGCCTGCAGGACGCTGCGCAGACGTCTCGCCGTGATCCTCATCTTGTGCACGGCGCCCGGCTCGCTCAGGCGAACCATCGGGTCAAGTGACGTCAGTACCTCAGTCTGCGACCGGAGATAGCTGCGGATGAACTCCCCGGCCGGCGATGCAGCTGTCAGCCCGGCCCGGTACGGCGCAGTCCGACCCGGCCCAGCCTCATCCGGCCCAGGCTGACCCAGCCCCAGTGCGCGCTCCAGCTTCGCGGACCGGCCGGCCGGCTGCAGCCCCTGTCCCTGCAGCAAGCGATCGGCCGCGCGGAGAAGCTCCTCGTTCCCGCCGGTGAGCTCTATCTCTACCTCACGCCAGCTGCGGGCCACCATTTCCTCCCCCAGGGTCTGCGCGGAAACGGCATCAATGGCAACCTCAGCAAGTGACGCGTTGCGCTCGTCCAGCAGGATGACCGGCTGCCGGACGGTCGTCATCCGCACGACCGGCCTGAGCTGCTCGCCCCGAGCTAGCCCGCGGACCAGGCTCGTCAGGGCGACGGGAGGCTGCCCGTGCCGAGACCCGAGCGGCTCGCGGAGCTCGCGGCGGGTTCGCGGGCCAACCGGAAGCTTCAGGTGCCACCCGTCGTCGTGGCCTCCGCTGCGCCGCCGGAGCGTGACGCCAGAGCGGATCAGTCTGAGGTCGCCCGTGTCGAAGTACTCGGCTTCGAGCCGCTCCGTTCTCCGGTTCTCTGTCGCCGCGACGCCAGGCAAGGCTTCCATCGGCGGCAGGACAACGCCTTCCGGGAGGTCGTACTTGCTCTCAATCTCTATTGCGTCGGTTGTCATCCTGATTTGCTACCCCGCTGTCGGCACGCAGTCATGGGTGTTCCGCAAAAGGATTTCACTCCATGTTCATGATCATCACTGAGTGTCGGCCACTCGCCCGGCACGATGCGGCGCACGCTGAGCCGCCGGGTCGCGGGCTCCTGGCCACTCTCCGTCGCCCGGCGGCTCCGGATGGCAGCCAGGCCAGGGCAGATGGGGATGATGGCGAGAGTACGAGTGAGCTTGATAATGACCCCGTAGGAGGCGGCCGCGTGTCCGTAGACCGTGGAAGCTGGCACTACGGAGGAGAGGTCGTTGATGGCCGTCCCTGACCACAAGCCGAACGAGTGCTGGGACAGGCCCAGGAGGTGCCCGAGCGTGGGGTACAGGAGGACAGCGACCACGTTGAAGGTAAAGATCGTCGCGATGGAGTAGCTCACGTCGGCTTCATCTGCGCCGATGACGGCATCGGTCGCCGCGATGGCCGAGGCTCCGCAAATCGCGGTGCCCACGCCGATCAGCGTCCGGGTGTCACCGCGCAGGCCCAGCATCCGGCCGGCCGCCCAGGCCATGATCAGGGCCACGGCGAGGGTTCCCAGCAGCACCGGCAGCGAGCGGGCGCCGGCCGACAGAACCTGGCCCATCGACAGCCCGAGACCCAGCAGCACGATCGACCCATGGAGCACCTTCTTCGAGGTGAACGCGATACCTGGCTTCAGGCTCGCCGCGGGCTTGCGGGCCACGGCGATTGCTATCCCGGCCACGACCGCGATGACCGGGGCGCCGACCACTGGTACCTGCCTGCCGAGCAGCGTCGCTACCGCCGCAATGCCCGCCGCGGCTCCGACTCCGGCGAGCAGCGCCAGAAGCCCGGCAAGTGCTCGCCGCGGCCAGGGCACGATCGCGGCAACACCGCTCGGCTGCGCTTGCGGAGTCCTCGTAGTGCCGTCCCCGATGGCGCTGGCGTCCCCGACGGCGCTGGCGTCCACAGCGACAGACACTGGCATGGCGGCCCTGCTCCCTGTTGAGTCTCAGTCCAGGTGATGGGCCGGCAGAAGACCAAAGCTGCTAACCGCGCCATAAGCACTGCTGATGGCGCGGCGCGAGCTAGCCGACGCCGCGCACGTGATCGATGCTGAACTCGCCAGAGGCGGTGCGCAGGATGCCGACTACGTCGATCCTGATCTGGTCGAAGGCCAGGCCGTGGGCGCGCACCCACAAGACCGCGAGCCGGCGCAGCCGGCGGGCCTTCGGCCTCGTCACTGCCTCGAGCGGGGTGCCAAACCGGACGCCGGACCGCGTCTTGACCTCACAGATCGCGAGCGTCCGGCCGTCGAGGGCAATGATGTCGATCTCGCCCTCCGGGCAGCGCCAGTTCCGGTCCAGGATCTGAAGCCCGGACTCGGCCAGGTATACCGCTGCTAAGTCCTCCCCGTGCCGCCCGAGCAAGTCCTTCGTGTTCACGAGACCACCTCCGTCGGCCACCATGCCAGGCCAGCCAGTGCGGGCGCAGACTAGCGATGCGGCCTGTGGACAACCACCGCGATGCGGGCAGCAGCCGTGACAGACACGACGTCCCGGTGGATAAGCGACGGCAGATGACCGACGACGGAGGATAGCTGACCGTCAGCTAACGGGCCGGAGGGCCTACTTGGGGTCAGGTATATCGAGGTCGCTCTTAGATAGCTCCTCGACGTTGACATCCTTAAAGGTCACAACACGAACGTTCTTCACGAACCGGGCAGGACGATACATGTCCCAGACCCAGGCGTCCTGCATGGTGACCTCGAAGAAGACCTCGCCGTTCTCCGCCTGGCGAACGTTGAGCTCAACCTGGTTGGTGAGGTAAAACCGGCGCTCAGTCTCTACCACGTGCGTGAAAAGCCCGACGACGTCCCGATACTCGCGGTAGAGCTGAAGCTCCATCTCGGTCTCGTACTTCTCGAGATCCTCCGCGCTCATGTTCTCCCCTCCGATCAGGCGTCGCGGGCCATCGCCGCGAGGCCTGCCGTCGGCCAGCCATGCTCGTCGATGACGTCAACGATAGGGCCATTCTGCCCACTACCAGGCGGGTAGCACGAGTCCGCTGCCCGGGAGTTATCCGGTGCCAGGGTCTCGAGCCCGCCGTCCTCCAGCGATTCATCGCCTATCACGAGGCTATCCGGGCCAGACGGCTCACAGACCAGCTCAACCTCGGCCAGGGTGCGTCCGCGGACGTTGACGAATGACTGGCGATGCTCCGGGCATGCCCCCTGCTCAGCCAGCGCCCGCATGTGGCTGGGGGTGGAATAGCCCTTGTGCCGGGCGAAGCCATAGCCAGGGAACTTTCCGTCCAGTTCGGACATGAGAGCGTCCCTCGTGACCTTCGCCACAATCGACGCGGCGGCAACGCACGCGGCGACCTGATCCCCCTTCCACATGGCCAGCGCTGGCGTCGTCAGCCCCCGCACGGGGAAGCCGTCGGTCAGGATGTAGCCGGGCTTATCGGTAAGCCCGGCCAGGGCGCGGCGCATGCCAGCCACATTGCAGACATGCAGGCCCAGCCGGTCGATCTCGGGTGCCGGGATCGTGACGACATGCCAGGCCAGGGCGGCATCCATTATCTGACTGTATGCCGAGTTGCGGGCCTTGGCCGTCAGTGCCTTGGAATCCGCCAGTTCGGTCACCCTGCTGATCCGGGAGGGCCTGAGGATCACGGCAGCGACCACGAGAGGACCCGCGCAGGCGCCTCGCCCTGCCTCGTCAACGCCGGCGACTGGCGAGAGCCCCGCCCGGTGCAGAACCC
>Ga0335075_10006994_pt1 | contig 17407 bp, 13 predicted proteins | sample Lox_Sample_24_FD_206723 | JGI IMG/M metagenome (GOLD analysis project Ga0335075, IMG submission 206723) | Soil microbial communities from Loxahatchee National Wildlife Refuge, Florida, United States - Lox_Sample_2.4 | ecosystem: Environmental > Terrestrial > Soil > Wetlands | place: USA...
CCCGATAAGTCCCGCACATACAAACGGTTACGGCCCGCTCCAATAGAATGAAACGGTTACGAATCGGAATCCGCAAACGCCCTCGAATGAAACGCTTACGGAATGCCCGCCAAAAGGGGAGAGAGGGGGTACCCATCACGAACGTACCCTAGCCGCGTGCGAACACCACCACCCCGTTCGCGGGAATCACGACGTTCGCCGACTGCCCAAACCCGTGCATTCCCGGTCCCGACGCCCAGACGCCATCGCCGTTCCCGGCCACCTGAGGATTGACCCAGTTGTCGTAGACATCGCTGTTGAAGACTTCCTTCCAGAATCCGCCACCGGGAAAGCCGATGCCATATCCCCACCAGGTGGATTCTGAAAGCGTCGCCACCACGATCACGTCATCGCCACTATCCAGCCATCGGTGATACGCAATCACCCGGTTCTGATCGTGGACATGGAATGGATTGACGTTGTCCCCGCGGATAGCTGGTTGGTTCCACCGCAGCCGGATCAGGTCCTGCGTGAACCGGAGATGATTGACCATTGCCTGGTCGGCTCCGTCGACTCCGGCCCACCATATGAGGTTGGGCGAGGTTGGGTCCCAATTCCACTGCTTGTCCTCAAGGAACTCCTGCCCCATGAAGATGTGGGGTATACCCGGCGAGGTCAGCAGCACCGCCGTCGCAAATCGCGAGCGGCTCCGCGCGTACCACGACCGTGAATTTGAGCTGTCCGCCAATGCGGGAAGGCGCGGCTCCCGTCCAACCGCCACCAGGTCGTGGTTCTCCACGCATGGCACCGCCATCCAGCCGTGACCAAGACCCTGCGGATAGAGATTCCCGGCAATGGAGTCGAAATCGATACTCGCGCCCTGACCCTGCGCAGCCTGGCCGATGGCGCCCCGGACGGAATCGCGGATCCCTGCATGTTGGACCACATCGAATCCCGTGCCACCCCAGGACGTAGGCATCAGAATCTGCTGGGTCGACCGAAAATAATTCTGGTTGTCGCCCTCCCAGTACTCTGCATTGAGAATGGCTCGAGGCTTGTCATAATGAATTGTGTTTGTGAAGTCGCAACAGAACGTCCAGCCCGAATCCTGGTTCATCGAGAGCAGATCGCTGATCTCGTCGCAGCGAAACCCATCGGCGTGGAATTCATCGATGTAGTACTTGGCATTATTGATCAGGAACTCGCGCACCGCGTCGTTCCAGAGGGCAAACGACAGCCCTCCAGCCGTCGACTGGTCAGTGAAGTACAAACTCTGATTCATGTTGAACGGGTCATCCGCCCGATCTCCGAAGAAGATGCCGTCGTCGTCGCCCTCGAATCCGCCGGCATGGTTGTACACGACGTCGAAGGTCACCGCAATGCCGTAGAGATGGCACAGGTCGACCATCGCCTTCAGCTGCGCGGGCCCGGTGCTGATGTCCATAGAGGAAAGCGGTGCACATCCCTTATTCCCCAGCATCCTGTTGATATTGGCGAGGTACCCGTTAAGGGCACTGGCATCAGTCACGACAAAGGGAAAGTCAGGCGAGAACAGGTCCGCACCGTTATAGCCCATCGAAAGGTTCGTCTCCATTTCGTCGACCGGCAGCGGCTGCAGCACGTTGATCCCAAGCGCGGCCAGATACTCGATCTTGCCGATCACATCAAGGAAAGTCGACGCCTTTCCCGGCGCACTCGGAGCGTATGTTCCGATGTGCAGCTGGTAGATGATCATGTTGGAGAAGTCAGGAGTAACGAACTGAGCATCATGCCAGGGATAAGCGTCGCTGGCGCGAATCAGACAGCAGCAGATCGGGAACGGCTGGTCGGTGGCCATCTCGCGCCCATACGGGTCGCGCTTGTACCCGCTCGAGCCGGTGCCCGCCACCCAGTAGTGATAGGGATCGCTATCCTTCGCGTTGCCGACGAACCCCGTCCAGTACCCGTTCGGATCCTTCGCCATCAACAGGTCGTCGCTCTGGCCCGATTGCCAGGTCCCTCCAAAGCAGCCGTTGAGATATACAGCAGTGGCTCGCGGCGCCCAGAAACGAAAGGTGGCGCCTCCTCCATTAACGAGATTCGCGCCCATAGCGGTGGTGGGAGAGATATTCGCCTGAGAAAGCATCGATGCGCTCCTGAGATTTTCAAGATTGAAGATCAAAGCTTGAACAGAGCCGGACAAAGAGTGAGAGTAGCCTACCTCAGAATCCAGTCGACGCTTCGTGAAATGATGATGCTGGCGGACCTTCCCTTTCGCAGGAGAAAACGGAGCCGTGCGCGAGCACTGGCTGAGCTCGCCCGCCTTTTGATCCTCTCGGAGCCAGGGATGGCAATGGAAATGTCGACCGGTTACTTAGAAAGATTCTATGGAGGCGCGGGTCGGAATCGAACCGACGCATAAAGGTTTTGCAGACCTCTCCCTTACCACTTGGGTACCGCGCCCTGGACAGGAAATACTAATTCAGGCGGCCTTTGAGAAGCCAGTTCGGTGATGCGCGCTGTGGCGGGATCGGATCCGAGCTGACTGGAGCGGGAGACGGGACTTGAACCCGCGACCCTCGCGATGCTCTACCACTGAGCTACTCCCGCTGGGTACTCTTCGAGTATATCGGCAGGGTCCGCGGCGGTCAACGCAAGTCCGGATCGATAACGGCCCGGTCTGCGGCGGGGGCGGCCTCATTTTGAGGTTTGCCGACTGTTGTTAGCAAGTGTGCGTCCTGTCGGAATACCATGCTCGTCCAGCCAACCGGTATGGATGCCATCTCCTAGGAGAAACTCAATCAGGGAGGGGGGTACGGACTGGGCGTGGGATCTGTTGGCAATGACTTCCATGATTTTGCCTTTCTCGCTTTGATTTCGACCTTCAGTATTTAGCGCTGTGCATAGTTGGCGGCGGTTGTCGAGACGGAAACACCGTCAATAGACCAGGAGGAAATCTGGTTTGAGTTCCTCCCGGCTTTCCGCTTTCGGTTCATTGTCCGAAACAGTCAGTGTCAATTGCACTTTCGCGAGTTAGTTGAGCGGCAACGTCCAGATGGTGATCGAGGCAGTGTTGTCATCCACCGCCGCCAGAATCGCGGTGTCGTTGGTCACCTTTTCTACCGCCAGTCCGAAGGAACCACCCTGGTTGGGATCGACCGGAATTTCCTTCACGAACTCGCCCCATTTCGTAAACTCAACGATTTCGCTCGGCTGGTTTGGATCGCTGTTGATCACGTCGTTGTTGGTCACGAGGAGATGCCCGTTTGGGGCTTCTGCCATCGCCAGAGCGCCGTGCAGGTGCGTTTCGTCCTGGTAGATGATGTCGCCAGGTCCTGCGCTGGACGTCCGCCTCGACGCATCGTTCACAACGAACACTGCATTGTCCAGAGTCGAAGCTACATACAGCCGGTCAGTTGTGCGGTCGTAGACCAGGCCGGTTGGCGCGTCAAAGAGGGCCGCCGGGTCACCCTGATGCATAAATCCGGAAGCGATCGTATAGTGGTCCAGTTTCGTCAAGCCGCTGAAGCTCACAGCGAAGTCGATTCTGCTCACCGTGCCATCAAGAGCATTTGAGATGTACATGCTGGCGCGGTCGCCGTTGTCTACAACTGTCGCGTCCCAGGGCCCATTAATTTGTGCGCTGGTAAACGTCTGGATCAGCTTGCCCTGGTTGTTGATTACCAACAGAGAACCGCGTCCCGCGGTAGCAGATGTTCCATCCTGCGTAGGCAGATTGGCCACAAGCACAAACCCGTACTGAAGGGTTCCCAGACCGGTTGAAAGACCGAGGGGAGCTGTACCCTGGAAGAAAACTGTCGGTGTGCCGCTTTGAGGAATCCGGACGATGGTTGTGCCCGTCCCCTGAAGGTTTTGTTTGTTGTTGAAGTTTGAAACCAGGATGTCGCCGTGCTTGAGCGGACCCGATCCAGTGAGGAAGTTGTTCTTGATGAAGGCGACACCATAGGGGTTTACATCGCCGTTGGTTGGAACAGTGGAGGCGCTTCTTACGGGGCTGGGAAGGAAGACATCATCGGTGTTACGAGAGGCCTGACCGAAAGTCAAGGCGGTCGTGGCGGCGAGTGTAAAACCAGCTACGACGTAGCGGAGAAAATTACTATGCATTAGGAGATCCTCGATTCACGTATTCCTGTCGGCGATGCAGCGCACGCCGCAGCAATTGCACAGTAGGAAGACCACGCCCCCAATGTCTTTTGAATCCGCTCAAACTTAACTTGGTTCTTGACTGCCCTGTGGCCGCTCAGGAGGAACACACCTAACGGCTTTATTTTCAAAATCGAATCCTGGCTTTACAAGGTTCCCGTGCCGTAAGGCTCATGCGGGGCCGGCAGGAAAATCTGCCGCGTTTTCAACCTCTTGGACTATCCTTAGAGAATTGTTGGAAATATATTGGGCTCTCTTATTCAGGATTTAGAGCCAGATGAACGGCATATCCTACAAGTTCGGGCCATTTCGGCTGTGTCCTTGCGAGCATCTCCTGCTTCGCGGGGAAACCCCTATACCGCTGGCGCCAAAAACCTTCGAGCTCCTGGTCGCGCTGGTTTCCAGAAGCGGGCAGTTATTAACCCGCGACGAACTTATGCGTGCCATTTGGCCGGACAGCTTTGTCGAGGAAATCAACCTGACGGTCAATATCTCGCTGTTGCGAAAGACGCTTGGCGAACAGCCGGACGGCCGTCAGTACATCGCCACCGTCCCAAAGAGAGGCTACAGATTCGACGGTGCTGTAAGCGAGCACGGCAAAGACGGCGGAGATGCGAAGCAGCTTGCCGTACCGCTTTCGCCTGCAGACGAATCCTCCCCCAGGCCCATCGCAACCAAGGCCCAGGCGGTCACGCCAGTTTCACGTCCCGAAATTTTGAGGACTCGAACATTGGCAATTGGTGCGGCGATTCTCCTGGCTCTATGTGTTACATGGGTTGCTTACAGATATCTCATTGCCGCGCGAACCCGACGAAACGGCCCGCAGGGTCACTCTGAAGAGGTCGCACAGAGCATAGACCCGCAAGCGCGAGAACTCTATACCGAAGGCCGTTCCTACTGGGCCATGCGAAGCGCAGAATCTGTGCAAAGAAGCATCGATCTTTTCAGCCAGGCAATCGCCATTGACCCGAACTACGCGGCAGCTTACACCGGCCTCGCAGATGCCTATATCCTCGCCGGTTCCTACGGCAACAGCTTCCTGTCCCCACAAACAGCGATGCCGAAAGCCAAGGAAGCCGCGGAAAAAGCCCTTGCGCTGAACCAGAACTCCGCCGAAGCGCATACTTCACTTGCTTACATCAAGCTCATCTACGATTGGGATTGGGAGGGCGCAGAGGCCGAGTTCCGCCACGCTCTCGACCTGAATCCGAGGTATCTCACTGCCCACCACTGGTATTCGCACGAGCTGATGGCTGAGGGCCGCGTGCAGGAATCACACGAACAGAGCGAACAAGCACTCTACATTGAGCCCACGAATGTGCTCATGAACGAGCACATGGCATGGCATCATATGATGGCGCGAGAGTACGATCGCTCGATACCGCAGGCGCTTAAGACCATCGAACTCGATCCCAATTTTGTACAGGCACATCGAGTCCTGGCCCTTGACTATCTCTACACAGGTCGACTCAAGGAAGCCTGTGTCGAGTTTGAGAAAGGGGTGACCCTCTCGCACGACGACCCGATAGCTCGGGCATACCTGGCACGTTGCTACGCTCTCTCCCATCGCCAGGAAGAGGCCCGGCAAATCCTGGATAGCCTGGTGAAGGCTTCCGTCGAACGCTACGTCTCAGCTGCTGAAATCGCAGCGGTCTATGCCGCGTTGAACGATGACAATGCGAGCATCGACTGGCTCAACAAGGCTTGCAGCGAGCATGCCGGCTCACTGATCTATCTCAACATTGATCCGGTGTTTGACCATATGCGGCGTGACCCGCGCTTCCAGAAGATCGTCACGTGCGTGCATCTGGTTCCGATCCTGGATGAATCCCCGGCTACTGGATGAATACCCGGCTAAATGACCGCTGCCTGCCGACTCGTCCCGGAACTCCCGTTTCCGGCCTCAATCCCAACGATCTCTCCATCGCGCATATGAAGAATCCGATCACCGATGGCAGCTGCATCCGGATTATGTGTGATCATCAGTACCGTTTGTTTCAGTTCGCGGTTAGAGCGCAACAGCATCTCCAGTACCACTTCGGAGTTCTTCGTATCCAGATTGCCCGTCGGCTCGTCGGCCAGGATGATCGCGGGATGGGTAATCAAAGCACGCGCAATGGCAACCCGTTGCTGTTCTCCTCCCGATAGTTCCGAGGGGCGGTGCTCGAGGCGTCCCGTAATGCTGAGCATCTCCGCAAGGTGTGAGAGGTACGCTTGGTCAAGCGGCTCGGTTCGTCCGGAAATGTCATAGGCTATCTCGATATTGTCTCGAGCGGAAAGCGTAGGCAGCAAATTGAACTTTTGAAAAACGAAGCCGATCTTTGATCGGCGCATCTTGGTGCGATCGCCATCGTCAAGAGCGGCAAAGTCGACTCCGCCGATTTCGATCTTGCCCGAACTGGCGCGAGTGAGCCCGCCAAGCAGGTAAAACAGTGTAGACTTGCCGCTGCCCGAAGGGCCGACAATGCTTACAAACTCGCCCGGCTCTATCGAAAAAGAGACATTTCGGAGAGCCGGAACCTCGATCTTACCTGTGCGATAGACTTTGCCGAGCTGTTCGGCATGGATGATGGGCTGCACTCATCGATTGTAAATGGGCGGAGCCGCAACATCGATGGCCGCCGCAGTCATGAGGCGATGGCGGGCTGCAAAGGACCGTTAAATACCGCACCCGGCTCCTGATCGAGAACGGGCCTCGGTACAGCCTTCTTTGGCCCGCGCTTTCGAGCAATCATCACGCGGATTCGCTCAAGAACCTCCACTGGAGTGCAGGCTCCCTTTGGCAGGAAAGCGTCTGCGCGGTTGGCCCGCTCGAAATTCTTAACCGTACCGCTCACGAGAATAGTCGGAATTTCGGGTGAAATGTCTTTCATTCGGCGAACCATCTCGTTGCCATCCATTTCAGGCAGCAGTAGATCGCTAAGCACCAGGTCGACTCCACCCCTGCGGAAAATATCCAGGGCTTCGTGACTGGACAATGCGGTGACGACGCGGTAGCCGCGAGTTGTCAGCATGAACTTGCGAACTGCCAATGCCTGTTCGTTCTGGTCGATGCAAAGAATCGTCTTCTTGGGCCTCATGTAATTCCTTGGTTCTCTCGCAGCGCACGCGAGGCTCTACATGCATGGACACACTACAGTCGTGTGCCTCAAGCAGCGGGTCACTGATAACCGCATCCTGGTCCGGGAATGGAATATACGGCTCCTATCGCGCTCAACGGAACTGCCTGTGGGCATGTGTTCCGCGCCTGCGCGAGGCCGCGATCCGGGTCGGACCAGGATGCGGAGAACGAGATTGCCAGGTATAGTTGCCTGCGCGATCACCCGCTGCCGTGCGCTTCTCCGGTGTGCCTCCCGAATACCGCAGGTGGGGCCACGCGCATATCCTGGGCGCCCTCGCTCAAATTAAATTGTCAGCAAATCGGCGAAAGTTGCGTTTACTTTTCTCAAAACGCTTGCCAAGAGTACGAAGAGAGTGAACACCTGTAAACGGGGAATATGAGGCGAAAAGATGAACCGATTTGGGTCCCACTTCCACCAAGTTCCGCGATCACTCCGTAAATCTTATGGTTGGAGCATCCACCCTCTGTTGAAACCGTGTGAATCACTCAAGGAAAAGGCGTCCTTTTGCTACATGAACTGTGCTGCCCCCAACGCGAACTTCTACGATCTTTCCCGAAGTGGAATTTGCCGAAGCGTATAGATCGCTCGGCCGGCCAATTTCGACGCCTTGGCGAATGTGCGCGGGCTCGCTTGGTGCCACAATTTGATGCCGCACAAGGTACGCAATGGCGCACCCCGCTGCTGAGCCAGTGGCCGGATCTTCGCCGTTGTAGAACTGCATGCGAGCGCGCCATACCCCGGGACCATCCGGCGCAATTGCATAGAAGAATTTCGCATCGGAGGTGCGCAAATACCGTTCAGCAGCGCGCATATCGATTATCAGCCTGCCTAGCGCTTCGAGCGATCGAAGGGGAACAATGCAGTACGGCAAGCCCGTTGAAACGGTTTGCGCAAAGGCTGGTCGGCACAATCTTCCTGCCTCAGTCCGAGTAGAGGTGCGATTTCGGATGTATCGTGCTGTTCACCAAAAATTGGATCCGGCTGCATCATCACGCCGTAGCCGACGTCGCTCACATTGGGGCCTGCTGCAAAGGCTACTGGCACTCGCCCGACGTTGAGATCAAGTAAGACGGTCTGTGCACCTACATATCCGGCAAACTCTCTGCGGATCGTCGACGCGGTTCTCAGCGTCGGATGCCCGGCAAAAGGTAGTTCCTCGTGGGTTGTGAAGATTCTCACCCGGACGCCTCGCTCTCGCTCCACTGCCGCGTCCCGCCGGACGATAAATGTGGTTTCCGAGAGGTTCATCTCCCGCGCGATGGCGTGCATCTCAGCGTCCGTCAGACTGCCTGCGTCCAGAAACACTGCCAGTTGATTCCCCTGGAGCGGTATCGCGGTGAATACGTCGCAAAGCCGGTACTCCAGTTCACGCATCGACATAGGTTTGACACAGCCTCCCCCAAGTTCTATTCTCATTACGATAATTGGTGAAATTCCTCCGCAAAATTGCTCTTATGGTAAAGCTCGGTTCAACCTGCATGTGTCCGTGCTGCTGCTGTTGCCGCTGCCCCGTGCGGGTGTGTGCATGAGCGAATCGAGCTAGTCAGTTTCGAGAATCTCAGACCCACCCGCTGCCGAGAGGCCGGGTGGGTTTTTAGTGTCCCCAGTAGAGAACATCGCAATCACAACGAGGTAACGACATGTCACTCCGCATTAACGATATCGCACCGGACTTCAGGGCTGAGACCACCCATGGCACAATCCATTTCCACGAATGGATCGGCGATAACTGGGCCGTACTCTTCTCTCACCCCAAGGACTTCACCCCGGTTTGCACCACCGAACTGGGTGCTGTCGCAGCACTCGAGGACCAGTTTGCGCAGCGCGGAGCCAAGGTTATTGGTCTCAGCGTTGATCCGGTCTCTGACCATGGCAAGTGGGCGCAGGACATCGAGGATGTCACCGGTCATATCGTAAAGTATCCCCTCATTGGCGATCCGGAGCTGAAGGTTGCCAAGCTCTACGATATGCTGCCCGCGGATGCAGGCGACTCGTGCGAAGGCCGCACCCCGGCTAACAACGCAACCGCGCGCGCCGTATTCGTTATCGGCCCCGACAAGCGCATCAAGCTGACGCTGACTTATCCCATGACCACTGGCCGCAACTTCGACGAAATTATCCGCGTGCTCGATTCGATCCAGCTCACTGCCAAACATCGCGTGGCCACTCCCGCCAATTGGAAGCAGGGCGAGGAGGTAATCATCACGGGCGCGGTATCGAACGAAGAGGCGGACAAGATCTTCCCCGGCTACAAAACAGTAAAGCCCTATCTGCGGACGGTTGCGCAGCCGGAGTAACATTCCTTAGGCCGCTGCCCCCAAGCGGCGGATGAGAGCACCGGTGGCGAAGTGGCTAACGCGCTGGTCTGCAAAACCAGTATTCGCGGGTTCAATTCCCGCCCGGTGCTCCAATAAATCAACCCGACAACCCCATGTAACCGCCTCCACGAGAGAGCGTCATCCGCACTCGAGCTGCTTCTTGCCGGCTGACGTGATCGATGAGCAGAGGGCGGATCCAAATATGTCAGTAGGAACCGTGCGCCAATCACCTGCGCCATCGGTCCAATGCCTGCAGAAACACCATGGCAAACGCCCACAACAGCAGGATTAATACCAGCGTGATACCAACGCTCAAAATTACGCTCACAAATCGGCTTTTGTGTTCACTGCCGCTTCGGTTGGTGCGGGCGTTTGTCCTTCGTTCATGAACGCCCTTCCCGGCTATTTTGTGAGCTCGTGCCGTTGACATGGGAGACTAGTTCTCGAACTCGGATTCAGGAATTGGTAGGACATCTTTCTCACCAGCAAGCCACACATAGAGTGTCGGCAATAGAAAAATGCTCATGATGAGATCAGCGATCAAACCGCCGACAATGACAATGGCGAAAGGCCGCTGTGAGTCCGACCCAATGCCATGCGACATAGCGGCTGGCAATAGACCCAGGGTCGCCACGAGCATCGTCATCATGATCGGACGCAAGCGCAGCACTGCGCCTTCGACGGCTGACTCTTCAATGGAATGACCCCGAACGCGGAGCTGGTTGATGTATTCGAGCATGATGACGCCGGTTTGCACGGAGACACCAAAGAGAGCAAGAAATCCAACGCCAGATGAGACGCTGAAATTCGTGCCAGTGATCAGAAGCGCCAGCAATCCGCCGATGCGCGCCATGGCAACGTTGGCAAGGATCAGCAACGCCCACTTGAAGGATTTGAACATGGTGTAGAGGATGATGAAGATCAGCAGCACGGTTAACGGCACGATGATGAGCAGGCGCGCTTCTGCACGCTTCTCGCTCTGATATTCGCCTTCCCATCCAATGTGATAGCCGCGCGGGAGTTGCACCTGTCCATTGACCTTCTCGATGGCTTCCTCGACCGCATCGCCAAGAGCGCGACCGCGTACGCTGTACTTAATGGCGACGTAGCGTTCGTTGTTTTCCCGATATATCTCGGAGCCTTCGTCAGCTTCCCGGACCTTGCAGAGTTGCGCGAGAGAGACGCGTTCGCCCGAAGGAGACAACAAGCGGATATTTCTGATTGCCTCGCTGGTGTCTCTGTATTGAGGAAGATAGCGGATGGTGAGGTTATACACCTCCTCACCTCTCAAGACCTGGGTGACGGGATTACCCCCGACCGCGGTGAAGATAGCATCCTGCACATCTGCGACGTTGATTTGATATCGTGCGGCCTTCTGACGATCCACCTCATAGACCAGGTCAGGCTGGCCTGTGACCTGAAACACTCCCAGGTCCGTGATCCCCTTTACGTGACTCATGATCGCCGCGACCTGCGCGGCTTTGTCCTCGAGCGTGTGCAGGTCGCTGCCATAGACCTTGGTGGCAAGTTCCCCTTTAACACCGCTGACTGCTTCTTCCATGTTGTCTTCGATGGGCTGTGAAAATCCCCAGACTACGCCCGGAAGTTTCTTTTGGAGCTGATCGGTCATGGCGGCGATCAAGTTGTCCGTGTTCTGGTGAAAAATTGGGCGCCATTGCTTCTTCGGCTTAAGGTCCACGAAATATTCTGTGTTGTAAAAGCCGGTGTGGTCGGTCCCGTCATCCGGGCGGCCGGTCTGACTGGTGCAATCCGGCACTTCTGGAAAAGAACAGAGGAGGAGTCTGGCCGTATTGGCGACTCTTACGCCTTCATCAGGGCCGGCACTCTGAGCAAGAGTCCCGCGGACCCAAAGCGCGCCTTCATCGAGGTGCGGGAGAAATTCAGAGCCAATCACGCCGCCGACGGCAAGATAGATGGCAAGAGCCAGGCCAACAGCGGCAACGCCAACCGTAACGTAACGGTGCTTGATGGCCCGCTTGACGCTCTTGCGGTAGCGCACCTTGAGCCACTCCATCACCGGGTTTTCCCATTCCTTTGCGCCCCTATGGAACAGGAAACTGGACAGGACGGGAGCAATGATCATTGAGAAGATCAACGCCCCCAGCAGAGCAAACGCCACGGTCCATGCCATCGGCTTGAAGAGACGGCCTTCAACCGACTGCAAGGTAAAGATGGGAAGATAGGCAGCAATAATGATGAAGATTGCGTAGAAAACCGGCCGCTGGACTTCGTGCGCCGCATCCCGGATCTTTTCATCCGGGGTCACTGTTCCGTTGCCCGGGCGATTGAGGTGGCGAACGATATTTTCCACCATCACCACCGCGCCATCGACAACCATGCCGAAGTCAAGCGCGCCAAGCGACAGCAGATTGGCGGGAATACCCTTCAGGTCAAGACATGTAGCCGCGAACAATAACGAGAATGGGATGGTGAGGGCAACGATGAGTGCTCCGCGCACATTGCCGAGAAACAGAAACAGAATAATGACGACGAGGATAATTCCCTCGGTCAGGTTGTGCATGACGGTGTGAGTGGTGAACTTTAACAGATCGCTTCTGTCGATAAAGGGAACGATCGTCACGCCCTTGGGCAGAATATGGTCATTCAGCTCAGCGACCTTTTTGTGGAGGCCGGCAAGCACGGGCTCAGCATCGGCGCCCTTTTGCAGTACCGCAATTCCCGAAACAACGTCGTCGTTATCGATGAGTTTTCCGTCTTCACGGTAGGTCTGGCCAAACTGGCCAAGGCGGATTTCCGGGCCTTGTTCGACAACCGCGATGTCTTTCACGCGGAGCGGTGTGCCGGTTTTCGTCACAATGACCGTGTTTTCGATGTCCTGGAGGTTCCTGACAAGGCCCACTTCGCGAACATTGATCTGCTGCAGGCCCGCCTGGATGAAGCTGCCCCCACCATTCGCATTGTTGTTTGTTAGCTGCTGCTCCACCTGGCCGATGCTAAGTCCGTAGGAAACCAGCTTGTCCGGGTCAAGGCGGACCTGGTATTCGCGTGTTGGCCCGCCGAACGGGTTGGTGTCGGGAACACCGGGGACGGACTTCAGATTCTTCTCAATCACCCAGGTTTCGATGGTCTTCAAATTCATCGCGTCATATTCTGGGTTCTTACTGTGCAGGGTGTAAAAGTAGATCTGCCCGACCGGGCTCCAATCTGTTCCCATCTGCGGTACAACGCCGGGAGGCAAAGTTACCTGGGAAAGGCGCTCCAGGACCCGCTCACGGTTCTCGAAGTTGGTTGTTTCATCACCGAAAACCATCTCCACGGTGGAGAGCCCGAAAAGTGACCACGAGCGGACATGGGCGACTCCGGGGATGCCGTTCATCACCGTTTCGAGGGGAATGGTGACTTGTTGTTCAATCTGTTCAGCGGAAATTCCAGGCCATTGGGCGATGACGTCGACATAGTTGTTAGCGACGTCTGGATAGGCCTCAACGGGCAGACGCTTGAACGAAACGACGCCCCAGGCAAACAACAGGAATGCCCCTGCCAGCACAAGAAAGCGGTTCTGCAGCGCAAAATCGACGAGCCGGCGAATCATTGCGTCTCCAGCTGGTTTTCCAATTGAAGGATGTTCGCCACCACCTGCTGTCCGGGCGCGATGCCGGAAAGGATCTGCTGCTTGCCCCCCGGCAGCATGTCGCCGGCATTCACTTCAATGCGCTTGAATTGTTTGCCGCCTGCGGGCACGAACACCCAGTCGTGATCGTGCAGATGCAGAATGGCTGAGGCGGGCACGACAGCATATTCGTGAACAGTTCTGCTCTCAAAGGTCGCTGTGACGAACATTCCCAGCCTGAGCATGCCGGGATTGGGGACCTCGATACGGACCTTTGCCGTGCGGATGGTGGGATCGAGGACGGGGCCGATGTCGCTGATGCGGCCTGTCAATACTTTGTCCGGATAGGCATTAATTCTGATCTCTGCAGTTTGTCCGAGTGCAATCTTCGGAATGTCGTTTTCATATACATCGCAAATCACCCAGACGACGGAGATATCGGCGACGGTGAACAGCGTTGATGACCCTGAATAGGTCACGCCGGCTGCTGCAGCGTTGGTGACATATTGCGCGACGATCACACCGCTGATCGGCGAGTAGACAGGAACGATGCTCGATGGGTGGTCCTTCCTGACGCCGAGTGTGTCCAACTGCTGTTCAGCCGCAGTCAGATCGGCCTTGGCGTCGTCTTCGGTGTCCTGGGCCTGCTCCAGCATGCCGAGCGAAATGGCGCCGTGATCGTACAGGTCTTTGGCACGCACGTAGGCCTTGTTGGCAAGCAACTCATCATTTGCTGCCTTCAGATAGGTGTCGTAGGCGTTGGTGATGTCAGGACTCTGAACCCTCAAAAGCAGCTGGCCCTTCTTCACGTTATCGTCGAGGCGTGCTTTGATATCGACCACGCGTCCGCTGGCAAGCGAAATAACAGGAACTTGTCGACGGTCACAACACTGCCGTTGCCGTTTTCAAGCACCTGGGTCGGCGGTGGCGTACCATCTGCTGGGTTAAACTTCTTCTCACACGCCGCCAGCGACAGACACAGAGCGAGGGAGCTAAAGATCTTCAGAATAGACTTGCTCTTCATTGGACTACCTCGCGCCCCACGGCGAGATTCAACTGGCTTGCAGCAGTCAGATAAGAGCCGATCAGTTGGACATAGGCCAACTGGACGACGCGATAGTCACTTTGCGCATTGAGAAAGTCCATCAATGAGGCTCCGCCATGAAGGTACGAGTAGGTCACCGTATCCCGAACGCGTGTTGCCTGATCCCTGTACTTGTCCCTGTATGGCTTGAGCAGTGCGATATTGCTTCGCACCTGTTCATAGGCAGAATCGACATCGCCGAAAACCTGCGCCCGTGTGGCATCGGTCAACTGTTGACTGCGATCGACATCGATCAAGGTCCGCTTCTTCTCGCCCTGATTGCGATCGAATATCCGCAACGGTATGTTGAAGCTGACGCCGAGGGTATTGTCGTCTACACCGATGTTGTTAAACGACGGATTGTGCGTCCACCATACGCTGTAGGTCGGGTCGGTCGAACCGTTGGATATCGCCAGCTTGTGGTTTGTCTTTGATTGTTCCATGGTCTGAAGCGCCGCGCGCAGATCGGGACGAGCATCGAGCGCAATCTGCTGGAAATCTTCCACGGGTTTAAGTACGTCGGAGAAATCGAACGGCCCCACCACGTCGAATGTTTCCACCGGCGTGCGGTCATTCAATAATTGCAGCAGCTGTATCTTGGCCGTACGCAGGTTGACGATCGCGGTCTGAATCTCGGCTTCGTACTGCACCCGCAACAGCTCGATGCGATCGAAGTCGATTTGCGCGATGTCGCCGGCGCGAAGACGGTCCCGGCTGATGTCGATGATCTTGTCGTAATAGCCCAGATCGGCGTTTGCCAGCTCCAAGACAGCCTTCGCCTCCAGCGTCTGCACGAATGCATCGCGAAGACTGAAGATCATGTTGCGCTCCAGATCTTCGTGCTCGGACTGAGTGATGCGTGTGCCCTCGACTGCGCTCTCCAAACGAAGCTCCCGTTTGTGCTGGCGTTCGTGGAGGTAGCTGAAACTGCTTTGATACTGATCGCTAACCAGAGGCTTCCAGGGTCCCATATGCGGGGGGAACTGGGTTCCATCCACAGCAAAGTTGAACTGCGGATTCGGGCGAAGATACGCCGTGATCTCTTCGGCCCGCATTTCATCGACATTCAGTGAATCTGCTCTCAGTGTGGGATTCGCCGCCTCAAATCTGGCCTTCACCTGATCCCAGGTGAGGCTTTGGGCGGCGGCAAAGATTGCCCCAGCCGATAAGGCGCACAGAACGGCGGAGCTCCGCGCGCTTCTAAGGGTAGCTTTTGTAATTTGCATTCGAGAACTCTTGAACTCCAAACAAGGAACGCCCGGACCATTCCAGGCCTACTGATCGGAGAGCCCCAAAGTGCGGACGCTTTTCTCAGCTTAGAGTGGCGATCGCCAGTGCTGAGCCCATCTTTCAGTCACCACAGCTCATCTTTGAGTCTGGCAGCCTATCTTTTGGCCAAAACCACTGTCCCTCTATCGATTTAGAAAGTGGGCAGCATCACCAGCTATCTAAAATAGAGCTAGCATTGTCGTGCACGTCGCTCGGCAGCGCATTGCACGTACATGTTCTTTAAGGAAGAAAAGCAGTCCGCCCTGCTTAAAGCGGGCATAATGATCGCCGCCATCGCGCTTGTCGACTGGCTGGTGGTTGGCGAGATCCCTCTGGGATTCCTATACCTGGCGCCCATGCTGGTTGTAGGAGCCTCGCTCAGCCCCTGGCAGATCAGCGCGATCGCCGTGCTGTGTACTTTTCTCGCGGAAATCTTCGACGATCTCCCATGGAACCTGCGCACCGGGTTGTCGCGCGACGTGCTCTACTTCGCTGCCTTTATCGGAGCTGGATTTTACGTTCGGGCGATTGCAATCAATCGAAGGACCGCGCTAGCGCATCTTCATGAAATCGAACTCCAGATGACGGCGCGCCGTGAGGCAGAAGAGCAATTGAGGATTCTGATTGAAAGCAGTCCTGCGGCGATCGTGACTACTGAGGCTGATGGCAGTGTATTGATGGCGAATGAGGCGGCACATCGGCTATTGGCTTTGCCGCAGGGAACACTGCCGGGAAAAACGATCCATCGTTATTTGCCTTCCTTAACGAACGTTTGCCGGCATGAAGGCTCGGAGCAGTACTTTCGCAGTGTTATGCAGGCGCGCGGGCAGCGCGACGATGGAGAGACTTTTCTGGCCGATATCTGTTTCTCCACCTATCGCACCAACGCCGGGTCACGCCTGACGGCTATGGTGCTCGACGGTTCCGAGGAATTCCGGACGCATGAAGTCTCCGGGCTGCATCAGTTGCTCGCCGGATCCCGCATTGCGGTTAGCGCCGTGTCTCATGAAATCCGCAATGTTTCGAGCGCCATCGGCGCTGTCCATCAGAATCTCACGCGCGATGGAGCGCTCGGTAGCAATAAGGATTTCGAGGCGCTCGGCAATCTCATCACCGCGCTGGAGCGCATCGCTAGTGTCAATCTCCGACACTCGACCGATCAGGCGGGCGAAGTTGATCTCGCCGCTCTCCTCGATGAATTGAAAATTGTGGTTACGCCCTCATTGCAGGAAGAGAATATTGAAGCGGAGTGGACAGTAGAGCCCGGCTTGCCGCTTGTTTGGGCTGACCGGCCAAGTCTCATGCAGGTTTTCCTCAATCTCATCACCAATAGCATCCGGGCACTCTCCGAGCGTGAGCATCGCGAGCTCTTCATAAGCGCGAGAGCCGAGGGTAATCAGGTCCTCGTAGAGTTTGCCGACACCGGCGGAGGGGTCGCCCATCCGGAACACCTCTTTCGCCCATTCCAGGCTGGAGCGACGGCGACCGGTCTCGGGCTCTACCTGTCACGCGCCTTCATGCGTTCCTTCGGTGGAGAATTACACTACGTGGCGATTCCCAACGGGGCGTCCTTTATTGTTAGCTTGACCCCGACACCGACAGGATAAGACCAGGCAATGACCGCGATTCGCATACTCATGGTCGACGACCACAGCCTCTTCCGGGAGAGTCTGAGCAGACTGCTTGAAACCGATCCCGGATTCATGGTGGTGGGCCAATGCGGGACTGTAGCAGAGGCTATCTCGGCATATTCAGAGACGCCAATCGATGTGGTCTTGCTTGACTACGATCTTGGAGAAGAGCAGGGATCACGTCTGGTTCCCGCACTGAAGACTCATCTCGGCGAGGTCAAGGTTCTTATGGTGACTGCCGGCATGTCGGAGCTGACTGTCTTTCAAGC
>Ga0335075_10006995_pt1 | contig 17406 bp, 15 predicted proteins | sample Lox_Sample_24_FD_206723 | JGI IMG/M metagenome (GOLD analysis project Ga0335075, IMG submission 206723) | Soil microbial communities from Loxahatchee National Wildlife Refuge, Florida, United States - Lox_Sample_2.4 | ecosystem: Environmental > Terrestrial > Soil > Wetlands | place: USA...
TCGCGCCGCAGACCCGGTGTCCGGCGCCGCGGGCCAGGCGGCAGGCCGGCATCCTCGGGCCGCAGCCGGGCACGCCGGGCCTTGAGGAAACTGCCGAGTTCCGCACGGCGCGCCCGGTCGGTCCGGGTCCGGTCGGTCCGGGTCCGGTCCAGGTCAGACCTGGCCGTCCCCTCCGCCTGATGGCTGGCCGTCTCAGTCATAACCACCGCCCCATCCTCCCAGCAGGGTCTGACAATCGTCGGTCACGGGTGATTCCGGCGTAGGCCAGGAGCTTCGCCACGATGCGTATCAGAAACCACGCACCGCACCTCTGCTCGGTTGGGAAGCGGCAATCGCGCGCGGCCTAGGTAAGGAGCAGAAGATGGCGTCACCTGCGACTGGCGCAGCCGAGGCAACGGGACTGTGGCAAGGCGGCTTCTCCGGCCCCGGGCTTCCGGCTCTCGGCGGAGCCGTAGTTATCGCCGCCCAGCTGCCGGATGACGGCGCCGGGATTCTGGTTACTTACTCGGGGGGCATCTTCACCAGGCAGTTCTGGACCACCGGGCCGCCGGTCCCGCAGATCATCGAGATCCTTCCGCCTGGGGAGGTCGAGGCGATCAGGGACCAGGTCGCCGAGCAGCTGCAAGGCCCGGGCAGCGGGCTGGACGATGTTCCGCTGCGGGAGTTCGTGGAAACGGTCCGGCTGCACTTTGAGCAGGAGGCCTCTGACCGGTTCGAGGAGGCGGTATTCGGCTCCATCACGCAAGCCAGCCCGGGATCTCTGCAAGGCCAGGTGACCTGGCCTGGCGACGTCATCGGCACCGTGCTGGGCAGCGCGGACGGCGTTTCGGCGCAGTCTCACCTGGCCAACATCGCGGCCGGGAATCCCGCCTGGCTGCGGAATGCGGACCTGCAATCGCTCGTCATCGCCCTGCAGGACGCCCTGACCACCTCGGCGATCGACCCGCTGTGGAAGCAGGTGCTGACCTTCGCCGAGCAGGCGCTGTCATAACGCCGCCACAACGTTAAGCGCCCGGGAGCCGATGAGGGGCCGGCTCCCGGGCGCTTAACCATCAGGCCAGCGGCGTCATCGGGTGGGAGTAGCCGGGGGGCCACAGCACCGGCCCGACACCAGGGATCGCCTGGGACCGTGCCTCAGCCAGCACCGCCGCGGCCGCCTGCCGCGCGTTCTCCCCGGTGCTGGACATCCGGGAGGCGATGAGCCCGGTCACGATCGGCGTCGAGAACGACGTCCCGCTCCACTTCGCCATGCCGTAGAACTTCCTGGCGTCCCCGGTGTACGGGTCGACGTGACAGGTGTACGTGCCGGTCGCATAGGCGTTGATGAGGTCACGCCCCGGCGCATACACGTCAACCCACGACCCGAAGTTGCTGAACGCAGCCCGGCCACGCCAGTCGCCGCCGAGCGCGCCCACGGAGATCACGTCGGAGAAGGCGGCCGGCCAGGAGGGCCGCCTCGAGCCGTTATTGCCCGCTGCGACCACGCACACCGCGCCCCCGTGCTCGCGCAGGTGCTTGAGCCACTCCCGGAACGCGATCAGCGGGAAGTCGTGCCTGGAGTGCGCCGCGATGGTCAGGTGGAAGATGTCCACTCCCAAGCCGAGCGCTGCTTCGAGCCGCGGAATCCAGTTCGACTCGAGTTCGCTGCCCGCAGTCGAGAACGCGTCGGTCACGACGATGTCAGCGGCGGGCGCCAGGCACCTGGCGACGCCGGCGACAAACGTGCCGTGCCCGGTGTACGGCGGGATCGTCTGCGTGCCGGACGAGTCCACGGGCGGCAGGGGATCCTCGTCCCCCTGAACCCCGGCCAGCCATGGATGGTCCGCGGCCGCGTCTTTCAGCAGTCCGGTGTCGTCCATGTAGATCAGAACTCCGGCACCGCCGTTGCCCTGGCTGACTGAGGGATAGGGCTCGATCTCGTAATACACCTCCTGCGGTTCAGTGGCCGGGCACACAGGTGGATCGCCGCCCGCGACCGTCAGCACGTGATCCGGAGTCGCGATTCCGCGGCCGAGTCGCTGGTCAATCAGGTCGAGCGCGTCGTTTACCGCAGGCTGGTTGTCCTCGAGGGTGAGTAGGACTACGCCCGCGATTACACGCTGGATCCGGCCGGCATCCCGCGTTTCCTGCTCGGTTGGCAGTTCAAGGATCTCCAGTGCCTGTCCTAGGCACTCGTCACGAACCAGGATCTGGCCGTCGGCGTGCAGGTAGTCAACACGGTCTCCACTGCGAGCGACCTTGATGTCGATTCCTTCGTCGGGCGACGGACGGAAAGCCCGGATTACGTGCTCAACCTCGTCGACGGCCCTCTGCTCCAGGCCTGTTTTCCAATCGTCCGTTTGTTCAGGCATGCGGATCTCCCCAGATTTCTGAACTCATGAATAGGCTCGTCACCAGCCTGAGGGAGGGCGGTGGCTCAGGGGCCACAGGCGCGAACGCGCCTGGGCCCCTGTACTCGTACGGAGTGATCCAGCTGGCAATGTGATACCTGGTTCGGGGTACTTCCCAAGGGCAGCATGGTGTTCCTGCAGGGTGACACTATCTGTGCAATATTTGCTACGCAGAGTAGCGACGGGACGAGCGGGCGGCCTTATCTCGGAGCACGAATTCGACCGCGCGGATACGAGGATCTAGCATCTCCTGCGTGGTGGAAGGCGTGCCTGCGGCCGGGCTCGGACATCGTGAGGTCGACGGTTTGCTGCCCTTGGCGATGTCCCGTCCTCATGAGGCTCTGGCCAGGGCACGCGAGATCTTAGCGGCCCGGCCCGGTCCGTATGCGGCGTCCGTAGCGCATCAGGCCGCTGGGATCGTTCTTCGCGATGTCGGTGATGTGGGTGCGGGGGTCCGCGAACTCCGGGCCGCGCTGCGTCTGGCCCGCCAGACCGACTCGCAAGACCGCGAAGCCGACGTGCTGGCTGCTCTCGGAGCGGCGCTAATCTACGCGGGCCGGACGACTGACGGACTCACTGCCTTCCGCCGAGCTGTTCATATGGCCAACGGTGTCCTTGAAGGGCGGGTCCTGTGCCGGCGCGGCGCCATGCTGTGGCACCTCGGCCGGTTTGCCGCGGCCCTGGACGACTACCGTCGTGCGGTCAATGTGTTGCAACCTTCCGGCGATCCGATCTGGACGGCTCGAGCGCTGCTTGGTCGCGGGCTGGTTTACCTGGCCGTTGGGTCGCCTGCTCGCGCCGATGCCGATTTTGTGTCTGCTGGGCAGTTCTACGCCGAAACCAGTCAGGAACTAGAAGCGATCAAAACCGTGGTCAACCGTTCCGAGGCTGCCTTCCGTTCGGGAGACCTTCCCGCTGCGCTTTCCCTTCTTGATGAGGCCGCATCTCGCTTCCAGCCGCTGAATGTGCCTACCCCCTTCCTCAGCCTCGGTCGATGCGAGGTGTTGCTGGCCGCTGGGTTGGTCAGTGACGCGTTGACCGAAGCAGACGCGGCAATACGAGATATCGAGCAGGCCCATGGCTGGTCCACCAAGAGGGCGGAGTTGCTGCTGGTCGCCGCCAACTGCGCGCTAGCCGCAGTGCAGCCGCAGGGAGCGCTCGACCGGGCACAGGCCGCCTATCGTCTTTTCCGGTCTCAGCAGAATGCCTGGGGCCAGGCCCGCGCCAGGTTGGTACTAGTCCAGGCTCAATTCGCGATCGGACCGGTATCAGGCAGGCTGCTGCGTGCGGCGAGCCAGGCCGCCGACCGGCTGAAGGAACTTGGTTCGGACGAGGCCACACAGGCGTACCTGGTAGCCGGGCGGGTGGCTTTGGGCCTCGGTCGGCGAGCCGAAGCTGACCGTCATCTGGCAGCCGCGGCTCGGAGCAGGCGCCGCGGCCCGGCGATGGCACGCGCCAGCGGTTGGCTGGCCGACGCGCTGAGAGCGGAGGTCGCGGCCGAGTCACGAAGGATGCTGGTCGCGTGCCGCCGAGGCCTTGAGGTGCTAGACGAGCATAGGTTCACCCTGGGGGCCTCAGAACTGCGAGCCCAGGCGACCGCCCGCGGTGGCGAACTGGCGGTGCTGGCGCAGCGCCGTGCCGCACAAGCGAAGCGGCCGCGCCATTTCCTGTCTTGGGCCGAGCGCTGGCGGGCCACCGCGCTGACCGTACCTTCGGTACGACCATCGGCTGACGCGGAACTCAATGCTGGTCTGGCCGCGCTGCGTGAGGTGACCAGTCGGCTGGAGGAAGCACGGCGGCAAGGCACGCCGACCGCCCCGCTGCAGCGGGAGCAGTTGCGGCTCGAGGGTGCGGTGCGGGCTCGGTCGCTGCAGGCACCGGGCATGGCCGACATCGGCCGCACCGTCATCGATGTCGCGGCGCTGCTTGACCAGCTAGACGACGCGCAGCTCGTCGAGATCGTTGATGTCGACGGCATCCTGTACGTGCTGGTCTGCGGGGATAGGCGGGTGCGGCAGTTCACTGCGGGCCGCACCGAGGCTGCGATCAAGGCCGTTGACTTCGCCCGGTTCGCCCTGCGCCGCCTGGCCCGTGGCCGGGCCGGAGACGACCCGGACAGCTCACTCGCCATCCTGAAGGCGGTCGGCCCGGATCTCCAGGACACGATCCTGGGTCCAGCGGCCGGTTATCTGGGAGACCGGCCGGTGGTGGTGGTACCCCCGGGCAAGCTGCACGCGATCCCGTGGGCACTGCTGCCCGCGCTGAGCGACCGGGTGTTCAGCGTTGCCCCGTCCGCGCACGCGTGGATGCGCGCCCAGGCGGCCCGGCCGCCGAGCCGTCGCCATGTCGCCCTGGCCCGTGGCCCCGGCCTGATCACGGATGGCGCGGAGGTGCCGCTCATCGCCGGTCTGTATGACGACGTCACGGTGCTGTCGAACGGTCAGGCCACGGCCTCGGGGGTGCTGTCCGCCATCGACGGAGCCTGGCTGGCGCACATAGCCGCTCATGGGCGCTTCCGCGCCGACAGCCCGCTGTTTTCGTCGCTGCACCTGCACGACGGTCCGCTGACCGTCTACGACTTCGAGCAGTTGCGGCGCGCCCCGTACCGGCTGGTGCTGTCGAGCTGCGATTCGGGGGTCCTGGCCCCGGTGGGAGCCGATGAGCTGCTCGGCCTGGTCAGCAGCCTGCTGCCGCTGGGCACGGCCGGAATCATCGCCGGGGTGGTCCCGCTGAACGACCACGCTGTGGTGCCGTTGATGGTGAACCTGCACCACCACCTGCGGGCCGGCCAAAGTCTGGCCAGTGCATTGTGCCGCGTCCGGCAGGACGTTACCAACCCGATCCAGCAGGCCACGGCGGTGTCCCTGATCGCGCTGGGGGCTGGCTGAGCCGTCGGGCCAGCCGATTCACAGGGTGATCCACCCGGTGAAGGCGTCGAGGCCAACCGCGGTCCGGCAGTGCAGGCGGAACGGGCCGGACGGAATGGGATGGATCGAGAAGCAGCCGATCTGGTTGGCGGTGACCGTCGTCTCCGGGCCGTCCCGGTGCTGGATCTTGATCGTCCCGGCCTGGGGCGGGACGATCTGGCCGACCAGCGAATCCTGGCTGACCTCGATCTCGATGGTCATGTGCGCCGAGGTGAAGGTGAGCGCGCGGATGGACGCGGCCTCAGACCGCGTGCTCCTCGTCGGTTCCAGGTCGCGGCTGGAATCGTAGGTGAGCTGGGCGAGTTCGGCGTCGATGCTGTGCCAGGTGAACGCGTTCTTGCCCGCTGCGGCAAATTCGGGCGGGACGGCCTGTCGGGCCTGCACTGCCTGGCGCAGTTCGGTGAGGAGTACCTCGTCGTCCCATCCTTCAGACACCGTGCTCACCTCCCGGTCTTCCTGCTTCGAATTGCTGGGCACCGTCGCCGAGGATCGCGGTGAGGTGCGGTGACCGGCGGAGCCGTCCCAGGCAGCGCGCCCGGGTCGGGCCGATGCTGCCAACGGGAAGGCCCAGCCTGGCGCTGATCTCCGCGTAGGAGAGCGGCGGGTCCGCGATCAGCATTGACAGAAGTTCGTGGCAGTTTGGCGCTAGTTCGGCGAACGCCGCACGCAACGCGGCGTTGCGTTCGGCCACGATGACTTCTTGCTCGATCGTCGCGGCGTCGGGGTCCACCGGCATCTGCTCCTCCGGCGGCAGGTCGGCATGGTCATGCCGCCGGCTGGCTCGCAGGATTCGGAGGCACTCGCGCTTGGTCGTGGTGGCCAGCCAGCCCGGCAGCGCCGCGGGATCCCTCAGCTTGCCGATGTTCTCGACCAGCAGCAGCCAGACGCTCTGGCCGACGTCATCGATGTCCGGACGGCTCAGCTGATAGCGCACGCAGATGGACCAGACCAGGGGTACGTACCGCTCGATGAGCTCGTTCCATGCGTCCTGGTCGCCGTCGCCTACCCGGGCGACCAGAGCACCGACCGACGAATCGTCGCTCATGACGGGTCCTTTCCAGCCCGGCTGGCCCTGCCTGATGGTGCGCCCTAAATCGGTCCCCTCGCCGTTCCCCCGTCGTGCAGGCTGATGAGCGCGAGCCCAAGGTGCATCAGTTTGATCGTCGCAGGATGCGGCGATCCGGTCAGGCATTCCCGATATTCCGTGGCTTCGGCGCCGCCAGAATCGGTCGATGGTGAGGCCGTGGTGCGGCGAAGGCCGCACCACGGCCTCGGGCGCGTCCGGCTCGCCCCAGCCTGAGCGCCCAGGCGGGCCAGCACGACGGCGTCGCCGCTCGTGCTGGCCAATGCCCCCCCGGGCCTTCGGTTTCACTGCTTGATCAACGTGGCCACCGAGATGTGCGGCCAGTTGACGCCGAGGAAGTTCAGGATGACCGTCTGCGTGTACTGCAGTTGCTGGAACGTTGTGCCGTCGGCTTGCTTGACGGTCTCGATCCAGAAGCTCGCGTCGAGCCTGGTCGCGTTCGCGTTGGCGATGTCGAAAGGCATGTTGACGATGCCGCCGCCCAGCCCGCTGGCCGGCGCCGCGGTGGAGATGATCAGCGCCACCGTGTGCACGATGTCCTGGTCCCGGATTGCTTCCTCGAGAGCCAGATTCGGGTTCTGCACGAAGGACGGCTCGAAGCCGGGCGGCAGCGGCGGATCGGTAAACGGTGCGAGATACTCCGCGGTGAGTGGAGTGCCGACTGGGTTCTTCACCGGCGTCGAGTTGGCCGGGCCGATCTCCGGGCCACCGGTCAGGTGCAGCCCGGTTCCCATGGCCAGCACCGAGCTCCCGTGCGAGACCGAGGCCTGGCGGACCACGGTCGGGCCGCCGGCGGGTACGTCCGTGCTCGGCACTCTTAACCAGAATCCTGGTTCGATGTGCAGCGCTTCGCTGGTAACAGCGTCAGACACCCGCTGCAGGTAGCGCAGGCCAAAGATCTTGATGTCACCTTGCCCGGTCGAGCCGCGGTTGGGGACCGCCCCCCCGATCGGGGTGACCTCCAGGATTTCCACGGTTGAGTTCAGCTTGAGCCGGAACGGCTTCGGCCCCGTGCTGGGCGGTCTCGAGTCGAAATCCGGGAGCGAAACCAGGCTGAAGCCCTTCCCGATCCAGGTGCCCGCAAGATCGGTGAGCGGGCCCAGGCTCGCCGCGACGCTGGCCAGAGCAAGGCCAGGCCGGGTGTTCAAGGCAGGCATCGGCGGCGACGCAGCCTGGAGCACGGAGGTCTCCTTTGTTCGCGGACCAGCGGTGGGCGGACAAAACGGCGGCCTGGCCAGGGGCATCCCTTAGCAGCCCGTTCCTACAGGGACAGAGGCAGCACGGCCCGGTCTGATACATGAAGTCGGCGAGACGACCGCATGGGCCTCGGCTACGAGGTCATCGGCTGGTCGTACCTCTGCGAGCGTCGGCTCAGTTACATTCAGGCATATTAACCGCCATATTATTAAGACTAACTAATACTTGACAGAACAAAAATCAACGGTAGATCTTTTGGCAAACGCCATTTCTGGGACCCGGATGCATGCATGCGCCAGATCGAGCCAGACCCGACCGCCGTGAACCGGCTGATGGTGGGACCGGACGGAGCCGTCCACGTCATTTCGACTGGGACCCGGAAGGTTTCGCCGCCAGGAGAAATGGCAGGACAGCCCGCCGCTGAGCCGCAGGCAAGCCAATCTGGCAGAATTGATCCGCCAGCGGAGGTCGCAAAGCGCGCTGAGGTATTGCGTGACATGCGATAGATGCCCGGAGACGGATCGGTCTGCTTCAGCTACTCGGCCGCCGTGCCGCCGAGTGATCGTGACGCGGCGCAGCAGGCGCTGCGAGACATCCGGCGGGCGCCGCAAGGCGGGATCTGCTTCAGTTACTCGGCCGCCGTGCCCCCGAGTGACCGGGATGCGGCGCGGCGGGTGCTGCGAGACATGCGGCGGATGCCAGCCGACGGGATCTGCTTCAGCTATTAAAGGCTGACGCATTGGTCGTGAGCGAAGGCTTGCAGCCTCCTCACGACACAGAGGGCGGGGCCGATATGGAGACCGCGGAAAGCGGGCGTGAGCCAAGACACGCCCATCCGGCCAGGCCGGCGCCAACCGCGACGCCGAGGGCCAGCAACGCGAACGTAAGCCGGATGGGCAGGACCTCGGCAAGCAGACCGCCGAGGAGGGCGCCCACCGGCTGGCCGCCGTAGGCGATGAGCCTGCCTGCCGTATTGACGCGTGCCTGCATATGGTCCGGTGACAGCATCTGCCTTACGGTGATGCCGGTCGAAGTCACCATGAGATAGACGAGTTCGTAGGCGCAGTACAGCACCAGGGCCCAGCCGTATGAGGGGGCGATAGACAGCAGGGCTACAGCGGCAACGTTGGCGGCCAGGAAAGCCGCCATCACGCGCCCGATCGCCCGTCGCTTCACCAACGCCGGAACTGCTACGAGCGAGATCAAGCCGCCGAGCTCTCCCGCACTGTAGAGAAGACCGAGCCGGACATCCGCGTGAGCCAGGTGGAGTGCGCGGCTCGCGTAAACCACAAGCAGCGAGGAGGTGCCACCCCAGCTCAGGCAGGCGAAAAAGACCGCCAGCGTCATCGTCCGGATGACCGGCTGATGCCACAGGAAGCGCAAGCCCTCGGCTATATCCGAGCGGATACGCGCAAGCTGCTCCGGGGCGGCCTGCGGCCTCCGGAAAGGACGCCGGATCGACGCCAGCAATAAAGCGGAGATTACGTAGCTCGCCGCGTCGAACCCGAGCGCATAAGGCGGAGCCATGAGCGTCAGCAAAAAGCCGCCGACGGCCGGCCCGATGAGCAGAGCAAGCGTACCCGACGACGCGATCATGCTCATCGCGGCGGGCAGTTGAGCACGGTCCACGAGAGCGGGCACCGAACCGAAATTGGCCGCATCGAACCACACGAAGGCCGTGCCGATGCCGAAGGTGACGACGTACACCTGCGGCATCGTCAGCAGGTGCAGGGCTGCCACAGCTGGGATGGAGGCCAGCAGCAGGGCGGCGACCCCGTTCCAGGCGACCATCATCTTCTTCCGGTTTATGCGGTCAGCTAATGCCCCAGCGATAAGTCCGAAGACAAGGTACGGGCAGGTTTCGAGGACGAGCAGCGCGGCGACGGCCACTGCTGAGCCGGTCAGCCTGTAGGCAAGGACGGGCAGGACAACAGATGTGATCCCAGTGCCAGCGAACGAGATCGTGCGAGCAGACCAGAAAACCACGAACGCTGGGTTCGCGTACAGTCGCATCGATGGCATCCGTTGACTACCCGTCACCAGCCGAAATGAGACACATGCGCTACCCGTCTAGCCTGGTCGGGCTTCTCAGCGATTATTGGCGAGTTGTGTTGTATAAACCTGACCCCACTAGCAACTCTGTCATCAGAAGTATCGTCGCATAAATTATATATCACCTCTAATATGATATGTCAATCATTGACATAATTAAGGTTTAATATTAAGGTTTCCTGCGGAATATTAGTCACTTCTGACCCTGGAGGTTAGATGAACCAGCTCGGCAACCCTCCGTCTTTAGCAGACCCCCTGATGATGGGCCCGGATGGAGCGGTCTACGCCGTTCACGCCGGGACGCTGAAGACGTCCCCGCCACATGACCTCAGCCGCGCGTCAGCGCCGAACCTGCCTCAGCGCTACAGCGGAAGTGGAGAAGGCGGTTCCTACTTCAGGTACTCGGCTGAGGCGCCGCGCATGGATGGCGGGGAAGGCGGTGCCTGCTTCAACTATCTGGCTGGCGCGCCGTCCGATGGCGGCACGGGCACTAGCTGCTTCAGGTACTCGGCCGAGGTGCCGCGCCGCGATGGCGGGGAACCCAGTTCCTGCTTCAGGTACTCGGCGGACGTTCCTGTAGGCGACACCGGGGTCGGCAGCGGCTGCTTCAGCTACTCGGCTGAGGCGCCGCGCCGCGACGGCGGGGACCCCAGTTCCTGCTTCAGGTATTCGGCGGAGGTGCCGCGCCGGGACGGCGCGGACCCCAGTTCCTGTTTTCGGTACTCGGTCGACGTGCCGCGCCGGGACGGCGGGAACGGCACTGTCTGCCTCGCGTACTGATCAAGAACCCCCGAGGCGGAGGCGGGACTGATCATGCGAACGGGCAAGGTCCGTGCCTGACCGGACGGACGCGCCGACGGGGTACTGGGCTGGAACCCACCGGCTTATCGCCCCGGAAGAGACCCTCGAAGCGGTGCGGCGATTCTTCCCGGTCATGGGAATTACGCGTATTGCCGATATTACCGGGCTTGACACGATCGGCATTCCGGTCGTCGCGGTCTGCCGGCCGAATTCAAGGTCCGTCGTGGTATCGCTGGGCAAGGGCCTCGATGTGATGGCGGCCCGGGCGTCCGGTGTCATGGAAAGCATCGAGGCTTTCATGGCCGAGCGGATCGTCCGGCCGCTCATCATCGGCAGCGTGAACGACCTGCGGTTCAGCCATCGCCTGGTCGATGTGGATTTAATCCCGCGGACATCGGACTCGCTGTACCATCCCGATTTCCCGCTGCTGTGGATCGAGGGGCAGGGGCTCATCAGCCAGAGTCCGGTATGGGTTCCGTACGAACTCGTGCACGCGGCGTACACGCTGCCGGCGCCGACCGGGACCGGGTGCTTCATCGCGACCTCCAACGGGCTCGCGTCCGGCAATCATCTGCTCGAGGCGATCAGCCACGGCATCTGCGAGACGGTCGAGCGCGACGCCGCGACCCTGCACGGCCTGCGGAGCCCGGAGGATAGAGCCGGGCGCTTGGTGGACCTCCAGACCGTGGATGACGCCAGCTGCCGAGAGGCGCTCGACCGGCTCGACCGGGCGGGGATGGCGGTGGCGATCTCGGACATGACCACCAACGTCGGCATCCCCGCCTTCCGGTGCCTGATCGCCGATGGCGACCAGCAACCGGCCCGCTTGCAGCGCGGTTCCGCCGGCATGGGATGCCACCCGGACCGGGGTATCGCTCTGCTGCGGGCGCTCACCGAGGCCGCTCAGGTCCGGCTCGCGGTGATCTCCGCGGTCCGTGACGAGCCCGATCACCTGGACCGCCACGATGACGTGGACCCTGAAATATTGCGCGAGCAGCAGGCGGAACTCACCGCCGAGACGACCCGCGACTTCACCTTGATTCCCGCCTTCGTGAGCGACAGCATCGACCAGGACGTGGCGTGGGAACTCGACGCGCTGCGCTCGGTCGGCATAAGCGAGGTGATCGCCGTGGACCTGACGCGCGAGGAATTCGGCATCGCGGTCGTGCGGGTGATCATTCCCGGCCTGGAAGGCCCCACCGGGATCGTCTCGTGTCTCCTCGGCCGCCGGGCCATGACCCTGATCGGCAGCCGATGAGTGAGGCCTATGTTTTCCTCGGCCCCACGCTGGCCCGGCCCGGCGCGAAAGCCGAGCTCGATGCTGTTTACCTGTCGCCAGTGTCGGCCGGGGACGTTTGCCGGCTGTGGCGCAATCGCCCGCGGGCCATCGGCATCGTCGATGGCTACTTCGAGCACGTCCCCGCGGTGTGGCACAAGGAAATCATGTGGATCATGGCTCAGGGCGTCCACGTGTTCGGCAGCGCCGGCCTGGGGGCGCTGCGGGCGGCCGAGCTTGACACCTTCGGGATGCGCGGCGTCGGCCGGGTCTACCAGGCCATCAAGGACGGGACTCTGGACCGGGACGACGAGGTGGCCGTCGCCTATGAAGAACGACCAGACGGGTACCGGGCACTGTCCGAGGCGATGGTCAGCATCCGCGCGACCCTCGAGGCCGCGACCAGCGCGCAGATCATCTCCGATGCCACGCGCGAGGTCCTGACGGCAGCGGGCGCGGCCCTGTTCTACCGCGAACGGACCTGGCCGGCCCTGCTCGAAACGGGCAAGACAGCGGGCGCCGACCCCGCCGAGCTAGGCGCGCTAAGCCGGTGGCTCCCGTCGGGGCGGATCGACCAGCAAGCCGATGACGCGCTGGCCATGCTGCGGGAGATGTGCGATTTCCTGGCCAGCAGCCCGGCCCCCCTCCGGGTGCCCTGGACCGTCGCCAACACGACAAGATGGCTGGCAGCAAAAGACCACGCGGAGAAGGACGGCACCGCGCCTGCCGATGATCAGTAGGGGGCATCCCGGATGACGGCTGCGGCATCAATCGGTTCGCTGGCCGAGGAGCTGGCCGACGTACAGCTGCGGAATGACCCGTTCTGGGCATCGTTCATGGCGATCAGCGGCTACGAGGACGCGGTGCCGGAGTTGTCGCCGGAACACCAGCAGGCCTGGCGCGGCCAACTGGTCGACATCGTCGTCCGCTGCGGAGAGAGCGAAGCGGACGCGGTGGACACCGACAGCAGCGTCCTGCTCGCGGCCGTGCGTGACCATGCCGTCCGCGCGCTGGCCTGGGCCGACTCGCGACTGGACGAGTTCAGCGTGACGACCTTCCCGCTGGCCGGGCCCTCGCTGATGCTGCTGATCGCGTCGCGCACCCGGTTGAGCGATCCGGCCAGCGCCGCCGCCTACCTGGCCCGGTGCAGGCGGCTGCCCGCCTACCTCGACCAATACACGGATGTCGTACGGGCGGCCGCCCAGGGCGGCCTGCTACCCGTCGCCCCGCTGGTCGGCGACGCCCTCAGGCAAGTACGTGAGCACCTGGCGCACCCGGAACGGGACCCCATGCTCTCCCGCCAGCCGCCGGAGGGCTGGGACGGCGCGGCCGCGTGGCAGGACGAGGTCGAGCAGGTGGTACGAGACGGAATCCGCCCCGCCATCCGGCGTTATGCCGAGCTGCTCGAGGAGCTGCTCCCCAGGTCACGGCCGCCCGAGCGGGCAGGCCTGCTGCACGTGCCCGGCGGCGTGGCGGCCTACGCGTGCTGTGTCCGCGTCGGAACCACGCTCCCGCTGGACCCCGACCAGATCCACCGAATTGGCCTGACCGCCCTCGGCGAGATCGAAGAAGCCATCGCCAAGCTGGGCCGTGACGCGCTCGGCACCGGCAGCGCCGGCGAGGCCATGGCCCGGCTGCGCGACGCCACGCTGGCGGCTCCCGACGGAGCCGATGCGATGACCCGCGCGGCCGCGGCGGTCGGCCGGGCGCAAGAGCGGCTCGCCGAGCTGTTCCACGCCCCGATGCCGCCGCCGTGCGCGATCGAGCCCATGCCGCCGCACATGGCCGACTTCGGCGCGCCGCCGTATTACTCGCCGCCCGCGCGCGACGGCTCGCGGCCCGGCGCGTACCTGTTCAACAACGTGCGTCCCGGGCAGGCGGGGAGCTGGGCGCTGGAGGCGACCGCCTTCCACGAGGCGGTGCCGGGACACCACGCGCAGTTCTCCCGGCTGCAGCTCATGCCGGACTTGCCCCTGCTGCTGAGTTCGTTCAACGTCGTGCCGCACTCCGAGGGCTGGGGCCTGTACGCCGAGCGGCTGGCTGACGAGTTCGGCCTGTACTCCGACGACACACAGCGCCTCGGCATGCTCAGCTGCGCTGCCTGGCGCGCGGTCCGGCTTGTCGTGGACACCGGCCTGCACGCCCGTGGCTGGAGCCGGGCCAAGGCGCGGGAGTTCGCGGTCACCCACTCGCCGATGCCCGAGGACTTCGTCAACGCCGAGATCGACCGTTACATCGCCATTCCCGGGCAGGCGCTGGGCTATCTCATCGGTCAGCGCGAGATCCTGCGGCTGCGGGACGCCGCCCGTGCCCAGCTCGGAGCGGCCTACGACATCCGCGACTTCCATTCCGCTGTCCTCGACCATGGCGCGCTTCCGCTCACCGTGCTGCGCAGGGTCGTCGAGGAATGGGTGACGGCGAGAGCAGGCGCGCGGATCTAACCCGGCCGCGTGCCATCACCACGAGCTTGGTTAGCGCTGCGCGGCGGGTCAGCCGTCGGCGTCCCGTTCAAGATGAATCAAGATGTGCCAGCGGTCGGCGGGCTCACCGGTCGCTGGCTCGCTGCGCCGAGAGCAGCGGTATGGCCGCGATCTTCTCCTCGGTCAGGTCTTCCCAGCGGATGCCGGCCGCCTGCCGCGGCCCGTGCCGGGAGCGGCAGTCGATCACCCGGTCGGGCGTGACGATGAAGTCCACCGGCACGTCGTGGCCGGTCAGCGGGATGACGCCGGCCGCGCGGACCTGGAGTTCGTGGACGGTGGTGACCGACACGGTGTGCGGTCCGATCAGGCCAGCGGCGGTGGCCAGCGCGAACTCCAGGTCGGCGAACCCGCCGCCCTTGCCCAGCCGGGCGCCGTCCTCACCGGCCGCGACACAGCCCATCACGACCAGGTCAACCGGGGACAGCTCGGCCAGCGTGACCCGGCGGGCGGAGCGGGCGGCTCCGCTGATCGACGCCGCCTTACGCGGCGGCTCGCTCAGGTGATCCGGATCCAGGGCGAAGAACGGCTCCGGCGCGGCCAGCCGCGGGACCGCCATGTACACGGTCTTGCCGTCCTCCAGCGCGCGCTGGCGCACCGGCCACTGCGCGGAGTCCGGGTTGGCCTTCACCGTGCCTGCGGCCTGCCACTCGGGCATGGCCCGCAGCCGCTCGGCGGCCGCCTCGGCACCGGTGAAGTTCGGGATGCGCCCGGCCGCGCCGGGAAACCTGGCCACCTTGGCCGCGCGCATGGCGGACCACACTTCCTCGCGCAACTCGGCCTTGGCGGCCAGCAGGCCGGCCGGGCCACCAGCATCACGATCGTGCCGCGGCACGGAACGGGGCATGCCCCTATCCAGTCCGGTCCGGCACGGTGCCGCCGCTGCGCCAGTACTCGCCGTCGGCCCTGGACAGGAAGTCCTCGTCGACCAGATACCGGCGCAGCGCGGCATAGTCGGGGTGGAGAGAACCAAGGAACAGGCTGACCCGGCGCTCCGGGTAGCGCACTCCGGGCTCGAATGCCTGGGCGATCTTGTCGAGCAGCAGGCGCCGCCGCTGATGCCGGGCGGGGATGGCGCCGAGCCGGCCGTTGCTGAGGAATACGCGCAGCAACGGGTCGCCGGCCACCGCCTCGAGGACAGAGATCGAGTCAAGATCGGGCATGACCACATTCTCCATCACGCCGCGATCCTGGCTAACTATTTACGGTCCTTGCCACCCTTCGACAGCTCCCGCCAGCTGGATTCGGAAACCTTGACGTCGTAGCGTTTCGCGGCGTCGAGGATCCGCTTCCAGGCCCGGTCCCGCTCCGCGTCGCTAACCCCTTCAACCTGGTCAAAACGGGCGATCGCGTTGCGCACGTGCCGGGCGTCGGTCAGCGGCTCCTTACGTTCCTTGGGGAAGGCAAAGTCCTGGTCAGCCAGCTTGTCTTTGTCCGCGGTGGTCATGCCCTCGCTTTGGCGGGGGACGTTGGCGCCCCGCGCCCTGGCGGACTGCGCCTGCCGGGCCTTGGCGATGTTGCGCCGGGCGGCTTCCTTTTGCCGTGCGGTGGCCATCACGCCTCCTCTCGACGCCGGTTATGGCCGATCAGCTCTGCTTACCCGCGATCGGCGGGCGCATGCCGGCGTTCGGTGACGACGTCTGGGAGGATGAGCACATGCGAGTGGTCGTCATACGGCATCACGACGTGGATTCGGCCGGGTTCATCGGCGCGGCGTTCGAGGCGCGCGGTGCTGAGCTCAGCGTCACCCTGTTCCCGAAGGAGAGCCTGCCCGCGCTCGACGGCATTGATCATGCCGTCGTGCTCGGCGCGGTCTGGTCGGTGTACGACGACAGCCCGGACCGGGCCTGGATCGCCGACGAACTGGCCTGGCTGCGGCGGGCGGACGAGGCCGGCGTGCCGGTGCTGGGCATCTGCTTCGGCGCGCAGGCGCTCGCGGCCGCGTTCGGCGGCCGCGTGGAGGCCGCCGCCCGCAAGGAGGTCGGCTGGTCGATGGTCGAGTCATACGACCCGGAGCTGATCCCGCCTGGTCCCTGGCTGGAGTTTCACGGTGACCGGTGCCTCCCGCCGCAGCAGGCCAGGGTGCTCGCGCGCAATGAGGTGGGGGTGCAGGCGTTCTCGGCCGGCAGGCACCTGGCGGTCCAGTTCCACCCCGAGGCCGATGGCGAGCAGCTCAGGCTGTGGATGGATGGCGGCGGGCGCGAGGAGGCCGAGCAGGCCGGCACGGACCCGGACCGGTTCCTGGCCGAGACTTTCGCCCAGGAGCCGGGCGCACGCGCCCGGGCCGACACGCTGGTCGCGTCCGCACTGCTGATCGCCGACCAGGCCCGCTAGGAGCAACATCATCTTGAACGGGTAGCCAGCGCGACCCGGTCAGCATCAGCCGGTCTTCCCGCGACTGATTACGGCGCGGGGACGGTGATGACGGTGACGGTGGGACCGCCGTCGGACAGGTCGATCCGGGACAGGGCGATGCCGGGAACCCGCTGGAAGGTCTGCGTGCTGGTGACGTCGGCCCGGTAAGCGATGGCGGGGCAGACCCACACCGGGACCGGCCCCAGGGTGCCGAGTGCCTCGTGATGGTTGTGCCCGCACAGGACGATCCGCACGTCGGAGCCCACGATCGCGTCGCGCAGGCGTTCCGGGTCACGCAGGGCAATCTGGGCCATCGGCTGGATCGGTGACGGGATCGGCGGATGGTGCAGGGCCAGCACGGTGCCGTCGGGGGCTGCGGTCCTGAGCTCGGCCCGCAGGTAGCCGAGCGTCTGGTCGTCGAGGACCCCGTGGCTCTCGCCGGGGATGGTGGAGTCGAGGGCGATGATCCGCAGGCCGTCCCGCCAGTGGGTCTGGTTGACCGGGCCGCCGCCGGATCCGCCCAGCAGGTGGCGGTGGAACGTGCCGCGCTCATCGTGGTTCCCCGGCACATAGATGACGCTCGCGCCGCTCCGGCTGGCCGCTTGCCCCAGGAGCCCGGCCAGGTCGTCGTAGCAGGCGGCCTCGCCGTCGTCGGCCAGGTCGCCGGTCAGCAGGAAGACGTCGGGCTGGATGCCGGTGGTGTCCAGCAGGCGCAGCGCTGCGACCAGGTTGTCCCTGGGGCTGACGCCGGGCAGGAGCGGCCCGCCGGCGGTCAGGTGAATGTCGGAAATCTGCACCAGCAGGTACGAGCTCACTAGGAACCCCCGGCCAGCTGCTCGATGCGGGC
>Ga0335075_10006997_pt1 | contig 17405 bp, 13 predicted proteins | sample Lox_Sample_24_FD_206723 | JGI IMG/M metagenome (GOLD analysis project Ga0335075, IMG submission 206723) | Soil microbial communities from Loxahatchee National Wildlife Refuge, Florida, United States - Lox_Sample_2.4 | ecosystem: Environmental > Terrestrial > Soil > Wetlands | place: USA...
CAGGGACTCGCTGCGTGAGCTGGCGACGCCCGGTCTGCTGGCGGTATTGATGCCGATCACGGTGGGGTTCGCCTTCGGCTACGCGCCGCTCGGCTCCTACCTGGCCGGCGCGATCGCAGCTGGCGCCCTGATGGCGGTGTTCCTGGCGAACTCCGGCGGTGCCTGGGACAACGCCAAGAAACTGGTTGAGGACGGCCACCATGGCGGGAAGGGCTCGGAGGCACATGCCGCCACGGTGATCGGCGACACGGTTGGCGACCCGTTCAAGGACACCGCAGGCCCGGCCATCAACCCGCTGATCAAGGTGATGAACCTGGTCTCTCTGCTGATCGCGACCAGCGTGGTGGAGTACAGCGGCAACCTCGGCCTGCGGGCAGCGGTGGCTATCGTGGCCGTGGCTATCGTGGCTACCGCGATCATCGTCTCCAAGCGCCGGTCGACGACGATCTCAGGCGGCGACACCGAGGCGACGACCCAGGCAGACAAGGTGCACGCCTGACGCAGTATCACCTTATGCACGAACAAATCAGCGGGGCGGGTGTCGCATGCGGCACCCGCCTCGCGCCGTCTGGACCGCGGGCCGGCCACGCGGCGCGGCTCGCGGTGACCGACGATGGATGCCATGCAGGACTCCCACAGGCTGATCGTGATGCGGCACGCCAAGGCGGGCGAACTGCCGGGCGGGCCGGACTTCGAGCGGGCTCTGCGGCCACGCGGGCAGCGGGACAGCGCGGCAGCGGGGCAGTGGCTGGCCGCCGGCGGATTCCGGCCTGATCTGGTGATCTGCTCGGCGGCGAGGCGGACGCGCCAGACCTGGCAGTATGTGGCGGCGGAACTGGGGGGCAACCCGGAGTTCACGGTGGAACAGCGCCTGTACCAGGCTGACGGTGAGGACGTTGCGGAGATCATCAGGCTCACTCCGGCCACGGTCGGGACGCTGCTGTACATCGGCCACAATCCGGCTGCTGCCGAGCTGGTCAGCCTGCTGACCGGGAGCGAGACCGTGCTTCCCACCGCAGCGATCGCGGTCATGGCGATAGCCAGCGACTGGGCGGATCTTGCTGCCGGGACCGGCGAGCTCGTCGCGTCCTGGTCCCCCAGGGGCGGGGACTAGTTCGGCGGCCGTCGCGCCAGGGTTCGGGCGCCTTCACCAGTGTGAGCAGGGCGGAATCTGACAAGTCGGCTCTGGCCGCTCCTGCGTGAAAAGATTCTGTTTGGCTTTGCCGCGTCACCGCATGAAGCGTGTTAAGAACCGGGGACTCTGCTGTCGGCGTGACTAGATTCGCTGATGTGACGGACGAAGATCGTAAGAGTGATCACGGAGCGCGCTCGCGAGCCGCGGCAGGGCCAAGCGATCCGCCGCGCCCGGACGAGGTGACGCTGCGACGGTTGCGCATGATGTGATCAACCCGGTAGGGCTGGATCTGGACGTATGGCCGCGCACCGCGCGCCTTGAGCCGGACGGTGAGATCTCGGTTGGCGGTCTGCGCCTGACCTCGCTGGCGGCAGCCTACGGCACGCCCGCCTACATCCTCGACGAGGCCGACGTCCGCTCCCGGTGTCGTGCCTACGTCGCCGCGTTCGCAGACGCCGAGGTCGCGTACGCGGGCAAGGCCTTCTTGTGCCGGGCCATGGCCAGGTGGATCGCGCAGGAGGGCCTGTCGCTGGACGTCTGCTCGGCGGGAGAGCTGGCCGTGGCACGTTCGGTGAGCTTCCCGCCCGGCAGAATCATCCTGCACGGGAACGCGAAGACGCCAGGGGACCTGCACGCGGCGTTCGGCTACGGCGTCGGGCGCATCGTGATCGACGCGGCCTCGGAGATCGTTCGGCTCGCGGCCCAGGCACTTGCGCGCCAGCGGGTCCTGATCCGGGTCACGCCCGGCGTCGACGCCCATGCGCATTGGGCGGTGGCGACAGGGGTCGAAGACCAGAAGTTCGGCTTCTCCCTGAGCTCGGGCGCCGCCGCAGACGCCGCGCACCGGGTACTCGCTCACCCTGAGCTAGAGCTTGCCGGCCTCCACTGCCACCTGGGCTCACAGCTGACAGACCTCGCGGCCTACGAGGTTGCCGCTCGCAAGCTGATAGGTCTGATGGCGGCCTTGCGGGATCAGGACGGCATCGTGCTTAGAGAGCTCAACATGGGCGGCGGCCACGCCGTCCCCTATGTGGCGGGCGATCCGGAATTCAACCTGGCGGCCTTCGCTGACCGCATGCGCCGGACGATCAGGGATGAGTGCGCACGGCTACGGTTTCCGGTGCCGCATCTGGTCATCGAGCCAGGGCGGGCCATAATCAACCGGGCTGTCCTCACGCTGTACCGGGTGCTCGTCGTCAAGCACGCGCGTACGGGGCGGACGTTCGTGGCCGTGGACGGCGGCATGAGCGACAACCCGCGGCCGGAACTGTACGGGGCGAGGTACTCGGTACGTGCAGTGCGGCCATCAGGCGCGGGGCCGGAACTCGTGACAGTAGTGGGGCGGCACTGCGAAGCGGGGGACGTCCTCGCCGCGGATGTGCTCCTGGCAGCCGACGTCCGGCCCGGCGATTTCATCGCGGTACCTGGCACCGGCGCTTACAACCACTCGATGGCCTCCAACTACAACATGGTCGGACGGCCGCCCGTGGTCGCGGTCAGGGACGGCGCCGCGCGCCTGCTGGTCCGCCGAGAAACGAACAGCGACCTGCTGCTTCGTGATACCGGTCTATGAGGAGTGCTCCGGTGACGCATACGTATCTTGTTCCAGTGCGGGAAAGCAAGTCGGGGACTCTCTCGCTGCGCACCGGCCTGCTGACTAACGGTGAACGCGTTGGCCTGGCATTCACCTCGGAGGCATCGCTCCTGATGACGCTTGGCCCGTCGCAGCAGTGGATACAGCTCGCGCCTGGCGCGCTGCGAGCCATGCTGGCGCCGCTTGGCGTCACCTGCGTGCGGGTCGATCCGCGGCCAATAGCTGAGCTTTCTGCAGAAAGCCTGGCGGGTGAGCAGCTGCCTGGCCCGGTTGCGGCGAGGCGACCGGCGCTGCCCCTCGCCAGCTAGCCGGGACTAGTCCTCGGGCGGGCGCAGGTTCTGTCCGTCGGAGGCCAGCATCCGATCCTCGGCATCGGCGGCGTCCACATCATCGCGTGAGATCCCGAGCAGGTACAAGATCGCGTCCAGGTGCGGCAGGCTGAGCGAGGTGTCAGCCGCCACCCGCACAGCGGGCTTGGCATTGAAAGCGATGCCGAGCCCGGCGGCGGAGATCATGTCCAGGTCGTTCGCGCCGTCGCCGACGGCCACGGTCTGGCTGAGCGGGACTCCTGCGGCGGCAGCGAATCGGCGGAGCGCACGCTCCTTGCCGGGCCGGTCAACGACTGGCCCGACTACCCGGCCAGTAAGCTTCCCTGCCGCTATCTCCAGGGTGTTGGCTTCGGCGAAGTCAAGTCCGAGCTCCAGCGTCAGCCAGTCAGTGAACTGGGTGAACCCGCCGCTCACCACGCCGCACCGGTAGCCGAGCCGCTTGAGCGTCCTGATCAGCGTGCGTGCTCCGGGCATCAGCCGTGCGCCGGCCAGCACCTCATCGATGACTGATGCGTCAAGCCCGGCGAGCAGCGCTACCCGCCGGCGCAGGGCCTCCGTGAACTCAAGGTCGCCATGCATCGCCGCAGCGGTAATCTCCTGAACCTCCGCCATGCAGCCAGCCCTGGCAGCAAGCAGGTCGATCGCCTCGTCCTGCAGGAGGGTGGAGTCGACATCCATGACGACGAGCCGCATTGCCCGCCGGTGCAGGCCGCCGCGCTGCACCGCGACGTCGGCGCCGAGCTCGACAGACTCGCGGGCAAGCACGCTGCGCAGGCCGGCCGGATCAGCTCCGGAAACCTCGAATTCGATGCAGGTAACGGGCTTGCTTGCGAGCCGGCCGATCCTGTCGATATTCGCCCCGTGCGCGGCGATCCGGCCCGCGATCGAGGCGACCGCCGACGGCAGCAGCGGTCGTCCGAGCAACGTGACATGCAGCCGCCCGCGCAGCCGCTGGGACGGCTCGCCCGAACCCATGGTGATCTCGACGTCCATTCCCATATCGGCGGCGAACGAGGTGATCTGCTGGTGGATGGCGGTCAGGTCGGGGCATTCGTCAGCCGCCAGCAGCACACCCAGCACCAGCCGTCCGCGGATCACGACCTGCTCGACGTCGACGACGGTGAGCTCATGCGCAGAGAGCGTGGCAAACAGCCGGGACGTGACGCCTGGCCGGTCACGGCCGGTGAGGGTAACCAGCAACGTGATCTGCGGACCAGACATGGTGCTGCTAACGCTATCGAGCGCGAGCCGCTGCACTGATGCCAGGGCAGCATGGCGCGTGGCCGACGCGCCGAGCTCATAGCAGATCGCGCAAAAAGTACGCACAGCGGGCCCGAGGTTGAGATTCCTCGCGGCTACTTGCAAACCCCGTGCGGCTGTAATTCGTCTCACTCCTGGGGCCAAGCTGGCCCCGCCCGCAGCAGCCCGGGGGGGCTCGCTCGAATTATCGCCTGCCCGGCCGCCTAGCCGGGCCCGCCGTCGTCTGCACTGGAGACTCGCGCTGTGTCTGTTCTTACCGATCCTTCGTCCGGCCAGGGACAGTTGGATTCGGCGACTGCGGGACTGGCATCGCGGCGCTCCGGGGTGGCGAGCCACGGACCTGACGGCCGGGGCCAGCCCAGGCAGTCCGGACGCAGCACCGTCCGGCGCCCGCGAGGTCAGTGGGGTCACGATCGCCGCACTGAGCCGCTGCCCATCGTGTCTGAGCCAGCCAGCGACCGTCGGATCGCGTTGGCGCGGCTGGCGATCATCGTCACGGTGCTGGCGTGGGCCGGGTACTTCGCCACCTGGCTTTTGCGTGATCTGCTGAATCCGCTGTACTCGAGCTCGACCTCGCGGATCGAGTCGGTGGCCTACCTCCTGATCGTCACGTTGCTGACGGCATCGTCGCTCGCGTACCTGCTGGGCCGGCTGGGCGCGTTCTACCGCACCCGCGAACATCACCGGGCGAGCCGGGCGACGCTTGACCAGTTCTACGACATGACGCGGCCTGCTCTTACCACGATCGTCCCCTCCTACCAGGAGGAAGCGAGGGTCATCCGCAAGACGCTATTGTCAGCCGCGCTGCAGGAGTTTCCTGACAAGCGGGTCGTGCTGCTGATCGATGATCCGGTGCGCCCGCGGACCCAGGCTGCTCGCGACCAGTTGATGGCGGCCAGGGCGCTGCCGCGGGAGATCAATGAGCTGCTGGCCGGCCCGGCGGCGGCGTGCGCCGGCGCGCTCGAGCAGTTCGAGGCGCTGCGCCGCGACGGCGCCCCAGTCGCCATGGCCGAGGTGTTCGTCCTGGCCAGTCACTACGACGCGGCGGCGAACTGGCTCGAGGACCTCGCCGCCCGCCACGAGCGCGTCGACAACACCGACGACTTCTTCGCCGATCACGTGATCATGCCGCTATCCCGGTCACTGCGGGCGATCGGGGACGCCATCAGGCAATCGGCTTCCGACGGGGCAATCCTGGGCCGGTCGCAGATCCGGCGGTTCTACCGGCGCCTGCTGTGGACGTTCCGGGCCGAGGTGAGCTCGTTCGAGCGCAAGCGGTACGCGTCGTTGTCCCATGAGCCGAACAAGGCGATGAACCTGAACAGTTACATCGGCCTGATGGGCGGCAGCTACCGGGAGGTCTCTACGCCGCGCGGTACAGCGCTGGTGGCGTGCCCGCCGGCGGTCAGTGACATGGCGGTCCCTGATCCGGACTATGTGGTGACGCTGGACGCGGACAGCGTGCTGCTGCCTGAGTACTGCCTGCGGCTAGTGCATCTGCTGGAGCAGGCCGAGCATCAGGACATGGCGATCGCCCAGACGCCCTACAGCGCGCCCCCAGGGGCACTGACACGGCTGGAGCGGATCGTGGGGGCGACCTGCGACCTGCAGCACATCGTGCACCAGGGGCTGACCTACTACGACGCGACGTTCTGGGTGGGCGCCAACGCGGTGATCCGCAAGCGGGCGCTGGACGACATTGCCGACACTTCCTATATCGGGGACTGGGAGATCCGGCACTACATCCGCGACCGGACCGTCATCGAGGACACCGAGTCGACTATCGACATGGGCATTCACGGCTGGCGGCTGTTCAACTGCCCGGAGCGGATGAGCTACAGCGCCCAGACGCCCGACTTCGGATCGCTGTGCATCCAGCGGCGCCGGTGGGCCAATGGCGGGCTGCTGATCCTGCCCAAACTGCACCGCCAGTCGAAGGCCAGGCGATCGCGTGGCGAGCGGACCCGGTTCAGCGAGCTGTTCCTGCGCTGGAATTACATGGCTTCCATCTGCTGGAGTTCGGTCAGCCTGCTGGTGCTGCTGGCATTCCCGTTCAACGCCACCCTCATCAGCCCGCTGCTGGGGCTGGTCGCCCTGCCTTACTTCGCCGCCATGGCGAGCGACCTGCGCTATTGCGGCTACAAGAGGGCTGACGTGGCCCGCATCTACGGGTTCAACCTGATCCTCCTGCCGGTCAACCTGGCCGGGACCTTCGCCTCCCTGGTGCAGGCCATCACCTCATCCAAGTCTGCGTTCGCCCGCACCCCCAAGGTCAGCAACCGCACCGTCGTCCCCGTGCTCTTCGTCATCGCGCCGTACGTCCTCATCGGCCTCGCGGGCCTGACTTTCTACTTCGCCTATCAGCACGACCGCGTGGAGAACATGGCCTACGCCGCGCTCAACATCGTGCTGGCTGGCTATGCCGTTGTCGCGTTCATCGGCATCCGCGACTCGATCGCCGACATGTGGATCCACGCGACCTCGCTGCTGTACAAGCCCGCGAGGCTGCGCCGCAAGCGCCCGAGGCGGGCACGCACCGAGAAGCTGACGCCGGCCAGGCGGGAACTGGACTGGCAGTCGGTCCTGGAGGTGAGCTTCGACAACACGGGCCAGCTGCCGGCCATCGGCCGCGGGGCGCCCAGCTCAGGCGCCGGAGGTGCGCTTCGCGCCCCTGGCAGGCTGGCGGAGCCCGCAGTCCCGGTGCAAATCCCCGATGAGCCGCGGCGGCGGCTCTCGGTACTCCGGTGCCTGGTGGCGGTGTGCCTGGTGGCCGGCGTGGCGGCCGGCGGGTACTACGGCGTCCGCCGGCAGCTCACCACGCTGCCGCCGATCCGCACCACCTGGTTTGCCCCCTACGTCGACGTCACCCTCACGCCTACCTATCAGTTCCAGAACCCCTCCGCCGACCCGGCCCGTCAGGCCGTGCTCGGCTTCGTCGTCGCCGCGTCTGGCTCATCCTGCACGCCGACCTGGGGCAGCGCGTACACCCTGCCGCAGGCCAACCAGGCGCTGGCGGTGGGTTCGAGGATCGCCCAGCTGCAGCAGGACGGTGCCCAGCCGATCGTGTCGTTCGGCGGCCAGGCCCACACCAGCCTCGATGTCGCTTGCACAAGCAGCGCGCTGCTCGCGCAGGCCTACCAGTCGGTGATCAGCGTCTATCACCTGTCGACCATCGACCTCGACATCGAAGGCAACGCGCTCAACAACTTCGCCGCGGAGGAACGGCGAGCCACCGCGATGGCCACGCTGCAGCACACCGCTGCCGCGGCCCATCGTCCGCTGAACATCTGGCTGACGCTCCCTGTCGCGACCTCAGGCCTGCAGGACAACGCCATCTCGGTGCTGGAGTCGATGCTGCGGGACAGGGTCACGATCGCCGGGGTCAATCTCATGACTATGGACTTCCGCGAGCCCCCCGGCCCGGGCAGCACGATGCTCGATGAGGTCGAGTCGGCCCTGACTGCCGCGCACGCCCAGCTAGCCAGCCTGCTCCCCCGGTACGGGCTGCGGCTAACTTCTCAGCAGATCTGGCAGCGGCTCGGCGCGACCGTCATGATCGGCCAGAACAACGTCACCGGCGAGCGATTCACCGTCTCCGACGCCACCGGCCTGACCGCGTTCGCGCAGAGTAACCACCTGGGGCGGGTGTCGATGTGGTCGCTCAACCGCGACAGCCAGTGCGGCCAGACCTTCGCAGAGGTCGGCCTGCTGTCCAATACCTGCAGCGGCACGCCACAGTCGAACCTGCAGTTCGCGTCAGTCTTCGACCGCATGCAGGGCCGCGCCACCGTCATCCAGGCCGCCGGCGGCAACGTGCAGCCGCCCCAGCCCGACAAGAATCCGGGCGCCGCGCCCTACCCGCAATGGTCGCCGACGGCGACCTACCGGACCGGCTACAAGGTGGTCGAGGACGGCGAGATCTACCAGGCCAAGTGGTACAACACCGGCGACGACCCCGCCGCCCTCGTCCAGTACGCCTACCAGACTCCCTGGGAGCTGCTGGGTCCTGTCCTGCCGGGCGACCACGCCGCGCCGCAGCCGACGGTGCCGGCCGGCACCGATCCGGCGTGGCTGCAGCGGAAGGCCTACCACGCGGGCGACAAGGTCCTGTTCGACGGGCTGCCCTACCGGGCCAAGTGGGCCAATCAGGGTGTGTCACCCGGCGCGGAGGCCAGCGACCCGTCAGGCTCGCCGTGGAAGCCGATGTTCAAGATCCCCGGCGAGCCGGCTGGCTAGCCGCCAGCCCCGCCCTGCCGGCGGCACCGGGGCGCGTCAGGGCAGCAGGAGATGGACGTCGCCGAACTCGTGCCACCGGTAGCCGTCCTCGGCGGCGGCCTGGTAGCACCGGCGCAGCATCACCTCGGTGGTGAAGGCGGCCAGCATCCACAAGTGCGTGGACCGGGGTTCGTGCAGTCCGGTCAGCAGGCCGTCCACTGCTGCGACACCGGTCTGGCTGGTAACGACGTGCGAGGTCCAGCCTGCTGCCGCACTAACCGGGCCACCGTCACACAGCCTGCTGCCGGTAACCGCGCTGCCAGGGCGGCTATCCCGCAGCGCCGCGCTTTCCAGCGCACGCACGACCGTCGTGCCCGCGGCGATGACCCGGCCGCCGGCCCGCCTGGTCAGGTTGACCTGGCGGGCCGTCGAGGCGGGAACGTCGAAGGACTCCGGGTAGGGATCCTCGCCGCCTTCCAGCGACGAGACGCCGGTGTGCAGGGTCACCGGCGCAATCGAGATCCCGCGGCTCACCAGCCTCGTGACAATCTCAGGGGTGAACGGGCGGCTTGCGCTCGGCATCTCCGCGCTACCCGGCCAGGTTGCGAAGATTGTCTGGTACGCCTCGATCGGCCACGCCGACGGGACGTAGGAGTACCTGATCGGCTGGCCGTGCCTGAGCAGGTAAGGAATGACCGCAGTGGAGAGACGGCCCCGCCACAGGCGCGCGCTGAACCGGCGATCCAGCCTGAGCACTGCGCCACCCGGCAGCTCAAGCCGGTCGCCGGCGGCTCCGCCGCTGAATGGTGCGGAAGTCCCGCCGGTTCCTGACCGCAGCTCGACAAGCCAGTCTCCCTCCGGCATCGCGGTGGAGAAGTGCACGGTCATCGGGGCGGCGCACGTTGCGGTTGGCAGCGGCACTGCCGCCGGCAGCGTCGCGGTGTTGTTCACGACCACCAGATCGCCCGGCAGCAGCAGGCCGGGCAAGTCCGCGAAGGAGTGGTGACCGATGTCGCCTGAGGCGGTCCTGCTGACGAGCATCCGGACGTCGTCCCTGGTCGTTCCCCTCGCCTCAGGTGGCTCATGTGCCTGCAATTCCGGCCGGAGGTCGAACGGTATGCCGGCCAGCTCGTCAGGGCGGCTTGCGAGGTCCGGCGCGGCGGTCATGACGCAGCTCCCGTCAGCGGTCCGCTGACGGGCATCAGGTCCGCTGCCCGGTACCGGCCGCTCGGCATCCGCTCGCGGATGAGCCGGAGGAAGCCAGGGACGACTACCTCGGGCAGCGGCCGGTCAGAGATGTCCTCGCCTGGATAGGCCTGTTGGTGCATGTAGGTCCGAAGGTCACCCGGATCCACCCACCAGACCCTGACTGCGGCTTCCTCTGCCGCCAGCACATGGCAGGCCTGCTCGAGCGCGGCCTTGGCGGCGCCGTAGCCACCCCAGCCCGCGTAGGCTTCGACCGCGGCATCTGAGGTGACGCTCAGCACGGCCCCGCCGAGGCTCCGCAGTCCTGGCAGGATCAGCTGCGTCAGGGCAACCGGGGCGATGACATTGACCTCGATGCAGGCACGCAGGTCGGCAACCGGGTAATCGGCCAGCGCCGGCAGCGGGCTGGCACCTAGCGTGCCTGCGTTGTTGACCAGCAGGCCGGCGCCACCTGCCGCGGCTGCCGCAGCGGCGAGAGCGGCGCGGTGGCCAGGATCGGTGATATCGCCAGGCAACGTGAGTACGGCGCGCTCCGGCAAGTCGTGCAGCGACCGCAGTTCCGCCGCGGTAGCTTCCAGCGCTCTGCCGTCGCGCGCATCGATGATCAGCTGGTAGCCCTCCGCAGCCAGGGCGCCGGCGAGTGCCCGGCCAAGGCCGCGGGAGGCTCCGGTGATAACCGCTACTGGAGATGTGTTCATGTCAGCGAAGCTAGGCGGGGCGCCGCGGCGGCACATCGGGCTGCGGGCGTGCTAGGGGTACGACCTTGGTCCTAGGACTAGCGCCCGATCCCGGGCGCCCGCCGCGCCGGTACCGTCATGGATATGGGTCAGGCTCAGCTTCCGGCGGGCGACCGGCCTGATGGCGCCGGCCAGGATGAGATCTTCGAGCGGGTCAGCGAGGTGGTGCTGGCCGTGGCAAGCCAGCTCTCCGTCAGGGACGTGCTGCAGGTGATCGTGCGCTCAGCCCGGTCGCTTGCCGGAGCCAGATACGCCGCACTTGGCGTGCCAGACGACGCTGGGGCGTTCGCTGAGTTCGTGGTGGACGGCCTGGACGCCAGCGAGCAGGCGGCGATCGGCCCGCTGCCTCGGCAGCACGGGATGCTCGGGGTCGTGCTCCGCGAGGGCAAGCCGGTGCGGCTGGCGGACATCCGCACGGACCCGCGGTTCTGGGGCTGGCCCGCAGCGCACCCCGTGCTGACCGACGTCCTCGGCGTCCCGATCTGCCAAGGCGGCGAGATCCTCGGCTTCATCTTCGCCGCGTGCAAGACCGAGCCCGGTGGCTTCACCGACCGGGACGAGAGGCTGGTTAGCCTATTCGCTGCGCACGCCGCTATCGCGCTGACAAACGCCAGGCTGTACGAGCGGGGCCGCGAGCTGTCGGTACTGCAAGAACGGGGCAGGCTCGCGAGGGACCTGCATGACGCGGTCTCGCAGAAGCTGTTCAGCGTCCGCGCGAAGGCCAGGGCATCAGCGATCCTCGTGCGGCGGGACCCGGCAAGGGCGATCGAGGAGATCGACAGCATCGCCGCGCTGGCCGGCGAGGCACATGCCGAGCTTCGCGCGGTCATCGACGGCCTGGCTCCGCCTGAGCTCGCGGCGGGCGGCCTGGCCGGCTCGCTACGCGGCTACGCGGCTCTTGCCGGGCGGACCTACGGCACCGACGTGGTCGTCCGCGTGGATGACCTGCCCGGCCTCGACGCACCCCGGCAGACGGCGGTCTACCGGATAGCGCAGGAAGCGATAGGCAACGCGCTCAGGCACTCAGGCGGCGCAGTGTCTGTCTGCCTGAGCCGGCGCCAGCGCAGCATCGTTCTCGAGGTCAGCGATGCCGGGCGCGGCTTCGACGTCACCGCCCCGCAACAAGGGCTGGGTCTCGCGTCGATGCGCGAGCGGGCCGGCTCCGTCGGAGGCACGCTCAAGATCACTTCGGTACCGGGAACGGGCACAAAGGTCCGGCTGACGCTTCCCGCGGCGCCGGTGTCACGGGCGAGATCGGCCGGCCTCGCTAGCGAACTCGGTCCGGCATGAACGCGAGCCGGCCGATCACGGTGCTGATTGCTGACGACCATCCGGTAGTCCGTCAGGGGCTCGCGGTGCTGCTAGAGGTCCAAGATGACATCACCCTCGTCGGCGAGGCCAGCACCGGTCCCGAGGCAGTGCAGCTGACCCGGCAGTATGCGCCGGATGTGCTGCTGCTCGACCTCAAACTGCCAGAGATCGACGGCCTGGGCGTGCTGTCGGAGCTAGCCGCCCAGCAAACCAGTACGCGCGTGCTGATTCTGACCAGTGCGGCCGGGCCGGCTACGCCGGGACTGGCGTTGCAGGCCGGCGCTGCCGGGTTCCTGTACAAGGACGTGGACCCGGACGCGCTGGTGCGGGCAATCCGCTCAGTGCACGACGGGCAGACCGTGCTGGCGCCCGAAGCAGCCGGCCTGGTCACGGCGCGGCCGGCCGGTGGTGTTCGCGGCATCGGCGCGCTGACCGCACGGGAACGGGACGTACTCGACCTGCTGGCCGCCGGGCACTCCAACCGCGAGATAGCAAGGATGCTTCACGTCTCGGAGAAGACCGTCAAGACTCACGTCAGCGCTGTCCTGGCGAAGCTGGGCGTGGCCGACCGGACGCAGGCTGCGCTGCTGGCCGTTCGCCAGCAAAGCTGAGCAAAGCTCGCACCCGACGCGCCATGCCAGGTGCGGGTGCCGCCAGTGGTGCCATGCCGTAAGTTTCAAGCTGAGATGGTGGCGCTCGAAGGGAACCGGATGGCGGCTGAAGTATTGCGGCTGCGCGGGGTCGGGGTCAGATACGACAGGTCGATGCTGCTGCGCGACGTCAACTGGACCGCGCACAGCGACGAGAGCTGGGTGATCATCGGACCGAACGGGGCCGGCAAGACGACACTGCTGCAGGTGGCCGCCACGCTGCTGGCACCGACCAACGGAAGCGTGGAGATCCTGGGCGAGTCGCTCGCCGAGGCCGACATCGCCGATCTGCGTACCAGGATCGGCATGTCGAGCTCTGCCATCGCAGACCAGGTGCCGTTGCACGAGAAGGTGATTGACCTGGTGCTGACGGCGTCCTACGGCATTCTCGGGCGTGACGCCGAGGATTACGACTCCTTCGATGTGACCAGGGCGGTCGAGTTGCTGGACGCGCTCGGTTGCGCGCACCTCATCCGGCGGCGATTCAGCTCGCTGTCCGAGGGCGAGCGCAAGCGCGTGCAGATTGCCAGGTCACTGATGGCGGACCCGGAGATGCTGTTGCTCGACGAGCCAGCCGCAGGGCTGGACCTTGGTGGCCGCGAGGACCTGCTGCGCCGCCTCGCCGGGCTGCTGCGTGACCCCAGGTCACCGATGATGGTGCTGGTCACCCACCACGTGGAAGAAGTCCCCGAGGGCTTCACGCACGCCATGCTGATGCGCAAGGGTGCCGTCCTGGCCGCCGGGCCGCTGGCCGACGTGTTCACCGAGCGGAACCTGTCCCGTTGCTTCGGCGTCCCGTTGCTGGTCGAACGGCGGGCAGCCCGGTGGTCGGCGCGAGCGATACCGTTCCCCTGAGGTCGGGCCGGCGGCATTCGCGGGCCGGTTCAGCTAACCCGGCATGTGGGCCTGATCACACCGGGCTATTGCCGGCGCCGTCCGCTCCGCCCGCTCGCATACGATCTCCTCATGCGAGGAATTCGTGGGCCCAGCTGAAGGGCTCGCGATCTTCGGAGTAGGTGTCGCGGCCGGTGCCATCAATGCCGTAGTCGGATCCGGATCGCTGATCACATTTCCTACCCTCCTGGCCTTCGGCTTCCCGCCGGTGGTGGCGAATGTGTCGAACAACGTTGGACTTGTGTCGGGCAACATCAGCGGCGCGGTCGGCTACCGGCGAGAGCTGACCGGTCAGCGAAGCAGGCTGATCCGGCTGGGCGTCATCTCGGCCGCCGGTTCCCTGGCCGGTGCCGGGGCTCTGCTGGCGCTGCCGTCGAGTTCGTTTCAGCTGATCGTTCCTGCGCTCATCCTGGTCGCGTGCGTCCTCGTGCTCATCCAGCCCTGGCTCAGCGGCCGGATTGGTGCCCGGCGCAAGCGCCGGGACGAGCAGGACGGCGCTGGCCCGACCGCCGGCGAGCGGATCAGCCCGGTCCTATCGGCTGGCGTGTTCGGCTCGGCTGCCTACGGCGGCTATTTCGGCGCGGCTCAAGGGGTGCTGGTCATCGGCCTGCTCGGGACGTTTCTGGACGAGACCATGCAGCGGGTGAACGGCGCCAAGAACGTGCTGGTGGCAGTGGTGAACGGCACCGCGGCTGTGGTCTACATCATCTTCGCGCACGTGGCGTGGCTCGTCGTGCTGCTGATCGCCGTTGGCTCTACCCTCGGCGGCTTTCTCGGCGCCAGGTTCGGCCGCAAGCTGCCGCCTCAGGCGCTGCGGATCTTCGTCGTGCTAATCGGCGTCGTCTCGGCGGTCAAACTGATCTTCCTCTGACCTCCTGGTCACTGGCAGCCGCCGCAGCCCGCTGGGCGCTGGCGTGCGCGTCCTGATGTTCGCGGCCGAGCAGTCCCGCCCCGGCGCCCACCCCGACAGCGAGCAGCGCTGCGACCGCGAACGCGACCCGCAGTGACGAGATGTCGGCGACGCCGCCCATCACGCTCGGCGCAGCCATGCCCGCGCCGTAACTCACGGTGGCGACGCCAGCGACGCCGATTGCGGGACTCGGGCCCAGCCGGCCGCCCGCCGCGAACACCAGCGGCACCACCACGGAAACGCCGAGCCCGATGAGGATGAAACCGATCAACGCCACGGCCGCGACCGGACTGATCGCGACCAGCAGGCAGCCGGCCGTGCCGAGCACCCCGCACGCGCGCACGCTGACCGCCGGGCCGATGCGCCGCACTAGCATGTCGCCGCAAAGCCGCCCCGCGGCCATCGACCCGGCGAACACGCCAGTAGCGATCGCTGCCGCAGCCTGGCTCGAGCGCAGGTCCCAGTGCATGAACACCGCCGACCAGTCGTTCGCCGCGAATTCCACGAAGATCGCCGCAAAGCCGACGAGTCCGATGAGCAAGAGCGTGCCGCGCGGCCAGGCAAATCGCGGGGCCTTCAGCTCAGCCGCCGCGCCTTCTGGTGCCTGCCCGGCAAACCAGATTGATGCGATGCCGCCTGCCGTCGCTGTTGCCGCGGCGACCACTGCGAACTGGAGTACCGGGTCCAGGTGTGCGTGCGCCCAGAGCGAGCCGATCAGCGCGCCGGCCAGCACGCCGAGGCTCCACAACCCGTGCAGCCCTGACATGATCGACTTGCCGAGCCGTTGCTCCGCCTCGACGGCCTGAGCGTTCATGGCGTTGTCGTTGACGCCGGTCAGGGCACCAAAGACCAGCATCATCGCCGCCAGCACCAGCAAATTGGGGGCAACGGCAGGCAGCACGAGTGCGGCGCTGGACGCGACGATCAGCAGCCGTGTCGTTGCCTTCGGGCCATAGCGATGCACGAACTGCGCCGCGAACGGCATTGTGGCGAGCGCGCCGATACTGATCGTCAGTCCGACAAGGCCGAGCGTTCCGCTGCTCAGGTGAAGCCGCTCAGCGATCCACGGCAGCCGGGCTGAGAATGTGCCAAGTGCGACGCCGTTCACGAAGAACGCCACGCCGATGGCCCGTCGCTCCGCTGATGCCAAGGACCGCTCCATAGCTAGGGCTGCGACGGACGCGTAGCACGTCTGCCTGGCATAATGCCTGCGCATCCGGGCAGCTGCCGGACTCGATCAGCCCCGCCACATTACCGGGGCCGCCGGTCTTCAAGCGTCGTGGCTCTGAGCCAGTCAGCTGAAGCGGGACCCGCTGAGCACGGTGCGTAACCAACATGTCATCCTGTGTAGCGGGGGACCCATTCAGATGACTAATAGGGGGACCGGTCATCGGGCCCGCCCTGGCAGCTGTCGCTCTCGCCAGGGCGGGCTTCCCTATCTGCTAGTTCTGGCGCGCGCTCCCGCTACCGCCGCCCCGCACGGGACGCGGCGAGAGCCTCGGCCATCCCGCGGTTGGCTAGCTCGTCGGCACGTTCATTGCCCGGATTGCCGGCGTGGCCTTTGACCCACAGCCAGTCGACCTCGTGCTTGCCCGCCGCGGCGTCGAGCCGGCGCCACAAATCCTCGTTCTTAACCGGCTGCTTACTAGCGGTCTTCCAGCCATTGCGCTTCCAGCTAGCGAGCCAGCCTGTGATGCCGTTACGGAGATAGCTGCTGTCGGTATGCAGTCGCACCTTCGACCTTCTGCTGAGCCCCTCTAGCGCCTTGATTGCCGCCATCAGCTCCATGCGGTTGTTTGTCGTCGCTTCCGCCTCGCCGCCCCACAGCTCCTTGGCCCGGTCGCCGTACTGCAGCACCGCTCCCCAGCCGCCGGGGCCCGGGTTTCCGCTGCAGGCGCCATCGGTGTAGATCTCCACCACGCCGTGTGCCGTGCCACCCGGCCGATCTCCAGCTGTCATCGATATCGCAGCGTAGAAACCCCGGCCTTCAGGCCGGGGAGGAAACGCCGCTCCCTCCTTTGTCAGTAGTTCTGAATAGGCTTCGCGCGTGTCCAGGTACCGGCTTACGCCCTCCGCAGCGCAGGAAGCTGTGCTTCGGGAGCATTGCGCGCATGCCCGGTTCGTGTGGAACCTGGCAGTCGAGCAGCAGTCCTGGTACGGCACAGCCGGCCGTGGGAGCGCGCCGGGCTGGGTGGCGCAAGCCCGTCAGCTGACCGAAGCACGTGCCGAGCACGAGTGGCTGGCGGCCGGATCGCAGATGGTGCAGCAGCAGGCGCTGCGTGACTTCGGTCAGGCGATGGCGAACTTTTTCGCGGGCACGCACCGCAAGCCGGCGTGGCGGAAAGCCGGTCGTGACGGGGGGTTCCGGATCGTCGCGGTGAAGCCAGGACATGTCCGCAGGCTGAATCGCAAAACCGCTGAGATCTGGGTGCCCAAGGCGGGCTGGGTGCGGTTCCGCTGGTCGCGTCAGGTTCCGGCCGACGTGAAGTCCTACCGCGTCAAGCGTGATCCGGCCAGCCGGTGGCACGTCGCGTTCGCGGCCGTGCCCGGTCCTGGCACCGGTGAGGTTGTCGGTATTGACCGGGGCGTGGCGGTGACCCTGGCGCTGTCGGACGGCAGCACGTACCAGGCGCCTGCGGCCCGGCCTGTGGCCAGGCTGCAGCGCAGGCTGGCTCGGGCTAAGCGTGGCAGCAACCGCCGCAAGCGGATCAGGGCGCAGCTGGCACGGGTGCAGGCCAGGAACGCTGACAGCCGCAAAGACTGGGCGGAGAAGGCGTCGACTGACATCGCCAGGCGCTACGACCTGATCCGCGTCGAAGACCTGAAGATACCGAACATGACCCGCTCGGCCAGGGGCACGAGAGAGGCTCCTGGCCGGAACGTCGCCGCCAAGGCCGGGCTGAACCGGTCGGTTCTTCAGCAGGGCTGGGGGCTGTTCGCCCGGCGGCTGGAAGACAAGGCCCCCGGCCGGGTTGAAAAGATCAACCCCGCGCACACGAGCCAGCGTTGCTCGGCGTGCGGGCACGTAGACAGGGAATCTCGCAAGAGCCAAGCTGACTTCCTGTGTACCGCCTGCGGATATGTCTGCAACGCTGACGTGAACGCGGCACGGAACATCGCGGCAGGGCATGCCGTGACTGCGCGGGGAGGCCTGGCGCTGGCCG
>Ga0335075_10006999_pt1 | contig 17404 bp, 10 predicted proteins | sample Lox_Sample_24_FD_206723 | JGI IMG/M metagenome (GOLD analysis project Ga0335075, IMG submission 206723) | Soil microbial communities from Loxahatchee National Wildlife Refuge, Florida, United States - Lox_Sample_2.4 | ecosystem: Environmental > Terrestrial > Soil > Wetlands | place: USA...
ATGTTGCGGTCTTGGTTCTGCCTGCCCGGGGTGCGACATCCATGGATACGCCCGTCAGCCTGCTTGCCCCGCCCGCGCCCGCCGAAACGCGGCACGTCCACACCCTGAAGCAACTCGAGCGCAAGCTGTTGTGGCTCTCCGCCTGGATGATCCACAACGCCAACCACATCCGCCCCAATCGCGACGGACTGAAGGTCGGCGGCCACCAAGCCTCCTGCGCGTCCGTCATTTCGATCATGGCGGCGCTGTATTTCGAAATCGCCCGCCCGCAGGATCGCATCGCCGTCAAGCCGCACGCCGGCCCCGTATTCCACGCCATAAATTATCTCTTCGGCCGGCAGACCGTGGAGAAGATGGCGGCGCTGCGCCAACTGGGCGGTGTGCAATCCTATCCGTCCCGGGTGAAGGATGGGCCGGAAGTGGATTTCTCCACCGGTTCCGTCGGCCTCGGCGTCGCCATGACGACCTTCGCCGCCCTGATGGCCGACTACGTCCGACTCCACGGTTTCGCCCGTCCGGACCTGCCCGCTGGCCGCCATATCGCCATCGCCGGCGACGCCGAACTCGACGAAGGCAACATCTACGAAGCCCTGCTGGAAGGCTGGAAGCACGACGTTCGTAATCTGTGGTGGATCGTCGATTACAACCGCCAATCCCTCGACTCCGTCGTCCCCGACCGGCTGTTCGGCCGCATCGAAGGTCTGTTCCGGGACATGGGCTGGAACTGCATCACCATTAAATACGGCCGCAAGCTGCAAGCTGCCTTCGCGCAGGATGGGGGCGAGGCCCTGCGCCGCTGGATCGATGACTGCCCCAACTCGCTGTACTCCGCTCTGACCTTCCAGGGCGGCGCAGCTTGGCGGCAGGCGGTGCTGGCGGATCTCGGCCGTTCGCGCGGCGTGCGCCGCATGATTGACGCCCTGTCCGATGAGGATCTGGGCGCGCTGATGACCAATCTCGGCGGCCACGACATCGAAACGGTCATCGACACGCTACGCACGGCGGAAGCGGACGGCGACCAGCCCACCTGCTTCATCGCCTACACCATCAAGGGCATGGGCCTGCCGTTCGCTGGCCACAAGGACAACCACGCCGGCATGATGACCGTGGAGCAAATGCAGGGCTTCCGCGAGCAAATGCGGATACGGCCGGGCCACGAATGGGACCGGTTCGAGGGCCTGGACGTACCTGAAGCGGAATTGCGGGCCTTGCTGGATGCCTGCCCGTTCGCTCAGCCACTGACGCCGCAGGGCCGCGCACTGACCGCGCCGATGGTCGCGGTGCCGGCCGCGCTGCCGATGCCGAAGCTGGCGGGCAGAAAAGTGTCCACGCAGAGCGGCTTCGGCGACATCCTGGCGGAGATCGGCCGTGGCCAGGGTGAACTGAAGGAACTGGCGGACCACATCCTGACCACCTCGCCGGATGTGACGGTGTCCACCAATCTCGGGCCGTGGGTGAACCGGCGCGGCATCTTCGACCGTCACACACGCAACGACGTGTTCCGCGACGCCAAGCTGGCGAGCGCACAGCGCTGGGGCATGTCACCCAAGGGCCAGCACGTCGAGCTCGGCATAGCGGAACAGAATCTTTTTCTCCTGTTGGGCGCGGCCGGGCTGGCCCCGGCGATGACCGGGGCGCGCGTGCTGCCGATCGGCACGGTGTACGATCCGTTCGTCAATCGCGGCTTGGATGCGCTGATCTACGCGCTGTACCAGGACGCTCGGTTCCTGCTGGTGTCCACGCCGTCGGGGCTGACTCTGGCGCCGGAGGGCGGGCAGCACCAGTCGGTGAATACGCCGCTGATCGGGATGGCGGCGGACCGGCTGGCCTCGTTCGAGCCGGCGCATGTGGACGAATTGGCGGTGCTGCTGCGCCACGCGTTCGAGACGATGCAGCGGCCGGACGGGTCGTCGGTGTGGCTGCGTCTGTCCACGCGGGCGATAGAGCAATCGGCGCGGACGCTGGACGCGGGGGCGGTGGTGGCGGGGGCGCATTGGGTGGTGCCGCCGGGTGACGGCGCCCGAATCGCGCTGGCCTATCAGGGGCCGGTGGCGCCGGAGGCGCTGGCCGCTTTTTCCGAGTTGCAGGCAGAAGAGCAGGGGGCGGGGCTGCTGGCGATCACCTCGCCGGACCGGCTGCATGCGGGGTGGCTGGCGGCGCTGCGGGCTCGCCGGGCCGGGGACCGCAGGCCGGTGTCGCATGTGGAGCGTGTGCTGGCGCCGCTGGCACCTGGGGCGGCGTTGGTCAGCGTGCTGGACGGGCACCCCGCGACGCATGCCTGGCTGGGGGCGGTGCGCGGGCAACGGGTGGTGCCGCTGGGGCCGGACCGGTTCGGGCAGAGCGGGGATATTCCGGATTTGTATCGGGAGTACGGGATCGACGCGGACGCGATTTTGGATGCATGCGCGCAGGCGCTGCTGTGATGGTTAGCAGGGGCGGGCACCAGAGTTAGAGGGGAAACTTAGAACAGACGCCACTTCAGGGGGCACATGGCGCGGGCAAAAGCGCAGGAGCGCTGCCACCAACCGCGCCCACCACACCGCGCTTCACTTCGTCCCCCCTCCGCCGCACAATGCCGGGCATGTCGCGCCGCGTTCTGGATATCACGCCGGACCTGATGCTGCGAGCCTACCGCCACGGGTTGTTCCCCATGGCGGAGACCCGCCGCGGCGACCGCTTGTTCTGGCTGGACCCGGAGCGCCGCGGCATCCTGCCGCTGGACCGCTTCCATCTGTCGCGCCGACTGCGCCGCACCGTGCTGGCTGATACTTTCGAGGTGTCGGCGGATCGCGACTTTCCCGGCACCATCGCCGGCTGCGCCACGTCCGTTCCCGGCCGCGACGACACCTGGATCAATGCCCAGATCGAGCGATTGTTCTCCGAACTGCACCGGCTGGGCTATGCGCATTCGGTGGAATGCCGTCAGGCCGGCATCCTGGTCGGCGGCCTGTATGGCGTGGCGATCGGCGGTGCATTCTTTGGCGAAAGCATGTTCAGCTTCGTCACCGATGCATCCAAGGTGGCACTGGTGCACCTGGTGGCGCGGTTGCGGCTGGGCGGCTTTCGTTTGCTCGATGCGCAGTTCGTCACCGCGCACCTGGCGCAATTTGGCGCTATCGAGATCCCGCGAGAGGAATACAAGGCCCGACTTGCCGTGGTGCTGGAAACCCCGGCGCGATGGCTGATGGACCCCGATCCCGACAGTGTCCGCACAGAGATTCGCGCGCTGGCATAACGCCTGCGCCGACAGTACGAACCGGACGGCCTCGCAACATACTGGAGCCAGACGCGTCATGATGTCCCGACACACGATGCTGGCCGCCACGCTTGCTCTCGCAGCAACTCTGTGCGCGGCCGCACAGCCTGCCGCAGCGCAGGATCATCCGCTGGCCAAGCCCAGCCGCGACGTGATGGTGGAATACCATATTCTGAACGTGCAGCCGGGCGATCATCGCTCGGACACCGTGCGCATGTATTTCACCGATGGCGGCATGAGGCTGCGCATCGAGCCGGTGGGGCAGCCAGGATACTCCATCGTGGATCGCAGCGCCCACCGTATGCTGCTGGTGATGGAACCACAGCACGTGTACGTGGAGGTGGCCTACGACCCGAACCGCATCATGACCTTCGACGCGACCGATGCGACGTTCCGCCGTATTGGACACGATACAGTCGCGGGTCTCGGCTGCACCGTCTACAACGTCGCGCGTCAGGGTCGTGAAAGCCAGGTTTGTCTGACCGATGACGGCGTGATGCTCCGTGCCAACAGCGAAAATCCGGGCCAGGCGAATGGTGGCATGGAGGCGGTTAGCGTCACCTATGCCCCGCAGCCGGCATCGCTGTTTGTGCCGCCGCCGGGTTACCAGCAGATGGACATCGCGACGATGGCCCATGGTATGATGGCTCCGCCGTCCAAGTGAATTTCCCGACAGGTCTGTAACGAGAGCAGTGATTGCCAGGACGTACGAGCCATGGTCACTGGCGCGTCGGCGCGCAGTGCCCACATGCGCACCGGAGGGCGGTAGGCGATGATAGTTCCCTGGCGTGACCGGCGCGGCAGGTTCCTGCCGTTCAAGGCGGCCGTGTTGGCTGTTGTGTTCGTCCCCGGCTTGGTGACCGCCTTCTGGTGGACGCAGAACGAACTCGGCGCGCGGCCCGTCACGGAGGCCATCCACGAGACTGGCCTGTGGGCGATCCGCTTCCTGCTGATCGCGCTCGCCATCACGCCGCTGCGGGCCGTGCTGGACTGGGGCAAGCTGCTGCTGGTGCGGCGCATGCTGGGACTGACTGCCCTGGCCTACGCCGTAATGCATTTCTCGCTGTATATCGTGCAGCAGAACGGTAACATGGTGACAGTCGTCTCTGAGATCGTGCACCGCTTCTATCTGACCATTGGCTTTGCGGTATTGGTTGTACTGATCGCGCTGGGAGTCACGTCGACGGATGGCGCGATCCGCCGCATGGGACGCTGGTGGAAGCGGCTGCACAGGTTGACCTATCCCTTCGCCGCCCTGGCACTGCTGCACTATTTCATCCAGTCGAAGGCCAATGTGTCGGAACCGGTCTTTGTTGCCGGTCTGTACGTGTGGCTTATGCTGTGGCGCGCGTTGCCGGTGCGTTGGCAACGTCCGATCGCGGTCTATCCGCTGCTGGCGATTGTCTCCGGCGCCGCTGCCGCTTGGATCGAATTCGGTTGGTATGCGATCAACACGCATATCGATCCGTGGCGCGTGCTGGCGGCGAATGAGACGCTACGCTACGGCCTGCGTCCGGCGCATTATGTGGTGCTGGTGACACTCGGGCTTGGCAGCCTCATCCTGGCCCGCCGCATCGCGCCGACACCGCGGCGTGGTCGCCGGGTTGCGGTGGCACGTGCGGGGTGACTGCCGTCATTGCGTGTTACGCGGCGGCGAAGCAATGTCGGTTCACGTAGGGCCGCGGTGTTCCGCGCCGTGCACGACCACTGTTGAGCAATCCAGGACTCCTCGCCGATGCTGCCATCGCAACGCCACCTTTTCGACATCCCACGCGACGTTTGTTATCTGAACGCTGCCTCCTGGAGTCCGCTGCCGTTGGCCGCGATGGAGGCCGGGCGTGCGGCAATCGCGCGCAAAGGGCAGCCGTGGACCGTGCCAGCGGATTTCGCGGAGACGCAAATTGAGCGCGCGCGCCAGGCTGCAGCAGCGCTGATCCATGCCGATCCGGCGGACGTAGCGCTGATTCCATCCGTCAGTTACGGCGTCGCCACCGCAGGAAAGCTGTTCTCGCCGGGCCGGGGCACGCGCGTTCTGCTGCTGGAAAACGATCACGTTTCGCCGGTCCTGGAATGGCGTACGCGCGCTGCGCACGCGGATTGGCAGATCGACACAGTGCCGCAGCCACCGGACGGTGATTGGACCTCCGCGTTGCTGTCGGCGATCGAACGGCAGGGCGCGCGGCCGGTGAGCCTGGCCTCGATCTCCAGCGTACACTGGTCGGACGGGTGTGCAGTCGATCTGTCCCACGTCGCGGCGGCGCTGCGGCGGCAGGGGGCGGCGCTCATGATCGACGCTACCCATGCGGCCGGCGTGATGGAACTGGACGTGCAGGCGCTGGATCCCGATTTCGTGGTGTTTCCGACGTATAAGTGGGTGTTAGGGCCGTATGGGCGGGCGTTCTTGTACGTCGCCAAGCGGCATCAGACGGGCGAGCCACTGGAGCAGACGGGCGCGGCGCGCCGGGCCGTGAGTTCAGAGCATGCGCCGTATCTGCGGGACCTGGGACATGTCGATAGCGCGCGGCGGTTCGATATGGGGGAACGCGATTTCTTCGTCTCGCTCGAGATGGCATCGATCGGGATGGAGCAGGTGGCGGCCTGGGGGTGGCGCACGATTGGCGAACGGCTGCGGATGCTGACGGATCGGTTGGCGGACGGGCTAAGCGGCAATGCGGTTCATATGCCTGACGCAAAGCTGCGTGCGCCGCATATTCTGAGTCTTGGATTCTCTGGTGGCATGCCGGAGGGACTGGCGGATCGGCTTGCGGCCGCCCAGATCTATGCTGCTGCACGCCTGGGCCGGCTGCGAATCAGCCCGCATGTCTATAACGATGAGGCGGATGTGGATCGGCTTGTGACTGTCATTTCGAGGAGCTAAGCGACGAAGCAATCCCGGTCGTAAGCGTGCAATCGTAAACAAGATTGCTTCGTCGCTTTGCTCCTCGCAATGACAGAGTGAGCCATGTCATACGTCATCACCCTGATCGCCGATCGCGCCGTCACGGCACTGACTCGCGCTATAACCGACAGCGTGCGCGAGGCTATTGCCGGTGGCGAACCGGTCGTTCTTTCTCCGGGAGAGGCGACTGATATCCCGGTGGCCGCCGCGCCCGACATCGCGACAATCCGTGCGGCGCTTGCCGGCATGCCGATCGACGCGATCGCCAGCACCACCGAGAACCGGCGCAAGCGCCTGCTGGTCGCAGACATGGACAGCACGATCGTCACCGGCGAGACGCTGGACGAACTGGCCGATTTCGCCGGCCTGAAGGACCGCATCGCCGCCATCACCGCGCGCGCTATGAATGGCGAGCTGGATTTCAAATCCGCCCTCCGCGAGCGCGTCGCCATGCTGAGCGGACTGCCGGTCGATGCACTGGAACGCACCTGGCAACGCGTATGCCTGACGACCGGCGCGCGTGAACTGGTGATGACGATGCGAGCACACGGTGCCTTCACCGCCCTGGTCTCCGGCGGCTTCAGCTTTTTCACGTCACGCGTGGCTGCTACGTGTGGCTTCGACGTACACCGATCCAACGTGTTGTTGGATGATGGCTCGGTATTGCTTGGGCGCGTGGCTGAGCCGATCCTGGATCGCGACACCAAGCTGGCCACGCTGACCGGTCTTGCCGCGGAACGAGGATTGGCACTGTCAGCGACCCTTGCCGTCGGTGACGGCGCCAATGATCTGGACATGTTGCGCGTTGCGGGTCTGGGTGTCGCGTTCCACGCCAAGCCGATCGTCGCCGCGGCGGCACAGGCACGAGTGGACCACGGCAATCTGCGCGCCCTGCTGTTTGCGCAGGGATATCAGGCTGAGGAAATCGACGGGCAGGCATAGAGCACCGCGAGCCGTGCCCGCGCTCACGGTTGCCGGAACTCTTCCGACGTCATGAAGCCGAATACCAATGCGAACGACCGGCCATGGAAGTCCGCTTCTGATCCGGCCAGCAGTTGCTCGGCCAGCGCCAGCGTCGCGGTTCGGTCGCAGTCGACAAAGAACGAATGCCGAACCAGATCGACCACAAGATCCGAAAGCCCGTCACGCACGCCGCGCAGCACCGTGCTGGCAAATCGTCCCGGCGCCAGCGACGTAATGAACGGGAAAAGACATTGCGCCCGCAGCCGGCCCTCTGCCACCTTGCCGCGAAGCACAATGTCGAGCGGGCCGGTTGGTCCTTGCTCCAGCTCCTGCCCAAGAATGTCGCTGACCAGACCGATCGAGTTTCGGTTCACCAGATATGATGGCGTGCATGCGACATATGGCAGCAGACTGAAGCGGATCTTCGTCGCAGCGCCGTCGGCGCCGCGTTTGACCTGCCGCTGGTAGCGGATGCGGGCATCGCGGCAGAATGCGAAATCCACGGGCAGCGCCATGTCGGTGAACAGCAGATCGTGCTTCTCGATCAACGGCGACGCAATAATCTGATCGATGACCCATGCAGCGCAGCCTGAGAGCATGACATCGTCCTCCATGACATGCAGGTGCTCTGCACGATCGCGGTTCTGCTGCAGTAGCCGGTGGTGCGAGGTGAAGCAGCCGAGTTCGCCGGCGCTCAGCCCAGCGCGGCCGTCGCCGAGTGTCTGGCCGTCCACTGCCGCGAAACGACAGTAGCGATCGGCAAGGTTGTGCCGCGCAAGCTGCGCCTCCATCGTGGCACGACGGTCGGTGCTACGGTCGAGGTTGATGTAATAGCCGACATAAGGCATCAGTGCTCGCCGCGACCGCGAAGGCTGGTGTTGTGATCCTGACAGATTGTGGCCGCTCCACATGCCATTGCAAGCGAAACGAAGCAATCCCGAATGCGCGGTCGTACGTCCTCCAAGCGGAGATTGCTTCGCTTCGCTCACAATGACAGCAGGCGTGTACCCTCAGCATCGGATACTAGCGGCGCCGGCCGGCACCGCAATCCGACGCTGATCGTCACTCCGCCGCTTGCGGAATCTGTACCGTGTTCGGGCCGAACCGATCGCGGAACGGCTGCGTGTCGATCTCCTCCAGCTCGATCTCACCGGCCAGCACCTTGCGTTTCCATTCCTGGTGCGCCGGTTCGTTGGCGTGGAATTCCGGCATTACATCCTTGGCGAACAATTCCAGGCTTTCGCAAATGTGCTCGTGCGCGTTCTTGCCTGCCTGGTTCAGCAGGATAACCTGGTCGATGTTCGACGTTTCGAACCGCCGCAGTTTGCGCCGCAGCGTCTCCGGCGTGCCGATCAGCCCGCCGGACAACGCTCGGGCGGCAGCTTCGGGATTCTCGCGCTTCCACTTATTATATTCGTCCCACATATTCACGGTATAGGGATCGGGGCGCTTGCGGCCAGAACTGGCACCGTAATAGCGAAGCGCAAACTGGAAGAACGTGGCGCCGTCGGCACGGCGGCGTGCTTCCTCGTCGGTTTCCGCGCACATGAAATAGCTGACCAGCGCGATGTTCGGGTTGGTGACATAGTCCGCCAGTTTTTCCTGCCGCTTCACGAAGCTGTTGTAGTAGGCGTGCACCCAGGCATGCGCGGCATCCGCCGACAGGAACTGGAAGCCGAGCGCCCCCAGGCCGCGCCGCCCGGCCATCTCGATCGTTTCGAGCTGAGAGCAAGCGACCCAGAGCGGCGGATGCGGCTTCTGCACCGGCTTGGGGAGCACGTTGCGCATCGGCATCTTATGCCACTTGGTGTCCAGCGCGGTGCCCTGGTCCCGGAACATTGGGATGATGCAGCGGATCGCGTCTTCCCAGATTTCCCGCTTGGTCTCCATCTCGCGGCCGAAGCCGCCAAGTTCGGTGATGGAGGCGGACTCTCCCGTGCCCATCTCCACCCGGCCGTTGGAAACCAGGTCGAGACAGGCAATGCGCTCGGCCACGCGCTGCGGCGGGTTGGTGGTGAGCTGCACAATGCCGTGGCCGAGCCGGATGTTCTTGGTGCGCTGACTGGCGGCGCCCAGGAATACTTCGGGGGCAGGTGAGTGGGAATATTCCTCGAGGAAATGGTGCTCCACCTCCCACGCGTAGTCATAGCCCAACCGGTCCGCCAGCTCCACCTGATCCAACGCGTTCTGGTACAGCCGCTGCTCGTCACCCGGTTCCCAGGGACGCGGAAGCTGCAGTTCGTAAAAGATGCCGAATTTCATGGCTCCTGCCCCATGCTACTGGCGAGTAGTCGGCCGGAACTGGGGCGGAGAGTCAACCTCAGCCACGAAGTGGGGTTGAGCCCGCGGGAGAGGTTAGAACCTCCCTTTCACGAACTCCCCATTCAGCATGATCGCCTTGATGTGCTGCCCGTCGTTCTGCAGCAGGCCCAGATCCCGGTATGGGTCGCCCTCGACCACCAGTATGTCAGCAAACGCGCCGGAAATGATCTCGCCGATCCTGCCCTCCTGCCGCACAATCTCGGCGTTCACCAGCGTGGCTGATCGGATGATGTCCGCCGCCTTCATCACCTCCCGGCGGATGGCGAACTCATTGGTGTGGTCGGTCTGCAATTGGCCCAGCAGGTCGCTGCCGAACCCGATCTTCACGCCGGCACTGTGTGCGATCTCCAGCGATCGCAGGCCGGCATGCAGCACCAATTCGTTCTTGGCCAGCGAATAGGCGGACAGCCCGTATTCCGGCCCACGCTTCTTCAGCGAATCATACGCGACCAGCGTCGGCACCATGTAGGCGCCACGTTCCGCCATCAACTTCGCGGTCGGTGCGTCGATCAGGTTGCCATGCTCGATCGTTCGCACGCCGCCACGCACCGCGCGTTCGATTGCCTTGGCGCTGTAGGCGTGGGCGCAGACATAGCTGCCCCAGCGCGTCGCCTCCTCCACCGCGGCTTCGATCTCGTCCATGCGGTATTGCAGGCTTTCCAGCGGATCGGCCTGCGATGCGACGCCGCCGGAGACCATCAGCTTGATATGATCGGCGCCTTTGCGCAGTTCGTCACGCGTCGCCTTGATGACATCCGGCACCCCATCGGCCACGCGCGACGTCCAGGCGAGGCCGGAGCAACAAGGGCACAGCACGGTTGTTTGCGTGCGCGAGCGATGGTCGGCATGGCCACCGGTCTGGCTCAGCGGTTGGCCTGCGATGAACAAACGAGGGCCGACAAACAGGCCTTGCTCCACGGCTGCCTTGATGCCCCAGTCGGCGCCGCCGGTGTCGCGCAGCGCGGTGAAGCCGCGCATTAGCATGGCGCGCATTGAGGCGGACGCCTTGGCCGCGAGCAAGGTCAGGGGTACGTCCGAGAGCAAACGCAGATTCACCTCGGTGAGCACGACATGGATGTGGGCGTCGATCAGGCCTGGCATCAGCGTCCGGCCGCCCAGGTCGATGCGGTAGGGGCCTATGCCGGTGATGGGCCGGTCAGAGACCTCGCGGATGATGTTGTCCTCGACGAGGACTTCCATGCCGTCGAGAAGTTCGTCGCGGCGTGGGTCGAGAAGGCGAAGGTTGTGGAAGAGAATGGAGGGCATGGAGACTCCAGGTTAACCTCTCCCATTCATCGGGAGAGGTCGAGATGCGAAGCATCGAGGGTGAGGGCGATCGGGCCGATATGCAACAATCTGGTCCCGCCCCGATCGCCCTCACGTTCGTCGCCTGCGACGCTTCGCGTTGATCCACTTCGCGGCCCAATCCCACTGCGTGGGCCAGGTTACAGGCTTTTCGATGCCATCTCGAATGTATTTCGGCTCAACCCCGGCAGATCCAAAATCCGCCGCAGTTCCTGCTGCATCAACACCTGGCGCGCTGCATCGTAACGTCGCCACTGCCCGAGCGGCGAAACCATCCGCGCCGCCACCTGCGGGTTGCGCGGATCCAGTTCCATGATGATATCGGCCAGGAACCGATAGCCATCGCCGGAGGCGTCATGGAAACGCACCGGATTGCCACTGGCGAAACTCGCGACCAGCGCCCGCACCCGATTGGGATTTCGCAGGTCGAAATCGGAGTGCTCTGACAGTTTACGTACCGCTTCCGGCGTGCCCAGGTCCGACATCGCCTGGATCGCGAACCACTTGTCCAGCACCAGATCGTCTTCATGCCAGGCGTTGTAGAACGCGTTGATCGCGCTGGCGCGCTGCGGGCAATTGATCTGGCTCAGAACCGACAGCGCCGCAAGCACGTCGGTCATGTTGCGCCACGAGTCGAACTGCGTCTTGGCAATTCCAGCGGCATATTTCGGCAGCCCGGCCGCGAGGTAGGCGAGACATGCGTTACGCAGCGCACGCCGGCCAATCGACTCGCCATCGATCTGGTACGGTCCGTCATCCGCCAGTTGCTCATACATCGCCTGGAGGATCGGTGTAAGCTGGCCACCGATTGCGCCACGCGCGGCCTCGCGGACAGCATGGATTGCGTCAGGGTTCGCCTCTTTCATCTGGTCCGCCAAATACGTTTCGGTGGGCAGCGTCAGCGCTTCCGCGGCGAACGCCGGATCGGCGGCGGATCCGTGCAGGGTCGCGACGGCGGCCGCAACGATCCCTTCCGGGATGGTCACGTTGGCGCCCGGCTGCCACGCTTCGATTTCCTTCAACAGCACGTGCGTCGCGTATTGCTGCCCGGATTCCCATCGGACGAACGGGTCCGTATCGTGCGCCGCCAGGAACTGCAGGCGGTCCGGGCTAATCCCCGACAGTTTTGCTGGCGCGGAAAATCCACGCAGCAGCGATGGGGCCGGCAGCGCCGCCACGTCTTCGAACGCGAACTGTTGCTCCACGCCTGTTAGCAGCAGCACGCGCGTGCCCGGCTGCGGCGCGCTTTCGCCGGCGAGGCGCGTCGGCAATTCGCTGCCATCACCCGCGAGCAATCCCATGGCAATCGGGATGACCACAGGCTGCTTTTCTCCCTGGCGCGGCGTCGACGGCGTCTGCTGCCGCAGCGTCAACGTGTAGCGCTTCGCCGCCGCATCGTAAGCGTCATCGACCGAAACCGCCGGTGTCCCCGCCTGATGATACCACCGTTTGAACGGCCCGAGATCGACGCCGGACGCGTCCTGCATCGCCGCGACGAAATCGTCGATCGTCACAGCGTTGTTGTCATGGCGCGCGAAATAAAGGTCCATGCCACGGCGGAAACCTGCGCGCCCGATGATGGTGGCCATCATGCGGATCACTTCCGCGCCCTTCTGGTACACTGTCGCGGTGTAGAAATTGTCGATCGCCATATAGCTTTGCGGCTGGACGGGATGCGCCAGAGGGCCGGCGTCCTCGCGGAACTGGCCGGCGCGCAGCGCACGCACGTCGCCGATGCGTTTCACTGCGCGGCTGCCCTGGTCGGCGGAGAATTCCTGGTCGCGATAGACGGTTAGGCCTTCCTTCAAGGAAAGTTGGAACCAGTCGCGGCAGGTGACGCGGTTGCCGGTCCAGTTGTGGAAATACTCGTGTGCGATCACTGATTCGATGCGCTGGAAATCGTCGTCGGTGGCGGATCCGGCCTGTGCCAGAATGTATTTGGTATTGAAGACGTTCAGGCCCTTATTCTCCATTGCGCCCATATTGAAATCGGAGACGGCGGCGATGTTGAACACGTCGAGGTCATATTCCAGGCCGAACACGTCCTCATCCCATTTCATTGCGGTTTTCAGCGAGCGCATGGCGTGCCCGCAGCGGTCCTCGTCGCCGCTGCGCACCCAGATCCCGAGTTCCACGTGCCGGCCGGACCGTGTGGTGAAACTGTCCTTCACCGCGACCAGATCGCCGGCCACCAGGGCGAACAGATAACAGGGTTTCGGGTGGGGATCGGTCCACATGATGCGGTGGCGGCCGTCGCCGAAATCTTCCACCGAGCCGGGATTGCCGTTCGACAGCATCACCGGGATGCGTTGCTTGTCGGCGGTGATGGTGACGGTGTAGCGCGCCATCACGTCCGGCCGGTCGGGAAAATACGTAATGCGGCGAAAGCCTTCAGCCTCGCACTGGGTGAAGAAGCTGCCGTTGGAGACATAAAGGCCGCTGAGTTCGGTATTGTCCTTCGGCGCGATCTGCGTGTCGACCGCGAGTTCGCAGGTATCCGGCATGTCCGGAATGACCAGCACGCCGTCTTCGAGATGATATTGGTTGCCGCCCAGCGTTTCGCCGTCGCGGGCGAGGCGCAGCAGTGTCAGCGCCTCGCCATCCAGGCGCAGCGGCGCGTCCTGCGGCGCAGCGGGATTGCGGCGCAGCTTCAGGCGCGATCTGACGCGGGTGGCGGCTTCGTCGAGCTCGAAATGCAGGTCCGCCTGGTCTACCAGGAAGGGTGGCGGCTGGTAATCCGCAAGACGCACTTCGTGCGGGGTCGCCTGGGCCGCGATGTTGCTGGCATCGAGATGCATGGCCGCCATCCTTGTCTGGCTGTGTGTCGTGGCCACGCCGGGGCGGGCCAAGGGTGGCAGTGTAGAGCGTTTTCGCCACGATCGGAATCGTGGACACCACGGTCATTGCGAGAATCGAGGTAACAAATATCATTGCGAGGAGCGAAGCGACGAAGCAATCTCCCGCGGCCCGAGGTTCTCGTGGCTTGGCGGGCACGAACGGCGCTGCCCCGGGACGTACCCGGTGCTACGCCGGCTTCTTGCGGCCTTTCGCGCGCCCAGCTTTCGCGCGACGTTCATCGTATTTCATGCCTTCCAGTTTCATGCCGTCCGGGTCCAAGAAAAACACAGCGCAGTAATCGTCGTAGTACTTGCCAGCGGGATCGACGATCTCCGAATGTAATTCGTTCCGCAGGAAAGCATTGAGTTCGTCCGTCTCCTTGCGGCTGCGCAATTGGAAGCCATAGTGGTGGAAGCCGACATCGCCGTTGCGGTACGGCCGGCCTTGCGCGTCGGCGCAGGTGATCCAGTAGCGGGTCTTGCCGTTGGTCCAGCCGATATAGTCATCGTATTCGTCCGGAATCTCAAAGCCGAGGGGTCAAGTGGCGTTGCCGAAGCAAGGAATTGAATCTGCCTGCCCCGAAGATCGAAACCAGGATAAAACGCGCCACAAGGCACTATCGGAAGTACCTCGTCGAATTCAGCAGCAGCAAATGCGAATCCTGAAAAATGCAGACCGGAGCGATACGTTAGGCCTTTCGGTCGCCGCCATTTCACGCCAGACCGACACCAGCATGGCGCGTTCCTCCCCATTTTCCGTTGCGGCACTGGCGGCTCTATAGCAAGGGCGGCAGAAAAATGGGTCTGCCAGATCGACCACGGAATCGATTTGGCTCCGCCATGGCATTGTCACCTGAATTGGTGAATCAATTTCAACACGACAAATTTCATCGCTTTATCTTCCCGATTTGGTTTGGCGTTTGGGAGGGGTCATCGCCCCTCCCTTGTTCAACCCTTACGCCGCCTCGGCCAACTGCCCGTTGATCCGCAGCCCTTCGGCGCCGGCGGAGACGTGCACCGCCTCGCCGTCCTTCACCGAACCTTCCAGGATCATCTGCGCCAGCGGGTTCTGCAGCCCGCGCTGAATCACCCGCTTCAGTGGCCGAGCGCCATAGGTGCTGTCGTAGCCTTCGCTCGCCAGCCACTCCAGCGCGCTCTTGTCCAGCTCCAGTCCGATCTTGCGGTCGGCCAGCAGCTTTCGCAGATGGTCCAACTGGATCTGCACGATCGCCGCCATGTCCGCGCGTTGCAGACGGCGGAACAAAATGATCTCATCCAGCCGGTTCAGGAACTCGGGCCGGAAATGAGCGCGCACGATACGCATCACCTGGCCTTGCACCATCGTGGTGGCTTCGCCTTCCGGCTGCGCCGCCAAAATTTCCGAACCCAGGTTCGACGTCAGCACGATGATCGTGTTCTTGAAGTCCACCGTGCGGCCCTGGCCGTCGGTCAAACGGCCGTCGTCCAGCACCTGCAACAGGATGTTGAACACATCCTCATGCGCCTTCTCCACTTCATCGAACAGGATCACCTGGTACGGACGGCGGCGGATCGCTTCGGTCAGTACGCCGCCTTCATCGTACCCCACATAACCCGGAGGCGCGCCGATCAGCCGCGCGACGCTGTGCTTCTCCATGAACTCGCTCATGTCGATGCGCACCATCGCCCGTTCGTCGTCGAACAGGAATTCGGCAAGCGCTTTGGTCAGCTCGGTCTTGCCCACGCCGGTCGGCCCCAGGAACAAGAACGAGCCAATCGGCCTGTTCGGATCCTGCAACCCCGCCCGAGCGCGCCGCACCGCATTCGCCACCGCGCGCAGCGCCTCATCCTGCCCAACCACGCGCTTGTGCAACTCCTCTTCCATGCGCAGCAGTTTCGCGCGTTCGCCTTCTAGCATCTTGTCCACTGGGATGCCGGTCCAGCGCGACACCACGTGTGCGATCCCTTCCTCGGTGACCGCCTCGTTCACCAGCTTGCCGTCGGACGCCACGGACAGCTTCTTCTCGATATCGGGGATCACGCCGTACAGCAGCTCCGACGCCTTCGCCAGATCGCCGCGACGCTGCGCCACTTCCACTTCGCTGCGCGCCTGATCCAGCCGCTCCTTCAGCTTCTGCCGATCCGTGACTTGCTCCTTCTCCGCCTGCCACGCCGCGGCCATCGCGTTGGACTTGTCCTCCAGATCCGCCAGTTCCTTCTCCAGCCGCTGCAACCGCTCGCGTGACGCCGTATCGCTCTCCTTCCGCAGCGCCTCGCGCTCGATCTTCAACTGGATCACTCGCCGATCGAGTTCATCCAGCTCCTCCGGCTTGCTATCGACCTGCATGCGCAGCCGGCTCGCGGCCTCGTCGATCAGGTCGATCGCCTTGTCCGGCAGGAACCGGTCGGTGATGTAGCGGTTCGACAGCGTCGCCGCCGCCACCAAAGCGCCGTCGGTGATGCGCACGCCGTGGTGCGTCTCGTACTTCTCCTTGATGCCGCGCAGGATCGAAATCGTATCCTCAACCGAAGGCTCGCCCACGAACACCGGCTGGAAGCGCCGTGCCAGCGCCGCATCCTTCTCGATATGCTTGCGGTATTCGTCCAGCGTGGTCGCGCCGATGCAGTGCAGCGTGCCGCGTGCCAGCTCCGGCTTGATCAGGTTGGAGGCGTCCATCGACCCCTCGGCACGCCCGGCGCCGACCAGGTTGTGCAGTTCGTCGATGAATAACACCAGTTCGCCCTGGGCCCCCTCGACTTCCTTCAGCACCGCCTTCAGCCGTTCCTCGAACTCGCCGCGGAATTTCGACCCCGCAACCATCGCACCCAGATCCAGCGACAGCAGGCGCTTGTTCTTCAGTGCCTCCGGCACGTCGCCGTTCACCATGCGCAGCGCCAGTCCTTCGACGATGGCGGTCTTGCCCACGCCCGGCTCGCCGATCAGCACCGGATTGTTCTTGGTGCGTCGGGCCAGCACCTGGATGGTGCGGCGGATTTCCTCGTCGCGACCGATCACCGGGTCCAGCTTACCCTCGCGGGCGAGCGCCGTGATGTCGCGGGCGTATTTCTTCAGCGCGTCAAAGCTCGCCTCGGCGTTCGGCGAATCCACGCGGCGCCCCTTGCGGATGTCGTTCACCGCTTTCTCCAGCGTCTGCGGTGTGACTCCCGCGGCCTTCAGCGCCCGCGCGGCTGGCGTCGAGGATGCGGCGATCGCCACCAGCAGCCGGTCCTGTGCCACATATTCGTCACCGGCCTTGGTCGCGACTTGTTCGGCCGAGTCCAGCACGCGCACTAGCTCCGGAGTAACCTGCGGCTGGCCAGCGCCTGATCCCTGGACCTTCGGCAGGCGCGCCAGCTCGACCTCGACGCCGGCGACGGCCTGCTTTGGGTCGCCACCGGCGGTGCGGATCAAGCCCGCCGCGGCGCCCTCCTCATCATCCAGCAGCGCCTTCAGCAAGTGCTCTGGCGTGAGCCTCTGGTGGAATTCGCGAATCGCGATGGTCTGGGCGGCCTCCAGGAACCCCCGGGCGCGCTCGGTGAATTTCTCTATGTCCATGTCTCTGTCCCTGTACGTAGGCGACTGCCCCAGTCCTCCGCCCCTTCCAGTAGGCAACGGAAACGTGAGCCTTTGGCAATCGAGGTGGGGCGTAGCAGACTGCCGCTCAAGGGGGATCGCGGCATGCGCATCGAATACCTGTATCGCTACCCGGTGAAGGGCCTCACCGCCGAAGCGCTGGAATGGACCGAGGTGGAGGAGGGCGGCTGCATCCCCTGGGACCGAGCTTTCGCGCTGGCCCAAGGCGACTCGGGCTTCGACCCCGCCGCGCCGGCTTGGCGTCAGAA
>Ga0335075_10007000_pt1 | contig 17403 bp, 12 predicted proteins | sample Lox_Sample_24_FD_206723 | JGI IMG/M metagenome (GOLD analysis project Ga0335075, IMG submission 206723) | Soil microbial communities from Loxahatchee National Wildlife Refuge, Florida, United States - Lox_Sample_2.4 | ecosystem: Environmental > Terrestrial > Soil > Wetlands | place: USA...
TGTGTCATTATTGCGGTTCCTCGGAGTAATCATTTCCCCGGCGCCCCCACCACGACATCAGGTGCGGTTCTGTCACCCGATATCCGGTGTGGTCGGCTCGTCCGCCGACAACCGCCGGCAGCAACTGGCCGAGTTCCGTGAGCGCCCTGCGCAGCGCTATGCGGGGAAAGCGCCTTGATTGCCGATCCCGGCAGGGCGGTCAGCCCGCGTTGCGACACGAGATAGACCGCCTCTGCCGGGATCACCTTCGCCCGCATGTGGCTCTTGAATCCCACGAGCATGAGATCTGCGGGGTTCACGGCGACATCAGCCGACGCTGCCTGGCGCCGCCCCGTAGACGACGTAATCGGCATTCGTCAGCTGGCAGAAAGCCGTTCTGCAAATGGCAAATTCATCGAGGCTCTCGATCACCAGATCAACGCCAGATGAGGATTCGGTGACGTCTTGCCTGCCCTGATAGATTTCCATTGCGCCATCCTACGGACGATGGGTTGATGCTGGCTAAAGCATCGCTCGGGCCCCGCGACCCTGGAAGTGCCCCAATCACCCGCGCCTTATGAATTCGTCATGCCCGTAGCGGCCGGTGAAGCTACACAGGGCGTCAGGAATTTCACGTGAATATTTCATCCCATGATTCATGAATTATTCACTGGCACTTCGAGCTTGGCTCGGCACATGCTCGAAGCGCGGTCGAACGGGTTCTCGACCCCGGCTCAGCCCGGGTCAACCCGGGTCAACCCGGCTCAACCTGGCTCAATGACGATAGGGCACCCACGAGGATATGAGATGAACGATGAATCAGGCCAGATGAGGGTCCGGCTGCTCGGCCCGCTGTCGGCGCACCTGGGCGAGGGGGACATCGCGCCAAGCGCGGCAAAACAGCGCCAGATCCTAGCGCTGCTAGCGCTGAACGGCGGACGGGTGGTGACCGTGGGAACGCTGGTCGAGGAGCTGTGGGGAGATTACCCGCCACGCAGTTTCTCCACCACGCTGCAAACGTATGTCCTGCAATTGCGCAACAGGCTCGCCGCCGCGGCGGCCGGCGGCTCAAGGGCCAGGGAACTCCTCAGTACCCGGCACGGTGGGTACATGCTGGAGGAAGCCGCGTGCCAGACCGACGTCGACGAATTCGGCCGCCTCTCGCTTGCGGGTCGCGCCGCGGCGGAGAAGGGGGACTACCGCGCAGCATCCGAGCAATTTGGTCGTGCGCTGGAGCTATGGCGAGGACCCGCGCTGGTGGATGTACGGCTAGGGCGGGTTCTTGAGCTCGAGGCGACCTCGCTGGAGGAGACGCGGCTGGGGGCGCTCGAGCGGCGGATCGAAGCCGATCTCGCGCTCGGCCGCCACGCCGACGTGCTGGGCGAACTTTCGCTGCTCGTGGCCAGGAATCCGATGAACGAGAACTTCTGCGGGCTGCTGATGACCGCTTTGTACCGGTCCGGGCATGTCGGGCGGGCGCTGGGCGAGTATCAGCGAGTCCGCGCCGTGCTGAGTGACGAGCTGGGCATCGAACCGTGCCCATCGCTTCGCCGGCTGCAGCAGGCCATCCTGTCCGGAGACCCCGCACTGGAGTCGGGCCTGTCGGCCAAGCGCGCGAACACGCGCGCCGAGACCGCGCGAATTGAATCGCCGTTCAGGGCATCAGCCTGACCCGCCATTTAAACAAAATGCCATGTGGCCAATCGGGCGCCTAGGAGCGCGCAGTACCGCGCGAATCCCATGACGCCAGGGGGACGCAACGCAAGTTAAACATCCAGCCATCAGACTGATAACGAACCGCAAAGTCAACAGGGAACGGAAAGAGCGTTAACGTCAAACAGCGCAAGAATCAGAACAGACACGCCCAGCATCAACCACTACTTCACCACGGCCCACACCGGGTGTACAGTATCGCACGAAATGCGGCCAAGTTCCTGTTCCACGGGTCTACCCAAGGCAGCCCAGCGGACGCTTCCACTCAGGGACCACCTCATGCTCGGACTCACAGCACGTGCAGGCTGGTTGTCGACTCTACCCGCCCCCCTGAACGCCATCGCCCGGGCAGCCGCGGATGCCGGGGGCCGGAATATCCCCCAGCCTCCGCTGGGAGTCGTCGGGGGCCCGCGGCTGGCACGGTCGATTGTGCTAGCGGTTCTCTGCTCCTACGTCGTGGTCCAGGTGATCGACGCGCTGACGGTGCTGCTTCCGGCACGCGGTGCCTTGCTGGCGGTCGACTTCACGTGCCTGGTTCTGCTTTTCGGCATGACAGTCTCCATCACATCGGGGGCTCTTGAGCGCTGGTCATTCCGGCGTCGGCTGGCCATGTTGCTGGCCGAGGCACTCGTCACCTACGCCCCGATGATCGTTCTGTTCAGGGAGTGGGCCGACCTTGCGGGCTTCTTCGCGGGATCGGCTCTGCTGCTGCTGTCGGGCTGGGTGGCCTGGATATTGTTTGCTGCCGCCATAGGCAGCATGCTCGTCATACCCCAGGCGCTGCATTTTGGGCCGTACGACACCGCCTACCTGGCAGTATCTACGCTGGTCCTCGGCTTGGTGGTGTTCGGGCTGGCCAGGTTGTCGCTCCTCATCAGGTACGTGCATGCCACCCGGGGCGAACTCGCCCAGCTCGCGGTCATGAAGGAGCGGGCGCGCTTCGCCAGGGACCTCCATGATCTGCTCGGCTACAGCCTGTCGGCGATCACGCTCAAGGCCGAGCTCACGAGGCGCCTGGTCGGCAGCAACCCGGCCAGAGCCAGGGACGAGCTGGCCGAGATCATTGACATCGCGCGGCAGGCGCAGGCCGATACGCGCTTGGTGGCGTGCGGCTATCGCAACATTTCCCTGACCAAAGAGGCAAGCTCGGTGGCTGCCCTGCTGGCCGCCGCCGACATCAATGCGCGGGTCGACATCGCCTGCGGGGCGCTCGACGAGACCGTCGATACCGTGCTCGCAACCGTCCTCCGCGAGGCGGTGACAAACATGCTCCGGCACAGCGCGACGCAGAACTGCTCGATCGAGGCGAGCCAGGTCGGCGGGACCGTCAGGTTGCGGGTGGTCAACGACGGCGTGCCGCGGCCCACACCATCCGGCGACCATCACGGCGGCATCGAAAACCTCACCTCACGGCTGGACGGCGTCGGTGGCCGACTGACCAGGGAAGTTCGCGATGGCCGGTTCTACCTGACGGCCGAGGCGCCCAACCCGGCGGTCAGAGTAGGGAGAAATGGCCACGCATTACCGTGACCGGTGCACCCACCCGCCGGGGGGTGACACCACGATAGCGACGCCAGCGCCGCGGCGCTTGCGACCTGAGCCTCTATGGGGGAGCGTGACATGCTGACGCTGAAAATCCTGCTTGCTGAGGACGTGGCTATGGTCCGCGGTGCCCTGACCGCACTCATTGAACTCGAGCCCGACCTGAAGGTGGTCGCTGCGATCGAGAACGGCACGGACATCGTTCCAACGGCGCTGGCATGCCAGCCGGATATTGCAGTCATCGATATCGACTTGCCCGGGCAGGACGGGCTTTCCGCGGCCGCCCAGCTCTATGAGAAACTGCCCGCCTGCCGGACCCTGATCCTCACCAACCTGAGCAGAGCCGGGACGCTGCGCCGGGCGCTTGCGGCCCATGTGTCCGGTTACATCCTCAAGGATGCTCCCCCGGAGCGGCTTGCGTCGGCGATCCGCAACGTCGCTGCGGGCCGTAGGGTCATCGATCCGCAGCTCGCCCTGTCAACCTGGGAGGGCACCCAGAACCCGCTGTCGGCGCGGGAGCACGATGTTCTCCGCCTCGCCGCTGACGGGTCAGAACCGGAGGAGATCGCTGCCGCCCTGCACTTGTCCGTCGGAACCGTGCGCAACTACCTGACAGCCATCGTGACGAAGCTGCATGCGCGCAACCGGATAGATGCGATCAAGACGGCCTACGAGGCGGGCTGGCTGCCTTGACCGCACCGTGGTGACGGCACCACTAACTAACGGGGATCTGCGATAGCCCGACGAGGAAAGCGCCCGCAGCGACGCCCGCAGCCTGCTTATTTTTGCCTTGGCCACGCCGAGCTGCCCGTACAGGCTGATCGCGATCTCGGCCAGCTCCTCACCGCGGTTTTCGCTGGCCGCTTCCTGGATTGCTACCCAGGTCTGGTCCGGGTCGTACGGTCGCTCCGCCGTGGCAGCGCCCGCCGTGCTAGCGCCCGCCGTGGCAGCGCTCATCATCATCACCTTCGTTCCGCTAGAAGGGCGGGTTCCCGTGCTTGCGCGGCGCCAACTCCAGGCGCTTCTCGCTCAGCATGTCCAGGGCACGCGAGATCGCGATTCGCGTGTCCTGCGGGTCGATCACGTCATCGACCAGGCCCCGTTCAGCCGCGTAGTAGGGATGCATGAGCTGCTCCTTGTACTCGGCAACCAGCCGGGCCCGCAGTTCATCCGGACATTCGGCCGCGGCGAGGTCCTTGCGGTGAATGATGCCGACTGCCGCCTCCGCGCCCATCACGGCGATCTCGTTGGTCGGCCAGGCAAAGGACAGGTCGGCACCGATGGAGCGGGAATCCATGACTATGTAGGCACCGCCGTAGGCCTTGCGCAAGATCACCTGCACGCGCGGCACCGTTGCGTCGCAGTACGCATACAACAGTTTGGCGCCGTGCCGGATGATGCCCTGGTGCTCCTGGTCGACGCCAGGAAGGAAGCCGGGCACGTCGACCAGCGTGACCAGCGGGATGTTGAAGGCATCGCAGAACTGAATGAACCTGGCGGCCTTCTCCGAGGCGCGGATGTCCAGCACGCCCGCACGGACCAGCGGCTGGCTGGCGACCACCCCGACGAGACGCCCGCCGATACGGGACAGCGCGCAGACGATGCTGCGGGCCCAGTGTTCGTGCAGTTCCATGAAATCGCCGTGGTCGGTGATCTCCGCGATTACCTTCCGCATGTCGTAGGGCTTGCGCGGGTCCGCGGGCACGATGTCGGGCAGCCGGGGGCAGCGGCGGTCGGCCGGATCTCCGGTCTCGCACGCCGACGGGAGATCGTGGCTGTTCGCCGGGAGCAGCGAGACGAGGAAGCGGACTTCGTCCAGGCAGGTTTCCTCGTCGTCGTATACGAACGTTGCCACGCCGGAGGTCTTCGCGTGCGCCTGGGCGCCGCCAAGCTCGTTCAGGCTGACCGCCTCGCCGGTCACGGTCTTGACGACGTCGGGGCCGGTGATGAACATGTGCGCGGTGTCGCGGACCATGAAGACAAAATCGGTCAGCGCAGGCGAGTAAGCCGCGCCGCCTGCGCACGGACCAAGGATGACGCTGATCTGCGGGATCACGCCGGAGGCGCGCACGTTCCTGCGGAAGATGCCGCCGTAGCCGGCCAGCGCGGTGACGCCCTCCTGTATCCGCGCTCCCCCGCTGTCGTTGAGTGCGATCAGCGGAGCGCCGACAGCCAGGGCGAGGTCCATGACCTTGTGGATCTTCGCGGCATGCGCCTCGCCGAGCGAGCCGCCCAGTATGCGGAAGTCCTGCGCGTAGGCAAACACCCGCCGGCCGCCGATCGTGCCCGACCCGGTGATGACGCCATCGGTGAACGGCTGTCCCGCGGCCTGGCCCCCAGAGGTCTGCCGCCGGAACAGGTCGAGTTCCACGAAAGACCTCTCGTCGAGCAGCCTTTCCAGCCGCTCTCTCGCGGTGAGCTTGCCCTTGGCATGCTGGCGCGTCGTGGCGACCTCATCGCCCAAGACCGCCCCCGCACGCGCGCCGGCCAAGCGCTCGGCATGATCCCGCGTCGTCACCGCCACCGGTCCCGCGACCGGCGCGGCCAGGCGCTCCTCGACGGCGGTCATGCCCGCCGCACCGTCATCGGCAGGCCCCCGCGCACCCGCAGCGAGAGCATCGCCTCCGGAACCGGGTCGACGCCATCGGCGAGCTCGAACCTGAACCTGCGCGCGACCATCGCCGTGACCATGACGGCCTCCATCATGCCGAGATGGCTTCCGACGCAGACCCTGGGACCGGCGCCGAAGGGAATATAGGCATAGCGGTGCGCGTGCCCGGCCCCGGCCGACTCAAAGCGCTCGGGACGGAACTCGCCGGGATCGGCCCAGAATCCGGGGTGCCGGTGCAACGTGTACGGGCAGATCATGACGTCGGCTCCGGCCGGAACCCGGAAGCCGCCGATCTCGTCCGGGCCTACAGCCTTGCGCGGCAGTCCCCACACCGGCGGGTACAGCCGCATCGCCTCCTGGATGACCATGGTCGTATAGGGAAGGCGGGCCAGGTCCTCATGGTCAGGTACCCGGTCGCCAAGCGCCTCGGCCGCCTCGGCGCCGACGATCCTGGCCACCCTGGGACTGCGGGTGAGCAGGTACCAGGTCCACGAGAGTGTGCTCGCCGTCGTCTCGTGACCCGCGAGCAGGATGGTCACGAGCTCGTCGTTTAGCGTGCGGTGCCGCGACCTGACGTCAGGCTCGTTGCGGTGAGCGCGCAGCAACAGCGAGATCACGTCATCTCCGTCGTTCGTGCCGACGCGCTCACGCCCGGCCAACAGGGCCTGCACCGCATCCTCGAGCTGCCTCCTGGCCGCGCGGAAGCGGCGGTTTCTCGCCAGCGGAAGCCACAGCGGCAGCGCGCCGAGAGTTACCATCTCGAACATCGCCTGATCCTGGATGACCTCGAACGCGGGACCGAGCGTGCTCAGCGGCGTGAGGTCGGCATCGAGCAGTGTCCGCCCGAGGACCCCGATGGTCAGGTGCGTCATCTCGGACACAAGATCGACGGGAGGGCCGTCCACAAGGGAATCGAGTCGGCCGAGCATGGCGCCGACTTCGTCGCTGACTACCCCCGCGAATCCGGCGATGCGCTCACGGCGGAACGCGGGCGCGACGGCTCGGCGCTGATGCCGCCACTTCTCGCCCTCGCTAGTGAGCAGGCCGTCGCCGAGCACCCGGCGGGCTTCTGCCAGGCCCATCCCCTTGTGATAATTGACCGCATTGTCGGCCAGCACGTGCTTGGCGTGATCGGGATGATTGAAGAAATAAATGGTCTTCGGGCCCATGGTGAAGCGGACTACATCGCCGAACTCCTGCGCGGCGTCGGCGAGCAGGCTCAGCCGATCACGCCAGAGCTTTCGCAGTAGGCCGGGTAGCGCGAACGGCGGCGGCCCAGGGTAGTCCTCCCGGATGCGTCGACCCGCGCCTTCCACGCGAGCAGCTGGTACCGGTTCGATGGACTTCGTGGCGGTCATGCGGCCTCCCTGGCGCGGCGGATCATGGATGGGCTTTCCGGAGCCGGGGCCGGTGAAAGTCGCCGCCGAAGAAGAGCAGAGCGTCATCGGCCGATCCGAAGCCACTGGCCAGCACCGTGCCGAGGAAGATCGCATGGTCGCCGCCGTCATACGAGGCGGCGAGGGCACAGTCAAGCCAGGCCAGCGCCCCGTGCAGGACCGGCGCGCCAGTATTGGGCGCGGGAGACCAGTCAACGGCCTGGAACTCGGCGTCTCCCCGCGGCCTGGAGTGATCGGCGAAATAGCGCGCCACGTACTCCTGCTGCGCGGAAAGCACGGACACCGCGAAGGAGCCCGAGGCGAGCACGGCTTGGTGTATGGCGGCGTTCCGGTTGATGCAGACGAGAATCAGCGGCGGCTGGATTGACACAGAAGTGAAGGAGTTCGCCGTCATCCCGCGCGGCTCGCTCCCGCCTGCCGCCACGACGGTGACGCCCGTCGCGAACCGGCCGAAGACCGTACGCAGCAGGCGCTTCTCCTCTGGACCGGGCCGCGCGATCGTCGCCGTCGTCGCGGCGTCCAGCGACAATCCCTTGATCGGGCTCATGCCCTTCCCCCGACTCCCAGCCGTCCAGAATGCAGCCGCTGCGGCGCGGTGACGGCGAAACCCTCGAGCGCCAGGCGCAGTTGGGTCGGCACGCGCGTCGGTACGGTTGCCCCATTTGCCCCCCTCATGCACGCCACCCGCTGCCGGCCTCTGGCAATGAGTTCCTGCGCCCCGTCGCGGACGCGCACGTAGTCGAAGGCGAAGCCGATCTGAGTCTGGGTGAGCTCCTCCAGGCGCATTCTGATGGACAGCTCGTCGAACGCCGAGACCTCGGCCAGGTACTCGCATTCGGCCTTGATGGTGAACAGCTTGAGCTCACCACGAAGCTCATCGAGCACGCCGGGCGCGTGCTCGAGCAGGAACATCTCCCGGCACCGGCCCTGCCAGCGCACATAGTTGACGTAATAGACGTTCCCCACCAGGTTGGTCTCCTCGAAGCCAATCATGTGGCGATATTCGTAATACTGATCCATTACCGTCGCCTTCCGTCAGGATCGTGAATACGACCGGGTCGGGTTCGTCCCGCAAGCGAGACGAAAACGTGGCGATCTTCGCCTGGCCGGAATGGAGTAGGACCCAGCCGGCCGACCCGCCGTCGGCGAGCGTGACCGGTCCGGCCAGTGCCCGCCCGGTCTTGTGCAGGCACTCGATTGCGCCCCAGACCCGGGTGGCGGCGACGGACAGCTCCTCACCGCGCTCGCGCGCTATCAGCTCGGCGAGCGAGAACTGCTCGGCGTCGAGCAGTGCCCGCCAGTCGTCCGTCGACCGGTCACGAACCGCTTCGGCGTCGCAGGCCACGCGGTCCGGGCCGACCACGGCCAGCGTCACGCCCGCGCCGTGCGACGCGGAGACGCCGGTCTCCCCGGCTGCGAGTTCCGGCTTCCCGTCCCCGCGATGCGCCACCCGTACCGGCCGCTCAAGCATCCGGCTCACGGCCACCTCGGTCTGCCTGCGCCGGGAATCGATGCCGCCGACGCACGCCGGCGGGTCGGGCTCCACGACGCACCGCGGCGCGGGCGGTAGCAACTCCGCAAGCTGGCGTTCCAGGTAAGGGCCGAGCAGCGCCGGAATCCAGGGGCCGCGGCCGTCGGTCTTCCTGACCGCTTGGAGCCGCAGGCCCTCCCAGCGTTCAATGATCTTTCCGTCGGGGGCGCAGACGTCCAGGTCGTAAGTGTAGGTATCGCCAACGCGGTCGCGTTCGGCCGCGTGCAGGACGACCTGCTCGACATGCGCAGCCGGGTCGGCGGGGTACAGCCGTTCCACGCCTGCCGGGAGCAGCGTCGCGTTGGGCACGCAGCACTGGATGGCGTGCATGAACGCGTCGCGGGTGCCGGGATTGCCGAGCAGTAGTTCTCTGGGGAGATATGAGCCGAACCACTCGTCATCGGACTCGGCTGAGATCTCCGCCGCACATGACGTGGCGGCCAGCCGCCGGTAGCCCACGACCCGCTGGAAGCGCTTGCCCTGGAAGAACACGCCGCCGTACAGGTCCGTCGCCGGATCGAGCGGAACGCGCATCCCTGCGGGGGGTGCGGGTGTTCGTTTGGTATCCAACGGGCGATCCCCGGGGTAGCGGAGGGTCGCGCGGAAGTGATCCGCCGCGAAGCTGGTCTCGCTGCTTCGTATGGCGACGTCGACCCGGTCGCCGCGGTGCAGCGCCACGACCCTGATCGTCACCGACCCGTCGACGGGCACGACGATCGGCCGGAGGAACTCGACGTTCTCGAACACGGGCCGACAGGCCTGGCCCGCCAGAGCAGTCGCCGCCTGGGCCATGGCCTCCATGCCGAGCACGGCGGGGAAAAGCAGGTCGCCGTCCAGCAGGTGATCGGCGAGGTACGGATCGGTGTCCGCGGACAGCTCGGCCTCGGCGACCAGCTCGATGCCCGGATAGTAGACGCGCGGCCGGTCGATGAAGCGCAGCAGAGGCAGCTCAGACGATTCCAGCGCGATGGTCGGCAGACCGCCCGCCCTGCCCATGACCACCAGGCTCGTCGGCAGGCACTGGCAAGCGAGAAGCCGGCACAAGATCGCGACGCCGTCATCGACCGAGATGGGGCTGATGCCCTCTCGGGTCAGGGACTCCAGGACGCCGAGCTTGTCCCCCATGCCCGCGCCTGACCAGACTGACCATTCGAGCGCGAGGCAGCGGCAGTGCGGATGCTCGAGCTGGACCCGCCTGGTCAGGTCGGTCAGCCAGTCGTTAGCGGTGGCGTAGTCCGCCTGGCCGCGCAGGCCGGCGCGCCCGATGATGCTGCCGAAGGTAACCATCAGCTTGAGCGCCGCCGGCTCCAGCGCGGCCAGGATCGTCTGCAGACCTTCGATCTTGGGTGCCAGCGTCGCCCGGAAGGCTGCCTCATCGAGGCTGGTGAGCGGGGCCGGCTGGTTGCGGCCCGCGCCGTGCAGGATCGCGGTGACCGGGCCGAGCTCGGCGGTTACCTTCTCTACCGCCGTCCTCACCTCGCGCGCCGAGGTGACGTCGGCGCGGACGTAGCGGTGGGTGACCCCGGCTGCGGTCATGCGGTCCAGGTTGGCGGCCAGCTCCGTGTCGGACGCCGGGTCGGACCGGCCAAGCAGGGCAACCGACGCGCCCGCATGCCGCGCGAGCGCGAGCGCGCATTCGGCGGTGATTCCCTTCCCCCCGCCACTGACCAGGATCACGTCACTATTCCCCAGCGGCAGCTCGGCTCCGTCGTCGGCGAGGTCTTTGACCGGCCGGAGCAATGGCACCCTGCGTGCGCCCGACTCGTCGTAGTGGACCTCGCTGAAGTCGGCCGTTGCGGCCACGTCGGCGACGATCGCATCCGCCAGTGCGGCGGCACGCGCCTCGGACATGCCGTCCTGAAGCGGGAGCGTGACCACCGTGGTGGGCACGGCCGGGGCCTCGAGGTGGAGCGTCTTGGCCAGTCCGGCGGCGCCGCGCTGGTCCTGAACGGCGAGAAAGCGGCACGGCCCGTCGTGTGCAAGCGCGGCTCGTGCTGCCCTGAGCATCAGGCCGACGTGATCGCTGCCGCATTCCCTGGGAAGGCACAAGGCAACGCCGTCGCCGAGCTGGGCGGCATGCAGCGCGCGAGCAAGAGGATCTTTCAGCGGATGCCCCGGCGGGGCGAACACCTGCCAGTCACCTCCGGCCCATTCGGCGGCACGTCGCGGCCCAGGCTGCTCAAGGAGTTCCACGGCGAACGCCCGGACCCAGGGCTCGACGCCCGCCGGCGGCAGGTTCGCGTCGGCGTCGCCCGGCAGCGTGGTGCTCAGCAGTTCGTCGAGCGCCTCGGCCAGGTCGGTCAGCGTCGACGTGGCGAAGTTGGACATCACCATCGGCGCCGACACGCCGAGTTCCCGCGCGGCCTGGTTCATGATCTGCCCGACGGTTATCGACGACAGATGCAGCTCGTCCAGCGGATGGCTGTCCGGCCGCACCGCGTCGAGCGGCAGTTCTGCTCTCTCAGCGGCCAGCCGCCGCAGGACCTCGATGCTGCTGCGGGGCGCTTCGCCTTGGTCTCCGGCTCCGGACGGACGCTGATGTTCCTTCGTCGGCTGCGGCGGCTGTCCGGCCTGCTCCGCCATCTCCCGGATCACGGAATCGGCGGGCACGGACTCGCACGGGCTGGCGAAGAAGCGGAACTCCTTGTCCAGCGGAAGGGGCCTGGTGAAGCGATCGGCAAACAGCCGGTCATGCCTGAGCGGCGCGCCGAGCGCGTACGCGGCCGCCGCGGCCGACAGCACCCCGGCCAGCGACGGGCTGTCTGTGTCCAGCGGGATCACCGGAACTCCAGGTGCGATCCCGGCCGCGAGGCCGGAAAGCACCCGGCCCGGCCCGACCTCGATGAGCAGGTCGACGTCGGCGGCCATCCGGCCGAGCGCCTCGCTGAATCGGACCGGTTCCCGCACCTGCCGCACCAGCAGAGCACGCAGGTCCGCGTCGCCCGGCAGGGCGTCGCCTGTGACCGTCGATAGCACGCGGCTGGCCAGCGGCCGGAACTCGCGGTCCGCCAGGTACCTGCCTAGCTCCGCCGCGGCCGGTGCCACGGCCGGGGAGTGGAAGGCGTGTGAGACAGCGATCTGCGCGGTCGCGATGCCGTCTGAGGTCGCGGCCCGGCGCACCCGTTCGACCGCTTCGGCCGGGCCGGAGATAACGGTCTGGCCCGGCCCGTTGTACCCGGCGATGACGACGTCGCCGCCGCGCAGCAGCGCTTCCACGCGGGCGGGGTCGGCCGCGATGCCGGCCATGGCGCCGCCTCCCTCGCTTGCCTCGGCCATGACCCTGCCTCGTTCGGCGGCCAGGGCGAGCAGCGCGGATTCGTCCATGGCGCCGGCCCAGTGCAGCGCGGTCAGCTCCCCCAGGCTGTGGCCCACGGCCGCGTCGGCTTCGATACCGAGCAGGGATAGCACTCGCAGGCCCGCCACCGATGAGGTGGCGATACGGGGCTGGGCCACGGCGGTGGCGATCGCGTCGCCGCCGGCCGGCAAGGCGGCCGCGTGGTACAGGTCGCGCACGGGGGCGAACCGCCTCCGCAACGCACCCTCGGTGCCCTTGCCGGAGCCCTGCCCTGGGAACAGGTAGCCGATGCGGGCCGCTCCGGCTCCCTCGCCGAGGAATATCCCCGCGGAGACGTCGACTGCCTGGCGGGCGCCGTCGTCAAGCACCTCGAGCAGCCTCGCCAGGCGATCCTCGGCCTGGTCCGGGGACGCGGCGACGATGGCGGCCCGGGCCGGCCCGTGACCGGCTTCGCGGGCGAGGGTGGCGGCCAGGTCGCCAAGCTCGGCGTAAGACAGGCGGCTGCACAACTCGGCGAGGCCGGCCAGGCGGCCGCGCATTTCCACCATGCTCGCGGCGTCGACCAGCAGCAGCTCGCAGTCCTGGCGCGAGCTGACCAGCCGGGTGGTCCTGGAGTCGAGGCTGGCGCGGCGGACGCCATCATCACCGGCGATTACGACATGCGCGTTGATCCCGCCGAACCCCATGGCGGACACGCCCGCGCGGACGGGGCCGCTCTCCGGCCACGGTTCCGCGGTCAGCGGCACCCGCAGCGCCGGGGAGTCTCCGCCGAGCGCCGGGTGCGGGTCGGCATGACCGGTAGCCGGGGGAATGACCTGACGGTGCACGGCCATGGTGGCCTTGATCAGCCCGGCTATCCCCGCGGCGGCCTTGGTGTGACCGATGTTTCCCTTGATCGTGCTGATCGCCGCGGGAGGCGCGTCCGCAGCGGCTTCCCGGCGGGCCTCGCTGAAGGCACGCAGCTCGGTGGCGTCCCCGACGGCGGTCCCGGTCCCGTGTCCTTCCAGGTAGCCGACCGTGGCGATGTCGAATCCCGCCAGGCCGTAGGCGCGGCTAAGCGCCAGCTTGTGGCCCTCGGCCTCGGGCCGGGTGATCCCGCCCTTGCCGTCGGAGGAGTATCCCCATCCGGCGATCGTCGCGTAAACCCTCAGGCCCCGCGCCTCCGCGTCATCCTGCCGAAGCAGGACGACCATGCCGCACCCCTCGCCAGGCCAGAAGCCGTTGGAGTGCCGGTCGTATACCCTCATCTCCCCCGCGGCCAGCGCGCCGGTCTTCGCGAAGCCGATGATCTCGAACGGGTCGATGCTCAGGTCGACGCCGCCGACCACCGCGGCGTCGGCCGCGTCGTCGCTGAGCGCGCTGCACGCGGTCGCCACCGCCAACAAAGACGAGGAGCAGGCTCCGTCGACCGTGAAGCAGCCGCCTTTGAAGTCGAACTGGTTACAGATCCGGCCGGCGATGGTGTTGGACAGGCCGCCGGCCAGGGTGTCCTCGTCGACGGGCGGGAACGCGCTCTTGTAGCGGGCCTCGAGACCGGTCAGGAAGCCGGCCAGCTTGTCATCGTCCCAGCCGATCTCCTTCAGCGCGGCGCCCAGCGTGCGGCGGACATACGGCCAGCGCAGCCGCATCAGGTTGGCCCGGGTGAACTCGCCGGTCAGGCTGTTGCCGACAACCACGGCGGTGCCAGCTTTCGGCAGCCCCTCGCCGTCGGGGAAGCCGGCGTCCTCCAGCGCGCGCGCCGCGGTATCCAGCGCCAGCCAGTGCGTCATGTCGGTGGTGCGGAAGGTGCTGCCGGCGATCTTGTACTTGACCCGGTCGAACTCGAAGCCCTCGATGACGGCGGCCTTGCGCGCGTAGAACCGGTCCGGCGCGGCCGGATCGGCCGACCAGTAGTCCTCGAGCCGCAGCCGCTCGTCTGGGATGCGCCGGAAGGCCCGGCGGCCTGCGAGCACGTTCTCCCACAGCTCGTCAGGAGAATTCGCGTCGGGATAGCGGCAGGCGATCCCGACGATGGCGATGGGCCGGATCATGCCGACACCGCCCGTCCATCTCCGGCAGCGCCCGGCACCGGCACCGTGACCAGGACCAGCCGGCGCTGGCGCCGCTGGCGCCGCAGGTGCGCGGCCCACCAGCCCAGCCCGCGGCAGGCGCAGACGATGGCGGTGGCGAAGAACAGCGTGTAGACGATGTTGAACTCCATCAGCACCGCGTAGGTGAACGCCACCCCGCTGCCGAAGATGAACTGCGCCCGCGGCTTAGACGGCGTCGTGCCTGGGTCGGTGATCATGTAGTTGGTGAACAGCACGAATGCGACGCCGGTCATCACCGACAGCGCCGTGTTCAGCTGGACCCCCCAGATCCAGTGCCTGACGAACGCCTGGATCGCGAACCCCCCGGCCCAGCCGACGATCAGCGGCGTCCGCCGGGTGAGCTTCGCGTTGATCACCGTGCCTGCGGTCAGGATGACCATCGGGATCATCAGCTTGAAGTAGCTGTTCGCCCACTCGGTGAACATGTAGGGCGGTGAGATGCTCACCCATGACCCGAAGACGAGCAGCGTGGTGGCGATGCCGAGGTTGGATGGGTTCATGAAGTGGCGCATCCGGCCGGCGACCGGCGCCTGCAGGACGTGCTTCTGGGCGACCGCCACGATCACCCCGAACATCACCGGCCAGAACTGGTTGTTCGCGTAGAGCAGCATGTTGACCGCCAGGGCCGTGATGTGCGACGGCAGCAGGAATTCATACATCCCGCGGGGGCCGCCCCCCAGGAATCGCGGGCGGCGCTGCTGGGCCCACGCGCTGATCAGCTCGAAGACGATCTCGGTGACATACGCCGTGAGGAGGGCGAAGACGGGCCACAGCCATGGCTGCTCGAATCCCAGCAGCGTGTAGCCGAAGGCGTTGAAAACGGTGATGGAGATGGCGAAGTTGCGCAGCGCCAGGTAGCGCGGGTCGGCCGCACGCTTTGCCTTGCCTGCCGGGTGATCGCGCATTGACGCCACCCGGCTGTCGGCCGGCGCGGTGGTCACGGTCATGAGTTGGGCACCTCCTTGACGGCACTGCTGGTGAGAAGCAAGTTGTGGGTACCCGGGCTGAGTGTGAGCGTCCGGTGAATCAGCTGTCCGGCCAGTGCAGCTGCACGGTCACGGGGCCGTCGTAGGAGCCGAGGCCGAAGGAAACCTCGAAGCTCCGCTTGCCGCCGCTGCCGCTGCCGCCGTCGAGCTGGGAGATCTGGGTGTGCCCGGCGTACCTGACCTGCACCGTCGTTCCGTAGGCGGGGCTGCCGATGCCCTCAAGATCCTGGCCGGGCGTTCCGCCGGCGACGGCGGGGCGGTACAGCTGGAGGCCGAGGTAGTGGCCGAGGTCCGGCGACTGGTTGGCGTAGAAGGCCGGCGGGCCCCACTGCCGCGCGACCGCGAAGTCGAGCTGCCCGTCCCCGCGGGTGTCGGCGGTAGCGATACCCCTGGTGGGTGCCGGATCGCACAGCCCGAGCTGCTTGCTGATGTTCACGTAACCGCCCCCCGGCGCGCTGGCATAGAACGCCAGGCACTGGCTGCCCGCGATGTCGTCGCCGGTCTGGACCAGCGGCCAGTCGGCCGGGTTGCTGAGCAGGTCGTCGTTGGTCATGGCCATTTCCTGCAGCCAGTTCCAGCGGTTGATCTTCCCCTTGATGAATCCGTCGGTCTGCACGACGTCCAGGTTTCCGCTGTTGAGGAAGTCGCCCATCTTGAGGTCCCAGGCCCAGCCGGTGAAGGCCATGCCCAGCTGCTCGGCATCCTGGTTGAACGGCGCGTAGCCGCCTGCCAGGTCCTGCTGCATCTGCTTGCCGCTCGACGCGGTGTTCATGAACACGAAGTTGCTCTCCTCGAGCCCCCAGGCGGTCGTGATGTTGCTGACCATGAAGTCGAACTTGCCGTTGTCGCTCAGGTCGCCGAAGTCGACGCCCATGCCCTTGAACGAGCCCCTGCCGAGCACGAACGACTTCGGCGTGGCAAGGCCGCGGTGGCCGATCGCCAGGGTGAACTTGATGTGGCCAGGCGTGGAGTCGTTGTAGAGCATGTGGCCGGGCCCGAAGTCGTTGGCGATGTAGATATCAGGCAGGCCGTTCCCGGTGAGGTCCGCGGTCGCCGCCGCCAGCGTCCACCCGGTCGCGTCGACGTACGGGATGGCGTCCGGCACCAGCTGGTAGCTGACGGTCGGGTTCGGCCCGCCGGTACCGCCCGTCCAGCGGTAAATGTAATCACCGCCGCCGTTTTGCGCGTTGGACAGGGACGACGGCATCTGGACGTCATCGATGCCCTCCGGGTTCAGCACCTCCGAGTCGGGGAAATAGTTGCCGACGAACAGGTCAGGATGCCCGGTGCCGTCGAAGTCCGCGACAGTCACCGCGTTCGTGTTCCAGTCGGGCCCGTCGTACTGGCCGTCAACCGAGGCACCGGGCAGCAGTTCCACCGGCCGGTAGGCGCTGGGCGACGGCGTCTTCGCCGTCGAGCGGGCCAGGAAGATGATCGGAGAGCGGCCCCAGTAGTACACGAGGAAATCCGTGCGGCCGTCGCCGTTATAGTCGCCGGGAACGCAGCCCATCGGCGCCATGGTGGTGGAGTCGTACGGCAGCGGCGCCGGGTTCAGCACGAACGGCGTGAAACGGTCGGCCTTCGGGGCCGTCGGCGCGTAGGTCACGATCACGTCGTTGGTCCGCGGGTCGACGATGCACATGCCGTCGTCGCGCCCGTGGCCGGTGACGTCGGTCAGGGCAATGCCCGCGCCCACCGAGGAGATCCACGCCTGGATGTTCTTGTAGGCGGGGTTCACCTGGCGGATCGTCTGCGTCGGGTGGTATCCGGGTGGCATCGCGATCGGCATCTCGGTGAACTTGTACTGCGACGCGATCTGCTTGACCTCGGCGGCCGATGCGGTCGGCAACTGCGCTGTCACATAGACGCCCGCAAGCAGCGTGACGGCTGCCACAGCTGGCACGAGACGGCGCAGCCTGGCACGCTTAACTGACATATTTCCCTCACACAAAGCAAAGAGCGTCGGCAAGAACGGCTTTCTCGATTCGGGACCGGCCGGGTTCCCGCAGATGCGCCAGCCAACGAGGCACCTCGCCGGCGGACCGTGAATTTTTCATATCCGGATCGTGCATGTGTCTTAGGGTGGGCGAGCTGCAGGCTCCGTTCATCTCGAACCTTGCTCACCAGACCGGACTCGAGCGTCGCGCGTTATGAACCCTGCAATGACCGCACGCCCGGACAAGCGCCGCACATCGCCAGCGCGATTTGATGAGAGGGGTGCTTGCACGTACCGGCTTACCAGCGGAGAGTCCAATGCTC
>Ga0335075_10007001_pt1 | contig 17402 bp, 16 predicted proteins | sample Lox_Sample_24_FD_206723 | JGI IMG/M metagenome (GOLD analysis project Ga0335075, IMG submission 206723) | Soil microbial communities from Loxahatchee National Wildlife Refuge, Florida, United States - Lox_Sample_2.4 | ecosystem: Environmental > Terrestrial > Soil > Wetlands | place: USA...
GTCCGACGACAAGGCGTTCCGCACCAGCCAGACCGCGGATCTCTGCTATCTGAAGAGCCCGGTCGCCACCGGCCTCGACGAGAAGATCTGCCGCACCCTCGGCATCCGCCCGGAATATTCCGAGGGCATCCAGGCGCAGCGCTACGACGTCGGCCAGCAGTTCAAACCGCATTGGGATTACTACGAGCCGGACACGCACGTGTATCACCGCTTCGCCGGCGTGCGCGGCAACCGCACGTGGACGTTCATGGTGTATCTCAACCAGGAGATGGAAGGCGGCGCGACGCGTTTCACCGAGATCGACTACGCGGTGAAACCGAAGACCGGCACCGCGCTGATCTGGAACAACCTCAACGCGGACGGCACGCCGAACAAGGCCACGATGCATTGCGGCGAGCCGGTCACCAGCGGCTTCAAGCTGATCATCACGAAGTGGTTCCGCGAGCTCGGAGACGGGCCGCTCTTCTACTAGCTTCCTCCCCGGCGCGATTTCGCGCTGTTTCTTGCAACCCTTTTCGCCGCTCCTGCGTCTGAAACACAGGAGCGGATGACTCGCGCCCGGCGCGACCTCCGCTCGATCACCGAGTCCCCTCATCCTCAGGGAGCGCCCGCGCGTTCTCACGGGTCGGCGCGTCCCCGCGATTTGCACGCGCGCGAATGGAGTCTTCTCATGTACGAGTTCTACGGCACGAAGATCGGCGCGTGGCGCCGCACCCTGGCGCGCATCGCCGCCGCCGGCGCCGTCGTCGCGATGACGGCCTGCACCACGAACGCGGCGCACGAGCGCCCCACCGGCACCGTGTTGGGCCGCGTGAAGACCGGCGGCTCCGCCGTGCCGGTGATGGTTCTCGCGGTCGACCGCGGGTCGGGACAGATCGCGCATCGCGCGTTCCTGCAGTCGAAGCAGGCGTTCTCGATGCCGCTGACCTCCGGACAGTACAAGTTCTACGCCTGCGCCGATGACAACCGCGATGGCCGCTGCAACGGCTCGGAGCGGACCAGCGTGATGTATTCGTTGTCCGACGAAGTTCACGCCGGCGACGTGATCCAGCTGCCGACCTTTACCCTCGGCCGGTCGGATCGCGTCACCGCGGCGCGTTGAGCGTACGGGGGCGCGGTGCCGGCACCGTCGCCGGCACCGCGTCCTCGATTCTGACGGCGAGATCCCGGCCGGCCCGGTAGTTTCTCGCCATGGAAACGCAGGAACTGCATCGGGGCCGGCTGATCGATCACATCCAGCTCGTCGTCGAGGACGTCGACGCGAGCCGGCGTTTCTACGTCGCGTTGTTCGACGTGCTGCAGATCCCGCTGGGTGGCGAGGCCGCGGACCACTTCTGGGCCGACGAGTTGTTCGTCTCCAATGCGGGAAGCAAGGCCGCACAGGGAGCGCTGACCGGACGCGTTCACCTCGCGTTCCAGGCCGGCAGCCGGGACGTCGTCGAGCGAGCGTATCGCGCGGGTCTGGCCGGTGGCGGTCGCGACCACGGCGCGCCGGGCGAACGCGCTTATCATCCCGGCTACTACGCCGCATTCCTGCTGGACCCGGACGGCAACAACATCGAAGTGGTGTTCCACGGTCCGGCGAAGAAGTCGGCAGAGTCCGTGAAGGTCACCTTCTGACTGACGCACTCATGATCAAATTCGTCATCGCCTTCGCCATCGTCGCCCTCATCCTGGTCGGCGGGTTGATGAAACTCCTGAAGGATCGCCAACAGCCGATGGGTTCGCCCGAGGTGCTCGAGCGCGCGAAGCAACGCAACCGCGAGATCGAAGCGCGTGAGCGCGACGAGGACTGAGCCTCGGGGGTTCCATGGATCGTGTGACGGGCGGTTGCCTGTGCGGCGACGTGCGATTGGTGGCGAGCGGCGATCCGTATCGCGTCGGCCTCTGCCACTGCCTCGACTGCCGCAAACATCACGGCGCGTTGTTCCACGCGTCCGCGATCTTTCCCGCGGACGCCGTGGCCATCGAAGGCGAGACGCGCGAGTTCGCCGGGCGGTCTTTCTGTCCGCGATGCGGGTCGTCCGTGTTCGGGCGCAGTGGCGATGAGATCGAGGTGAACCTGGGCGCGTTGGACGAAACCGATCGATTCGCGCCGACCTACGAGTTGTGGACGATCCGGCGCGAGGCGTGGTTGCCGGCGTTGCCGCTTGCGCATCGCTACGAACGCGATCGGCCGGCCACGAGTCGTCGCGAAGACTGATCCGCTCGTCGATTCCCGAACGCGCGCAGCACTTGCCAAGCCGCGCGACACGCTGCATTTTGGCGGCCATCAAAACTTCGGGGAGCTCGACAATGATCGACCGGCGTCCGCTGGTGACCTTGGCCACCACCCTGCTGGCTCTGCTGGCCGCACCCGCTTTCCCGGCCGATGAGGGCAAGCCCTCGGAGCCCGCGAAGCCCACCGGCCCCGACCGCATCTTCCAGTCCTCCGAAGTCGCGAGCACGGGCTCCGTGACCATCGGCGGCAAGCCGGTGGCCTACCAGGCGGTCGCAGGAACGATCGTGGTCCACGGTCCGGGCTGGGACGACATCGCGTGGCGAGAACAGGCGGCGGCGCCGAATCCGGACAAGGACAAGGAAGGCCTGCCGCCCGAGGCGTCGATCTTCTACACCGCGTATTTCAAGACGGACGGCGCGAAGTCGAGCGCCGGCAAACCGGCCGGCAACGCGACGCGGCCGCTGATGTTCATCTACAACGGCGGCCCGGGATCGGCGACGTTGTGGCTGCACATGGGCGCCTTCGGTCCGAAGCGCGTCGTCGTGCGCGAGGACGGGCACACGCCGCCCGCGCCGTATCCCGTCGTCAACAATGCCTACTCGCTGCTCGACGCCGCGGATCTCGTCTTCATCGACGCGCCCGGCGCCGGCTTCTCGCGCATCGCGGGCAAGGACAAGGAAAAGGCGTTCTGGGGCGTGGACAACGATTCGCACGCGTTCGCGCTCTTCATCCAGCAGTTCCTCAACAAGTACAACCGCTGGAATTCGCCGAAGTACCTGTTCGGCGAGAGCTACGGCACGACGCGGTCGGCGGTGCTGGCCAACGAGCTCGCGAGCAGCTTCAGCATCGACCTGAACGGCGTCGTGCTGCTGTCGACGATCCTGAACTTCGACCTGTCGGTAGATAGTCCGGCGTTCAACCCCGGCGTCGACAACGCGTACGTCACCGCCTTGCCGACGATGGCCGCCACCGCCTGGTACCACCAGCGGCTGCCCGGCACTCGCCCGGCCGAGCTCGAACCGTTCCTCAAGGAAGTCGAACACTTCGCGCTGACCGACTACGCGGCGGCGCTCCAGCAGGGCGGCCGACTCGACCCGGCCGGCCGGCAGAGGATCGCCGAGAAGTTGTCCGCGTATCTCGGCCTGCCGGCGGACTACCTGCTGAAGTCCGACCTGCGCATCAGCGGCGGCCAGTTCTCGCAGCAGCTGCAGATGCCGGGCGGCCTGACTACCGGCCGCATCGACACGCGTTTCTCCGGCCCCAGCCTTGACGTGCTGAGCAAGGAGGCGCTGTACGACCCGTTCATCACGTCGGTGGGTTCGGCGTACGTCGCCGCGTGGAACGACTACTCGCGCACGACGCTGCGCTTCCCCGCGGCGGACGGGTTCAAGATCTTCGCGCCGGTGTTCCCCGCCTGGGACATGGCGCACCAGGCGCCCGGCATGCCAGCGCCGTTCACCGGCCAGACCACGAACGTGATGCTCGATCTCGCGACGGTCATGAAGCAGAACCCGAACCTCAAGGTGCTGAACACGGGGGGTTACTACGATCTCGCGACGCCGTACTTCGAAGGCGTGTACGAGATGGAGCACCTGCCGATCCCGGACGCGCTGCGCGCCAACATCGAGTACCGGTATTTCCCGTCGGGACACATGGTGTACCTGAACGAGGCATCGCTGAGCGGGCTGCACGACACGGTCGCGGACTTCGTGCGCCGGACGTCGCACTGACGCTGCCGTTCTGGCCGACGAGGATGACGAACCCGAATCCGTATCCGATCGGCACGCCCGGCGTGCCCTGGGGCGCGCCCGAACGCGCGTCGTGGCTGGCGCGTCAGCAGCGGTTGCGCCGCTACGCCGACGACGTCGTCGCGCGCGTCGAACGGATCGCGTCGCGGTTCGACGTCCTGGAGTACGGCCGCCTCGACTATCCACCCGACCACTACCGCCTGCTCGCCCTGCGCAGCCGCGAGTTGCATGACGATCGCCCGTGGGTGCTGGTGACCGGCGGCGTGCACGGCTACGAGACCAGCGGCGTGCACGGCGCGCTGCAGTTCCTCGAGGAACGCGCCGCCGACTACCCGGTCAACCTGCTGGCCGTGCCCTGCGTGAGCCCGTGGGCATACGAACGCATCCATCGCTGGAACGCGGATGCCGTCGATCCGAACCGGTCGTTCCGGGAAGGCGGCACGGCCGAAGAATCCGCCGCGCTGCTGCGCCTCGTCGCGCCGCTGCGCGGCCGGTTCCTGGTGCACGTCGATCTGCACGAGACGACCGACACCGACGAGAGCGAATACCGCCCCGCCCTCGCGGCGCGCGACGGCAAGCCGTTCGAGCCGGGCCTGATCCCCGACGGCTTCTACCTCGTCGACGACACCGAGAATCCGCAGCCGGACTTCCAGCGCGCGATCATCGCGGCGGTGGGGAAGGTCACGCACATCGCGCCGGCCGACGAGCGCAACGAAATCATCGGCTCCGCGCTGGTCGCGCCCGGCGTCATCGAATACCCGCTGCGCGAGCTGGGACTGTGCGCGGGCATCACCGGCGCGCGGTTCACGACGACGACGGAAGTCTACCCCGACAGCCCGCGCGCCACGCCGGCGCAGTGCAATGCGGCGCAGGTCGCCGCGACCTGCGCTGCGATCGAATTCGCGCTGCAGGCCGGCGGCCGATCAGCGCGGTAGATAGTCCAGGTTGATCTTGCGCGACACGATCCCCACCGCCGTGCCGTGATCGAACGCCGGGTCCACCTTGCCCTGCAGCTGGTGGCTCACCTTGATGTCGATGCTGCAGCGGGTGACCGTCGACGTCGCGTTCGTGGTGGTCGCGCTGACGATCGGATCCACGCGGACCGTCTCGCGCCCGTCGCCGTTCGTGTCGTCGTTCAGCGGGCCGCTGCCGAACGAGTGGCCACCCGACAGCAGCGTGCAGTCGGATTCGTAGCTCAGCCCGACGCGCGCCGGCGGACCGGCCGGCGACCACGACACGACGACGCTGTCGCCGTTCGAGACCTGCTGGTGATTGGCCGGCGTGACGATCGTGAACGCCTGCGGCAGCGAGATGCGCGAATCCGGCGCATTGCGATCCTGCTGGCGGTTGAACGACACCACGTAGTCGACGCCCGACTGGAAGTCGAAGCGCGCGATGTAGTCGGGCGACGTCACGGAGTCGTTGTCGGCCATGTTGCGGCAGACGCCGCTGATGCAGGCGCGGAAGAAATCGCCGCCGTCCAGCCGATACGAGTTGCCGAGCGCCTTGCCGTCGTTGAGATTGGCGCGCACCACCGCGACCCCCGGCTCGCTGGAGACGACCTTGAGGTCGGCGATCATGCGGCTGGTCGGCACCGCGCCGCCGTCCGGTCCGCTGGTGGAACTGCTCTTGGGATCGCCGCAGGCCGCCAATACCAGGGCACAGCCGGCCAGCCCCCACGCCCGGTGCACGAAGATGTTCCGCATGACCCGCTCCCCGTCTTTTAGTTAGGTGCGAACGTTTACTCCGGTCGCGATGGTAAACAAACGGCGCGGAGTTGGTAGCGGATGCTGCTACCGGCAGGGGCAGTTACCGCTACCGGCCCGACTGGTTAGTGCCCGCCTTCGACCCGGATGCCCGCGTCCGCCAGCGCGCCGGCCAGCGCCTTTTCCAGGCGGGCGGCCTCACTCCTCTTTATATGCTGCAGATGCAGCGTCGGGCCGGTCAGGACCTCGATGCCGCGCTTGAGCACGCTGCCGGCCGCGCGGATCCCGGCCTTGTGCTGGTCGAATCGCTGCGCCGGCGAATACCGGCTCATGCCGACGTAGACGCCGTGGTCGTCGCCGCGGCGGTCGGAGTAGTCGAGCAGGATCAGGTAGAGGTTCGACCGCCCACGGCCGGTCGCGGAGAACCGGGCGGTAACTTCATAGGCGACCGGCAGCCAGCTCACGTGACGCATCGGCAGCCAGTCGGGGATCGAATCGCCGGCGCGCTTCCACAGCCGGTCCAGGTCCGCCTCGATCGGTGCCGCGAAGTGGCCGCGCATCCAGCGCTCGTGGATGCAATGCGCACCCGTGATGCCGTCGGCCGCCGCCAGCGCGCGCTCGAACTCGCTCGCGAGATCGGGGTCGCTGCGCGTGCGGAACGGGCGCTGGCCCGGCGTTGCGTTCAGCTGCCGAACCCGGTCAACACGCCGGCGATCGTCGCGGTCATGAACGTCGCGATCGAGCCGCCGAGCACGGCGCGCAGGCCGAAACGCGCCAGGTCCTTGCGCCGCTCGGGCGCGAGCCCGCCGATGCCGCCGATCTGGATCGCGATCGAACTGAAGTTCGCGAAGCCGCACAGCGCGTAGGTCGCGATCAACCGGCCGTGGTCGGTCAACGCGACGCCCGCGACCTTGCCGTTGACGATGTCGGCGAGCTGCAGATAGGCGACGAATTCGTTGATGACGACCTTCTGGCCGATCAGGCTGCCGACCACCTGCGCGTCCTGCCACGGCGTGCCGATCACCCAGGCCAGCGGCGCGAGTAGATAGCCGAAGATGGTGGCCAGGTCCGTGGGCTTGCCGATCGCGGCGGCGATGCCGGTCACCTCGCCGAGCCAGGTCAGCGGCCAGTTGAGCAGCGCGATCAACGCGATGAACGCCAGCAGCATCGCGCCGATGTTCAGCGCCAGGCGCAGGCCGTCGCCGGCGCCGGCCGCCGCCGCGTCGATGACGTTGGCGGTGGTCTTCTCCACCTCGATCTTCACCGTGCCGCGCGTCAGCGGCTCGCCGGTCTCGGGGATCAGGATCTTCGCGATCACGAGCGTGGCGGGCGCGGCCATCACCGAGGCCGCGAGCAGGTGTTTCGCGTAGAACACCTGCTGCACCGGGTCGCCGCCGCCGAGCATGCCGACGTAGGCGGCGAGCACGCCGCCGGCGATGTGCGCCATGCCGCCGATCATCATCGTGATCAGCTCGGACTCCGTCATGCGCGGGATGTACGGCCGCACCGTCAACGGCGCTTCCGTCTGGCCGATGAACACGCTGGCGCAGACGCTGGTGGTCTCGGCGCCGGAGACGCGCATGACCTTCGTGATGACCCAGGCCATCGCGCGCACGACGGCCTGCATCACGCCGAGGTGATACAGCACGCCCATCAACGCAGCGAAGAAGATGATCGTCGGCAGCACCTGGCAGGCGAAGATGAAGCCGAAGGTGCTGGTGTCCATCAGGCTGCCGAAGATGAACTTGCTGCCCTCGTTGACGAAGCTCAGCACCTTCACGAAGAGCTGGCCCACCGCGTCGAACGCGTCCTTGCCGCCGGGTACGAGGAGCACGACGGTCGCGAACGCGACCTGCAATCCGACGCCGATGGCGACCAGCTTCCAGTCGACGCGCCGCTTGTTGTTCGATGCCAGCCAGGCGATGCCGATCAGCACCGCCAGGCCGAAGAGGCCAAAGAGCACCCGCGAAATGGCTTCCACCCAGTTCTCCCCTGCCGCTGAAGTCCGGCGTCAGTCTACGCTGCGAGCATGCTCACTCGAACAGGCTGACGATGCTCTGGTACTTCTCGATGTACCAGCGGTTCTCGTTGTTGTATCTCGGGATCGCGACCGGCACGGCCGACGTCCCTTCGGCCTTCCAGACGCAGGGGCAGCGGACGGCCTCGTCGACGGCCAGCGCCTGCGGGCGGCTCAGCTCGTCGAGCTCCACGTTCATCCGGCCCAGCACCTTGTACAGCTTCGCGACGTTGCGCGGCCCGCCGTTGTACGCGGCAACGGGGAAGATGCCGAGCACGACCGGGTTCTTCTTGTACGCCTCGCGGATGTCCGCGCGCATCGCCGACAACTCCATGTCCAGCAGGCACACCGCCGCCTTCATGGCGTTCAGCAGGTTCGTCGCGCCGCGCTCGAACACCGGGTCGAGGTCCGCGCCCCGGCAGCGCCGCACCACCAGCGAATACGTGCCGTTGCCGCGGCGATTGGTGAACTGCATCGGCCCGAGCGCCTTGGCGACCGACACGCTGTAGCGGTACGCCTCTTCTTCCTTCAATCCGTACTGGCTCAGCACTTCGTCGAAGGCGACGGCCTGCTTCTCGACGTAGTCGCGGTCGTCGGTCTGCTCGATGACCGCCAGCGTCGTGACGACCTGCGGCGGGATGACGTCCGCGAGCAGCTCGCCCGGGAACGCGGCGCTCGGCACCTTCGCCGCGCGCAGCTCGTCGAGCGCCTTGCCCACCGTCGACTCGAGGAATTCCTTGCCGCCGCTGACGAAGCCCGGGTCGAACGTGTCCTCGGTGAACGGTAGATAGACGATCGGGTTCGCGGTCTGGACGACGGCCGCCCACTGCTTGCGCTTGACGAGCTTGTTGTCGAACACCGGGAACTTGCGGCCGTAGACCTTCAGCGGCGCGCCATTCGCGGAGAACGAGAACATCAGGCGCTCGGCGCCCGTGCCCTTCACGTGTTTGGCTTCGATGCCCGGCGTGAGGCTGAGGAACGGCAGCGGCTTGCGCCCCGGTTTCCAGCGCACCGGCGGGCGCGGCAGCTCGAGCTGGGCGACGGTCCACTTCTCCGTCGCCTCGTTCCACAACGCGAACGCGACCGGGCGTCCGCGCAACGTCTGGCGCCGGCCCTTGCCGGTCAGCACGTATTTGAGATCGACGTCGCGCAGCAGCGCCTGGCCTTCGGTGACGAGGTCGTGGATCGCTTCGTGACGATTGCGGATGCGGCCCTGGACGACGACTTCGGCCACGTCACCGGCGGCGGGGTTCTCCGTTTCGGCCACCGCGACGGGAACTTCACCCTCTTCCTGCTTCGAGACTTCCTGCGGCTTCGGGTCCTCGGCGACCACGGTGGCGACCGCGGCGGCGGTGCTGGCCGAGGGTTCGGGCAGCGACTCGACCACGGTCGGTTCCGCTTCCTCGCGCGCGCCGCCCGTCACCGCACAGCCGGCGCAGATCAGGGATACGAGTACGAGCAAGGCGCGGGTCACGGGCGTCTCCGGAATTGGCGAGGCGCCATCTTAAACGACGCGTGTACCGCCTGCATCGCGCGCACCATGACCGCGTTCGCACTTCGCGCGCGGCGCGGTCGTCACCGCGTCTGCATCGGCTCGACTCCCTGGCGGCGCAATTGTTCCCGCACCGGCGCGCGATGGATCACGAGTGGCGTCTTGCCGCGCGGCGTGCGCTCGAGCGACTGCGCCGTCTCGATGCGCAGCCGCATCGACACCGGCACCTTGGCGCGCGCGTTCTGCAGCAGCTGCGCGGCGTCGCTGTCGTCGTAGCCCGGCGCGGGCAGTACGAGGATGCGCACGTCGTCGAGACTCTCCTGGATCACCTGGATGCGCAGGATGTGGCGGACGTCGCGCGGAATGTGATCGATGCCGCTGAGTCGCACGCCGGTCGGACCCACGAGGATCTCCTGTTCGCGGCCGAGGACTCCCGAGAACGAGCGCAGCCCCAGCGTCACTTCCTCGATTTCGCGCTCGCCCCAGTGGTCCGGGATGCGCACGAGGTCGCCGGTGCGATACCGCACCAGCGGCATGAGATCGTTCCAGAGCGTCGTGCCGACGATCTCGTAGAGCCCGCCGCGGCCCGCATCCGCGATCTGGTCCGAGGCGAAGGGCCGCAGCTCGACACGGCCATAACACGGCAGAAAGCGATACGTGCGCGGCTCGAGCGCCTCCGCGAACGCGACGCGCTCGGACTGGCCGTAGTAGTCGGCGAGATCGCATCCCAGCGTGTCCTGCGCGAGTATCCATGCTTCGCGCTTCAGCACCTCCGACGAGGTCAACACGGCGGGTATCTGCACCGGCTCGCCCGCATCGCGCAGCAGGAGGCACAAGCGCTCGAGCGAGGTCGGATACGCGCACAGCAAGGTCGGCGAGAACTCGCGCAGCGCGCGCGCGTAGTCGCCGACGGTCTCGCGGTTCAGGACGTTCGAGGAGAACACGAGGCTGCGTCCGCCGTTGGCCTTGATCCAGTGCGGCGGGCGCAGGTCCGAGGGATCCTTGATGTTGTCGCCGCGCAGGATCGCGACGCGGCTCCGCGGATCGGCGCCGAGACGTTCGATCAGACGATCCTGGCAGGCCTGCTCGAACACGACGCCGCGCAACGTGCGCACGAGGCTCAGCGGAATGCCCGTGGTTCCCCCGGTCGATGCGGGTGCGGACAACCAGCGAGTCCCGGTGATGAACGCCTCCTGGTCGTCGCGCAGGCTCTCCTTCTCGAGCAGCGGCCAGCTCCCCAGCGTCTCGCCGCCACCGACTCGACGGCCATACGCCGAGCGACTCGCGGCGCGCAGCGTGCGCTGGAGGCGTTCGTCGGACGCGGCACGCCGCTGAGCGAGGTCCTGGCGATCTTCGGCGTCGAGCACGGCGCGCGCCTTGTCGTAGAAAAAAGGATTGCGGCGGATCAGGCCCGGGCCGGCAACGTGCTGTTTCATGAATCCGGCAATCTTCGCCACTGCGCCCATGCGTCGTCTCGATTCGTTCCAGGGCGCGCAGCATAGGAAGCCTGTTTCGCGCGCGACGCAGGTCCGCATCCCGGTCGCGCATCAACCAACGATTACACGCACCCCCCTCGACGTGGGAGTCAGCCCGACGTCGCAACGCGGCGGCACGCTCTTGCGGCCGTGCGCGCCGCGCCCCAACGTCGCTGCCGATGTCAGCAGGGCCCATGCGGAAGGAATCGGCAGAAGGCGCGCCGCGCCGCCGTTGCGCGATCGTCGAGTCGTATCGACGCCACGACGAGGTGTATCTCACCACCGTGTGCCTGCTCGAGAGCCTCGGCTACGAGGTGCACGTGTTCAACGTGTGGCGAAACCGCCTGCGCAACTCGTTCGTGCACGCCCCGGGGCTCGCGCCGACATTCCACTCCTACTGGACCGGCGCGGCCGTCCTCGCGGCGATCCGCCGGGAACGCTTCGACCTCGTGGTGTTCAACACGTTCGAAGGTCGCGACGTGCTGGCCTGCGCGGCGGACGTCCTGCGCCACACGCCCGTGCTCGGCTTCATGCACAACGGCAGCATGGTCTGCGATCTCGAGGAATATCGGCCGTTCCTCGCCGAGCCGCGTTGCCGGCTCATGGTCCTCGCGCCGTACGTCGGCCAGCGCTTCGCGCATCTCGCGCCATCGAACACCGTCACGCCGGTGTTCTTCTTCGACCGCGAGGTTCCACGCCTGCAACCGTCCGCGGGCCGGCGGCGCTTCTGCGTGCAGGGCTATTTCGATCCGCGGCGGCGGCACTACGACGTGCTGCTGGCGGCCCTGCGCGAACTGCGCGCCGAAGGCCGCACCGATTTCGAGGTGACCGCGATGGGACGCAGCTTCGACCCGCGCTTCCGGACGTTCGCGCGAGAGGTGCGCACAGCCGGCCTCGCGCCGTACGTGCGTTATTCCTGGAAGGGCATCGGGTATCGGCGTTACTACCGGTTGCTGAACAGCATGGACTTCGTGCTGCCGCTCATCAGCCCGGAATCGCACCCCGCCTACTTCCGCAGCAAGTCGACGTCGTCGATCGCGGCGGCCGTGGGGTTCAATGCCGTGCCGATCGCGCACGAGCTGCTGTCGCGGCACTACTCGCTCGACGGCGCCGCGATCACGTATGCGCACGACCTGCTGCCGGCGATGCGGCACGCACTCGACCTCGACGCCGGCTCGCTCGCGGCGCTGCGCGCGCGACTCGCGGCCGTGAAAGAGCGCTGCCTAGCCGATTCATCGCGCGAGCTCGAGACCGCCATCGCGGCGGTGTCTCAGCCGCCCGGTTCCGCCGCGTAGAACGTGATCCACAATTCGCCGGCCGCGAGCGGCGCGCGCAGTTTCAGCTGCGCCGCGAGCTGCGCGTCGTCGACCGCCTCGAGCGCGCGTCGCGCGGCGTCGACGTTCGCGTCGGGCACGTTCGTGACCAGCACCCAGCTGCCGGGCCGCTCGGTCAACGTGACCGTCAGTCCCGCGGCGCGCAGCTTCTCGGCGACGCGCGACGCGGTGACCGCGGGCGCGCTCGCGCCGATCTGCCACTCGGTGCGCACCGTCGCGCGATCTCCGCCGGGTGGCGTCGGCGGCAGCGAGAGCTGCACGACGATGCCCGCCGTGAGCGCGGCGACGATGAACGAGGCCGCCATCGTGTTCGGGACGCGCCACCAGCGCCTGGGCGTGGCCGGCGCAACCGCCGGCGCGGACTTCGCCGGCCGCGTCAACTCGACGACGTTGGATGGCGCCGCGGCCTGTTCGCCATCGAGCGCGCGGACTTCCGCGTCGGACAGGGTCGGCGAGTAATCCTCGAGCTCGCTCGATACCCACTGCTCGAACTTCGCGTCGTCGCGCGTTTCGCGGATCGATTGCGCCTTGTGCACGACCGGCGGGTCCTGCGGCGCGGCATCGCGGCGGCCTTCGAGGACGTCGAGGACGGCCTGCGCTTCATCGTCCAGGTTGGGAGTATTCATTTGGAGCCCTTCTCCGCGTGCCACGCTTCGAGGCACGCCTTGATGTATGGATAGCAGCGGTTGAAAGCGGTTGTCATCCGCACGCTCGCTGCATTGTTGCTCGGCAACCGGAACTTCCGGCGAATGTCGTCCCGCTGCCATCCCTTAGCCCTCAGACGGAAAGTCCTGACGTGCTTCGGATTGACTCCGCACGCCAGCGCCCGTTCCAGGTTGGCGTCGACGCAGTCGAGCAACGACCGCATCTCCGCATCCTTTTCCGGAGAGAGGAGATGCAAAGGGCGATACCAGAGTTGGTCGTCTCCGACGCCGGGGGAACCCGAACCATCTTCTTCCTCGAACGGTGACGCGGGAACGCGGTCGATTTTTCCTTCGCGGTGCCTCTTCCGCACGTAGTCGACATACGCGTTGTGGAACGAAGTCCGGCAGAACGCTTCGAGAGAGGTCTTTATCTCGAGTTGTCCGGCTTTCAGGTTTGCGAAGACTCGCGTGAAGGCAGTCTGCACGATGTCGTTGGCATCGGGTTCGGCAACACCCTTCCCGCGCAGTTTGCCGATGGCGGATGAGCCCAGTCTCGCGAGCCGCCGCTCGAACGTCGCTTTCGCGGACGGATTGCACGCATCGATCAGCGCCTTCGCCAACGTGCCGGCTCCAGCTCCCGAGCGCCGCAGCACGCCGAGGCGCGCGGCCAGGATACGGTCCAGGCAGCTCGCGGCCTCGCCGGCATCGAGGCGCCAGGTCTGCGCGAGGAACTCGAGGACTCGCCCGCAGGCGATCGAATGCACGCCGCGGAACCACCTGATCGCGTCCTCGATCGGCGGTCCGACCAACGTCGCGGCGTCGGGTATCTTTGATGGAATGAAGTCGTTCATGCAGATCACTCGCCCCCGATGGTGACGAAACCGGCCCAGTAGTAAGGATGCCGGCGCGCGGCATCGTCCGAATGCAGGAAGGCGAGCTGCGCGCGCCGCAGCGCCGCCGGCGTCGACGTGCCGGGCTGCGCGAGCTCGCGGTAGAAATCCGCCATGAAGTCCGGCGCCGACGCGTCGTCGACGCGCCAGCCGGACGCGATCACGGTGCGCGCACCGCGCCGGCGCAACACCGTGGCGACGCTGTCGCGCGAGTCGACCGCATTGGCGGCCCGGATCAACGGCGGCCGCGCCGTGTCGCAGGCGGAGAGCACGATCAGCGATTTCGCGGCGATCGGTGCCTTCGCGAGCTCCTCGACGGACATCGTCGTGCCGTCGCCGAGCGCCAGCGTCGACGCGCCGAGATCGGTGGCCGCGAGCCGGAAGTGGCTGGCGACGTGCACGCGTTGCACACCGGCATCCGCGAGCGCCCCGAGCAGCGAACCGCGATCGAACGCGCGGTCGCGATACAGGCGGTTGCCGCCACGCGTGCCGCCGACGGTGTCGACCACGGTCTGCGCTTCGCGCACCGCGAACTTGAGATCCGCGAAGCCCGGCGGCGCATCGTCCGCGCCGAACCCGGCCAGCCGCGCTGCCGACAGCGCCGCCGCCGGCACGGGCTCGCCGCTGACGCGCACCGCCAGCTCGTACCGCTCGACGAGATATTGCTTGCCGTCGTCGAGCGCGGCGAACGGCACCTGGCCGAGCTCACCGTACAGGCTCAGGTAGATAGTACCCGCGCCCGCCTCGGGGAGACGCGCGGCGATGGGTGCCCACAGCCGGTCGTAGAGCTCGCGCAGCGGCTTGCCGGTGGCGGCCTCGAGCGACGCGTTCCCCGGGTTCGTGGTCACGGTCTGCGTGCGGATCACCAGGTTCGTGAGCCTGGCCGGATCGAGCGGCACCTCGAACGTTTCGTCCGGACCCGACGCGTGGCGCACGGACAGCCGCACGGACTTCGGCAGCGGCAGCGCGATGACCTCGACGTCGTTGCGCGCCAGCGGCACGGTGCCGCTGCGCGATTCCGGCGCCTGCGGCGCCGGCGCGTTCGCGCTGCGATTCAGCGCGTCGAACGCCTTCTGCAGCACGCCCGGCACGAGCTTCGTCAACGTGCGGCGCCACTCGATCTCGTCGAGCCGGAACAGCGCCTCGGCTTTCAACGGCGCGAAGTCGAAACCGCCGCGCGTCAGCTCGCCCGCCGCGCGCTGGCGCAACGCGTCCAGGATGTACCGCGCCTCGTCGCCGCGGCCGCGTTCGATCAGCCAGCCCGCGGTCTCGAGATAGATCTCGCTGCGCGCCACGACGAAGTCCGCATCGAACTGCTGCTGGTCGGCGCGCAGCGTGCGGCGGACGTCTTCGCTGCGCAGGACGGCCTCCTTGCCGAACGCGATCGCCGCGACGACGTCGTCGAGCAGCGCCATCGTCCGCGCGGCGAACGCGAAGTAGCGCCAATCATCGAAGCAGCCTTCGCGATCGAGCTTGGTCAGCCCGAGCTCGAGATGGCGGCGCGCGGCGGCGCCGTCGCCGGCCAGCGCCTCGAGGCGCGCGAGCCGCGCGACGTGGCTCGCGCAGCCGCCGTCGACGATGCGCGCGAGGAAGCGGCGCACTTCCTCGTTGCGGCCGCTGCGCTCGGCGATGCTGGCGTACAGCTCGAGGAGCTCCCAGTCTTGTTGCCTCGACACCGAGTTCGATGCCGCGAGGAACGCGGAGGTCCGGTCGACGAGCAGCGCCGCGCCGTTCACGTCGCCGAGATCGACCCGCGCGCGCGCCACGTTGAGGTACGCGGCCGGCACCAGGTGCGCCCAGCCGCCCGAGACGCGCCGCGGATCGATGCGCAGGGCATCGATGGCGGCGAGGATGGACGCGTGCAGCTCGTTGGCCGATTCGCGGCTGCCGTAGCCGCTCAGCGCGCCGACCGGCTCGTACAGCAGCGACAGCCGTTCCTCGGTCAGCGGCTCGCGGTTGCCGCGGATCCAGCTCACGAGCGCCTGGCTGGCCGCGAGCGCGGCGCCGTCGTCGCCCTTCAGCCGCGCGAGCGCGGCCTCGACGTTCAGCACGGTGAGACGATCCTCGACGTTGAGTTGGCGCTTGCCGAAGTCGCGGCGGTATTCCGCGTAGACGCGGTCGCAGGTGGCGAGGTCGCGCGCGCCGCACGCCATGCGCGCGTAGTAGATCTGCGACAGGAAACGCGTTTCCCAGTACTCGCCTTTTGCCGACGGCGCGGTCTGCAGCGCGCGTTCGTAGTACGAGCGCGCGTCGGCGTACGACACCGAACCCGGCACCGCCGTCCGCTCCAGCGTCAGCGTGCCCATGTTCATGAGCTGGCGGTTCATGGCCTGCGCGCGCGCGTCCTTCGAGAGCAGGTCGAAGTTGGTCGCGATGTCGAGCGCGCGCTGGTAGTCGGCGATGGCCGGCGCGTAGTTGCGGTCGTCGAGGCTCACGAACGGCTCGCGCGCATTGGCGCGCAGCTCGTACAACGTGACCAATGCGCCGTCGTCCGGCCCGACACGCGCGCTGACCCAGCGGATGAGCTCGGCCGACAGCGCGAGCGCGTCGTTCGCCTGCTCGTTGGCGACCAGCCGGCGCAACTCGGCGGTGCGGCCGTTCAGATAGTCGGCATCGTTCGGATTCAGCCGCGTGTTCGAACCGGCGAGTCGCCCGAGCAGGCCGTTCAGCAGGTCGCCGGGCCCGGCCGCCTGCGCGAACGGCATCGCACCGAGCAGACACCCGGCGAGGAACGCGAACAGTCTGGCACGCATCGTCTTCATGTCGTCTCCCGGTTCGAACGCCCGTCTACGAAATCCCACCGCGGCCGCGAACACAAGCGTCCGAACCTTATTAGGTGCGGCGCGCGGCCGGCGGCCTCGTGCAACCTCTCTGTCATGACCCGGCAACCTCTCCCAATGTCGTCGCGACCCGGTCGCGTGGCCGGGCAACAGGCCCGGATACCCGCTGAGACGACGGGCCGCGGAAATCCTTAGCGCTCACGATTCCGGTGCAGCGGCGTCCTGCCCATGACAGGAGGACTCCGCCATGACCCCACTGCCCGATCGATTGACCCTGCTGCCCGGCGACTGGCAGCCGCTCGGCCCCGACGCCGCCGCGCTGCTGCTGCAACGAATGGATGCCTACACGGCCACGACGCTGGCCGGCGAGGCTTTCTCCCGCCGCGTGCGGCTGCGCCAGGCGTGGTGGCAGCCGCTCGAGTTCTATCCCGGCTTCACGCAGATCTCCGCCGAGATCCTCGAGCAGGGTCACCTCGCCTGGTTCGACGCGTTGTGCGGGCCTGGTCTCTTCTGGTGCATGGACGGCCAGCCGCACGTGCTGCATGGCCTGAACGACGGCACGTTGCGCACCGGCGATGCACGCCAGCCCACGTATCCGCGCGCATTGATCCGGCTGTCGCCGTCGCGGGCCGCGCGCGCCTACCTGCGCCTGTTCGTGCACGCGCTGCGCGAGCGGGACGTGACGTTCCGCATCGTCGAGTCAGTGCGCGGCCTGCGTGCGCTCGGCGTCGCGACCGCCGAGGCCTATACGCGGCAGCTGCAGCCGCTGCGGCTGTCGTGGCGCGACCGGGAGCACACGGCGCTGCGCGCCACGGCCGCGATGGTCTATGCCGGCTCGCTGTTCAAGTGCCGCTTCGAGCTCTCGCCCGACGGCCGCGTCGACATGCTGCAGGACGAGCCGCTGTCGCCGGGCCGCATCGTCGACCCCGAGCGCTGCGACCTGTGGCTGCGCGACATCCATCCGCTGCAGACGTCCGCGCTGCTCGACGCGCCGGCCGGGGTGACGCCATGAACGCGCCAGCCCGGCCCGGACTGCTCGGCGGTTGGTCGACGCCGGGCGACGGCCGGCGCGCCGCCGCCGGATTCGGCGCGCCC
>Ga0335075_10007002_pt1 | contig 17400 bp, 16 predicted proteins | sample Lox_Sample_24_FD_206723 | JGI IMG/M metagenome (GOLD analysis project Ga0335075, IMG submission 206723) | Soil microbial communities from Loxahatchee National Wildlife Refuge, Florida, United States - Lox_Sample_2.4 | ecosystem: Environmental > Terrestrial > Soil > Wetlands | place: USA...
CTCGACCTTGATGATCAGGTCACGGCCGGTGTAGGAGCGCATCAGGTGGACGGCGTCCATGGTGGCCTCGGTGCCCGAGTTGGCGAACCGCCACCGGGGCAGCCCCCAGCGGCTGGCCAGCTCGCCCGCCACCACGATGGCGTCGGCGGTCGGCTGCGCGAAGTGGGTGCCCCGCTCCACCTGGGCCTTGACCGCCGCCACGATGGCCGGGTGGGCGTGGCCGGCCAGGGCGGCGCCGTAGCCGCCGTGCAGGTCCACGTACTCGTTGCCGTCCACGTCGTAGACCTTGCTGCCCGCCCCGTGGCTGAGCCAGACCGGCTGCGGCTGGGTGATCTGCCAGTTCGAGGTGACGCCGCCGGCCAGGACCTCGGTGGCCTGGTCCGCCAGCGCGGCGGACCTCGGCTGCCGCTTAACGAAGATGGCTTCTTGTTCGGCGATGATGTCGGCAAGCCTGCTGTTGGCCTGGGTGAGCACGGTGACGCCTCTTCCGTCTGCCTGGTTGACTGAATGTTCAGTTCAGTTCTTGACTGAACGTTCAGTCTAGGCGTCTGGGCTGGCGGGAGCAATAGCCGCGCCGGGCCCGGGAGGCCCGGGGAGCCGGGGAGACCCAGGGAGAGCCGTTGAGACCCGGGGAGACAGTCTTCCCCCGGCGCCCCACCCGCACCTCTAGACCGTGCAGATCGCGGCTGCGTCAAGTCCCGCCAACCCCACCAGCCAATCCCGCCCTCTCTGTCGATGAACTGACCACTTTCAGAGGTGGTTTGTCCGGCTTTGGGGGTGCGTTTCACCGACAATGAAGTGTTTCACCGACAAAGTCGGGGTGGGGCGTTCAGTGGTTTGGCTCGCGGGCGGAGTTGCCGGCCCGCCGTTTGGGTAGAAGGATCTTGCGGGAGACGGTTAGCGGGTCTAACGTCCGCGCCATGACGACGTTTGTTCTGGTGCACGGGGCGTGGGGCGGGTCGTACGGGTTCAAGTACGTACGCGGGCCGCTGCGCGAGGCGGGACACGAGGTGTTCACTCCCTCGCTGACCGGGATCGGCGAGCGCGTGCACCTGGCGTCGCCGCAGGTCAACCTCACCACGCACGTCACCGATGTGGTGAATACGATCCTGTACGAGGACCTGACCGACATCGTGCTGCTTGGCTACTCCTACGGCGGCATGGTGGTCACCGGCGCGCTGGAGCACGTCGCTGACCGCGTCGCGCACCTCGTGTACCTGGACGCGTTCAAGCCCGACGACGGGCAGTCGCTGCGCGACCTGTCGGGAGCGCCCTACCAGGCGCCGGCGATCGGGCCAGGCACCCCCTGGCTGGTTGAGCCGCTGCGCCGGCCCCTGGAGGACGAGGCGCAGGTCGACTGGTTCAGCGCGCGGCGTTCGTGGCACCCGGTCGGCTGCTTCACCGAGCCGGTCCGGCTGGCCAAGCCGGTTGAGGACTTCCCGTTCACCCGGACCTACGTCAAGGCGCTGCGAGAGCCGCGAGCGGCCGCGGGCACCGGCGACAGCGCGTTCTGGCGGGCGGCGGAGCACGCGAAGTCCGACCCGAACTGGCGCTACCGGGAGATCGACACCGACCACATGATCCCGACCAACCGGCCTGACGAGATGGTGGAACTGCTACTCGAGCTGACCTAGCCCAGCGCCGGCCGGCGGACGTGAAGGCCGTCCCGTTTGCCTGGTTTGTCCGCCGCCCGCGAGGGGTCACTCGGTGACCACCTGGACGTCGCCGGCCGGAACCGTGACGCTACCGCCGGGCAACCGCACGGTCACGGGGTCATGTCCGTGGTTGATGAGCGCGATGAAGCGGCGCTGGCCGTCGGCCCGGCGGACCAGCTCAAGGTCACGTGGCCAGCCGTCGGGCGCGGGGAAAGGCGCGGCGAGGCCCGCGCTGGCGCGGGCGGCGGTGAGCGCCGCGGCCGTGGTGGCGGCATCGGTGCGGGCGGAGACGTACCAGGCGCGGCCTTCGCCTAGGTCGTGGCGGGTGACGGCGGGGTAGCCCGCCGCCGGGCCATCGGCGTACCAGGCGACCGGCTTGGCGCCGGCGAGGATCACCGCCTCGGTCCAGGCGTCCGCGGTGCCCGCCGGCTCGCTGGCCGGCGCGGCGACGTCACGGGCGGCCGTGGCCGCCGGGCTAAGGCCGGGGCTGGTTACATCCGCGGGCAGGCCGGGCTCCTCGAAGGTAAGCGCGACTTGTTCCCCGGCCCGCAGGGGCAGCCATTCGTCGACGGTGAGGCCGAGCACGTCGCGCAGCGCTCCCGGGTAGGGGCCCGGGTACACCCGGTCGAACTCGTCCACGATGCCGGAGAAGCAGGAGACAACCAGGGTGCCGCCGCCTTCGACATAGCGCCGCAGGTTCGCGGCGGCCCGCTCGGTCATGAGGTATAGCGCCGGCGCGATGACCAGGCGGTAGCGGCTCAGGTCGGCCTCGGGATGGGCGAAGTCGGCGGTCAGCCCGGCCTGGAAGGACGCCTCGTACGAGGGCCGCCACTCCAGTTCTTGCGCCCACCACGACTCCCAGTCCCAGAGCAGCGCGATGTCGGGCTCGACGGCGGTGCCGCGCAGGCCGGCCAGCGCGGCGACCTCGGTGCCGAGCCCGACCACCTCCCGCCAGACGCGGGTTCCCGTGCCGCCCTGCGGCAGCATTGCCGAGTGGTGCTTCTCCGCGCCGATCCGGCCGGCCCGCCACGGGAAGAACAGCAGGCCGTCCGCGCCCCTGGCCACGTGGGCGAGGGAGTTGCGGCGCATCTCGCCCGGCCGCTTGGCGATGTTCCTCGGCTGCCAGGAAACCGCGCTCGTCGAGTGCTCCATCAGCAGCCACGGCCCGCCGCCCGCGAGTGACCTGGCCAGGTCGGCGGACATGGCCAGGCCGACGTGGCCCGCGGGATCCTCGGCGACCAGGTAGTTGTTGTTCGAGATCACGTCGACCTCGGGCGCCCAGCGCCAGTAGTCGACGCTCTTGCAGTTGTTGGCCATGAAGTTGGTGGTCACCGGGATGCCGGGGGACAGCTCGTGCAGGATGTCCCGCTCGCGCCGGAAGCAGTCGAGCAGCGCGGCGGAGCTGAAGCGCGCGAAGTCGAGACGCTGCGCCGGGTCCACCACGGTGGTCGAGGTCCTTGGCACGTCAATCTCGTCCCACTCGCCGTAGCGGTTCGACCAGAAGGTGCCGCCCCAGTGGTCGTTGAGCGTGTCCAGGTCGCCGTACCGGTCCCGCAGCCACGAGCGGAACGCCGCCGCCGAGGCGGCGCAGTAACACTCACCGAGCGGCGCGCCGTACTCGTTGTTGACGTGCCAGAGCACGACCGCGGGGTGCGCGCCGTAACGTCGCGCGAGCTGCCGGGTGATCCCCGCCGCCGCCGCCGCGTATGCGGGGCTTGACGGGCAGTAGGCCTGCCGGGAGCCGCCGCCGAGGAGCAGGCCGTCGCGGGTCACCGGGCGTGCCTCCGGGTGCAGGTGCAGGAACCAAGGCGGCGGTGCCGCCGTCGGCGTGCCCAGGTCGACGGCGATGCCCGCGCCGTGCAGCAGCCCGAGTACCTTGTCCAGCCAGCCGAACTCGTACTCGCCCGGCCGGGGCTCAAGCATGCCCCAGGAGAAGATCCCGACGGAGACCAGCGTGACACGCGCCTCGCGCATGAGCGTCACGTCCTGTTCCCACACCTCCTCCGGCCATTGCTCGGGGGTGTACTCCCCGCCGTAGGCGAGTCCGTCGAGCCGCGGCCAGCGTGAGTGCATGGGAACTCCGTGTCTCTCTACGTGAAGAAAACTGGGATCGCTCACAGGCGAATAACAGAATGAAAGCAGTGAAAACCGGCTCTTGACAAGCATCAGTGACCGGTCGACTCTGGGAGCGTTCACAGACTCCATATGGCCGCCGCGCCACCGCGGACAGCCACGCCAAGCGGATATCCACCTGCGATCTCTCACCGCGGAGGGACCATGAAGCTCACCCCCACCCGACGGCGCTCCACCCGACAGCACGGGCGCGCCGTCGTGATCGCCGGTGCGGCGCTCGCCGCGCTGGTCGCCGTGGGCTGCTCGTCCTCGGGCAGTTCCTCGTCCGCCCCGTCCGCCGGGGCGTCGTCCGCATCGGGGCAGAAGGTCACGCTGTCCTTCTGGACCTGGGTGCCCAACATGAACAAGGTCGTCGCCATCTGGAACAAGGCGCACCCGGACATCCAGGTCCAGGTGCAGACGCAGGCAAGCGGCGACCCCGAGCTCACCAAGCTGCTCACCGCCGCGAAGGCGGGCAACCCGCCGGACCTCGCGCAGGTCGAGTACCAGGCGCTGCCGACCCTGGTCTCCAACAACTACCTGGCCAACATCGCGCAGTACGCGGGCAGCCTGAAGAGCGACTTCCCCGCGGGCAACTGGAACCAGGTGACGCTTGGCACCAGCGACGTGTACGCGATCCCGCAGGACGCCGCGCCGATGGCGCTGTTTTACCGTCCCGACCTCTTCAAGAAGTACGGCCTGACCGTGCCCGCCACCTGGGCGCAGTTCGCCGCCGACGCGGCGAAGCTGCACGCCGAGGCGCCTGGCGTGTACCTCGGCACGTTCTCCGCCGTCGATCCCGGTGAGTTCGCCGGCCTGACGCAGCAGGCGGGCGCGCAGTGGTGGTCCGCCTCCGGCACCTCATGGACCGTGGGCATCGACGACGCCGCGAGCCAGAAGGTCGCCTCGTACTGGCAGGGGCTGATCGCCTCTGGCGGCATGAACAACCAGCCGCAGTGGACCGCCGCGTGGGACAAGGGGATGAACGACGGCACGTACATCGCCTGGGTCTCCGACGTCTGGGCACCAAGCGACTTCCCGACCACGGCGCCGGCCGGCGCCGGCAAGTGGCAGATGGCCGAACTGCCGCAGTGGACCGCCGGCGGGAACGTGGTCGGCAACTGGGGCGGCTCCTCCACCGCCGTGATGGCCGCGTCCAAGCACCAGCAGGCCGCCGCCCAGTTCGCCGCCTGGCTGAACACCGACCCGACGGCGACCGCCGCGCTGGTGTCCGACGGCGGCATTTACCCGGCCGACAGCGCCGCCGAGGCCGCGCTGTCCGCGCCGCCGTCGTACTTCGCCAACCAGCCGAATTTCTGGAACCTGGCGAAGCAGTACGCGACGGCGGCCGCCAACGTCACCTGGGGCCCGGACGTCAACGTGGCGTACAACGAGTTCCAGACCGTGTTCGGCAGCGCCGCCAGCAGCAAGGGCTCGTTCCTCGGCCCGCTGACGGCGGTGCAGTCGGCCGTGGTGAGCGACATGAAGAAGAGCGGCTTCACGGTCTCGGCCGGCTGACGTGAAGCAGGCACAGAAGCGTACGGCGCCGCGCCTCCCGGGGGGTCGTCCCCCCGGGAGAAAGGCCGGGCCGCCTGCCCGATACGATGGCGGTTTTGGCCATCGGGCGGGCGGCCTGGCGCCGTACGCCTTCGTCACCCCGGCCGTCGTCCTTTACGCGCTCGTGCTGCTCATCCCGATCGGCTACACCGTGTACCTGTCGCTGGAGAAAAGCCAGGTCAGCGGCCTCGGACTCGGCGCAGGCGCGCGCAGGCAGGTGTTCGCCGGGCTCGCCAACTACGCCAGCGCGATCACCGACGCGCCCTTCCTCTCCTCGCTGCTGCGGGTCGTGGTCTACAGCGTGATCCTGGTGCCGGTCATGCTCGGGCTCGCCCTGCTGTTCGCGCTGCTGCTCGACGCCCGGCGGGTGGGGCTGCGGCGGTTCGGCAGGCTGGCGATCTTCCTGCCCTACGCGGTGCCCACGGTCATCGCCACGCTGCTGTGGGGCTTCCTGTACCTGCCCGCCGTGTCGCCGTTCCCGTCGATCCTGAGCACGTTCGGGCTTTCCATGCCCAACCTGTTCACCACGCACGTCGCGCTGCTGTCGGTGGCGAACATCGGCGTGTGGGGCGGGACCGGGTTCAACATGATCGTCATGTACACGGCGCTGCGGGCGGTGCCGTCGGAGTTGTACGAGGCGGCGCGCATCGACGGGGCGTCGCAGCGGCAGATCGCGCTGCGGATCAAGATCCCGATGATCGCCCCTGCCCTGGTCCTGACCGGGGTGTTCTCGCTCATCGCCACCTTGCAGGTGTTCAACGAGCCGCAGACGCTCTCCCCGCTGACCAACACGATCTCTCCGGACTGGATGCCGCTGATGCGGGTGTACGACCTGGCGTTCAACGACAACAACAGCTACGAGGCCGCGGCGCTCGCGGTGATCATCGCGGCCGTCATGTTCGTCGGCTCGTACTTCCTGCTCCGGGTGAGCACCAAGCGCGTCTTCCAGGGGCGGTGAGCCACGATGGCACTGACTCGCGTCGACGGCGCGCTCACCCAGGCGCCGGCCACCGCACCGCAAGGGAGCAAGCGCAGGGGCCGAGATCAGCGGACCGCCCTGGTCCCGACCGTCATCCTGCTGCTCGGGGCGCTTTACTGCCTGCTGCCGGTCGCCTGGGTGCTGATCGCGTCCACCAAGGACAACGTTCAGCTGTTCAACACGTCCACCTTCGAGCCGAACGGGTCGCTGTGGTCGAACATCCGTGACCTTTCCTCCTACGGTGGCGGCGTTTTCTGGCACTGGATGCTCAACACGGCGCTGTACGCCGGCGGCGGCGCGCTGCTGTCGGTGGCGGTGTCCGCGCTGACCGGCTACGCGCTCGCGAAATTCGAGTTCCGCGGCCGCTCGACGCTGTTTAACCTGCTGCTGGCCGGGGTGCTGGTGCCGCCCGTGGTGCTGGCGCTGCCGCAGTACCTGCTGCTCGCCAAGTTCGGTCTCACCAATACCTACTGGTCGGTGCTGCTGCCTTCCGTGCTGTCCCCCTACGGCATCTACCTGGCGCGGATCTACGCGATGTCCGCCGTGCCCGACGAGGTGATCGAGTCCGCGCGGGTGGACGGCTGCCCGGAAGGCACGCTGTTCGCGCGGATCGCGGTGCCGATGATGACGCCGGGCCTGGTGACCGTCTTCCTGTTCCAGTTCGTCGCGGTGTGGAACAACTTCCTGCTGCCGTTCATCATGCTCAGCGACGAGAACAAGTTCCCGCTCACCGTCGGGCTCTACACGCTGCTCAACCGCGGTGCGTCCGCTCCGGCGCTGTACAGCCTGGTGGTGACCGGGTCGCTGCTCTCCATCGTCCCGCTGGTCATCCTGTTCCTGGCGCTGCAGCGGTACTGGCGCACCGATATAGCGTCGGGGGCGGTCAAGCAGTGACCAGCGGCAAGTAAAACTACAGGTATGAACGGCGGGAGGCGGCGTCCCACGATCGAGGACGTGGCGGCGGAGGCGGGCGTGTCACGGGGCACCGTGTCGCGGGTGCTCAACGGCGGGCACTACGTGTCGCCGGGCACCCTGGACGCGGTGAACCGGGCGATCAAGAAGACCGGCTACGTGGTCAACCACCACGCCCGGTCGCTGGTCACCCAGCGCTCGGAGTCCGTCGCGTTCATCTTGTCCGAGCCAGCGGAACGGCTGTTCGCCGACCCGAACTTCGCGGTCCTGGTGCGCGGCTGCAGCCAGGCGCTGGCGGAGCACGACGTCGGGCTGTTCGTCTGCGTCGCCGCGTCCCGTTCCGACCGGACCAGGATCACCCGTTTCCTCGGGGCGGGCCACGTGGACGGCGCGCTCCTGGTGTCGGTGCACGCCGGTGACCCCCTGCTCGGCCTGCTGGCCACGGCGGGCGTCCCGTACGTCGCGTGCGGGGCGCCACCGGGTTACGAATCCAAGGTCTCCTACGTGGCGGCCGACGACCGTGGCGGCGCCCGCGTCATGGTCGAGTACCTGCGGTCGACGGGCCGGACCAGGATCGCCACCATCACCGGCCCGCTCGACACCTCCGGCGGGCGGGGGCGGCTTGAGGGGTACAAGGAGGTCGTCGCGGACGCGTTCGACGAATCCCTGGTCGAGGAGGGCAACTACGCGCAGGACTCCGGCGAGCGGGCGATGACCAGGCTGCTCGAGCGGCGCCCGGACATCGACGCGGTGTTCGTCGCCTCGGACGTGATGGCCCTCGGCGCGCTGAACGCGCTGCACCGGGCCGGGCGCCGGGTGCCGGAAGACGTGGCGGTCGGCGGATTCGACGACTCGTCGGCCGCGGTGGCCGCCAGGCCCGCGCTGACCACGATCAGGCAGCCGTACCCCAGGATCAGCAGGGAGATGGTCCGGCTGCTGCTGGCGGCGATCTCGGGTGACGAGCCGTCGGCGGTGATCCTGCCGACCGAACTGGTACGCCGGGGCAGCGCATGAACGCACGAGAAGTCCGCCGCGGACGGCGAATGCGGGAAGCGACCAGGGCAACCCGAACTCGTTCGGGAAAAATGTCAGTGGTACGTCCTACAGTGGTGAGCTGTGACGGCGACAGCAACCACAGATGACCTTGAGTTCTACCGCCGTGAGCTGACCGGGTACTGCTACCGGATGCTCGGGTCGGCCTTTGAGGCGGACGACGCGGTGCAAGAGACCATGCTGCGCGCGTGGAAGGCAGCCGACGGGTTCGAGGGGCGGTCCTCGCTCCGGTCCTGGCTGTACCGGATCGCGACGAACGTGTGCCTGGACGCGCTGCGCGGCGAGAAGCGGCGGGCGCTGCCGATGGACCTGGGGCCGGCGTCACCGCCGGTCGAGTCGTACATGCGCCCGCAGCCTGCCGAGGACCTGTGGGTCACGCCCATCCCGGACTCGCGGGTGGTGCCCGACCACGGCGACCCGGCGGAGATCGCGGCGGTGCGGGAGTCGGTCCGGCTGGCGTTCGTGACCGCGTTGCAGCACCTCCCGCCGCGGCAACGGGCGGCGCTGATCCTGTGCGAGGTGCTCAAGCTGCCCGCGGCGGAGGCCGCGGGGGTGCTTGACACGACCGTGGCCTCGGTGAACAGCGCGCTGCAACGGGCCAGGACCACGCTGGCGGGGCTGCCCGAGCACCAGCGGCCGGGCACCGTCGAGCCGGAGAACGCGGAACTGCTCGCGAAGTTCGTCGACGCGTTCCAGCGCTACGACATGGACGCGCTGATCGTGTTGCTGCGCGACGACGCGCTGCAGACCATGCCCCCTTTCGAGATGTGGGTCCAGGGCGCCTCCGCCATCACCGCGTGGATGACGGAGCCGGGGCCGAGCCTGTGCGCCGGGTCCATCCTCGTGCCCGTGCGGGCGAACGGCGTGCGCGCCTGGGCGCAGTACAAGCCCGATCCCGAGCAGGGCGGGTTCGCGCCGTGGGCGTTGCAGGTGCACGAGGTGACGGACGGCAAGATCGGCCGGATGACGTTCTTCCTCGACGCCGAGCGGCTGTTCCCGTTGTTCGGCCTGCGCGACCGGATCTTCGACGATCGTTGATCAAGGTGCCAGATATGCTCAGTTTGTGCGGGTTCTCTTTGTTAAGCAAGATCATTCTTCGCCAGGCGGGCTCATCGGGGACGCGTTCGCCGCGGCTGGCTGTGACGTGTCCGAGATGGTGGTGGTGCCCAAGGAGCGCTACCACTCCCCCGATGTCGCGGTGACGTTCCCCGCGGCCTCGGAGTACGACGCCGTGGTGTTCTTCGGCGCGATCTGGTCGGTGTACGACACCGCGACGATCCCGTGGATCACCGATGAGATCGGCTACGCGCGGTCGCTGGTCTCGCTCGGCGTGCCGACGCTTGGGATCTGCTTCGGCGGGCAGGTGCTCGCCGCGGCAGTCGGCGGCCAGGTCGAGCGGGCGCCCATCGCGGAGATCGGCTGGCTCGGCGTCGCGTCCGACACGTCGGCCGAGCCGGGTCTGATCGACGCCGGCCCGTGGCTGTCGTGGCACTTCGACCGGTTTACCGTTCCCGCGCACGTGCCCGTGGTGGCGCGGACGGCGCTGGCCAGCCAGGCGTTCGTGCTTGGGCGGGCGCTGGGGCTGCAGTTTCACCCCGAGGTGACCGACGCGGTGCTCGAGGCCTGGCTCCGCCACGAGGACTCCGCGCGGCTGGCGGAGGCCGGCATCGACCCGCAGGCGCTGATCGAGCAGTCGCGGACCCTGGCGGACGGCGCCGCGGCCCGGGCGCACGGCCTGGTCCGCCGGTTTGTGTTCGACGTCGCGCGGCGGCCGGTGGCCGAACTGCCAGCGCTGAGACCGTTGTCACACTCTGGCGGGGCCGGCGAGAGCGGCCGGCTGGCTTAGCGTTAAAGCGTGCCCCACGACCTCCTCGTAGCCCTCGCCATCTTCGCGGTGGGGCTCGCGGCGGGCACCATCAACACGGTCGTGGGCTCGGGAACGCTGATTACCTTCCCCACGCTGCTCGCGCTCGGGTACCCGCCGGTGCTGGCGAACGTGTCCAACAACGTCGGCCTCGTGCCCGGCGTCGCCTCCGGCGTGCACGGGTACCGGGCCGAACTCGCCGGGCAGCGGCGGCGGATGATACGGCTCGGGTCGGCCTCGGTGTGCGGCGGCCTTGTCGGGGCGGTCCTGCTGCTCGTGCTTCCGGCCGGGGCCTTCCAGACGATCGTGCCGGTCCTGATCGGCATCGCCCTTGTCATGATCATCTTCCAGCCCCGGCTGGCCCGGTGGATGGCGGCCAGGCAGGTGGCGCGGGCGGCGGCGCACGGCGACCGCCCGGCCCCCGGCTTCGCACCCGGCGGCGGCATCGAGCCCGGCGGCATCGAGCCCGGCGGCGGCGCGAGCGCCGTCCGGGTGGCCGCCCCGGTGACCACGCGGCCGGAGGTGCAGGTCGGCGGGCCGGTGCTGTGGGTGCTGGTGTTCCTTTCCGGTGTGTACGGCGGGTACTTCGGCGCCGCCCAGGGGGTGCTGCTGATCGGCCTCATGGGCGTGGCGTTCACCGACACCATGCAGCGGATCAACGCGGTCAAGAACGTCCTGGCCGGCCTGGTCAACGGGGTCGCGGCGCTGGTGTTCGTCGCCGCGACGCACGTCGACTGGGGCGTCGCCGGGCTGATCGCCTGCGGGGCGATCATCGGCGGGCAGATCGGGGCGCGCGTCGGGCGGAAGCTGCCGCCCTGGGGGCTGCGCGTGCTGATCGTGTGCGTCGGCGCGGCCGCGCTGGTGAAGCTGCTCGCGTAACTCCCGCCGTTAACGCTCGTCGTGGTCGAAGCAGTGGCCGCTTGGGTCGACCGCGCCGAGGACGCGGCGGCAGATGTCGAGCAGCTGGCGGGTCTTGGCCTTCGTCAACGGGTCGAAGACCAGGTTCCGCACGGTCTCCACGTGGCCGGGGGCCGCGGCGACCACGGCGTCGCGGCCCCCGGCGGTGAGCACGGCCAGCGTGAAGCGGCCGTCGCCGGTGTCGGGGGTGCGACGGATCAGGCCACGGCGCTCGAGCCGGGCGACCACCTGCGACAGCCGCGGCAGCGACCCGTCGGCGTGGGCGGCGAGCACGCTCATCCGCAGCGCGCCCGCCGGGGCCTCGGACAGCGCGGCGAGCACGTTGTACTCGAAGTGGCTCAGGCCCGCGTCCCGCTGTAGCTGCGCGTCCAGCGCGGCGGGCAGCTTGATCAGCACGCTCACCAGCGACAGCCAGGCGGCGCGCTCCTCGGTGTCGAGCCAGCGGGCCTCGGCGTCGGCCGTCGTCTCCCCCGGGGTTTCCACGGATTTCAGAATAACTTAACGCTTGAAGGCGAGCCACGCCGGTCATCACTTGCACCTTGAAGTCATGGGACGCTATGGTCCAGTTAACGCTTTAAGTCATATGACAGGGAGTCACCGTGAATGTCGCGCTCTGGATCGTCGCGGGTGTGCTGGCGGCCGTGTTCCTGCTGGCCGGCGGGATGAAGGTCACGGTGCCCAGGGAGAGGCTGCTCGGCATCATGGCCTGGGCGAGGGACTGGCCGGACGGGCGGTTCAAGTCGCTCGGCGTCGCTGAGGTGCTCGGCGCGATCGGGCTTATCCTGCCCCGCGCGCTGAACATCGCGCCGGCGCTCACCCCGGTCGCCGCCGTGGGGTGCGCGATCGTCATGTTCGGGGCCACGATCACGCACTTCCGCATGAAGGACTTCGCCGGCATCGCCATGCCCGGCGTGCTGTTGGTCCTCGCCGTTGTCGTCGCGGCGGGCCGTTTGTAACGAGAGTCATCTGCCCCTACCGGTTGAAGGCCGGTGGTGCTTAGTCTGCTTGCGTGAGCACTGGTGCGGACGCGGGTGTTGGGCAACCGGGGTTTGTCGCGCGGCATGGGCTGCTGTCGGAATCGGCGGTCTCGCTCGCGGGCGAGGTAGCGGAGCGGATCCGGACCCACCGGCTGCGGACGGTGCGGCTCGCCGTCGTGGATCAGCACGGCATCGTGCGCGCCCGGGCGCTTTCCCCCGACGCGGCGATCGCCGCCTTCGGCAACGGGCTCGACTTCTCCGGCGCCATCTACTCGCTCGACACCGGCAACAACGTGTTCGTGCCGCCGTTCGCGGCCGGCGGCGGGTTCGGCATCGCCGAGTTCACCGGGTTCCCCGACATCGTCCTCGTCCCCGACCCCGCCACCTTCCAGATCCTGCCCTGGGCGGACCGGACCGGCTGGCTGCTGTGCGACGCGTACTTCGCGAACGGGCAGCCGGTGCCGCTCGACGGGCGCGGGCTGCTGCGCCGGCAACTCGCGGCGCTCGCCCAACGCGGCTACGACTTCACCGTCGGGCTGGAGATCGAGTTCTCCATCTTCACCTCGGCGCGCGGCCCGCTCGCGCCCGAGGACGCCGGCTTCACCCCGCCGCCTCCCGGCGTGTCGATCTTCGAGCGCGGCTACCAGTTCCTGTCGGAGAGCCGCCTCGACTCGATGGCGGGCACGCTCGACGTCATCAGGGACGCGCTCTGGTCGCTCGGCCTGCCGCTTCGTTCGATGGAGGACGAATGGGGCCCCGGGCAGGTCGAGATGACGTTCGCGCCGATGAGCGGCCTTGCGGCGGCCGACACGGCGGTGCTCTTCCGTTCGGCGGTGAAGCAGGTCTGCCACCGGCGCGGGCTTGTCGCCAGCTTCATGTCCAGGCCCGGCCTCGCGAACATCACCTCCTCCGGCTGGCACCTGCACCAGTCGCTCAAGTCCCTGGCCGACGGGCGCAACGCGTTCGCCTCCGACTCCGCGCCACTCTCGGACGCCGGCCTTTCCTACGTCGCCGGGCTGATCGAGCACGCGGTGCCGTCGCTGCCGTTCGCCGCGCCGACCGTCAACGGGTACAAGCGGTTCCGCCCGTACTCGTTCGCGCCCGACCGGGTAGCCTGGGCGGTCGAGAACCGGGGGGCTCTCGTCCGGGTGCAGGGCGCACCCGGCGACGCGGCCGCGCACGTGGAGTACCGGGCCGGCGAGCCCGCCGCCAACCCCTACCTGTACCTCGCGGCCAGCCTGGCCGCCGGGGCCGACGGGGTGGCCCGCGGGCTGACCCCGCCACCGCCGGTCGAGGCCGACCCGTACGCGGCCGAGGGCAAGGTCGCGCTGCCGACGTCGCTCGCCGCCGCGGTGAAGGCGCTGGACGGTGACGCGTTCTACCGCGGCGCCTTCGGCGACACGCTGGTGGATTACCTCGTGATGATGAAGCGCGCGGAGATCGCGCGGTATGAGGCGGCGCTCGCCGAAGCCGGGCAGGCCGACGCCGCCGATGAGGTAACCGACTGGGAGATGCGCGAGTACTTCGAGTTCTTCTGACCGTCCCGGTTACCGTCCCGCTGACCGTCCCCCGCGCCGGCTGATCGTGCGCGGGGGCGGACATGCCCGGCGCCGATTTGTGGCCGGGACGGTTGCGGTGCCGCATCGCTCGGCGGAAATTAGGTGCATCAGTTACCGGTGGGCGTCCGCGCGAAGGAGACGGAAGTCAATGGCAACAGATATTCACGCCGAGCACGTCGGCAGCCTGCTGCGGCAGCCCTGGCTGCTGAGCGCCCGGGCCGATTACCAGGACGGCAAGATCACTGAGGCCGAGTTGCGGGCGACGGAGGACCGCGCGGCGGCGGAGAACATTGAGGCGCAGCGGTCGGCCGGGATCCGGGTCTTCACCGACGGCGAGGTGCGCCGGACCAACTGGATGACGGGCATCCTTGAGTCGATCGGCGGGATGAGCCCGGTGCGGACCCCGGGGGTCACCTGGCGCCGGTGCAGCGGTGAGATCCCGCCGGAGGATGAGACCGACTTCGTGATGACGGCGGCGACGTCGAGGGTGTTCCAGAAGGACCACCTGACCGCGGTCGAGGCGGCCTACATGGCCGCCCAGGTGCCCGGCGCCTTCAAGGTCACGATGATGTCGGCGGCGATGGGCGCGATGACCTGGCAGCCCGACGTCTCCGCGGCGGCCTACCCCGATCCGGCCGAACTGGTCAGCGACCTCGTGACGCTGCAGATCGCGGAGGTCACCGAGCTCGCCGCGCTCGGTGCGCGCTGGGTGCAGCTTGACTCGCTGTCGTACAACCAGGTGTTCGACGATGAGTTCCGCGCGGCGACGCTGAACCCGATGGACCCGAAGGTCATCCTGGCCGCCTCGGTCGCGGCCGACACGGCGATCGTGAACGGGATCAGGGCGGCCAACCCGGAGCTCACGGTCGGGATGCACATCTGCCGCGGCAACAACCGCTCCGCCTACATGGCCAGGGGCGGTTACGAGCCGGTCGCGGAGCAGTTGTTCGGCACCGTGCCCGTGGACCGGTTCCTGCTTGAGTACGACGACGAGCGGTCCGGCGGGTTCGAGCCGCTGCGCTTCGTCCGGCCCGGGGCGGTCGTCGTGCTCGGCCTCGTGTCGTCGAAGACGCCGGTGCTTGAGTCGCAGGACGCGCTGCGGCGGCGGATCGACGAGGCGGCCACGTACGTGCCGCTCGAGAACCTGGCGCTGTCGCCGCAGTGCGGGTTCGCCTCCACCTCGGCGGGCAACGTGCTGACGCCGGATGAGCAGAAGGCCAAGCTGGCCCTGGTCGCCGAGACGGCGGCGAAGGTCTGGGGCTGACCAGGTAGCGCCGGCGCGGGTCCGTTCGGGCTGATCTTCCATGATGAGCCCGAACGGGTTCGCGTGTCACCTCCGCGGCCGCGCCTTCGCCGCTGAGCGGGGCGGGTCAGAGTCCCAGCGCCGACCCGTCGACGATGTCACTGGCCGGCGGCGGTGTCAGCGTGACCGGGACGCCGACCCCGATGGTGATCTTGCCGGCCCCGCCGCTCGTGCCCTTGGGCGCCGACGCCTGGACGAACTCCGGCTTGCTGGTGTCGGTCACGTACTCGGTGCTGCCGTCGGAAACCTTGAGCGGCAGCACCCGGGTGCCGTTGAGCGTGGTGACCGGCTCCTTGGTGTACGTCGGTGTCGTCTTATCCGAGCTCGAGTTCAGCATCTGCGACAGGCTGCACATGTCGGTCAGCCCGGACACGTTCTGGTCGGTCTCGGGAACCTTCAGGTACTTGCCGTCGAGCAGGGCGACCGCCGCGGACGCATCGGCCGTGGTGCCGGCGACCGACTTCCAGAACTGGCTGTCGGCTTCGAAGTAGACGGTGCTGCCGATGACGATGATCGTCACGCTGCCAGTGCCGCTGATCCCGATCGATCCCTTGCAGCCCTGGTTGTGCTTCATGGCCATATCGATCGTGTAGGTCTTGCCCGACTCGGCGACGGTTCCCTTCATCGTCAGGGTCGTCGCGGCCTCGCCGTCGGCGATGGCCTTCGCGTTCACCGTGCTGGCCGACAGCCCCGCCAACGGGTCCACCGTGCTGCTTGGGCTGGCGGCGCCGCCCCCAGAGCCGGCCGCGCCGCAGGCGGCGGCCGCCAGGCAACTGGCGGCCACCGCGGCGGCCGCCAGCGTGCGGGAACCCGGTCCTCGCTGGAACATCATGTCTCCCTCAAAGCGTGACATCTAGCCGCAAACTGTAGGGGAACTGCATGCTACCTGAGGGATGTCCAAGAATGTCTGAACAATTGCGGTAAGCAGAGCCAATGTCGGCTTATTTTCCCCGGGCGTTGAGCAGACCGGCCGGGGGCCGGGGGCCGGGGGCCGGGGGCCGGGGGCCGGGGGCCGGGGGCCGGGGGCCGGGGGGCTGGGGGGCACAGCCTCTTGATCATCGCCAGAAATCGTGACCTAATCGCTTGAGCGACATCGCGAGGCCAGAGGGGCACCAGGATGGGCACGACCACGCTCGGCAGGATGGCGTCCGACTTTGAGGAGATGGCCGTACCCGCCAACGGAGGCGACTGGAGGATGGCCTGGCATCCACCTGGAAGCGTCCCGGCCGGGCAGCCGCACGGTGCCAATGCCTTCTGCGTGACCGCCAGGGGAAACGTCGTCCTGGTCAGCACGGACGGATCCCGCTGGGGCTGGCCGGGTGGACGCCCGCAGCGCGCCGAGTCGTGGGAGGACACTCTCAGGCGCGAACTGAACGAGGAAGCGTGCGCGACGGTAACCAACGCCCGGCTACTCGGGTTCGTCCGGTCGAAATGCCTCGGCGGCCATGAGGCAGGACTCGTCCTCGTCCGCTCGATCTGGCGGGCGGACGTAGCGCTGCGGCCCTGGCACCCCGAGTACGAGATACCGTTCCGGCGCCTGGTCCCGGCCCGCGATCTGGCCAAGCACCTGTGGGTGGAAGACGGTGCCGGGCCGATCTACGCCCGCGCCGCCAGGGAAGCGGCCCTCGCCTAAGGGCATCGCGGCGCCGCGCGGGCTGGGGTCAACGGTCCGCCCGCCCGGCCGTCACGACCAGCCCGCCGTCCCGCGGCGCCTGCCCCGTCGCGGCCCGCCTCCACCCGGCCGGCGTCACGACCAGCCCGGCCGTCCCGCGGTGCCTACCCTGTCGCGGCCCGCCTCCACCCGGCCGGGTCGCCCGACATGCCCGACATGGCGCCATATTCGGTGCACGGATTAACGGGTAAATTCCGTTCATGATGTAAATTCCGCACAACCGGTAAATAAAGCTCGCGTGACGCGAGTTTTATCTTCACGATAAAAAAAGTTTACACGTTAAACCGAATTTACCCCTTAATCGCAGGCGGACAAAACGGGCGGAGCACGGCAGCCGCCACACCCGCCCGTCAAGCAGCCCACCCGCGTGGATGCCAAAGAGCGTGCTCACGGGCGCGCGGGCTAGGGAAGCGGAGAGAATGCCCGCCGCCTGCCCTAGCCCTTGGCTGCCCATGCCCTTCCCGCTGGCTTGGGTTCTCAGTACAGGCCGACGATGTTGCCGTTTTCGTCTAGGTCAATGCTGGCGGCGGCGGGGTTTCTGGCCAGCCCGGGCATGGTGCGCATATCGCCGCAGATCGGGTAGACGAAGCCGGCCCCGACGCTCGCGCGGACCTCCCGGACCGGGAGGCGGAAGCCGGTGGGGGCGCCCTTGAGGTTGGCGTCGTGGCTCAGGCTGTACTGTGTTTTGGCGACGCAGACCGGGAGGTTGCCGAAGCCGTTCCGCTCGTAGCCGTCGAGTTGCTTGCTGGCGAGCGGGCTGTAGTCCACGCCGGCGGCACCGTAGACCTTGGTCGCGAGGGCCTCGATCTTCTCCCTCAGCGTCGCCTCTGCGGGGTACA
>Ga0335075_10007003_pt1 | contig 17398 bp, 16 predicted proteins | sample Lox_Sample_24_FD_206723 | JGI IMG/M metagenome (GOLD analysis project Ga0335075, IMG submission 206723) | Soil microbial communities from Loxahatchee National Wildlife Refuge, Florida, United States - Lox_Sample_2.4 | ecosystem: Environmental > Terrestrial > Soil > Wetlands | place: USA...
AAGGGAACCGGCTGGGAGGAACGCGCGCCCCGGGTCGGCGACGAGGACGTCAATGCCTGACCCGGCCGCTTCGCGGAGGAAAACCAGCGCCCGTTCGGCCAGTTCGCGCTGGTAGAAGACGTCGCCAACGAGCACCACGTCCACACCGGCCGGGTCGGCAGCGCGGTCCGCGCGGTCCGCGCGGTCCACGCGGTCCACGCGGTCCACGGCGAGGTCAAAGGTCCGTGCGGTGACTGTCACTCCGTTCGCCGCGGCGTTGATCCCGATCGCGGCCACCGCGTTCGGATCGATGTCACCGGCTATGACGCTGGCGGCGCCGGCTTTCGCGGCGGCTATCGCGACGAGGCCTGAGCCGGAGGCGACATCGAGCACGCGCTGCCCCGCCACGGTGGCGGGGTGGTCGAGCAGGTAGCGGGCAAGCGCCTGGCCGCCCGCCCACGGGAACGCCCAGAAAGGAGGGGCGTCCCGCTCGGTCCGGTCCCACAGGTCCCATAGGCCGGACGGCCCCGCGGCCGTCAGCAGCGTGATCTCCGCGACGAACGGGACCGCCTCCCAGGCGGTGGCGGAGCGGACGAGGACCTCGGGCGTCATCGCCCGAGCATACGGCCATTCAGCGCTGATTACCGCCCCGCGAGAGTCCTGCTGAGCACCAGCGATATCGTCGTTGACGATGAGCGAGGCATTCAGTGTTCGAGTCAAGGTCCGCGGTTACGAGCTTGACACGCAAGGCCATCTGAACTGGGCCGAATACCTGCACTACGCCGAGCACGCCCGGTGGGAGTGCCTGGCTGCGGCCGGGGTCACGCAGGACGCGCTGATCGCGACCGGGTTCGGGCCGGTGGTGCTCGACTTGCAGGTGCGGTTCCGGCGGGAACTGCGCGGCGGGGACGAGGTGGACGTGACCTGCGTGTTCGGCTTCGGCGGCAGCAGGACCTACGACATCAAGCAGGAACTCCGGCGCACGGACGGGCGGGTCTGCGCGTCACTGACCAGCATGTGCGGCCTGCTTGACCTGCGGGAACGGAAACTGACCATGGACCCGGGCAAGCACTTTCTCGCACTCGCCACCGATCCCGCGATTCTGGGTCTCGCCGAACGTCCCGCGTGACCTGACTCACTGCGTGCCGATCGTCGTCCCGCTCAGCAGCCCCTTCGGCACGGCCTGGTTGTTCTTCAGCGCGTTGAAGAGCTGCAGCGCCTGGGTGCGGTTCCACAGCACCGCGTCGCCCGCGTTGGAGGTTTCGTAGTTGGCGTTGGCGACCGGGACCGTGCCGGTCAGCGGATTACGCAGCGCGAACGCGGCCTGGGCCAGGTCGTACAGGCTGGTGCCCTTGTCGACCGCCATGGAGCTCGCCGCGGTCGAGCCGAACGGCAGCGCGGTGAACGGGTTGAGGTACACGCCCGGGGTGGTGGCCTTCTTCAGCAGCGCCGACAGGAACAGCCGCTGGTCCTGGATCCGCTGCAGGTCTTCGGTGGGGAACGAGTCCCGGTCCCGGACGAAGGCAAGGGACTGCGCGCCGTTCAGGTTGTGGCAGCCCGCGGACAGGTTGAGCCCCGAGTTCTGGTCGTGCAGCGCGGTCTTCAGGCAGATCTCCACGCCGCCGATCTGGTCCACCACGTTGACCAGGCCACCGAACCCGATGCCCATGTAGTGGTTGATGCGCAGCCCGGTGACGTTTTCCACGGTCTGGATCAGCAGCGGCGCGCCGCCGAACCCGAGCGCCGCGTTGATCTTGTTCTCGCCGTGGCCCGGGATCGGCACGTAGGAGTCGCGGGGAATGCTGATCAGCACCGGCTTGGGGCCGCCGAGGTGCAGCAGCATGATCGAGTCGGAGTTCTCGGTCCCGAAGTCGAACCCGGTGTGCAGCTCGATGATCTGCTTAGTCGACAGGCCCTGCCGACTGTCCGCCCCGGTGATCAGCCAGTTCGTCCCGGCGGACTGGCCGGAGAACGCCGGCAGCGCGACCGACCGGTTCAGCTTGGAGTTCAGCCAGAAGTACGACCCGACCGTCGCCACGATCAGGACCACGACGACCAGGCCCGCGATCAGCGCGATCCGCCGGCCATGGCGGCCAGGCTGGCCCCAGAACCTCCAGCGCCTGCCGCCCCACTGGTAGACCCGCCGCTCAGTCGGGGGGCCGTACGGATCGACTTCCGCGGGCACCGATGATCGCGTCGGCGGCTGATCGGGCCACCCCGCGTTCCCCGGGGCGTTCCCTGGACCCGCAGGCCCAGCCTGGCGTGCCGAGGCCTGTCCTTGCTCGCCCCGGTACCAACCCTCCGGCCAATCACTCATGATTCCAGCACCTCGCATGCGCGTGCCCGCCATGACCGCTTTCACGATAGGTGCTCCAACGCACTGTGCACGCCCGCCGCGCGGAATAACCCCGCGTACCTGTCCCGTTACCGGCGGCTCGCGGCACGCCCCGCGGGCCCTACGAGCGGCACGCCCCGCGGGCCCTACGAGATGCCGAGGATCTCGGCTGACCTGGCGCGCATCTCGACCTTGCGGACCTTGCCTGTGACGGTCATCGGGAACTCGCCGGTGATGTGCACATACCGGGGGATCTTGTAGTGCGCGAGCTTGCCCTGGCAGAACTCGCGCAGTGCCTCGGGGGTGAGCGGGGTGGCTCCCGGCCGCATCCGGATCCAGGCCATGAGTTCCTCGCCGTACTTGGCATCCGGCACGCCGATGACCTGGGCGTCCAGGATTTCGGGATGGGTGTAGAGGAACTCCTCCACCTCGCGCGGGTAGATGTTCTCGCCGCCACGGATGACCATGTCCTTGATCCGGCCGGTGATGGCCAGGTACCCGTCATCGTCCATCACCGCGATGTCGCCGGTGTGCATCCAGCGGGCGGCGTCGATAACCTCGGCTGTCTTGTCTGCCTGGTTCCAGTAGCCAAGCATCACCGAGTACCCGCGGGTGCACAGCTCGCCCGGCGTACCGCGCGGAACGGTCACCCCCGTCGCCGCGTCGATGACCTTGACCTCCAGGTGCGGCCCCACCCGGCCCACGGTCGCCACCCGTCGTTCGATCGAGTCGTCCACCCGGGTCTGCGTCGACACTGGCGAGGTCTCCGTCATGCCGTAGCAGATCGACACCTCGGTCATCCCCATCCGGTCGATGACCTGCTTCATCACCTCGACCGGGCAGGGCGAGCCCGCCATGATCCCGGTGCGCAGGCTGGACAGGTCGAACTCGCCGAACTCCGGGGCAGCGAGCTCCGCGATAAACATCGTGGGCACCCCGTACAGCGAGGTGCATCGCTCGGCCTCCACCGCCCGCAGCGTCGCGACGGGATCGAACGCCGGTGCCGGGATGACCATGGCCGCGCCGTGGCTGGTCGCCGCCAGGTTCCCCATCACCATGCCGAAGCAGTGGTAGAACGGCACCGGGATGCAGATGCGATCCTGTTCCGTGTAGTTGCACAGCTCGCCGACGAAGAACCCGTTGTTCAGGACGTTGTGGTGGGACAGCGTGGCCCCCTTGGGGAACCCCGTGGTCCCGGAGGTGTACTGGATGTTGATCGGATCGTCGGTGCTCAGCTCGATTCCGTCCAGCGCGCTCCGGTCGGCGTCTCGCCCGGCCGAAAGCAGCGAGTTCCACTCGTCGGTGCCGAGCAGCACGACCTGCTCAAGATCGGGGCACCGCGGCCGGACGTCGGCGATCATCGCGCCGTAGTCCGAGGTCTTGAGCTTCTCGGCGGCGATCAGCATCCTCGTGCCTGACTGGTTCAGCACGAACTCCAGCTCGCTGGTCCGGTAGGCCGGGTTGATATTCACCAGGATCGCGCCGATCTTGGCGGTGGCGTACTGGGTGAACGTCCACTCCGCGCGGTTCGGGGCCCAGATGCCGATCCGGTCGCCCGCGGTCATCCCAGCCGCCAGCAGGCCGAGCGCGAGCGCGTCCACCTCGGCGCCCAGTTCGGCGTACGTCCAGCGCTGCCCGGCCGGGATGTCGACCAGGGCGATCCGGTCACCGAACCGGGCCACGGTGGCGTCGAAGTTCTCCCCGATCGTGTCGCCGAGCAGCGGCACTTCCGAGATCGCCGACGTGTAGCTCTTCTCCGCCATGACCTGTCCTCCCTCGCCGCCGAGATATGTGCAACCAGCTTCGTATGATCTCGCCTCCGCGTCTATGGGCGGCAGCGTCTGACATGCGAATTCTCAGCCGGACCGCAGGCATCGCGGCCTGTTCAAGTTCCGGCGATGCGGCGGCCGGAGAAGGCTCGTGTGCTCGTCGGAGCGACTGGATCGTGTGCTCGCCGGAGCGACTGGATTGTGTGCTCGCCGGAGCGACTGGATTGCCAGTCACAACAGCCACTGCTGTTGACTTTGTATGCGCCGCGACCACTTCGCCGTCCGGTTTGTCCTAGTTTGGGGATGCGGGGAGCATACAAAGTGCTCATGCCCGCTTCGCGGCTACCGTAGCGGGGAAGCGGCAGTCGCCGCGGAAAACCGCGGCTTGGACGCAGGGACAGGCCGACAGGCTGGCCCCTGACCGCCTGATCGAGCCCTGGTGTCGTCACGTACTGGTGCACCTTTTCGGAGGAAGCCCGTTGGCCTTCTACATCACGCTTTTCAGCAAGTCGGGTGAGGCAACAGCGGGGGCGACATATGGGAGTCGGTCGCCGCACTATGGCCGATGGTCCCGCATAACGCACTATGGCCGATGGTCCCGCATAACGATGTATCAGGATTCGATATCAGCCTGGATTCGTTCCCTCAATGACCGGGATCACCCGGCCATACCGGGTGAAAAACGGCGACCGGGTTCGAATGGCGCTCAGCGTTATTGCGGGCCGGCTGCCCGGAGGTGGCCTGCACCGTTTCGATAACGTCTTGAGGCATGGACACTGGTGTAGCTATCTTCCCCACGCACGACGCCATCGCCCCCGCTGAAGTAGCGCGGCTGGCGGAGGAGCGCGGGCACGAGTCGTTGTTCTTCCCCGAGCACACGCACATCCCGGCGAGCCGGGAAACGCCCTATCCCGGCGGCAAGGAGCTGCCGCGCAGGTACGTGCATACCTACGACCTGTTCGTCGCGATAACCGCCGCGCTGACCGCGACCAGCCGGCTGCGGGTGGGATCCGGCGTCTGCCTGGTGATCGAGCGCGATCCGATCATCACCGCGAAGGAAGTGGCCAGCGTTGACTTCATGTCCGGCGGCCGGTTCGAGTTCGGCGTCGGCGCGGGCTGGAACCGGGAGGAGATGGCCAACCACGGCACCGATCCGCGGCGGCGGATGGCGCTCCTGCGGGAACGCGTGGAGGCCATGAAGGCCATCTGGACCACCGACGAAGCCAGCTACGCGGGCGAGTACGTGAAGTTCGACCGGATCTGGTGCTGGCCGAAGCCGGCACAGCGGCCGTATCCGCCGGTGCTCGTCGGCGGCGACGGGCCAGGGGTGCTCGACCGGGTGCTCGCCTTCGGCGACGGCTGGTTCCCGAACTACGCCCCGCAAGGGATTCTGGACCGGGCGGAAGATCTGCGGGCCCGGGCCGGCCGGCCGGTGCGGCTGATGGTGATGGGCGTGCCCGCCGACGCGCGGGTGCTCGAAGCGTACGCGCAGGCGGGGTTCGAGCGGGCGGTGCACTGGCTGCCTTCGGCGCCGCGCGGGCCGGTGGAGCGGGCGCTTGATGTCTTCGAGGCGGCGGTGGCCGAGTTCCAGGGCGAGCAGGGCTGAGCGTCCCCGGACGACTCCGCCAGGAACCGTGCGGGAACGGAGCGTGACCAGACGGAACAGGTTGTGATTACCGGATTCGGGGCGGTGACCCCGGCCGGCAACGATCGCGAGGCGACCTGGCGGAACCTGATCGCCGGAAACTCCGCGGTTGGCCCGATCACCGCGTTCGACGCGAGCGACCTGGCGGTGCGCATCGCCGCCGAGGTCCGCGGTTTCGATCCCGCACGGTACCTGGACCGCAAACGGCTGCGGCGCACCGCCCGCTTCGCCCAGTTCGCGATCGCCGCCGCACGGGAGGCAGTCGCCGACGCGAAGCTTGACATCGGTGACGGGGCCGGCACCGGCGTGGTGATCAACGCCGCGGTCGCCGGGTTCGACACGGTGGAGGCCGCGGCCCGCCGGCTCGCCGCCGCGGACGGCGCCGCGCTTGGCCCCTACGTCGTGCCATCCTCGCTGGCCAACATGCCCGCCTGCGAGGTCTCCATCGACCTCGGCATCCACGGGCCAGTACACGCCGGCGCGTTCGCCTGCGCCAGTGGCAGCGAGGCGCTGCTCCGTGCCCGCCAGCTCATCCTCGCGGGCGAGGCCGATGCGGTCATCGCGGGCGGGACCGACGCCGGGATCACGCCGGTGATGATCGGCGGCCTGATCCCGTCCGGCGCGCTGTCCCGGCGCAACGACGACCCGGCGGGCGCGTCCCGCCCGTTCGACGCGGAGCGCGACGGTTTCGTCTACGGCGAGGGCGCGGTGATCGCGGTTGTCGAGTCCGCCGCGCACGCGGCGCGGCGCGGCGTCATCCCGTACGCGGAGCTGAAGGCGGGAGCGCTGACCGCGGACGCCTTCCACGTGACCGCGCCCGAGCCGGAGGGCAGGTACGCCGCCGAGGCGATCCGGCTCGGGATCCGGCGGGCGGGGATCACCGCGGCGGACATCGACTACGTCTGCGCGCACGCGACCGGCACCAGGGCCGGGGACCGCGCCGAGACGCTGGCGATCCGCCGGGCCCTCGGGGCCGCCGCGGACCAGGTGGCGGTCAGCAGCCCCAAGTCCATGACCGGGCACCTGATCGGCGCGGCCGGCGCGCTCAACGCGATGATCTGCGCGCTGGCCATCAGGGACGGCATCGTGCCGCCCACGATCAACCTCAAGACCCCCGACCCCGAGTGCGACCTCGACTACGTGCCGAACGCGGCCAGGCAGATGCCGGTCCGGACGGCGATCACGAACACGTTCGGGTTCGGCGGGCAGAACTGCGTCACCGTGCTGACGGAATGGAGGAACCCGTGAGCGCCCTAGCCCTTGACCGAGCCGGCCAGGATGCCGCGGATGAACTGCCGCTGGAATATGAAGCTGAGCACGATGATCGGCAGCGACACCAGGATCGCGGCGGCGGAAGGCAGGTTGATCCGCACCAGATAGCGGCCGGAGAAGGCGCCGAGGCCGAGCGTGATCGGCTCGTGCGCGGGGTCTGACACCAGGACCAGGGAGAGGAAGTAGTCGTTCCAGGTCCACAGGCAGCTCAGCAGGACGAGAGTGACGATGGCCGGCTTGATGATCGGCAGGTAGACCCGCCACAGCGGCCATCGCGGCGCGGGGACCGGACGGCGCGACGTGGGACATGGGCTGCGGGGTCAGCACGCGATGGGGGCCATCGGACTGGTGTCCGAGGCGCTCAAGGCGGTCTACCTCGCCGCCCTTGGCGCCGCACCGGACACCGCCCTCGGCCCGGCCCTGCCGATTCGCCGCCCGTCCGGCTGTCCGGGCCCGGCCGTCAGTTCCTGACCAGGCTGCCGAACAGCCGGTCAAGCTCGACGGCGGGGTCGCCGGTCAGGCCGCTGTGCACGGGTCCGGGCTGCACGATCGAGGAACGGGCGGCGGTCAGCCAGCGGAACCGCTCCCCAAGCGGGCGCTCGGCGAGCGGTCCCTCCGCACAGGCCCGCTCGAACGCCAATAGCGCCGCGCGGACGGCGGCCAGGTCGGCGTGCGGGTCGAGGGCGAGCAACCGGGCCTCGCTCAATTCGATCTTCGCCCGCAGGTAACGGAACGCCTGGGAGTAGACGATCACGCCCACGTTGATCGCCTCGCCGCGTTCCACCCTCGGCACGACGCGGACCAGCGCGTACTCGAATACCTCCATCACGCGCGGATCACCTCCGGCACCAGCGGGGCCCGCCGCAGCAGGTGATCCACGTACCCGCCCGGGCCATGATCGCCGAACCACTCCGCGGGGACTTCGCCGGTGACCTCGGCGAGCATCGCCTCGGTGATCAGCGGGGCGAGCCTGCCGTGCGCGTCAGGCAACTTCGTTGCCCGGTCGCGGAGCACGTGCTGGCGTGCGTCGAACGGCTTGGCCGCCGCCGCGCTCCGCGTGGACCAGTCGTGGTGAAAGTAGAGCGCCGCGCCATGGTCGATGAGCCAGATGTCGCCGTGCCAGACGAGCAGGTTCGGGTTCCGCCAGGTGCGGTCGACGTTCTGCACGAGCGCGTCGAACCAGAGCACCTCGCTGGCGAACTCCGCGTCGGCGGTCCAGCCGAGCGGGTCGAACCCGGCGGAGCCTGGCAGGAAGTCGACGGCCAGGTTCAGCCCCTCGCTGGCACGCAGCAGGTCCTGGATCTCCTGGTCTGGCTCGCTCACCGCGATCCTCGGGTCCAGCCAGGCGAGGGCCAGTTCCGGCACGCGCAGGCCGAGACGGCGGGCCAGTTCGCCGGCGATGATCTCGGCGACCAGGGCGAGCGAGCCATGGCCCGCGCCGCGGAACTTGAGCACGTAGGTGCCCAGGTTGTCCGCCTCGACAAGCCCGGGAAGGCTGCCGCCCTCGCGCAGCGGGGTCACATACCGGGTCACCGTGACAGTCTCGAGCACGGGCGACAGGTTACCGTCCCCGCGGCCCGCGACGGGCGGTCCCGGCGACTGGGACAATGCTGATCGTGGAGGAAACGGATGTGGCGGAAGCGACGCTTCCGGTGCGGCACGCGGGCCGGGTGATCGTGCTCGACCCGGCCGGGCGTGTCCTGCTGTTCCGGTACGACAACGAGCCGCCCAACGGGCGGCACTGGAACACCCCGGGCGGCGGCCTCGAACCCGGCGAGGACTACCACGCCGGCGCGCAGCGGGAACTGTCCGAGGAGACCGGCTGGGCGGACGTCCCTGTGCTCCCGGCCGAGGTCCATCAGCGGATCGTGACCATGGAGCACTCCGGGCGGCTGGTCCGCCAGTACGAGCGGTTCTTCCTCGCCAGGGTGCCCGTCGGCCAGCGCCCGCTTGGCGAGGTGGCGGCGATGCACGTCTCCGACGGCATCCGCGCCTCGCGCTGGTGGACGCTGGCCGAACTCGAAAGCACAGACGAGAAGGTCTGGCCCGAGGGTCTCGCGGACCTGGTCAGGAGCCTGATGTCATGAGCCCGCGATCATGAACTCGTCCACGGACAGCGCCCGGTTGACCACCCGGATGTCGCCGAGCCAGCCCTGGAAGACCTGGTTGATCGTCCCGCCGTACTGGTAACCGCCCAGCGCCCACGGCAGGGCGAGCTGGACGAGGCCGACCGCGACGGTGGGCGGGTTGTCGACGGTCTCGCAGCCCTCCACGTACATCGTGGTGGTCTTGCCGCCGTTCACCACGGCAATGTGCCACCAGGTCTCCTCCGGCAGCCCCTGACCCCAGTTGGTGGACTCGTCGTCCAGGTTCAGCGGGTATACGCACCACTGCCGCTCCCGGTCATCGCCGAGGCTGAGCGTGACGATCGGCTCGTTCGGGTCGGTGTTGCCCGCGCTCTTGCCCGCCTGGCCGCTCTCACCCCACCGGCTGATCAGCGCCTGCCACGAGTTGTCGTTGACGTTCCACGCGCTCGGGATCTGCCGTGCCCGGGCTGGTCGGGGTGGTGCTCATCGGACCACGCGAGCGAGCCGCTCGCGGTGCCGGGGACGGTCTGCAGCACGCTGAAGTCGTTGCTGCGCCCGGACACGTCCGTAGCTGAACACGCAGCTAACTCACCCAGCGCGCATGGGCAGAACATGGCGTGTTACTTGCGCCCACGGCCCGCGAGCTCGTAGACGAAGTACAGCGCGTTCACCGTGCCCACGCCGGACGCAAGGTCGTAGCCGCGCAGTGCCGGGAAGCCCTTGACCGTCTGGAGCTTGCCGCCCTGGGTGAACGACACGGTGTTGTTGCCCTTGGTGACGTCCACGATCCCGGGGGCATGTGCCGCCGACAGCGCGTACAGCGTCGGGTTGATCAGCCCGAGCGGATGGTGGGCCACCTGATCGGCGAGCGCGACGATTCCGGCGAACTCCGGCGTCGCCTCGCTGGTGCCGCAGGTCGGATACCAGCCGGCCGGCTGCCCGGCGAAGCTCTGGTAGATGTCCGCCGCGCCGTCGCACGCCCCGCTCATCGAGATGTCAGGAACGCCGCGGCTGCCGCCCACGACCGACTTGACGCGGTTCTGGTACCCCGGTCGGGGGAAGAAGATGGACTTCCCGCCGCCGCCCGCCAGCGGGTTCGGGCCCGCGTCGCCGTACACGTACTCGTTGGTGGCCTTGTTATAGGTGTCGTTCCACACCGTGGACGTGAACGTGCCGTTGGCGTTCTGGTGCAGCTGGGTGCCGCCGACGCCGGTCACGTACGGGTCGCTGTCCGGCCATGACGTCACCGGGTGGGTGTAGTAGGTGGTCTCGTCCAGGCCGACGTCGGCCGCGCCGCTGTCGCCCGAGGCCGCGAGCACCGTGACATGGTTCCGGTACGCGTCGATGTAGGCGGCGCGGAGCGGCGCCAGCTGCTTGTAGCTGGTGAACGTCTGTTCTGTGGCGCTGAAGCTCTGGCTGATCACGTCACCGAGGTGGTGGTTGATCACGTATTCCTCGGCGGTGACGATCTGCGGGAACCCGGTCACGCCCTCGGTCTCGGAGACCGGGGTTTCCACAAGCAGGATGTTCGCGCCCGGCGCGATCGTGTGCGCGTACTCCACGTCCAGCGTGGTCTCGCCCGCCCATCCGACCATGTCGGAATTGTTCGGGTTGTACGCCGGGATCTTGCCGGCCGGCGCGATGATCTTGAACGAGGGCGGCGCGGGGTAGCCAAACTGCTTGTCGAAGACTGCCAGATCATGGGCGATCGTCGGCGAGCCGAACGAGTCGACGATCACGATCGTCGCGCCCTTGCCTGTGATGCCCTTCTTGTAGAGCGCCGGAAGGTCGTACGCCTGGCGCACCTGGCCTGGCTCGAAGCAGGCGATCTTGTAATTCGCCTCGCAGTACGCGGTCGTGGGCGGTCCCTGCCTGTCCGCGTCACCGACGCGCACCGTTCCTGGCCGTATCGCGATGGCGGGCAGGGCAGCCGCGCCATGCGCGGCAGGGGTGGCCCGGGCAGCGGTGGCGATGGTGACGGCGGACGCCGTCCCAGCGATAACGGTGGCGGTGAACGTCGCCGCGCCGAGCGCGAGCGCGGCAGTCCTGGCCTTGCGCATGCAGGCTCCCTGCGGTGTCCGGGCACTGTGGCCTTTTGCATCATGGTCCCATTAATCACAGCATTCGGGAATAACAACTGCACACAAATAAAACCCTTTACCTACGCCACTGGCTCACCGGATACCAGCCCTCGGTCCCGCCCGGGACGGGCTGGAAATCGTAACGCAGGCCGCTTCCCGCGAGCGCCACCAGGCTCAGCGACGTGCTCCCCCAGACCCGGCCGTCCGGCAGGTCACGCCGGGCGATGATCGACCTCGGATCATCGGCCTGGAGCCCATCACCGGAAGCGAGCGCGATCCAGTCGCCCCAGGCTTCCTCAAGTGGCAGCGCCGGGTCACCGGACGGACGGCGAGCGGCGAACTTGGCACCGAAGTACGCGGCCTTGGGGTCGGTGACCGTCGGCGCCGGGTACGCGTGGCCGGCGTTGGTGAGCACATGGGTGCCGGGTGCCAGGTCGGTGCACGCGACGCCCTCGCCGTCCCAGCTCAGCAGCCAGACGGACTCGAGGTCCGCGCAGACGAGGTGGAACGGGTCATAGGCGGCAAGCGCGGCGGGATCGCCGCTGAGCTGCTTGAGCACCTCAGCGCCTTCCCCGGCGGTGCGCAGCGGCAGCTCTCCCCTGCTGTGGCGTACGGCGGGGTCGGCCGGGACGCCACGGCCGTTCAGCAGACAGGACACTCGCGGCACCCCGGGATGCACCGCGAGCCAGGTGCCGCCCGCCTGCTCATCCAGGCCGCCGAGCAGCGCGGACCCGGCCCAGTGCCGGGCGGGCGGCCGCCACGGCCGCCCGGTGAACTCGTCGCGGACCCCGAGCACAAGGACCGGAACACGCTCCCCCGGCGCGAAGCTGATTACGACCGTGCACATGAGGCAATCATGACTCACCATCGCGACGGAGGTGACATTCGGCGGACCGCTGGCCGGTTCCGCTTAACGCCGGACATCGGGCAGCATGGAAGGGTGACACACCTGGTAGAGACGCTTGATCTGGACAGACGCAACCGTCCGTTCAGAATGCTTGTTGAGGTCCTTGGCGACGGTGGCGCGGTCGTGCTTAGCGGGGCCGGGCTGTCCACGGAGTCAGGCATTCCCGACTACCGCGGGCCGAGCGGGCGGGCGCGGCGCGGGCAGCCGATGACCTACCAGGCGTTCACCGGCAGCGAGCAGGCGCGGCAGCGGTACTGGGCGCGCAGCCACCTCGGCTGGCGGCACATCACCGGCGCGGCGCCGAACGCCGGGCACCGTGCGGTCGCCGAGCTCGAGCGGCGCGGGCTGCTCGCCGGGATCATCACGCAGAACGTGGACGGCCTGCACCAGGCGGCGGGCGCGCGGGAGGTGACCGAACTGCACGGCAGCCTGCACCGGGTCACCTGCCTCGGCTGCTGGCAGCGGACCCCGCGGCTGGCGCTTGACGACCGGCTGCGCGTGGCCAATCCGTCGTGGGACGCCCGCGCCGCCGTGGTCAACCCGGACGGGGACGTGGCGCTCGAGGACACCGCCGGGTTCGTCGTCGTGGACTGCGAGGGCTGCGGCGGGGTGCTGAAACCGGACGTCGTGTTCTTCGGCGAGAACGTGCCGAAGCAGCGGGTCCAGGGGTGCTATGACCTCGTCTCGGCCGCCAGCTCGCTGGTCATCCTCGGCTCGTCGCTGACGGTCATGTCCGGGTTCCGGTACGTCCGGCACGCGGCCGGGCTTGGGATCCCGGTCGTGATCGTGAACCAGGGCACGACCCGCGGCGACGAGCTGGCGGCGGCGACCCTGGACGCGCCGCTCGGCGAGACGCTCACCGCCGCCCTGGCCGAGCTCTCCTAGCTATACCGAACGGGCGCGTGCGACTCCCCGCGCGGGAGGAGATTCCGTACGATTGTGGCCACCGCGGCTTCGGGACAGCAGTGCGGTGACTGGAGTCGCGATGATCGGTGAGCGGGAACTCGTCGCACTGTTGTACCGCGCGGACTGGACGCGGCTGAGCCTGTCGGGCGAGGTGTACGGCAGCGACGAGCGGGTGGCCTCGATGCTGACATTCATCCAGGCGCACCGCGCGGATTCCGGTGGGCCGTTTCCGCCGTTTCCGCCGTTCGGCCCGATGCGCCCGGGTGTCACCGGGCTGCTGCTCGCGCCCGGGAAGCGGTACCGCAAGGACAGCGAGCACGGATGGCACGCCGAGGGCAGCGACGGCGAGCGCATCTGGCTGTGGGCGCAATCCCTGCCCGGCCCGCCGCCCGGCCTGCCGCCAGGGGAGATGCGTCTCGGCGGCGGCCCGGAACCGCCGTTCCCTGCGCTGCTGTGCCCGTCGTGGCTGCTCGCCGGGTACGACCTTCAGATCCGCGAACCGGTGACGGCCTGCGGGCGGGACGGCATCCGGGTGACGGCGAGGGCACGGAACGTCGACCCGCTGCCCTACCCGCGGTTTCCCGCCTCGCTGCCGCTGGCCCGGTTCGAGCACGTGGACGCGATCGTCGACGCCGAACTCGGCATCCTGCTGCGCTGCGAGCAGAGGAACGGCGACCAGGCGGCGGAGCTGGCCGAGTTCCGCACCCTCACGGTGGACCCGGCCGTGGACCCGGAACGGTTCACCGCCCCGCCGGGGGCCGTTTTCGGCGAGCCGCACGGGCAGCACACCATGTCGTTCGGCCCGTTTGACATGCCGCTGCGCGGACCGGCCTGGGACGTGGCCAAGACCGCCGCCGGGCTGGCCGCGGGCGGGATGGGCGCCGCGCTCCGGTACTCGCCGTTCGGGCCGTTCGGCCCCTTCGGCCGTCGTCCACCGCGCCCCGACCCGGACGACGCCGAGGCCGCGATGCCGCGAGACGATCAGGCGCCCGACGACCCCGCGGACGAGGCGCCGGCCGGCGACGAGGTGCTGCACCTGCTGTACCGGGGCGGCGCCGGGGTTCCGGCGTTCACCGCGACGCTGCACGAGTGGTCCGATCCGGCCGGCCTGCTCGCGGCGGTCCCGGAGTCGGCCCGCGCGGCGGGGTTCGGCGGCGTCGGGTACCTCGTCGACACGATTGCCGACGCCGCCCGCGTCGCGCCGGCCGCAAGTCACGCGGTGAGCAGCGTCCGGATCGGCGGCTGGGACAGGTACCGGATCGACCGCGTCCACGGCACGCCCCGCACGCGCAGGCGGCTCAGCGTCCAGCTGAAGAAGCCGGTCACCGTCGCCTGCGACGGGCAGCGGCGCTGGCGGGTGTACGACGACCGGGTGAGCGTGGGACCGGCCGGGCCGCCCCCGGCGGAGATCACGGACCTGATCGACGGTTCCTGGCTGCTGCGCTGCGAACTGTCCGGCGGCGCCGAAGTGAGCGTCGGAGGCCGCCGCGCGTTCCGCGTCCGGGTGGTGCCGCGTGACCAGGCGGCGTCGTCGCTGCTGATGTTCCGCTTCCCCGCCGTCGCGCTTGTGGACGCGGAGACCGGCCGGCTGTTGCGGTTCACCAGTTACGCTCGCGGCAAGCCCGTGGCACGGCATGAGCTGCGGGACGTCGCCCTCGGCGATAGCGGCGACTTCGGGTTCGAGCCGCCGCCCGGCCTGCGGGTTACCGAAGACGAAGACGAAGCCGAGGCCGACGGGCGGGCCTAGGTCGCTGGGCGGGCCTAGGTCGACGGGCGGGCCTAGGTCGCTGGACGCAGCCCTGATGATGGTATTCGCACAAGAGCACGAGGTTGCTGAGGCGCCGCAGCCGGCCTCATGGGGCGCCTGGAGGCATCGCGTTACCCGCGCTGACGCCTATGCTGCCCGGAATGCGAAGAACGTCCGATTGTCGCCCGCATTTTCGGGTAAAGTATTTTTTCCGCGAAAATTTTGTGCACCTATACGATGAACTATTTACACCAGGAAAAATGTCTTCGCGATCAGGCGTTCACCGTGGGCGGTTTATGCTGATTTATCGGATATATACGGCCTGGCGGTGGCACGCTCCCGCCCGTGGGCCGTCCAGGTCCGGGAGAGCGGGGCCGCCCCGGCCCCGTCTGCACGGGCCGGGGCGGCGATATGGGTCAGCTTCGCGGTGTGAGGTGCAGGACCACAACCTCGTCGCTGCCGGTGGACGAGCCGTTGTTGCTGCCCGACGGCTGCCCGCTGTCATACGGATCCTGCTGCGACGGCCAGCCGGTGAAGTCCTGCGAGTTGTACTCGAACCACTCCGCCGCCGTGGTCACCGGGATTATCGGCAGGTTAGCCTTGACGTAATTCTCCAGCGGGACCAGGTCGGTGGCCTGCTGGGAAATGGTGGAGGCGCCGGCGAGCGTCGTGAGGTCGGCGTCGAGCGCCGGGTCGTTCAGCCGCTCGAAGTCGCCGGTGGCCGCGGAACCGGTCGCGAGCGTGCTGTTGAGCCAGCCGTTGTACATGTTGTACGGCGTGACGCCGCCGTTGGACCAGTGCTCGGTCACCTGGAAATCACCGTCGCTGACATCGGCGTTCCATGCGTTCGTGCTCAGTCCCTCGAACGTCGCGTCGATGCCGGCCGCCTTCAGCTCCTGCGCGGCGATGGCGTCGACCTCGGCCATGTCCGTGTACGCCGTCGGGCTGATGATCGTGAACGAGACGGTCTTGCCGCCTTTCTCGAAGTAGCCGTTGCTCCCCAGGGTGAAGCCCGCCTGCTCGAGCACCTTCTTCGCGGCGGCGGCGTTACTTGTGGCGGACCACGTGTCCGACGCGACCGGCGCCGACCACGCGGAGAAGGTGGGCTGCGTTATGCCGGTGGAGTTAAGCTCCGGGCTCTCAAGCCCGGCCTCGCCCTCCGAGGCCAGCAGGGTGCGGTCCACCGCCAGGCTGATCGCCTGCCGGACGGCCAGCTGGTTGGTCGGCCACTTGGTCAGGTTCGGCTCCAGGCTCTCGTCGCCGCCGGCGGCCTCCCAGTAGTGGTGATAGGACGGCGAGGTGTCGACGAACTTCTGCTGCAGGCCGGGGATGTAGTTCCCGGTCCAGGTGATCTGCCCGGAGAACAGGGCGTTCAGCGCGCCCGTGTTCGACGTGTACGCCGGGAAGTAGACCTTCGAGACCTTGACCTTGGACGGCTGCCAGTAGTACGGGTTCTTCACCAGCGTGTAGCCCTCGGGCGTGAAGCTGCCGAGCATGTAGGGGCCGGTGCCCACCGGGTTAGAGTCGGTGTACGTCGTCGGGTTGCTCTGCGAGGACCAGACCGACTTCGGCACGATGGCAACGCCCGCGATGTTCTCGATGTTGCTGTATTGCGGCGTCGGGAACGTAAGCGTCACGGTGTTGCCGGAACTGCTGACGCTGGAGATGTCCACGCCGCCCAGGTTGATCGCCGTGTTGTCCTTCGTCAGGGTGTATGTGTAGGCGACGTCGGCGGCGGTCATCGGGGTGCCGTTGTTGAACTTCACGCCCTGGCGGATCGTGAAGGTGATCGCCTTGCCGCCGTTGGACCACGTATAGCCGGTCGCCAGCCAGGGGTAGGATACTGTCGGGTTGGCGAGGTCGAACTGGATGAGCGGTTCGTAAATCAGGCCGTCAGCGCCCATTCCGTAGATCGGCGCGGTCGTGGCGTACGGGTTGAAGTCCTGCGTGAGGCTGGTCTCCGGCGAGCTCTCCATAACCAGCTCCTGCGACGAGCTGCTACTGGAGTTATTGCCCGACCCGGAAGTATTGGTGCTAGAGGAGCACGCTGCGATCCCCGCCGCGAGGAAGCCGGCCGCGGCGACTGCGAGCACCCGTCTGCTTCTGAGTGGTCTTATCGTTCTCATTGATTTCCTCTCGGGTTTTCCTCTTTGGTAATCGGCTAGTCCGACTCCCCACTATCTGGTGATTGAGCGGTGAACAGTTCTGGCGCGGCCTCCTCGAGCCGCCAGCACGCGGCCGCGCGCACGGCGGTGAGCCGCCGCGGCGCCGGGTCCTCGCGGAGGCACCGGTCGACCGCCAGCGGGCACCTCGTGCTGAACGGGCATCCGACAGCGGCGGGCCCGCTCACCGCGATCCGCGCGTCCGCCGCCGACGCGGCGTCGACGCCACCCCGCCCGTTCGCCGCGCCCCGCCCGTTCGCCGTGGCCTGGCCCTTCGCCGTGGCCTGGCCGTTCGCCGCGGCCTGGCCGTTCGCCGCGGCCCTGGCGCGGGCGGCGCTGCTGCCCGACCCGGCCCGCAGCAGGCTGCCGAGGTTATCCGGATCGGGCGCGGAGGCGATGAGCAGTTGCGTGTAGGGATGCGCCGGGTGCTGGGTGACGTCCTCGGCCGGGCCCCGTTCGACGATCTCCCCCGCGTACATCACCAGCACCTCGTCGGCGAAGTACCTGG
>Ga0335075_10007004_pt1 | contig 17397 bp, 15 predicted proteins | sample Lox_Sample_24_FD_206723 | JGI IMG/M metagenome (GOLD analysis project Ga0335075, IMG submission 206723) | Soil microbial communities from Loxahatchee National Wildlife Refuge, Florida, United States - Lox_Sample_2.4 | ecosystem: Environmental > Terrestrial > Soil > Wetlands | place: USA...
GCCCGCGCCCTTGCCCGTGCCGCCCGCGCCCTCGGTCTCGCCCGCGCCGCCCGCGCCCTTGCCCGTGCCGCCCGCGCCCTCGGTCTCGCCCGCGCCGCCCGCGCCCTTGCCCGTGCCGCCCCCGCCTTCGCTCTCGCCCGCGCCGCCCGCGCCCTAGCTCTCGCCCACCTCGCCCTCGCCGCCCGCTCCCGCGCATCGGGCGAACGGAAGAGCAACATAAGCCCGCCCGCGCCCGGACATTTCGGAGATTTCATGAAATCGAAGATGGCCGCCGATCGACTCGCCAAAGATCTTGGATCGTTGTGCACGTTAGAGCGTGCTCATCGATCCGAGATCTTCAGGGTCGCCCGCCATTGTGCTGATAACAGCAAGAAGCGCGTAGCGCTGGGGTCAAATGGCGTGAGTGACGGCGACGCCGTCGGCTTTGATCGGATGGGCCATGGGCGGGAGGGGCGAAGCCACGCACCCGTTCCGGATAATCCGCGAAGGCGACCGCCGGGGCGCGGGCTGTGGCCGACCTCAGCCGACGCTGACTGTAGGGTGAACAGCATGTTTCGGTGGCTGACGGCGGGCGAGTCGCATGGGAAGGCTCTTGCGGCGATTTGTGATGGAGTGCCGGCGGGCGTGCGCGTTACCAGCGAGAACGTGGCGGCCGCGCTCGCGCGGCGGCGGGCTGGCTACGGCCGCGGCGCGCGGATGAAGTTCGAGCAGGACGAGGTGGAACTCACCGGCGGGGTGCGGCACGGCATCACGCTCGGCGGGCCCGTCGCCATCCGGGTCGGCAACACCGAGTGGCCCAAGTGGGAGACCGTCATGTCGCCCGACCCCGTCGCCACGGACGAACTCGACGGGCAGGCCCGCAACGCCCCGCTGACCCGGCCGCGTCCGGGCCACGCCGACCTGGCGGGCATGCAGAAGTTCGGGCACACCGACGCCAGGCCCATCCTTGAGCGGGCGAGCGCGCGGGAGACCGCCGCGCGGGTCGCGCTCGGCGAGGTCGCGAGGAAGCTGCTCGCGCAGGCCCTTGACGTCGAGATCGTCTCGCACGTCGTGGCGCTCGGCGCGGTCACCGTGCCCGACGACACGCCCCTGCCGACGTCGGCCGACCTCGCGCGGATCGACGCCGACCCGGTGCGCTGCGCCGACGCGGCCACGTCCGCCCGGATGGTTGACGAGGTCGACGCGGCAAGGAAGGACGGCGACACGCTCGGCGGCATCGTCGAGGTCGTGGTGTACGGGCTGCCGCCCGGTCTTGGCAGCTTCACCCAGTGGGACAGGAAGCTCGACGCGCGGCTCGCCGGCGCGCTCATCTCCATCCAGGCGTTCAAGGGCGTGGAGTTCGGCGACGGGTTCACCACGGCCGGTCGGCGCGGATCGGGCGCGCACGATGAGATCTACCTCGCCGTCGACGGCGTGCGCAGGCGCACCAACCGGGCGGGCGGCATCGAGGGCGGCATGTCCACCGGCGAGGTGCTGCGCGTACGGGCCGCGATGAAGCCGATCTCGACCGTGCCCCGCGCGCTCGAGACGGTCGACGTGGTGACGGGCGAGCCGGCCAAGGCGATCAACCAGCGCAGCGACGTCACCGCCGTGCCGGCCGCCGGCGTGGTCGCCGAGGCGATGGTCGCGCTGGTGCTCGCGGAGGCGGTCACGGAGAAGTTCGGCGGTGACACCGTGGAAGAACTGCGCAGGAACGCGGAGGGCTACCTCAAGAGCCTGGTGATCTCATGACGAGCGACACCGGCCAGGAAGAGCGGCAAGGCGCGGCCGGCCCCGGCGCCCGCAGGGAAGCCGGGCGGGGCGTGGTGCTCATCGGCCCGCCGACGGCGGGCAAGTCGTCGGTCGGCGCGCTGCTCGCCGCCGCGCTCGGCGTCCCGTTCGCCGACACCGACGCCCTCGTGGCCAAGGCGGCGCACAAGCCGGTCGGCGACATCTTCGTGGACGACGGCGAACAGGTCTTTCGTGAGTTCGAGCGGGGGGCCGTCGCGAGCGGTCTCGACGCGGTCAGGGCCGAGGGCGGCGTCCTCGCCGTCGGCAGCGGCGCCGTGCTCGACCCGGACGTGCGCCGGATGCTCACCGGGCAGGTCGTCGTCTACCTGGAGGCCGAGTTCGGCACCGTCGCCAAGCGCACCGGCATGGACCGGCCACGCGTCGTGATCCCCGGGAACCCGCGCGGGCGGCTGCGCGCCATGCTCGAAGAGCGCCGCCCGGTCTACGCCGAGCTGGCGACGCTCACCGTGTCCACCGACGACCTGGCACCCGAGGAAGTGGCGGCCGACCTCGCCACGCGGTTGCGCGCATGAGCGGCCACGACGGCACGGTCACGCGGATCCCGGTCGGCGGTGAGCAGCCGTATGAGGTGATCGTCGGCAGCGGGGTGCTCGGCGCGCTGCCCGAACTCGTCGGCAAGCGCGCGGAGACCGTGGCCGTCATTCACGACGAGCGGCTCGCGGCCCCGGCGAAGGATGCCTGCCGTGCCCTGGAGGACGCCGGCTACCGGGTGGCCGTGACCGACGTGCCGTCCGGCGAGGCGGCCAAGGACGTCGCGGTGCTCGCGCGGCTGTGGTCCTGGCTCGCGGAGGCCGCGGTGACCAGGTCCGACTGCGTGGTCGGGGTCGGCGGGGGAGCGACGACCGACCTCGCCGGGTTCGCCGCCGCGACCTGGCTGCGCGGCGTGCCCTTCGTCCCGGTGCCGACGACGCTGCTCGGCATGGTCGACGCCGCCGTCGGCGGCAAGACGGCGATCGACATCGCCGCGGGCAAGAACCTGGTGGGCGCGTTCCACCCGCCCGCCGGGGTGCTGGCCGACCTGACCACGCTGCGGACGCTGCCGCGGGCGGACTACGCGGCGGGCCTCGCCGAGGTCATCAAGGCCGGGTTCATCGCCGACGGCGAGATCCTGCGGCTGGTGACGGAGGACCCGGCGGGCGCGGCGACGGCGGGCGGCCCGCCCGCCCGTGAGCTTGTCGAACGGGCCATCGCCGTCAAGGCGCGCGTGGTGGCGGCTGACCTGCGCGAGTCCGGGCTGCGGGAGACACTGAACTACGGTCACACGCTCGGCCACGCCATCGAGAAGCTGCAGCGGTACGCGTTCAGGCACGGCGACGCGGTCGCGATCGGCATGGTGTTCGCCGCCGAGGTGGCGCGGCTGGCCGGCTACCTCACCGCGGGGGACGTGGCGCTGCACCGGGAGCTGCTGACCGCGGTCGGCCTGCCCGTGACCTACCGGGGTGACGCCTGGCCGGCGCTGCGCGCCACCATGTCGCTCGATAAGAAGGCGCGCGGCACCAGGCTGCGGATGGTCGTACTCGACGGCGTGGGCCACCCGGTCATCTACGACAGCCCGCCCGAGGACCTCCTCGCGCAGGCGTACCAGGCGGTGGCGCGGTGAGCGAGCGGCGGGTGCTCGTGCTGAACGGGCCCAACCTCGGACGGCTCGGCAAGCGCGAGCCGTCCGTGTACGGAACCGCGACTTATGCCGATTTGTCGGACTTGTGCAAGCGGGTCGGCGCGGAACTCGGCCTCGACGTTGACGTCAGGCAAACCGAGTACGAGGGCGAGCTCGTCACCTGGGTCCACGAGGCCTGCGACAATGCGACGCCCGTGGTGCTCAACGCCGGCGCGCTCACCCACTACTCCTACGCCCTCATGGACGCGGTGAAGATGCGCACCGCGCCCCTGGTCGAGGTGCATATCTCCAACCTCGCGGCCCGCGAGGGCTTCCGTCATGAGTCGGTGCTCACCGGTGCCGCGACGGGCATCATCGCGGGCTTCGGTTTCCAGTCCTACGTGCTCGCGCTGCGTGCGGTCGCGGCGCTGGCCAGGGAGGGCGACGCGGGATGATCGTCGTGGTCGGCTTCATGGGGGCGGGCAAGACCACGGTGGGGCGCATGCTTGCCGACCGGCTCGGCCTGCCCTTCGTCGACAGCGACCTGGTCATCGAGCAGCGCGCCAGGCGGTCGGTACCGCGCATCTTCGCGGAAGACGGGGAGCCTGCGTTCCGTGACCTGGAGCACGAGGTCGTCGCCGACCTGCTCGCCGGCCCGGCGGCGGTGCTGGCGCTCGGCGGTGGCGCGGCCGACCGGCCGGACACGCGTGACCTGCTCACGTCCGCCCAGGTCGTGTACCTGAGCGTGGGATTCGCCGAGTCGATGCTCCGTGTGGCGGGCGACACCTACCGGCCGCTGCTCGCCCGGCCGGGCCTTGACGACCTGTACGAGCGGCGCATGGCCACCTACCAGTCGGTTGCGACGCTGAGCGTGGCGACCGACGGGCGGCGGCCCGAGGCGATCTGCCAGGAGGTCGTCTCCCGGCTGCGGGCGGCGCCCGCGCTTGCGGCGGGCGCGTCCTCGGTGCTCGTGTCGTGCACCGGCGGAACCTACAACGTCCACGTCGGTGCCGGGTTGCTCGGCCACGCCGGGCAACTGCTACCGTCGCTGCCCTTCGCGCGGACGGCGGTACTGCTCGCGGCGGCCAGGGACAAGCAGGCGGCCGACGCGCTCGCGCTGGCGCTCGGCGACGCCGGGCTTGAGCCGCACGTGCTTGAGGTGCCCGGCAGCCAGCGGGCGAAGGACCTCGCCACGGTCGGTCAGGTGAGCAGCGAGCTCGCCGACCTTGCCGTGCACAAGAACGACCTGATCATCGGGGTGGGTGGCGAGGCGGTCTGCGACATCGCCGGCTTCATCGCTGGCGTATACAACCGGGGCATGCCGCTGGCGCTCGTGCCGACCACGCTCGCCGCCCAGGCCGACGCGGCGGTGGGTGGCAAGGCGTCGCTGAACCTGCCGCAGGGCCGCAACCTGCTCGGCACCGTGCACCAGCCGATCGTCGTGATCTCCGATGTGGGGCTGGCCGCCGACCGGCGGTGCGAGTACGCCGCGGGGCTGGCCGAACTGGTCAAGCACGCGCTGATCAGCGGCGGTGACCTCGTCGGGCTGCTGCGCGAGCGGGCCGCGGAGCTGCGGGCCGCGGACGTGACCGTGCTGGCTCAGGTCATCGCCAAGAGCGTTAAGGTCAAGGCCGACATCGTGAGCAACGACGAGCGCGAGCAGGGCGACCGTCTCTTCCTCAACTACGGGCACACCTTCGCCCACGCGATCGAGCAGGTCAGCGGCCCGGATAAGGCCGACGACGGTGAGGCGGTGGCGGTCGGGATGATGGCGGCGGCGTACCTCGCCCGCCGCCAGGGCCGGATCGATGACGCCCTGGTCGACCTGCACAGGGAACTGCTGAGCGGGCTCGGCCTGCCGGTCGCCGGCCGGTTCAGCCTCGAGGCGCTGCGCGAGGCGTGGCTGCGCGACAAGAAGTACCGCGGCAGCACCAGGTTCGTCGTGCTCAACGGCCTGGGCAAGCCGGTGACCGGGGTACCCGCCGACGAGCCGAGCCTGCGCGCCGCGCTCGACGACCTCGCCGGCTGACCGCCGGCTGGCCGCCGGGCGCGCCGTCTGGCCGCCGGCTGCCGGCTGGCCGCCGGGTGCCGGCGTCACGTCACCTGGATCCAGGTCTTACCGGGAACCTCGCCGGCCGCGCGGAACGCCTCGGCCGCCTGCTCAAGCGGGTACGAGGCGCGCAGGACCCGGCCGGGCGACGGTACCGGGGCGGCGATCGCGCCGATGAAATCGCGGGGATGATCGTAGATCAGCGAGCCGCGCAGCGTGATCTGATGCCGGACCACTAGCCCGGTGTTCACCGCCGTGGCCTCGCCGCCGAGCCCGATCAGCACGACCGTCGCTCCCGGCGCCGCCCTGGTGACGGCCTCGGTCAGCGCGGCCTCCGTGCCCGACGTCTCGAAGACGATCTCGAAGCCCGTGTCACCGGGGTCGGCCGCCCTGGCGCCGAGCGATACCGCGAGTTCCCGCCGTCCCGCCCGCGGCTCAAGCACGGAGGGCTTGATGCCGTGCGCGGCCAGCGCGGCGCACAGCAGGGTCCCCTGAGATCCGGTTCCGACGACGAGGCAGCGGGCGTCCGGTGCCGCGCCGCCGCGGCGGATGGCCGCGAGCGCCACCGTCAGCGGCTCCAGGCAGACCGCGTCGGTGTCCGCCCAGTCATCGGGGACCGGCCACGCGAAGGGGGCGGGCACCGCGACGAGCCTGGCGAGCATCCCCGGCGCCGTGAAACCGACGATGACGCGGTCCGGGCACAGCGACGTCAGGCCCGCCAGGCAGGACTGGCACTTCAGGCACGGGTAGTTCGGCTCGATCACGACCCGCTGGCCGAGCCGCGCCCGGTCGACGCCCTCGCCGGCCGCCACCACGTCGCCGAAGGCCTCGTGACCGGGAACCCACGGGTAGGCGGGCGCCCGGCGCCTGCCGGACAGCAGGGCCAGGTCGGAACCGCAGATGCCGACTCCGCGGACGCGCACGATGACCTGGCCGAAACCCGCGACGGGTTCCGGCCAGTCATCGGTGACGCGCAGCGACCAGGGGCTAGTTCCTAGCACAACCGCACGCAATGGACCCGCCGATCAGGGGATGTAGAAGTACTTCTCGAACGCCGCCTGGCTCGCGTCGGCGGTGGTCAGGAGCACGTCGGGGAGCTGAACAGTCGCGGTGATGCCGCTCGTGTCGCCGGTGATCTTGTCGTAGGCGAACTGGGCCGCGTCCGCGCCTTCCTCCGCCGCCGGCTGGGCGATCGTCGCGTTGATCCCGCCGGACTTGAGCAGGGTGACCTCCGCCGGGCTGGCGTCGAAGCCCACGTCGAGCACCTTGCCGGTCAGCCCCAGTGCCTTGAGCGCGGACGACGCGCCCTCGGCGTTGGGCTCCGCGCTGCCGAAGAAGGCCTTGACCGAGGGGTGCGCGGCGAGGATGGAACGGGCGACCGTCTCGCTGTCGCTCGTCGCCTGCGTCGTGTACTGGACGGGGAGCACGGTGATGCCCGGATAGGCCGCCTTCATCTCCTGCTCGAACGAGTCGATGCGCGCGACCTGCGTCGTCGCGGTCGGCGACAGGCTCATCAGCGCGACGGTGCCCTTGCCGCCGAGCGCCTTGCCGACGAAGTCGGCCGCGTCCTTGCCGCCGGAGTCGTTATCGGTCGTGATCGCGCTCGTGATCTGCGAAGTGTTCGAGAGCCCGGTGTCCACGGTGATGACCGGGATGCCCGCGTTCAGGCACGTGTCGATCGCCGGCGCCATGGCGACCGGGTCGGTCGGCGAGACGATCAGAACGTTCGGGTGCTTCGTGCAGACAGCGTCCACGATAGGCGTCTGGTCGGCCGGGGCGAAGTTCGGCGAGCCCTGGTAGGTGACGCTCATGCCGAGCGCCGTCGCCTTGGCGCGCATGCCCGACAGCAGGGTGTCGTAGAACGCGACGCCGGTCGCACCGGGGACGTAGGCGATCGTGTAGTGCGCCCCGGAACTCGCGGTACCGCTCGCGGTGGCGCCCGACGTGCCCGACGTGCCGGATGTGCCGGACGAAGCCGGGGCAGCGGAGGAGGACGAAGAGCAGGCGGCCAGGGTGAGGGCAGCCAGCGCGGTAAGGGCGGCGACGCCGGCGACCGCCGGCACGGGCATGGTTCTCTTGCGTATCACAGGATTCCTCCCACGGGGCAGGGGGCTTAATTGCTGCGTGTCTTGCGGTACCTGAGCTGGTCGATGTACACGGCGAGGATGAGGATGGCGCCGACGGCCACCTCCTGCCAGAAGGGCGGCACGTTGATGAGCACGAGCCCGGTCAGCATCACGGCGATGATGCCGGTGCCGATGACCGAGCCGACGACCGAGCCACGGCCGCCGAAGAGGCTCGCGCCGCCGATCACCACGGCCGCGATCGCGTTGAGGTTGTCGGTGGCGCCCGAGGCGGGTGACCCCGCGCCAAGGCGCGCCATGACGAGGACGGCGGCGACGCCGGCGAGCAGCCCGGAGAGCGTGTAGATCCGCAGCAGGTACCGCCGGTAGTTGATGCCCGCCCTGATCACCGCCTCGCGGCTGTCGCCGATGCTGAGGGTGTAGGCGCCGAACCGCGTCTTCGCGAGGAGCAGGCCGCACCAGATCGTGATGACGGCCGCGATGAGCACGGGCACTGGTACCCACCCGCCGAGGTTGGTGTTGCCGAACGTGACGACCGACGGCGGGATCGCGGAGATCTCCTGCCCGTTGTTCAGCAGGTAGCCGAACCCGGTCGCGATGCCGAGCGTGCCGAGCGTGACGACGAACGGCGGTATGCCGCCCCAGGCGATGAGGAACCCGTTCACCAGGCCGAACGCGCCGCCCGCGGCCACGGCGGCGGCGAAGCCCACGATGACCGGCCAGGTCGCCGCGCCGCCCGCGCCGGGGAAGGCGGTGGCCATCACCCACGCGCCCGCCGTGCCGGCGAATCCGAGCACGGCGCCGACGGAGAGGTCGATGCCCGCGGAGCAAATGACGAACGTCTCGCCGACGGCGAGCAGCAGCACCTCGGTCGCGGTGCTCGAGGTGTTCAGCCAGTTCGCGCGGGTGAGGAAGTAAGGCGAGCCGATGCTGAAGCCGATGACGAGCGCGAGCAGCACCCCGCCGATCCACAGGTCGCGGACCAGCGCGTGACCCCGCCTGAGCAGTGCGCGCGCGGACTGCTCACGGTCGGCGTCCTGCTCGGTGGTGAGGCCGGCCATCACCGCTCCTCACCCGCCATCGCGCCGGTGATGTAGCCGACCAGGTTCTCGCTGTTGAGGTCGCTCCCGGCCAGCGTGGCCGCCACGAGGCCGAGTCGCAGCACCACCGCCCGGTCGCAGACCCGCAGCACGTCCGGCATCTGGTGGGAAACGAGCAGCACCGCGATGCCCTCGTCCCTGACCCGGCGGATCAGGTCGAGCACCTGCTGCTGCTGTTCGACGCCGAGCGCGCTGGTCGGCTCGTCGAGCAGCAGCACCTTGCTCGTCCACGCCGCCGCCCGGGCGATCGCCAGTGCCTGCCGCTGGCCGCCGGACAGGTCGCGGGAGGCCACCCGCACGTCGGGGATGCGGGTCCGCAGCCGGGCCAGCTCGCCGACCGTGTGCGCGGCCATGGCCTTGCCGTCAAGCCAGCCGACCCGGCGGGCAAGCCAGCCGCCCGCCAGCTTCTCCCGGCCGAGGAAGAAGTTCGCCACGACGTCGCGCTGGCCCGCCAGCGCCAGGTCCTGGTACACCGTCGCCACCCCGGCATCGTGGGCCGCGGCCGGGCTGGCGAACGCCGCGGGCTGCCCGTCCAGCAGGACCAGGCCGGACGAGGGCGCGGTCGCGCCGGAGAGAACCTTCAGCAGGGTCGACTTGCCGGCACCGTTGTCGCCGACAAGGCCGAGCACCTCGCCCGCCTCGACATGCAGTGACACGCCGCGCAGGGCCTGCACTCCGCCGTAATGCTTGGCCAGATCGCGGACCGCGAGCCGTGGAGACACTATGGCCGCTCCTTTGACTGAGTGAGAACTGACTCAAGTGCTCGCCGCGCCCGCGTCGCGAACGCCGCGGGCTGATCGGCCGCGCCCGCCCGCGGTGCCTCGACCGAGACGGGAACACCGTCGGGCAGCGCGGCGAGCAGCCCGGCGATCGGGAGTGCGCCGTCGCCGGGAAGCAGCCGCGCCGAGCGCGCCTCGGCCACTTGGTCGGCGGGCGCGGCCAGCGGTGCGTCGCACAGCTGCACGTAGCCGACGAGGCCGGGATCGAGCGCGCGGAGCGCGTCAAGGCCGACACCGCAGCGCTGGACGTGCAGCGCGTCGACCAGGATGCCGCCGCCGCCGGACTTGGCCGCGACCGCGGTCGCGGCCGCGAGCGTGTGGACGCTCCGGTAGGCCATGAACTCGACGACCGGGCGGATGCCGTAGCCGCGCGCGTCCGCGACAAGGCGGGCAAACTCCTCCGTGAGCCGGCCGAGGTCCGGGTCCTCGCAGATCGCGTTCACGTAGCGGGCGCCGAGTTCGGCGGCGGCGTCGAGGAAGGGCGTGAAGTCCGTCCGCCCTGACCCGAGCCGTGGCCCGAGCCCTGGCCCGAGCCGTGGCCCGAGCCTGACCGCCTCCGCGTCAAGCACCGTGACCCCGGTGTCCGCGCAGCGCCGCACGGTGTCGGCGAGCATCGCCGAGCCCGGCGCCATGGGCCAGGGCCGCTCCTCGTCGGTGGCCGGCGAGACGCGCAGGCCGACGGAGTCGAAGCCCGCCCGCGCGGCGATCGTGACCAGGTCGGGCGGCGCGACGCCGAGCAGCGTCAGGTGCTCAAGCCCGGTCACGCGCGCCACGGCCGCCTCCTCGCGATAATGAACTAACCAGGTAGTACATTATTGGTATCCGATAGACTCGGGCGCTGTAAAGACCTCGTTGCGGTACTGAGACAATGACCCGTCAAGTGCGCGCACGGATCCGGAGGTGGGGCGGGGATGACCGCTGTGTCGCGGGTGCCTGATCAGGAGCGGCAACGCGACCCGGAGCGGACCCGCCAGGAGATACTGGACGCCGCGCTGGCGGAGTTCGCGCGCAATGGCTACTCAGGGACGCGGGTCGATGAGATAGCCGCGCGCACGCGCACGACCAAGCGGATGATCTACTACTACTTCACCAGCAAGGAGCGGCTCTACATCGCGGTGCTCGAGCGGGCCTACTCGACCGCGCGGGACGCCGAACGGCAACTGGACGTCGACCACCTCGAGCCGGTCGCCGCGATCCGCACGCTCGCCGAGCTCACCTTCGACCACCACGAGTCGCACCCGGACTTCATCAGCCTCGTCAGCATCGAGAACATCCACCACGGCGAGTTCATCGCGAAGTCCGCGGAGCTCGCCGACCTGAACACGCCCGCGGTCTCGGTCGCCGCCAGGATCCTGGAGCGAGGCTACGCCAACGGCACCTTCGTGCGGCCGGCGGCGGCGATCGACGTGCACATGCTGATCAGCGCCTTCTGCTTCTTCCGGATGGCCAACCAGTACACGTTCGGCGCCATCTTCGGCGTGGACATGCTCGACGCGTCCCGCCGGGCCCACTACCGGACGCTGGTCGGCGACATGATCGTCGCCTACCTGACGACGCCGGCCGACACACCGGAAAAAACGCAACAAAAGGGACAAACAGAACAAGCAGGCTAAGCGGAGCCGCTCCGGCTGCCCGGTCGCCTCGAGCACGGACATCCACAGGTCACCGTTCGGGTCGACCTGGTTGCGGCTGCCGGTCGCGACCGGAATCGGTATGTGCACGAACCGCCCGTGCCAGCGGCCGACGACCATCGCCGTCCGCCCCGCCATCGCGGCGTGCACCGCGGCCTGGGCCAGCCGCAGGCAGTACACCGCGTCCCAGCCGTTGGCGGCGACGCTGCGGATCGCGTACCCGGGGTCCACGTAACGGAGGCTGAGCTCCTCGTCGAAGGCCGCGAAGTCCGCCGCGATCCGCTGCCGCAGCAGCCCGCCGATGTCGGCGAGCCGGGCGTTGCCCGACGCGTCAACCGCGCCGTCGTACTCGAACTGGTCCTGTCCGGCCCCCTCGGCCACCACCACGACCGCGTGCCCCCGCCGCCGCACCCGCTCCCGCAGGAGCCGCAGGAACGGGTCAAGCAGGAACGGCACCTCGGGTATCAGCACGAAGTCCACGTCGTGGCTCGCGAGCGCCGCGTAACAGGCGATGAAGCCGGAATGCCTGCCCATCACCTTGACCAGGCCGACGCCGTGCGGCGTCGAGCTTGCCTCGGTCAGCGCGGACTTGATCGAGTCGGTGGCCCGGGTGAACGCCGTCTGGAAGCCGAAGCTCTGGTCGAGGTAGGGGATGTCGTTGTCGATCGTCTTCGGCACCCCGATCACCGACAGCTTGACCCCGCGCCGCTCGGCCGCGGAGGCGATCTTCGCCGCGCCGCGCAGCGAGCCGTCGCCGCCGATCACGAACAGGACCGAGATCCCCAGCCGGACCAGCGTGTCCACCATCTGCTCGGGATCCTGGTCGCCGCGCGAGGTGCCGAGGATGGTGCCGCCCCGGTTGTGTATGTCCGCGACCACCTCGCGGCTGAGCGACACCGGCGCGGCATCGGGGCTGGCCAGGCCGCGGAAGCCGTCACGGAACCCGAACACCGCGGTGACGCCGTAGTTGTCGGCGAGCTCGAGAACGAGGCCGCGGATCACGTTGTTCAGCCCCGGGCACAGGCCGCCGCAGGTCACGATCCCCGCCCGCGTGCGCGACGGGTCGAAGTAGATGTACTCGCGCGGCCCGCCCGCTTCAAGCGAGGGCAGGGCGGCGACGCCGCACAGCCGTGCCTCCGCGCCTTCTACCGTGTCGTCGAGCAGCACCCGGTCGGTCTCGTGCACGTAGTGCGCCGAGCTCACCCGCCCCCGCAGCAGCCCGGCCATGGGCGACAGGATCGCCGGCTCCCCGACGCGCCGGATGCGGAGGTCGGCAGGCGCGATGGACAGCGGATCCGCGGTACTCACCATATGCACAAGCTTGCCGTTCCCTTGTTACGCCAGTGGTCGCCCAAAGTGGTCTAGACCACAGCATAAGTGGTCTAGACCACAGGATGAAAGCTATATAGCCAGGATGTCTGGGGTGCGCCCCGGGGATAGCCAGCACGCGACGTCCGGGTTAAATTGACACGCGGTCACGCACGGATCGGCACTGATTGGCGAGGAGGCCAGCGTATGCGCGTCGGGATGATGCTCAACTACTCGGGCGGGTTCACCGAGACGGTGAGCGAGCTCGCCGACTTCGAGCGAGCGGGCCTGCAGATCGTCTTCGTCCCCGAGGCGTACAGCTTCGACGCGGTCAGCCAGCTCGGCTTCATCGCGGCGCGGACGACCACCGTGGAGATCGCATCGGGGATCTTCCAGCTGTACTCAAGGACCCCGGCGCTGACCGCGATGACCGCCGCCGGCCTCGACTTCGTCTCCGGCGGCCGGTTCACGCTGGGCATCGGGGCCAGCGGCCCGCAGGTCATCGAGGGCTGGCACGGCGTGCCCTACGACGCCCCGGTAGGCCGCACGCGCGAGATCATCGAGATCTGCCGGATGGTCTGGCGGCGCGAGCGCGTCGAGTACCAGGGCAAGCACTACACGCTGCCGCTGCCCGCCGGCCAGGGCACCGGCCTTGGCAAGCCGCTCAAGCTCATCAACCACCCGGTCCGCGAGCGCATCCCGGTCGTGGTCGCCGCGCTCGGCCCGAAGAACGTCGCGCTCGCCGCCGAGCTGGCCGAAGGCTGGCAGCCGATCTTCTACTTCCCCGAGAAGGCCGCCCTCACCTGGGACGCGGCGCTCGCGGAAGGCACGGCCAAGCGCGACAAGGCGACGCTCGGCCCCCTCGACGTGATCGCGGCCGCGCCCCTCGCCATCGGCGACGACGTCACCCACCTGCGCGACCTCATGCGCCCGGCGCTCGCGCTCTACATCGGCGGCATGGGCGCGCGCGGCAAGAACTTCTACCACGACCTGGCCTGCCGCTACGGGTACGAGCGGGAGGCGGACCAGATCCAGGAGGCCTACCTGGCCGGCCGCAAGGACGAGGCCGCCGCCCTGGTCCCCGCCGAGCTCGTCGAGAAGACCTCGCTCATCGGCCCGCACGGCTACGTGAAGGAGCGCCTGGCGGTCTACCGCGAGTCCGGCGTCACCACCCTCAACGTCACCGCGCTGTCCCCCACGCACGAACGCCGCGTCAGCGACATCGAGACCCTCCGCACCCTAGCCGGATAACAGCAAGAGGCGCCCCGCGCCCCGCGCCCCGCGCCCCGCGCCCGCCTGCCCTCGGCCGGCCGTCCGGACCGCGCTAACGGCATTGCCCGCCTCTGCCAGATAACAGCAAGAAGAATTCAAGATCGATTATCCCGAACGATTTCGTGGCTCCGCCCAGTCCGCCACGCTGGACCCGGAGGACCGCCCCATTGATAACAGCAAGAAGCGCCCGCCGGCCGACCATAATGGATCGTTGATATCGCTATAGGGTGTTCAGTGATCCGCTTTCTTTGGCGGGCCTCGCCACGTGTCTCGCCGTCGCCCCCGGCGCCCGCGCCGTCGCCCCGCGCCCGCGCCCTCGGTGCGGATAACAGCAAGAAGCGCGCAGCGCAATGGCGGTAGCGGCAACGACAGGGTAGCGGTAGCGACCTCGGTGACGCTTGCGACGGCAGCGACAAGGCCGGGCGCGCTACGGCTTGCGGCGCCGGCGCCGGCGCCCGCGTACGGCCTGCGGTGCCGGTGCCGGCGCCGGCGGCCGCCTACCGCTTGCGGGCGACCCCGCCGTAGCAGGACACCTCGGCCGGGGTCGGCCGCGGCGCCTTGGAGTCCGGCCGCCACTCCGTGACGAGGACGACGCCCGGCGGCACGAGCTCAAGGCCGGAGAACGCGAGCGACGCGAACTCGTCCGCGTCCCTGGCGTTCATCGACAGCCCCGCCTCGCGGTAGACGCGCTGGCCGCCGCCGACCCCTTCCGGGTCGTGCTCGAGCGTCATGTGCGACGCGGCCAGGTAGGAGCCCGGCGGCAGCGCGTCGAGCAGGGTCTTCAGCACCGTTTCCGGCTGGTCCTCGTCCCCGAGGAAGTGCAGCACCGCGACCAGCATCAGCGCGACCGGCTGGTCGAAGTCGATCACCGACCGCACCACGGGGGAGGACAGAATGTCGAGCGGTGACCTCAGGTCGGCCTGGATGTAGGCGGTCCGCCCCTCCGGGGCGGAGGCGAGCAGCGCCCGGGCGTGCGCGAGCACCATCGAGTCGTTGTCGACGTAGGCCACCCGGCAGGCCGGGTCGACCGTCTGCGCGATCTCGTGGACGTTAGCCGTGGTCGGCAGCCCGGAACCGATGTCGAGGAACTGCCTCACCCCCGCCTCGCCCGCCAGGTACCTGACGGCCCGGCCGAGAAACCGCCGGTTCTCTCGCAGCCCGATCCGCCCGGCCGGCCAGTGCGTGAGCGCGGCGTCGGCGACCTCGCGATCGGCGGCGAAATGGTTCTTGCCGCCGATGTAGTAGTCGTACATGCGCGCCGGATGCGGTCGCGAGGTGTCGATTTCGGGGACAGGGGGATCGTCGGCCGTCAGGTCTGTCACTCGCTACCCTCCCGGCTAAGTCCCCCACTTAAATCTGGCCATCAGTCTAAGCCGGGCATGTTCGCCAGTGCCCGTTAAAAACCGTTAATATTGCGGAAACCCATGGGGCGGCGGCCCTTAACGAAACCACCGAAACCCCCCTAAAGGTCGCAGTGCCGGGCGCGTATTACGGCTTGCGGGCGACGCCGCCGTAGCCGTTGACCTCGTGCGGCATGGGCCGGGGCTCGGTGCCCTCGGGGCGCCACTCCGACGCGATGACCACGCCGGGCGGCACGAGTTCGAGCCCGGTGAACGCCAGCCGGGCGAACTCGTCGGAGTCGCGGGCCTGAGCGGGCAGTCCGCCCTCGTGGTAAGCGCGCACCGCGGCACCGATCATCGCCGGGTTGTGCTCGGCGGACACGTGCGATGAGACGAAGTAGCTGCCCGACGGCAGCGCGTCGAGCAAGATGGCCAGGATGTCGGCGGGCTCGTCCTCGTCGGGGATGAAGTGCAGGACGGACACGATCAGCAGCGCGACCGGCTGGCTGAAGTCGAGCGTGTCGCGTACCGCCGGGTTGGACAGGATCGCTTGCGGGTCCCGCAGGTCGGCGTGGATATAGGCCGTGCGGCCCTCGGGCGCCGAGGTGAGCAGCGCCCGCGCGTGCGCGAGGACCAGGGGGTCGTTGTCGACGTAGACCACGCGGCACGTCGGGTCGACCGCCTGGGCGACGTCATGGACGTTCCCGGTGGTGGGCAGCCCGGTCCCGATGTCGAGGAACTGCCGGATGCCCGCCTCCTCGGCCAGGAACTTGACGGCCCGGCCAAGGAACGCCCGGTTCTCGCGCGGCCCGATCGGCCCCGAGGGCACGGCGGCGATCCACTTGTCGGCGGCCTCCCGGTCGGCGGCGAAGTGATTCTTCCCGCCGAGGTAATAGTCGTACATCCGCGCGGGGTGCGGCCGGGAGACATCGATCTCGGGAGGTAGGTCCGACATATCCGGAATCGTAGCGGGATGTCGCGTATCCCCGTGCGCGCGGGCCATCCCGAGCGCGGTAGGCGCCGGCTTACCTCTTGCGCGCGACCCCGCCGTAGCAGTTCACCTCGGCGGGCGCCGGCCGCGGCCCCGCGCCGGCCCACCGCCACTCGGAGACGAGCACCACGCCGGGCGGCACCAGCTCAAGGCCGGAGAAGGCCAGCCGGGCGAACTCGTCGGAGGCCCGCTTCTGCATGGTGATCCCGGCGCTGCGCATCGCCTGGAGCCCGCGGCCCGCGGCGTCGGTGTCGTGCTCCATCGTGAGGTGCGACGCGACCAGGTACGAACCGGACGGCAGCGCGTCGAGCAGGGTCGCGACGATCTCCTCCGGCTTGTCCTCGTCCTGGACGAAGTGGAGCAGCGCGACGAGCATCAGCGCCACCGGCTCGCCGAAGTCAAGCACGTCGCGGACGGCCGGGTCGTCGAGTATCCCCTGCGGGTCGCGCACGTCGGCGTGGATATACGCGGTACGGCCCTCGGGGGCGGAGGTGAGCAGGGCGCGCGCGTGCGCGAGCACCAGCGGGTCGTTGTCGGCGTAGACCACCCGGCAGGACGGCTCGACGGACTGGGCCACCTCGTGCACGCTGTTGGTGGTGGGCAGGCCGGTGCCGATGTCGAGGAACTGCCTGATCCCGGCCTCCGCCGTCAGGTACCGCACCGCCCGGCCGAGGAACGCCCGGTTCTCGCGGGCCGCGGTATGCGCGTTCGGCGAGTGCTTCAGCACGCTCTCGGCGGTCTCGCGGTCGGCGGCGAAGTTGTTTTTCCCGCCGATCATGTAGTCGTACACGCGGGCCGAGTGCGGCCGCGACGTGTCGATCTCGGGGGGCAGTCCTGGCATGTCCGCCTCTCTTGGCTTAACGGGTAATCGTATACCGGGAAGACCCGCCGCCGCCGGGCTACAGTCGGGGCATGCCGGAAATCCACGCCGCCCGCCGCCGCCGCGCGCAGGAACTCGTCCGCGAGTCCGGCGCGGACGCCGCCCTCATCACCGCCAGGCCCAACGTCCGGTACCTGTCCGGGCTCGCGAGTTCCAACGCCGCGCTGCTGCTCCCCGCCGACGGCGACGGCGCGCTGCTCGCCACCGACTCCCGCTACACCGGGGCGGCCCGCCGCGACGCCGCCGACCTCGACCTGCTCGCAGATCGGTTCATCGAGGCGAAGCTCGCGACGGAGGCGTCCCGCCGCGGCTACGGCCGCCTCGCCTTCGAAGCGCACGAAATGACGGTCGAGCGGTACGGCGAGCTCGTGGCGAGGGCCGAGGGCGTAGCAACGATCCCGTTCGGGAGAAAGATTGAATCTCTTCGCGTGGTCAAAGACACCGAAGAACTAGAAAAACTCGCGGTCGCCTGCCGGCTGAGCGACGCGGCCCTGGCTGAGGTCCTGCCGCAGATCCGTGCGGGAATGTCCGAACGGATGCTGTCGACCCTCCTCGACCACACGATGGCACTCCT
>Ga0335075_10007005_pt1 | contig 17396 bp, 11 predicted proteins | sample Lox_Sample_24_FD_206723 | JGI IMG/M metagenome (GOLD analysis project Ga0335075, IMG submission 206723) | Soil microbial communities from Loxahatchee National Wildlife Refuge, Florida, United States - Lox_Sample_2.4 | ecosystem: Environmental > Terrestrial > Soil > Wetlands | place: USA...
GTCAGCGTGGTCTCCTGGCCGGTGGTCAGGTTCCACAGGCAGGTTGTCTTCGTGTAGGTGAACAGGGCGAGGGTTTGTCCGTCCGGGCTGTACAAAACTGGCATAGCCCCTGCGCAGCGAGGGCTGGACAGCGTCGCGGTCCACTGCCGCGTGGCAACGTCCCACAGGGAGATGCTGCCAGGGGTGGGTTCCAGGGGATTGCTGGCGCTGACGACAGCCAGCGTCTTCCCGTCCGGGCTGAACGCAGCCGAGATCTCGGTCCGGCCGGCAGGCCCCGACAAGGTGGCGAGCAGGCCGCTGGGCGGCCGCTGGAGCGCGAAGACCACGCCGACTGCCGCGAGCGCGACTGCCAGACCGATGGCCAGCGCCAGGCGCCGCGCTCTTGCGGGGTGGGCGGCCAGAAGGCTGCGCAGCTCGCGGAAAGATGGCTGCCTCATTCTGCCTCCGGCCGTTGGCGGAACGAATCAAGTCTGATCCTGACCACCGATCCTGAACCATTCCTCAGTCTGCGCCGAACGTTGCTCATCACGACGCGTTCACCCTCACGGGAACTGCCGTCAGGACGCAGCACGGTACCGGGGCAACTTCCGAAGCCGGTAGCAGTTCGGCACCAGGGAAGTGTCCGGATTGGTAACGCATTCCCGGCTACGGCCGTACCAGGCAAGTCAGAACGGGGGCGGGTCGTCGTTCGCGCCTGGGATGGCGGCGAACGGGTCTGACGGCGGGGCTGGCCCGTCGTCGACGCCTGCCCAGACTCCTTTTTCGCTGGGCCGGGTGGCCCAGGCGGGGAAGGGGAAGTCGACGGCTAGCGGCACGGGGATGTCGGGCTGGGAGACGAACATCGTGCCGGGCTTGGCCAGCATGGCGCGGACGCGCTGTTGCGGCGGCAGGAAACCGTACTCGGGGCGCTCGGCCTCGGCGGCGTCGAGCCGTCCGGCGATTTTGATGGCGCAGTTGGCCAGGATGCGGCGTTCCACTTCCGAAGCGGTTTGCTGCGCGCCGATGAGGATGACGCCGAGCGATCGTCCTCGCTCGGCGACGTCGAGGAGGATCTGCTTGATCGGGCTGTCGCCCTCGCGCGGCGCGTACTTGTTGAGCTCGTCGAGCACGACGAACATCAGCGGCCGCGCGGTGCCCTGGCGTTCCTTGCGGGCGAACTCGCCCCGCAGCGTGACGCCGACGACGAACCGCTGCGCGCGGTCGGGCAGGTTGTGCAGGTCGACGACGGTGACCTGGGCGCGTGAGGTGGAGATCGAGCGCTCGCCGCGGTGCGCCAGGTCGCCGCGGATGATCGCGGACAGCGGCTTGACGGCGGAGCGGAGCCGGCGCAGCAGCGCGTTGATGCTGCCGGTGACGGCGCTGCCGGCGACCCAGCTGCTGCGGATCTGGTCGTCGCCGAGCTCGGCCTCGAGCAGCTCGACCAGGTCGCCGAAGGTCCGGATGATTTTGTCGTTGGCCGCGTCGACACCGGCGATACGGACGGCGCCGTCGCTGCCGGTTGCTGCGGCGTCGCGCTTGAGCCGTGCGGCGACCTGGCCGATGAGCATGGTGTACTGGGCGCGCTCGTCCTCGGCGTCGGCGAACACGAACGGCAGCAGCTCGTCGGCGCAGAATTCCGCCAGCGTCCAGTAGAACGGGCTGACCGCCTTGTCCCGTGCGGCGACGTCGGGCGTGCCTGACTGGTCGCCGCGCCGCGGCGGGGCAAAGACCCTTACATTCTGGAACGGGGTAGCTGGCAGCCCCAGCTCTTCGTAGCGCTTGCGCTGCTCGGGGCTGAGACGCTGGTTGGCGTAGTCCAGGAACAGCAGGTCCTCGCCCTTGACCGAGAACACCAGCATCTTGGTGTTGTGCGCCTCGGCGGCCAGCACGCCGCAGTGGATGATCGAGTGCAATAGAAAGAGCGCGAAGCTGGTCTTGGTGGCGATGCCGGAGACGCCGGAGATGGAGACGTGTCCGCCGCGGGTTCCGTCGACGAATTCGAAGTTCAGGTAGACCGGGTTGCCGTCGCGGCCGAAGCCGACCGGCACTTTCTGGTCGCCCATCTCGTCGAAGTAGAGCGCGGACTCGCGTTCCTTGCCCTTGGCGCGCATGACGGGGGCGCCCGGGATCGGTGGGACGTAGACCTCGGGCTCGACCCTGGTGACGGAGACCTGGGCGATCTCGGCGACCTCCGCAGGCAGTGCACCCTGCTGGATCAGGAACACATCCGACGCGAACCGCGCGCCCTCGTGCACCGCCTCCACGTTGGTGACGACGCCGGAAATGCGGACCGGGGGCTGGCCAGGCAGCTGGCGGCTGGTGGTGACAACGTCATCGAGCTGAAGATACTGGTCGGCTTGCACGGCAACCGAGAACTGCAACGGCGTCGCCGCCACCGTTCCTACCACCAGCCCGACCGCATCAGTATGCGGCTGCCGGCCGTTCCCCGGTGCGCTGTTGTCCATGTGCGGCTCCTTCATCGCGTCCTCAGCGTAGAGGTCTGGCCAGTGTCAGGAGGCAGGTCCCGCAGGCCGTTCGGTCCTTCAATCCAAGCGCCGGTGGTTGGCGGCTGTGGAATTGGGCGGTGCTACCCGTTCTACTGGTGCTACCCCGCTATACGTCGTATCGGTCGAACGCGTCCTGCCACGGCTTGGCCAACTTGCCGCCGGACCTGATGACAAAGCCGCGCTCCGCTGGAGCGGCCCTACCGCCCTGGCGCCGAGGGGATGAGTCGCGGTGGATGCCGAATCCGGCGAGTCGGCGTCCAAGCTGGTTGGCTGTGAGGTCGTCGTCGTACTCGCGGCCGTCAAGGTTGTTTCGCTCGGGCTGCCAAGGCCTTGGTTGGCACCCAAATCTCGCCCGGGGAATCTCTCCTCTAGCACCCGCGCATGTCCGCGAGGATCTGCACACCAGCGTCAGGCATCTTAGGTATGGCTTCCGTGAGGACGATCGCCCATTCTCGAGCCGACTGACCCCAGCCAACCAGGTCAGCTATGGCAAGCAGTGGCCTCCATGTGTCTGCCTGGCGGCTAGTCAGGCCATCGGGAACCGTCGGCCAGCAGCGGAGCGATTCGCCGCTAGCAGCAAGGGTCCATGTCTCGATCTCCCGCCGCAACGCGTCCAGGTCGGCCACAGCGGATGGGTTCAGCGGCTCAAACCTCTCGTGCAAAGCCTTCCGGCGCATCGGAATCTGGATGCATCTGGACAAAGGTCGAGTTGGTCAGTGGCTGCCTCTCACCGGCGATTCCTGAGAATGCTTTGGGGCAGTAGGTGCTGTACTCCTTGCCGGCGCGTGCGACCGGCGTACCTGGCTCGAACCCACTGTTGAGAATCATCTTGAGCTGCTTAGACTCCGCCAGCAGATCTGACTCGTCGATGAGGAGAGTCGGTTGACGGCCATCGATTCCTCGGAAGATTGCCGCAGGACTCGGGTCGACAATGACAAACGGGGCTCGAACTAGCCTGCGAGCGACCTTGAAGACCTGCGACTTACCTGCCTCGCTCGTCGGTGCCGTGATCATCAGATACGGCGTGGCCTCAAACAGGCGCAGGGGAAATAGGTGCGTGTGCAAAATCCACAAGGCCAGAGTTCCCGACTCCGCCGGTGCATAGTCGCTATGGAAGACAATGTGTCGCTCGAAAGCGTCGCGAATCTCTAGGGCGATTTTCGCAATGTCTGAAAACGGAGAAAGCCCGTAGCTGCGCAAGGGTCGACTTGTTCGAGCTCGGCTTCGGCCAGCATGACAGCGGCGGGTCGCGCCGGTGGCAGACCGTGGCAGCGGCACGTTCGGCGGCCCATGGCTCGGTGATCTCGGGGACGCGCAGCCGGGTGAACGGGTCGGTGCCGGTTGTCAGGGTGACAACTGCCATGCCGATACCGTTCGGTGTCTCCCGGAGCGTTGGGCTGTAGCCGGGGTACTGGCGGATAGCGCCGCCCAGCGCAGCAACACTGCGCTCTGTCGTCTTGAGAGCGAACGACACAGCGAGCCCGAGGAGCTGCCGCTCCTGGTCACTGTTATCGACGAGTGTCAGGCACAGCACGGAGCGGCCTTTGCGGATGAGCTCGCTCGTCGTCCGCGCACTACGGACCGACCCGCTCGCCGAGCCGTTCGGCCCGGACCGTTAGAGACCGGCCTCCTGGTCGCTGCAGGGCCTGAGATCGGTCGGCGCGTGCACCCGGCCACCGGCCGCACCATGATCTATATGGCTGCACGGCCGACCCACGGCACCGACATCTTCGTCGGCGACACAGACGAGCTCGCCGACGTTCGCTGGGCCAGCCTCGCCGAAGCAGAAGAGCTGATGCGTCCCTACGGCATATTCGGCCCCGTACGGGAGCACCTGGCGAGGTTCTTGCATTAGATCGCCGCGCCGAGACCGTTCGCGGACTGCAGACGAACCGGGCTCAAGCCCTGCGGGTTCGGACGCCGACTCGACTGCACACCGTGACTTGAACCGTCGCGTCCGCCGATGAACCGTGCCCGATAGCTAATCTGCAAGCCGCTTTCTTCTGCAATACACGCTGATCGCTCTCAGGCCACAGTCTTTGCGACTGCAGAAGGTGATCTCTTCGTCGCAAGAGCGCCTAATCGCAGGTTGGGCCGATTTCGTGGCCCACCCAGGCATCGTTGGTCGGAACAGCCTCGCAAACTTCCGGGTCGCCAGAACGCGGGGCCGAGGGCGGTGCCCAGATTACGTCAGCTCGAGCCTGAGGAGCCGCTAGAACGCGACTGCCTTCTGCTCCCCAGGCCACACCGATCTGCGACAGCGGATGCAGTATCACTCGCCGAGCCCACCTATGCGGGCATTTCAGAACGTAAGCCTGTGCCACCGCCGAGAGGGGAGCGTCTGGTCGGAGCTTCGCGTGCAGCAGCGCCAGCGCCCGCTGGGCCGCTTCCCTATCCCTAGGGCGATACTCACCGGACGGCACTTCGAGTGACGTAGCAATCAGCAGCACAAGTTCCTCACACTCGCGCCACACGCTCTGTCGAGCCTCAACCATACGAATGGCATCAAGGTGGAGCAGATCTCTCGTCTTCAGAACACGCTCTGCATGCCAGCCATCCACGGCAGGGATCGGAACTCCGTTCTCGTCAAAGTCGATCAGTAGTGCGTCGTCCGGATCGAGCGGATCGAGGAAGACTCTCTCCTCGCTCCGTACATCTTCGCCTGGTGTCACGACCGCCTGTGATCCGAACCTCAAAGGAAAGTGATCAGCCTTACCCCGTGCCGGCCCATCCTCAGCGCCGTGAGGGGCGTTACACCAAGCAACCGAGACTCGGAAGTTAGTCCACTCAAACGCTAGCCACCAGTAGCCCTCCCTGTCAGGCACGCCTTGTCGATGATCGCACGACGTTTGGCAGATGCCGACTTACGCCGCTCGGCGGGAACAGATTCATCGTCATCGGCACACTGTTCCAACCTCTTCGTCACGCGCTCGGCACGCGCCAGCCAGTCGTCCGGTATCTGAGAAGGGTCGATCTGGATATGAATCAAGTGCGGTCCGCAAAAATCTCATCAAGGATCTCATTCACGAGAGCCTCCTGATCTTCCAAGGGACTCGCTTCCAATTCGCTCACTACTCTAATGTTTCGACGATGGAGAGCTTGGAGATATCTTCTGTAATTTGGATCCCGTGATTCATAGACCAGACCCAACTCATCGAGCTCCTCGGATAGGCCGCTCAGCTCATCTTCCTCGATCCGTGACCGGCTCGATAGGCGAAGCAAGCTGTTCCGGCGATCAATCTTTGCCTGGGTCGCCTGGTCCAGGGTAGTTGGGAGCCCGAACAATCGCAGGAGGACACCAGCGACACCCATCCCTCGTGGGTCTTCATTAGGTCGGCGAACCCGGATCTTCTCCGCCACGCGCTCGAAGATTAGAACCTGCGAGCGCGTAAGCCCGGCCATAGTCAAAGGATCATGCGTAGTCAATATCAGCTGGCTAGACTGGTCGAGAATAGCGGAGTGTTCTGCCTCCTCGCCGCCGATGCCCACCAGTCCGGCCTGCCGCGCGAGCTCGTCAAGATACTTCATTTTCCAAACGGGATTCAAGTGCGTATCTGGCTCATCCAGAAGAAAGACAGACTCCTCGTGCCTAGTAAACTGCATGAGACCAACAACTGTGAGAAGCTGCTGTTCGCCTTCGCTCAATTCTGAGAACACAACGGACTCGCCACCACGCTTAACGCGAACGCGAACGTCTCGAACCAGATTCGATATTTCCGTGCTCTCGAATGCCGCAAAGAGCGAAGCTTCGCTGTTATAGTCCTCGCTCAACAGTTGCAGCGCTGAAGCACGTGGGAGGTACAAATATAGGTGTTCTTCATTAACAGGCCGCTGCCGATAGTCTTCCTGGTACGGTTCGATTACCCGAATTGGCGCTAGTGATACCTCCCATAGCCTCTGCAAGAAAGTCTTCACAACGCCACGAGCCCACCAAAACCTGTCGTCACCAAGGTCACGAATTCGAGCAGGCGGCAGCCTGTTGGCCCGCCAGTTCTTTGCCCAGTGGGGCCTCTTAAGTTCGAGCAAGGCTGAGTCGAAGCTTTCGATTCCGAAGAATCGCTGCAAGAACTCTGAAGGCATATCTCCGCGCAAGAAATAGGCAAGCAGAACCCAGCGGCTATGCTCTGGCAGGCAATAGAACAGTCTTCTGATCGGCGGTGGAATCCCCGTATCATCATTGAGTACCTGAGTGTAGTAACGGTTCTGATGGTATTCAAAGTACTGCCGTAGCCGAGGAGATGGGCCGGAGTAATAAGCGAAGACGTATTTAGGAAGGTATTGGTCCCGCTGGGCCGCAAAGTGTGTCAGTGCCAGTCTACGTTCGGCCTCTTCAGGCCCAACAAATATCTCGGGTCGTTGACCAGCGCTAGCAGTTACGCGGAGACGCTGCCCGCGGCAAAGGTAAACTATCTCGTAAGCGAACGGGACAGCAAGGTCGGCATCAAGCTGCCGGAAGATAAGAACTATGGCTTCGATGAGATTAGATTTACCAGTGCCGTTCTCGCCTATCAACACGGTAGCAAACTGGTCTTCATTGAAATCTACTCTGAAGTCCCCGAGATTTCTGAAACCACGCACCTCAAGTCTATCGATCCTCACTTGCCACCTCGATCATGCGCTCGGTCCGACTGACGTGGCGCTCCACGAGCGCGCCTTCTTCTATGCAGCTACGCAGAGCGCTGTAGAACTCGTCGATGTCAGACGCATAACCAGTCGCTTGCCACAGATTGAATGGCGTGCAGCTACCGCCAGCATCCCGGACTACCTGCACGAGGTTCTTCGGGCGTCCCGTCGCGTCCGCGCGACCGCTAACAACGGGCACTTCGTCCCGCCTCCTCAGGGCATCCCGGCTCAACGGCTCATCCCGGCTCAACGGCTCATCCCCGCCCAACGGCTCATCCTGGCTCGCCGACTCATTCTGGCTCACGGGCTCATCCTCCAGGTAATCGTGAACCGCCTCCATAGGCTTCCAATCCGAGACGCTGTCCGGCAAGGCGCGGCCCAACTCTCCACGAAAAGCTCTAGCGAGTACGCCATGGCTTGAATCGTGTACTGCGCGCGATGCGATCTGGACGCGTTCCAGTAGTTGCTGCGCTATCGCGAGGAGCAGGCTAGCCCTGCTGATCGCTTCGCACTGCTCATCTATTGAGGGCACTGGAATCGCCAGATTGCGGCACTGAGTCACCGAGATGTTTGATTGGCCAGCCGATCCGCGAGTGACGAGGTCTTGCTCGTCCATGAAACTGCCTGAGCATAGGTAAAGATAGAGCCACATACTCAAGATACGTTCGCCGGGTCTGAAAATTGTAATGGCTTGGTTGAGATTCCACTCCGCATAGTCATCCGGAATAATGGCCACCTTTCCGAGTGGCGGCCCAACTATATTCATGATAACGTCACCCGGATAGGCGATGGACTTCCCGAGAACTTGGCGATGCACGTCGGGTGGTACGAATTGTGGGCGATAGTCGAAGTCAACCTGCTGATCAACTATATTGTATACCTTTAGAAATGGAACGCCAGGCTGGTCAATGAATCCAGATTTAGGCGTACGTCCGTTCTGAACCTTGACGCAAACATCACTTGCGAGCGGGTGCTGCCAGTCCGGTTCACTACGTTCGGAGTGCCAATCGGCTGTGAGTCGACCCGAAGACACTGCAGTAAGTACAGCTTGTCGGAGCCTCTCGCTCGTTCGCCTGGCTTGGTCGAGATGCTCAAGGACAGCTGCCTTTTTCGCTTCGTATTCTTCTATCATCCGAGCGATCGATAGCTGCACCTCGAGCGGCGGCGTGACAAGGAGGGACTCATTAAGCTTGGCCTTGGTAATGTGCGCGAGGCCCACGCCTCCCTGCGCTTCGGCGATGTAATCATCAAGGTTGTAGTCGAGAGCAAGCTTTAGAAAGTCGCGTTCGAATTCCTGCGACGAAAAGTCGACGCGGAATATGTGCTGATTAACCCACGCCTCCGGACCACGCCAGATGTGTGCACCGAAGGACGTACCTGGCGTACCCGACCAGGCGAAAAGCAGATCGCCGGGCTTGGCTCGATATTGATCAGGCAGATTGCCCGAATAGTAATTGTACGGCGCGGAGCTCGACTTGAGATTCTGAATGCGAATGATTGGTAGGCCGGTTCTAGTCCACTCCGTCTGCTTGAACGCATATCCATTTTGCAGTTTAAGGACGTCGCCAAGTCTCTTGCGAACCCAGCCCGGTGGCAAGCTCCGCTCGTCTACCGTCAGGCTCATGTCCCACTGCCGTTGGGCTCAAGTAGATTCTGCATGTCTGCCAGTGCGTCGAGTGCGAGCTGAAGTTCCTCCATCGCTTCGATGATCAGCTCTTCTGGCTCAGGCAGCTCGTCTGGATCATCAAGCTCTGAGTCCCGGATCCACTTGAACGCATCGAGCTTGTAGTGACGAGCCTTGATCTCATCGATCGTGAAGCTGCGCCAGCGGTTATCTAGTGAGTCGGCTTCAATGCGATTGGCCTTGCCGTTGGGGTCTTCGCCATAACACTGCTCGAAGGCTGCAAAGTGCGCAGGCGTTAGAGGACGGCTCTTCTTGGTTATCTTGGGAACGTTCGCGCGAGCGTCGTAGATCCAAGTCTGTTTTGTCGGGTGGCCCTTGGTGAAGAAGATTACGTTGGTCTTGGTGCCCTCGGTGTAAGGGCTGAACGTTCCGCGCGGGCATCGAAGTACGGTGTGGACGTCGCAGTCCTCCATCAGGACCTGAAAGACCTCACCGGCCTGAGTCGCAAAGAGCACGTTGTCCGGTACAACGACAGCAGCCCGACCACCGCGTTTGAGGATGGTCAAGACATGCTGCAGGAAGTTGAGTTGCTTGTTGCTGGTCTCTACGACGAAGTCCTCGCGGCCCGGAGACTGATTGGCGCCCTTGGTGCCGAACGGGGGGTTAGTGAGCACGACGTCGAAGCGCTGGTCGCTCGGCACTTCATAGATAGAATCGCCGAGAGTTATGTGCGGCTCGACCTGATGCAGGTACATGTTCATGAGCGCGAGCCGCCGGGGTCTCGGGACGAGCTCTTGACCGAAGTACGTGCGCTTGCGGATTCGCGCGGCGGTCTCCCGATCGAAAGCACCATGGGTTTCGTCGAGCAGCCACTCGTAAGAGGCCACGAGGAAGCCGCCCGTTCCACACGCCGGGTCGTCGAGGGCGAAGTCCTTGCTGGCCCTAGGGTCTGGCTTTATGCACCTGACCATGCTCTGGATCAGGGGACGAGGTGTAAAGTACTGGCCCGCGCCCTTCTTGCCCTCGGCTGCAGCTCTCTCTAGAAGTCCCTCGAAGGCCGCCGCCTTCACGTCAACGTCGAGTTCCGTCCACTCGGTCTCGTCGATCAATCCGATCAGTTTCTGTAGGTTTACCGGGTTGGTGAACCGGCTCTGGGCGCCGGAGAAAATGTCGCCCAACATCCCCGGCTGCCTGCCCAGCGTGCGGAGTGCCTCAACATAGGAATCAATCAGGGCGGTGCCGCTCTGCCTACGCAGGTAGGGCCAGTTTGTCCCCTCCGGCAGTTCTATGCCTCGCTCGTCCGCCATCTTGATGAAGAGGAGGTAGGTAAGCTGCTCGATGTAGTCGCCATAGTCCACACCGTCGTGACGGAGCGTGTTGCAGAAACCCCAAAGCTTGCCGACTACATCCGTCATGCTGCCACCAATTCCGCATTGAGCTGCCCAAGCAGCTCGTCAAGCTGACCGTCGAACACGCGATTGGCCCGTCCCCAGCCGCCATGGTCGGAGAGTACCGGGATCGCATCGAAGTCCTCTCGCTCAATAGAGAGGTTGGCCACCAGGTGCTGCCGGATGTACTCCATCCACTTGGCCTCGGCCGGGCTCAGCTCCCGAGCCGATGTGACCCTATTGACTGCCTTGTTTACGCGCTCTTCGGCGGTGAGCAGTGGCGACGCCTCAACTGCGCCGTGCTTGACCATGGAGATGATGTCCACCAGGGCCTTGCTGTAGGTCACATCGAAGGCGCGCTGAAGGTTCGATTCGGTGAAGTGCTCGGGGGCCTGAGTCAGCGCTCGGCGCAGATCCGTCAGGGGAGCCGCTCCCCACTCCCGCGGCCGAGATAGCAAGATCCGGATAGCCTCTACCTGATCTCGATGCTCGTGAATGAACGAGGCGAAGGCCTCCAGGTACTCGCTCGGCTTGTACTCCTTTCCGGTCCCGGACTTGATAAGCCACTCGGACGAGACCTCGTCGGTGACGCCGGGCGCCACTATGAAGGTGCGACCGCCGCGCGGGTAGTCAACGAGCAGCTTCTGGAAGTCCCGGTCGCGCAGCGTGCGCATGGTTTCGGTGAACGACTCGCGAAGCAAGCTCGCCAGGTCCTCGGCAAAACGGCCGACGTCGCCGTCCGGGATGAAGCGAGCGAACAGTTCTCGCGCATCCCCGGACATCTGCTTGTCGATGCGCTGAAGCCGCTTGACCAGACGGCGAGTGTTGTACGCCCGGTCGCGGTTCTGCCAGATCTCCTCAATGATCTGAGCGATCGACTTGCCGTCGCCCTCGGGCGGCTCAACCGTCATGCCGGTCGTGCTGCGGAAGTATTCGAGCAGCGAGCCGTCGAAGCAGTCGAAGACAGTGAAGTGAGACTTGTCTGGATGGCGCTCGCCCCTGCGGGTGCCGCGACCAAGCATCTGCTCGAACAAGATGCGCGACTTCACTGGCCGCAAGAAGACGATGTACTCCAGGTCGGGGATGTCGACGCCGGTAGTCAGCAGGTCGACGGTCACGACGACGCCGGGGTTGGGGCGATTGCGGAACTCGCGGATGCGCTGAAGCGGTCGGTCCACGCGGCCGGTGATCTTGGCCACGAAGGCATCGCCGCGGCCAAAGATGTCGCGAGCCAGGTCCACGAGTTGATCGGCGTGCGAGGTATGTGGCAGGTCGTTAGCCGCGAATATAAGAGTCTTAGGGAAGCGGCCGTACTCTCGCTCGTGTTCGTCGGCGTACGCCTTGAGTTCTTTGAGGATCTTGCGGTTGGAGTCCGGAGCCGTGATCTTGCGCTCGACGTCGGTGGCATCGAAGGTCCGCTCGTCTTCAAGGAGATCGAGCTGCCGGGTTCCGGTCTCGGGATCGACCTGGTCAACCTGCTCACCCTCGTTGAGGAAGACCCCGTTCATCCGCACATTGGAGCGAACGCGCACCACGTCATAGTCAACGAGGAAGCCCTCACGCACCGCCCGGTCGTACTCGTACCGGAACACCATGTTCTCGAAGTAGGCCATGGTGTGCGCGGCAGGCGTAGCCGTGAGGCCGACCTTGATCGCGTCGAAGTGATCCAACGTAGTGCGCCAGACGGATAGGTCCTTAGCCGAGTAGCCGCGGTGGCACTCGTCGGCGATGATCAGGTCGAACACGTGAATCGGGATGTTGAGCTGCTCAGCGTCGACGTCAACCTGCTCGTCATCGATCGTCAGGGCACCCTCGCCACCAAGCAAGTTGATCGCCATGCGCTGGATGGTGCAGACGTAGACGAAGGCGTCGCCGAGCTTCGGGTCCGTTAGCAGCGAGTTCGGCATCACGTTCGGGTCCCACTTCTCGCCCTCTTCCATGTCACCCTTCTGGAAGCGCTGCGAGTAGACCGGGTAGATCTTGTCGAACTTCAAGCCAGGCTCAGCCTCGAACGAAGCGAACGCCCGCACGGCTTGAGCAGCGAGCGCACGACGGTCAACCAGGAAGAGCACTCTCCGGGCAACGCCGGACTTCATGAACCGGTAGACCTCGTTGACCATCGTGAGGGTCTTGCCAGTGCCAGTCGCCATAGCAAGTAGCATCTTGCGCTTACGTCCGCGCATCGCTTGCTCGACCGCCGTGTTCGCCTCCACCTGGTACGGGCGCAGACGGAGGTTTTGAGGTATGCCGTTGAGATCGGCCATCTCGCTGGCGAAGTCCCGCGTAAGCATCTCTTCCAAGGCTTCCGGCGTGTGGAAGCCCGACACTCGTCGCGAGCGGTTGAGTTCCTCGCGTACGTCGTGGAACCAAGTCACCTCGCCATTGGTCGAGTACAGAAATGGAACGCCGAATTCGCCCTGGTACATGGGCAGCTGCCGAATGGCCTTGGAGTAGCGTTCAGCCTGAGTGAGGACGCCCTGGGGACCGAGCGTCACCTTCTTGGCTTCCACGACCCCCCGGACCTGCCCCTCATCGCAAAGGGCGTAGTCAGCGGGTCCGCTGGGTGTCTCGAACTCTTCGACAGCCGCTCGCTTGAAGCTGCTTACAGGCGACTCGGGTCGGAATGGCATGACAGACCAGCCCGCGCGAGCGAGGCGCGGGTCGATTCGGCGCTTTCGGGTTATCCGTTCAGCTTCAAGCGGCATGATCGCATTCCACTAGAAATGATCTTGAGAGGCTGCTGGCTTACGGCGAAGTCGCAGGTTAGACGCCTTACGGGGCGTCTTGGTTGTCCGGTATGCGCTAGGACAAAGCACCACGTCTCCCGCTAGGCCCGGCTGCTTAACGCACCAACGCACTTACCGTATCCAGATTTGCGTTCTCGGCCGCGACCAGCACCGCTAGGTCAAGCCCCGCGCGGCGGACATGCGACCAGGCCGCGGCCTCAATTGTGACTAGCAGCTCACCGTTGACCTCTTCGGCGGCAAGTTCCTCGTCAGTCCGATTTGGCACTGCCGCGGAGCTAAGCAAGCGCGCACGTAGGCCGCGCGACCAGCGGACTGCAGCCAGGCTTCGGGTGGTGCGGCTGTATTCGCGCCAGAGATCGCGGTCATCGGTGTCACCGGTCTGGTAGTAGTCGGCGAGGATCTGGAACAGTGTGCGGCTACCGGCGCGGCTGGTCTTCAGGTCGCTGCGGCCCATTTCTTCGGCGGGTGTCCAGTCTGCGCCCTTAGCGACATAGGCACCGGCCGCGGTTGCTGAGACGTTGGGATCGATACGGACGGCGTGCAGTCGCTCGGGCTCGCGCATGCCGGACTGGCGGCAGCTGGCGGCAAGCCGCGAGTGGACGTGCGCGTGCACTGCGGCGATTGCCGCGGCGTCCAGGTCCTGGTCGTGGACCAGGAGCAATGATAATTCGGGTGCCAGGCGTTCTCTTCGCCCCAAGTGAACTCCAGCGCGATGATGTGACCCGCGATGCCAAGGCGTCGCTTAAGCCGTTGCCAGGCCGCACCCGCCGTGACTTGCTTCCAGGCAGAGCGCTCTGCGTCGACTAACCGGGAGAGAGGATCGTCCAGATCATGTGGGACGGTGATGGTGACGAGGCTGGCGGCACCACCTTTGACCTCCCATACCGAGAGTGCTTCGCGTAGTTCGGCTGCGCGTCGGTGGTGGTTCTTGGCGGACCAGACGGGGCACAGCCACACGTTGCCGCAGGCTTCAAGGCCGCAGTAGTAAGCGCTGCCGTCTTTCATCCGGATCTCGACCCAATCGGCGATGGGGACGACGCCGCAGTTGCGCTGACGTTGCGGTGTGTCCGGGTCAGCGGCCGCGAGTGCCCGCAGGTTCATCCTTGCGCCGCGGCGCCATCCGGCCGGATCGTCGCAAGCCACCAGGAGGTGGTTCGAAACTTTGCGTCTATACCGAGACAGTGCGTTGGCGGGAGCGTCAGGAGAGGGAGAAGAACTGAGGGATGATCGGCGGCCTACTGGGCTTCGCGCCTGGCCACCTCGGGGCGCGCACAGTTCGCGCGCCCGCGTGGTGCGTGGTCGGTCGGTGAGTCGGATCGTGGTTGTCATGCGTGGCTCCCGCGGACGAGCTGGACACCGAGGTCCGCCCATGGCGGGCTCAGCGCTTTGGTGGAGAGCCGGGTTGGCAACCGGCAGCGCAGATAGCGCGCATGCCTCAGCCGTGGCTGGCTGAAAGGGAGTGGAGCAGAGCAGGCTGGTCTGCTGGTGCTAAGGACGATGGCTAGTGCAGGGGGCCGGGCCACGCGGCTGAGGGTATGGCCGTGCCCCTCACCGTCAAGGAGCTTCGCCCGCTGCGCGGCGCCTTCGGCGTCCTTGACCGCGAGCCTCTGGCACGGCATCGGCAGAAGGAGCGGCAGGCAAGGGAGCCTGCCTCAGCACGCGCCGCGCAGCCTTCTAGGGACGTCCAAACCAGGCCAATTCGGGCACAATTTCGTGCCACCTACATGCCACAGCCGACCTGGGCGGCTTCCTGAGGCGGCGGTGACCGACTCCGCTGGCAAGGCTCTGACCTACGGATATTCAAATTCGATCTTGAGCCCTGCTTTTCTTCTAAGCAGCCGGCCGGGGGTTTGAGTCCCTCCAGGCGCGCCACCAGGTTGCCCAGCTCAACGCGTTGCAGCGCAATGGCGAACCGAGTGGCGCAAGATCCGATTCGTTCGCGTCGGACGCCAAGTCCACCCAGCCACCGGCCGTAGGATGATCTACATGCCGCCAAGCCCACCTACGGCACGGACATCCTCGTCGGCGACCGCAACGAGCTCGCCGAAGTCCGCTGGGTCACCTCGCGGAAGCCGAGCTCTCCATGCAGCCCTATGACATGTTCGGCCCCGTCCGCGAGCTCCTGCCGAATGCTGCGCTGACTGTGGCCCGCATCGGATAGCGGCTCGGGAACGCGCGGCGCTTCCGAAAGGCTGCGTCGAACAAGTGCATGAGAGCGGCTAGAAACCGCACCCGACGCTGCTGAATGCGCCCATGTCAGACTGCCGCCGACCATTGGCCTGCCGCAACGACTGACTTTGGACCCGTGTGCCATTAGTTAGCAGTCGAGATGCTCGAACCTTCGCGCGGTTTCAGAGCGCAACCTGCCAAGCGCAGCAGAGTGCGTTGGCTAGCTGCATCTGGCGGGGAGTCTGACACTGAACGCGGACCAGGTCGGGGCTGGCGACTATGACGGCTAGTGCGCGGGCGCGGGAGGTGGCAACGTTCAGGCGGTGCAGGTCGTAGAGGAACTCCATGCCGCGGGGTGCGTCGTTGGCGGATGAAGTCGCCATCGAGTAGATGACGACGGAAGCTTCGCGGCCTTGGAACTTGTCGACCGTGCCGACCTGAAGGCGGGGGAGACCGGCCCCGGCGGCTGCGGACTGAATGGCCCGGATCTGCGCGTTGTACGGCGTCACCACTATTATCTGCTCGACGCCGATGGGTGCGAGTTCTCCAGAGCGATTGCGCCACTGGCGGCAGAGCAGGCTGCTGACGATTTCCGCGACGACGGCGGCTTCCTCGGGCGAGGCGTTCGAGTTGCCCTCGTGTGCTACCTCGATGACTCGCAGGCCGGCCCCCGAGAGCGGCGGATCGCCGAGGATCTCCTGGCGGCCGAGATCGGGCATCGCGGTCAGCTTGCCGTCGTAGAAGGTCTCCGACGTGAACCGGCACAGGTCCGGATGCATCCGCCAGGTCTTGTCGATCAGCAGCCCAGCATCGGGCGGCATCGTCGCGCGCTCGCCCAGGATGTGTTCAAGCGCGGAGACACCAGAGCCTGGCGGGTGTGCAGCCTGGCTTGGATGTGCGAGCTGTTGCGGGTCGCCGAGCAGGACGACGTTGCGCGCCGCACCTGCCACGGCAATGACGTCGGCTAGCGACATCTGGCCAGCTTCGTCGACGAAAAGCGTGTCCACGCTGCTCTGGAGGTCGGGCCGGGACCACATCCAGGTCGTGCCTGCAGCTATATCCAAGTCACCGTCCGCCAGGCCACTGACCAGCTTCGGGTAGTCCAAGGACTGAGCGTCAGCGTGCAGGAACGGATTGTCCTTATCGGCGCGCTGGCCGACCCTCGGGGCTGCGAGGTTGCGAGCTGCTGCGTGCGAAACGACGGCATCGATCAGGTTGTGGATTACCGCGTGTGACGGGCCGGTGATGCCGACAGTGCGGCCTTCCTTGATCAAGGCGAGGATCTGCTCGGCTCCGGTGTAGGTCTTTCCGGTCCCCGGCGGCCCCTGGATCGGCAGGTAGGAGTTCTCAAGCGACAGAGCCAGCCGCACTGCCGCTTCTTGGGCCGACTCATCGGCGAGGCGGAGCGGCAACGTTCCCGCGGGAACGCCGGGCGTCTCTGCGGAAGCGCCGGAGGGTGGGCGGCGCAGCAGCAGCGCGGTCGCGGCGTCTGATTCGCCCAAGCCGTCCGCGAGCACACGTGAGCCGAGATCGCGCATCCGCTCCGCCTGCAGCCGAGTGCTGGGCGGGCCGCCCTGGACGAGCGCCGACGGCCACGGCCCGTCGTAGTCACGGCCGACCTTCAGCACGATCACGCCGTTCGCGTCATCGACCGAGTAGACCTCGAAGCCGCGACCGCTGACTGGATCGTTTCCGGTATCACCTGCGCTGAACTTGTGTTCCTGAGGCGGGAAGCCGAACCGCCAGAGCAGCGACCGCTTCTCGGCACCCACCTCGACGCCTGGCGAGAGCAAGCCGAGCGCATCCGGCTCGGCAACCAGATCCGACGACGACAGCGTCCGCACGGAGAAGTAGCGCCACCAGGCGGGCTTGTTCTCCCGCCGGTGCCACTCCAGCAGGTCGGCCAGCAGCGCGACCGCTGCCTGCTCATCAGTCCGCTCAGACGGCCGAGCAGGTACAGACATCAGCAGCGCCGAGCGCAGCCGCGTTACCTCCGAGTCCTCGCCGTCGCGCTCGGGCTCAGAGACCACCGGCCGCGGCAATTCCCCCAAGCCGAGACCGAGCCGCAAAGCCAGCTGAGGACGAAGCGACTCCAGCCAGTCCCGCAACGCCAGCGTGGCCCGGCAGTCGTCCTCGTTGTAGCCCGCGACCACCCGCCGCCGCTCCGCATCAGCAACAGCCGACCCGTCCTCGAGCCCTGCCTCGAACTCCACCAGCGCCGAAGTCGCATCCCGCAACCCGACAACCCGCGAGTACCCGCACAACGGCTCGAGCCGCTTGATCGAGTACGACTCCACCCCGGCCTGCAGCCCCTGCCGCACCACCCGGTACAGGTCCACGAACACGCCGAGCCGGAACA